>Ga0137403_10010966_pt1 | contig 10021 bp, 7 predicted proteins | sample CZOMad2_1_16fung_FD_122057 | JGI IMG/M metagenome (GOLD analysis project Ga0137403, IMG submission 122057) | Vadose zone soil fungal communities from Angelo Coast Range Reserve, California, USA - CZOMad2_1_16fungal (Hybrid Assembly) | ecosystem: Environmental > Terrestrial > Soil > Vadose zone... | reverse complement strand
CACGGACGCCCTTCAAGAGCTACTGCAGTTCCTTTATGCCGAGTGCTGCACACGAAACAAGGCGCTGAAACCGCAAGACATCGTTCAAATTTGCGAATAGGAGAAGCCCCGATGAGTACCACTGATATCAAGCAGGTAGTGAAAGAGCGATACGGTCAGGCTGCCCTTCGCGTGAAGAACGGCGGAAGCAGCTGTTGCGGTGCCTCTCCAGGAGTCGGCCGAGGTTGCGATCCGATCACCTCCAACCTTTACGACGCCGCCCAAGGCGAGCAAGTTCCGGAAGAGGCCATGCTCGCATCCCTCGGCTGCGGCAACCCCACCGCACTGGCACATCTCAACGCCGGAGAGGTGGTCCTCGATTTGGGATCCGGTGGCGGTATCGATGTGTTGCTCTCTGCTAAGCGAGTGGGGCCAACCGGAAAAGCCTACGGTCTCGATATGACCGATGAAATGCTCGCCTTGGCTAACGAAAACAAACGCAAGGCGGGCGCGGAGAACGTGGAATTCCTGAGGGGCGAAATTGAACATATTCCGCTACCGGACAATTCGGTCGACGTCATCATTTCGAATTGTGTGATCAATCTTTCGGCGGACAAAGGCCAGGTATTGCGGGAGGCGTTTCGTGTGCTCAAGCCGGGTGGCCGGTTTGCGGTCTCGGACGTTGTTACCCGTGGGGAAATCAGCCCTGCGATCCGGCAGAGCGTGCTTTTGTGGGTGGGCTGCGTTGCCGGAGCACTGGAAGATGTCGAATACCGCGACAAGCTCGCAGCAGCCGGTTTTGAGCAGATCGACATCGAGCCCATGCGCATTTACCGGGCGGAGGATGCTCGCGAACTTCTTTACGCCGAAGGTATCGACGTGGATGCGCTTGGTCCGCAAGTCGACGGCAAATTCATGAGCGCATTCGTCCGGGCTGTAAAGCCGGCCGGTGCTCCCGAGAATCAGTGTTGCGGACCTACCTGCTGTCGGTAGCCGATTCTGGAGGCGGGAATGCAAGGACGCTACAACGTTTTGTTTCTCTGTACGGGCAACTCAACCCGGTCCGTCATGGCTGAGGCGATCCTGAACTTTAAAGGGAGACCGAACTTTACCACATACAGCGCTGGGAGCCATCCCACAGGAGCGGTTCGGCGTGAAGCGCTGGGGCAACTAGAGATGGCGCGAGTCCCCACGCAGGGCCTGCGCAGCAAGTCGTGGCATGAATTTTCTCAGTCCAACTCTCCGAAACTGGATTTCGTCTTTACAGTTTGTGACAACGCTGCAAAGGAAGTGTGTCCGGTATGGCCGGGGCAGCCGATGACAGCGCATTGGGGTGTCGCCGATCCGGCAGCAGTTCGTGGCAGCGCGGACGACGTGGAACGGGCGTTCCGGGATGCTTTCTTTATCCTCGATCGCAGAATCAGTCTGTTCTTGTGCCTTCCTTTCAAGACTCTCGACAGTCTTGCTCTCAAGAAGGAACTGGACAACATCGCTCAGACGATGACGCCTGTTACAAATGACCGCTGAGCGGATCGGCAGGATTTGACCATGAATGCATATCAGAAAGACTTGTTTGGCTTTACGGCCGGGGAACTTGAGATTGTCGGCGACATCGAGTCACCTGTCGTTCTGCTTGAACAGTGGAGGGTCCTGAGGGAGACGCTTAGCTATAGCTAAGTTTCTCATGATCCCAGGCTCACAACGGATCATGAAATGGGGATCGCTGGTAGGCTCCATCTGAACCTGGCTGTGGACTGAAGGTCGTAACTAGACTGGCGCGGAGTAGAGCCCGCAGCTAAGTTTGACCTGGACGCTGCACGGCACAACGGATTGTCGCTGGTTTTGCCAGAGCACGAGAGGGAGACTCAACCAACCCTGGCGTCCGCCACGACCGGGTTCAGAATAAGGAGCCTGACATGCGGATAGTTTACCAACGTTGTTGCGGCATGGACGTGCACAAGGACAGCGTCACGACCTGTGTGTTGTTGATCGATGAGTATGGGGAATGGCGCTCCGAAAAACGAAAGTTCCGGACGATGACCCGCGACCTGAGGGAGATGGCCACCTGGTTAGCGAGCCTGAGGGTGGAGGCGATTGCCATGGAGGCTACCGGAATTTATTGGAAACCGGCGTGGAACATCTTGGAAGCGGAGAAGAAGTTCCATTTGCTTTTGGTGAACGCGCATCACATCAAGCAGGTGCCGGGACGAAAAACGGACCAGAAAGACAGCGAATGGATTGCCGACCTGCTACAGCATGGTTTATTGAAGGCGAGTTTTGTCCCGCCACAGACCATTCGGCGTTTGCGTGACTTGACGCGGATGCGAGTGAAAATCCGGCAGATGCTGGCCACCTTTGCCAATCGAATCCAGAAGGTGTTAGAGGACGCCAATATCAAGCTGGGCTCGGTGGCCAGTGATGTGCTCGGGGTCTCGGGGCGCCATATGCTGCACGCCCTAGTGGAAGGACAACAGGACCCCGAACAGCTGGCAGCACTGGCGCAGGGGCGGTTGCGGGAGAAGCGTGCCGAGTTGCAGTTGGCCTTGGAGGGTCATATCACGGATCACCATCGTTTCCAACTGAAGTTCTTGCTGGAGTTTGTGCAATTCGGCGAGAAGCAACTCAGTAAGTTGGAAGCGGAGATCCGATGCTTACTCGCCCAAGTGGATCCGGCGTCGGTTCCGCCGGAGGACACCGTGACCGCAGAGTTGGCAGCTCCAGGCGCGAAGCCGGAAGCTCCAGCCACAGCCCAGAAGAGTCCCCTCCAAACTGTGGTAGAGCTCTGGGATACGATCCCGGGTGTGGATGAGCTGACGGCTACGACCTTGGTGGCGGAAATGGGAGCCAACATGGATCAGTTTCCCAGCGCAGGCCACGCGGCCAAATGGGCGGGGATGTGTCCTGGAAACAAGGAAAGCGCGGGGAAGCGTCTCTCCGGGAAGACGCCCAAAGGCAGCGTTTGGTTACGACGAGCTCTCTGCCAAGCGGCCTGGGCTGCCTCGCGCACCAAGAATACCTATCTGGCGGCGCAATATCATCACCTGATTGTGCGCAAAGGCAAGAAGAGGACGATCGTGGCAGTGGCCCACACGATGCTGGTCATGGCCTATTACATGGCCAAACGACAGTGCACATATCAGGAGCTGGGAGGAGATTACTTCGATCGACGCAATGCGGACACGATGCAACACCGACTGGTTAAGAAGCTGAAAAACTTGGGGTATGAGGTCACGCTAACGCCGATTAATGCTCCCCCCACGGCCCAGGAACCGAGCGCGCAATGCTGCTAACACCAATAAGCGGTCTCGCCGACTTTTTAGGAGGGTATGAAACCTTGCAATCGCCGGTACGCGTGCGCACGTAAACATCGATTGCAATAAAGTTCCGCCACGCCGTAATGTGACACCACGCCGCGGGGAGAATCTCTTTGTCTTCCCATGACCGCTAAAGACTATTTCGAGGGAGGGAGCTAGCGGTCGGTCCTGTCGGCCTTACGATCCCTGACTACGGGGTCAGCTTGAACACCGTTCCAGGATTGGTCCCTCCGCCTAACAATGTTGTGCCCTACAGATTGCCGCCCGCATCCCGGATCAGATCTCCGAAGGGATAGGACCCGTCTTTGGGGGTACCCAGTGAAGCTGTGCAGCACGCTTTCTGTCCAGGAACCGCCGCGGATCGGTGGAGTCAGTTTGAATGCGACCCCAATTCCGGCCGCCCCTCCTTGTGCAGTCACGCCCATGAGCGCGCCTGACGAGGCGTGCAGCAATGCACCTTGCGGAATGGAGCCGCTGCTGCCGCCGGGAAATTACTCGGTGTCGGTGGCCGCGCCCGGCCTGCGCTCGGATCGGATCGCCGAGGTCCTCTTCTTCCCGGGCCGCTGGGGCGTGATCGACCACGCGGCGCCGCAGGAAGTGACCATCGGACGCGACGGGATCACGCTGCGCGCGGCGCGCGGGCTCCTGCCCGAAGGCCCCGCCGCCGACCTCGACGGAGTCCTGGTGATCCGCGAGCGGCTCGACCAGGGTCTGGTGAGCGAGGCCTTCGCCATCACGGCGGTGGCCGGCTCGGGGCCGTCGCTATCGCTCCTCGCGGCGATCGGGCTGGCCCTGGCTGGCGGCCTCATCCTGAACCTCATGCCGTGCGTGCTACCCGTGCTTTCGATAAAGGCTTTGGCCCTCGTCGCCCACGGGGAGGGCTCGCCCGGCGTCACGCGCCGGCACGGCCTCGCGTATACCGCGGGAGTGCTCGTCTGCTTCGCCGGACTGGCGGGCGCGCTGCTCGCGCTGCGCGCTGGCGGCGCCCAGATCGGCTGGGGCTTCCAGCTGCAGTCCCCGCTGGTCGTCACGGTCCTGGCGTACGTGCTTTTCACGCTGGCGCTCAGCCTGTCCGGGCTCCTGGTCATCGGCGGGCGCCTGACCGGTGTGGGCCAGGGCCTCGTGGCCCGGCCGGGCTACGCTGGCTCCTTCTTCACCGGCGCCCTCGCCACCGTGGCCGCCACCCCGTGCACGGCGCCCTTCATGGGGGCGGCGATGGGTTTTGCGCTGACCCAGCCGCCCGCGGCCGCGCTCGTCGTGTTCGAGGCGCTGGGCCTCGGCCTGGCCCTGCCCTTCCTCACGCTGAGCCTGGTGCCGGCCTGGCGGCGGCTCCTGCCCCGCCCGGGCCCGTGGATGGCGCGGCTCTCCGAGGCCCTCGCGTTCCCGCTCTATGCGTCGGTCGCGTGGCTCGTGTGGGTGGTGAGTCGCCAGGCCGGGCCCGACGGCGTGGCCCTCGTGCTGGTGGGCCTGCTGCTCATCGCCTTCGGTGCGTGGCTCCACCGCGTCGCCCACGGCGCCGCCCCGCGCCGGCGTCGGGTCGCCACCGGCTTCGCGCTGGCCAGCGCCGCGGTGGCGATCGCCCTCGCGCCGCTCGCCGCGGCCAACCCGCCGGCGACCACACCTGGCGCGCCGGCGGGAGCGGCGTGGGAGCCCTTCTCCCCGGCCCGGCTCGCCGAGCTGCGCGCGCAGGGCAAGCCGGTGTTCGTCAACTTCACCGCCGCGTGGTGCATCACGTGCCTCGTGAACGAGCGCGTGGCCCTGCGGGGGCCCGCGGTGACCGAGGTCTTCGCGCGTCACGGTGTGGTGTACCTCAAGGCCGACTGGACCAGCCGCAGCGGAGAGATCGCCTCGATCCTGGGCTCGTTCGGCCGGAGCGGTGTCCCCCTGTACGTCGTCTATCCCGCCCGCGCCGGGCGCGCGACCGCGCCCGAGCCCCGGCTACTCCCGCAGATCCTGAGTGAAGGCAGCATCATCGAGGCATTCGACAAGGAGACCCTATGAGCGCTGAACTGATCGGCCGTCGCCGCTTCCTCGCCCGCACCGGCACCGGGCTCGTCCTGGCCGGGACCGCCTCCCCGCTCCTCTCGACGCGCCCGGCGTGGGCCGCCGTCGCAAAGGTCGGCGAGGCCGCCCCCGGCTTCACGGTCAACGCGACCAACGGCTCGCCGGTGAGCCTCGCCTCGTACAAGGGCAAGGTCGTGGTGCTCGAGTGGACGAACCACGAGTGCCCCTACGTGCGGAAGCACTACGAGTCCGGTAACATGCAGGGCCTCCAGCGTGAGGCCACCGGCCAGGGCGTGGTGTGGCTCACCCTGATCTCCTCCTCGGAGGGCACGCAGGGTTACGTGACGCCGCCCCAGGCCGACGAGCTGACCGCGTCTCGCAAGGCCGCGCCCACCGCGGTGCTGCTCGACAGCAAGGGCGTGGCCGGCAAGCTGTACGGCGCGACCAATACGCCGCACATGTACGTGGTGGACAAGGCGGGCATGCTGGTCTACGCCGGGGCCATCGACGACCGGCCGACGTCCCGCCGCGCGGACGTGCCGGGCGCGAACAACTACGTGCGGGCCGCGCTCGACGCGGTCGCGGCCGGCCAGCCGGTGAAGACGCCGATCACCCGCGCCTACGGATGCACCGTCAAGTACTCCTGATCTCATGCCCCGCCTGACGCGTCGCCGGCTGCTCCACGGGCTGGCGGCAACCGCGGCCGCCGGCGCGCTGCCGCGGCCGTCGCTCGGCCAGCCGAGCGACGCGGCGCGGGCGGCCATGGCGGGCGCCGCGCTGGCCTTCCTGGGCGCCCTGCCCGCGGAGACCCGGAAGCGCGCGGGGTTCGCTCTCGGAGACGCGGAGCGGCTCAACTGGCACTACGTGCCGCGCGGCCGCGAGGGCGTACCCTTCAAGGCGATGCCCGCACCCGCGCGGACCGCGGCGCACGAGCTGATGAAAGCGAGCCTCAGTGGGGTGGGGTACGGCAAGGCCACGAATATCATTTCGCTCGAAGACGTCCTCCGCCGGATCGAGACCTTCGGCCTCTCGCGTGATCCCGAGAACTACGCGTTCACGGTCTTCGGCAACCCGGGTGCCTCCGCGCCCTGGGGCTGGCGCGTCGAGGGCCATCACCTCTCGCTCAACTTCACGCTCGTGCCCGGCCAGCCGGTGGCGATGACCCCGGCCTTCCTGGGCGCGAACCCCGCGGAGGTACCGTCCGGCCCGAGGAAGGGCCTGCGCGCGCTGGCGGCCGAGCAGGAGCTGGGCCGCGCCCTCGCCCAGAGCCTGAGCGAGGCGCAGCGCACCCGCACCGTCATCGCCGCGCAATCGCTCGGCGACATCGTGACCGGCCCGGGACGCACCGACAGCTTGGCCACCCCCGCGGGCCTGGCCCTCGCGGACATGTCGGGCGATCAGCAGAGCCTCGCCGCGAAGCTCATCGAGGAGTACGCGCGCAATATGCGCAGCGAGCTGGCCGAGCAGGAGCTGCGGCGCATGCGCGAGGCCGGGCTCGAGCGCGTCCACTTCGCCTGGGCCGGGCCGCTCGAGCCCGGCCGAGCGCACTACTACCGCGTGCACGGGCCGACGCTCCTGATCGAGTACGACAATACCCAGAACAACGCCAACCACATCCACTCGGTCTGGCACGACCCGAAGCGCGACTTCGGCCTCGATCTCCTCCGTGCCCACTACGAGCACGGTCATCACGTCGACCACGCCTAGTGACCGGTCTAGGCGGCGCGAGCCGCGTCAGACTTACCGCGAAGAAAATACCGAAGACTCGCACCACGGCTTGATTTCCATGTAGTTCCCGGCAAGGCAGCGTGGCACATCGCTTGCTCCCCATTGGGTCGTGCCGGACGCCGCGCGCTCGGTCAAGCCTCTGGTGGTGGTCGCCGCCCTGATCGCGGGCGTCGCCGCGCTCTACCTCGCGCGCGGCGTGCTGATCCCGATCGCGCTCGCGATCCTGATGACCTTCATGCTTCATCCGGTGGTCGGCCTGCTCATGCGCGTGGGCCTTGGGCGCGCCCTCTCGGTGGGCGTCGCGGTGACGCTGCTGTTCGCCGCGCTCGGCGGGGTGGCCTGGGTGATCACCGCCGAGCTCACGCTGCTCTCGACCGGCATCCCGGGCTACCGCGACAACCTGATCGCCAAGATCGCCCACGTCCGTCGGCTGGGCCGGGGCGGCGCGCTCGAGAAGGCGCAGAGCGCGGTCACCGAGGTCGCCAAGGAGCTGCAGAAGGACGCCACGCCGGCCCGCCCACGCACCGCTCCGACTCCGGTGGTGGTCCGCACCGAGCCGACCGGACTCTGGCAGCTGCCCACGCTGATCGAGGGCCTGGGCGGGGCGGCGACGGTGCTCGTTCTCGTGATCTTCATGCTCATCGAGCGGGAGGATCTTCGAAACCGACTCATCCGGCTCGGCGGCTACCGGCGACTCGCCACCACGACCCGCGCCCTGGACGAGGCCGGGCAGCGCATCAGCCGCTACCTGTTCATGCAGTCGATCATCAATACGAGCTTCGGCATGGGCATCACGATCGGCCTCCTGCTGCTCGGCGTGCCGTACGCCCTGCTCTGGGGCTTCCTCGCCGCCGTGTTGCGCTTCATCCCGTACGTGGGCGTCTGGCTGGCCGCGCTGCTCCTGATCGTCTTCGCGCTCGCCGCCTTCCCGACCTGGCATCAGCCGCTCTTCGTGGCCGGCCTCTTCGTGCTGCTCGAAGCGCTCTGCAGCCTCGTGCTCGAGCCCCTGCTCTACGGCCAGAGCGCGGGCGTCTCCCAGGTGGCGCTGCTCTGCTCGGTCGCCTTCTGGGCCTGGCTCTGGGGCCCGGTGGGGCTACTCCTCGCCACGCCCCTCACGGTGTGCCTCGTCGTCTTCGCCAAGCACGTGCCCGGGATGGAGTTCATCGGCATCCTGATGGCCGACGTGCCCTCCATCGCGCCGCCCATCGCCTACTACCAGCGCCTGCTCGCCGAGGATGAGGCCGAGGCCGCGCGGATCGTCGCCGAATACGCCAAGAACCATCCGCTCGAGGCGGTCTACGACGATCTCGTCCTGCCCGCGCTCGGCCGCGCGCGGCGCGATCGACGGCACGAGCAGCTGTCGGAGGCGGGCGAGGGCCATGTCTGGCGCGCCACCCGGGAGATCGTGCTCGGCCTCCACGCGAAGCGAGAGGCCGAGAAGCTGGCCGCCGATGCGGAGGCCGGGGCGGGGCCGCCCAAGGCCTCGCCCCCGACCCGGAAGATGCACATGCTCGCCAGTCCGGTGCGCGACGAAGCCGACGAGCTGGGGCTGATCATGCTGGGGCATCTCGTGGACCCCGCCGGCTGGACGATCGAGATGACCTCGCCCCAGCTCCTGGCCTCCGAGGTCATCGCGCTCGTGGAGCGCACCCGGCCGGCCGTGGTCTGCCTCGGCGCGCTCCCCGCGAGCGGCCTCGCCGCCCGCACGCGCTACCTGAGCAAGCGACTCCGGGCCCGCTTCCCCGACCTCCGGATCATCGTGGGGCGCTGGGGCCTACGCGAGGAGGACGGGACCGCCCGGCGCCACCTCGAAGCGGCCGGCGCGAGCTACGTCGGGACGACCCTGGTCGAGACCCGCGATCACCTGCAAACTGTCTACGGGCTCGAGCCGGTGGCGACGCCCGTGGCGATCAGGACGTAGCGGGCCCGAGCATCTCGTCGAGCATCGAGGCGTCCACCGGCTTCGTCACGTGCAGATCGAATCCGGCCGCGAGCGCGCGCCGCCGATCCTCGGCCTGCCCGTAGCCGGTCACCGCGACAAGACGGATCGAGTGGGTCTCCGGGCGCTCGCGCGCCTCGCGCGCCACCGCGTAGCCGTCCATCCCGGGCAGGCCCAGGTCGATCAGAGCCACGTCCGGCCGGAAGGTGCGGAGCCGGGCGAGCCCGGTGAGCCCGTCCGCGCACGCTTCCACCTCGTGGCCGGCCATCTCCAGCAGCAGGCGTAGGCTCTGCAGCGCATCCGGGCTGTCCTCCACGACCAGCACGCGCCGGGCCCGCGCCGGGGCGGGCCGCGGGCCGGCCCCGCTCCCGGCAGTCCCGGCGACCGGTGCCGCCACCGAGGGCAGCCGCACCGTGAACTCGCTCCCCTGGCCGGGCCCCGCGCTCCACACCGCGACCGAGCCGCCGTGCAGCTCCACCAGACGCTTCACGAGCGCCAGCCCGAGCCCGAGGCCGCCGCGCGAGCGAGCGAGGCTCCGGGGCTCCTGCACGAAGAGATCGAACACGTGCGCGAGCAAGTCGGTGCGGATGCCCTGGCCGGTGTCGCGCACCCGCAGCAGCGCGGTCTCGCCGCTCCGCTCCGTGGTGATGGTCACGCGTCCCGAGCCCGGGGTGTACTTGAGCGCGTTGTCCACCAGGTTGTTCAGCACCTGCTCGAGCCGGGCGGCGTCGCCGTCCACGTGCACCGGGACGCCCTCGAGGACGACGGTGTGCCGCTCGGTGCGCCCGGCCTGGGCGAGGGCGTCGAGACAGCGGCTCGCGAGAGCTCGCAGCTCCACCGGAGCGCGCTGCAGCTCGATCTTGCCCGAGGTCACGCGGGCGACGTCGAGCAGGTCGTCCACGAGCCGGGCGAGGTGTCCGGTCTGGCGCCCGATGATCGCGACCACGTGGCGCATGGTGTCGTCGCCGGGCAGCCGCTCGAGCACCGCCACCGCGTTGCTCAGCGTGCCGAGCGGGTTGCGCAGCTCGTGGCCCAGCATGGCCAGGAACTCGTCCTT
>Ga0137403_10010964_pt1 | contig 10023 bp, 9 predicted proteins | sample CZOMad2_1_16fung_FD_122057 | JGI IMG/M metagenome (GOLD analysis project Ga0137403, IMG submission 122057) | Vadose zone soil fungal communities from Angelo Coast Range Reserve, California, USA - CZOMad2_1_16fungal (Hybrid Assembly) | ecosystem: Environmental > Terrestrial > Soil > Vadose zone... | reverse complement strand
AAGAAGAGACCGCCGGTGAACAAAATCAGATCGCGGCCGGAAATCTCATTGCCGAGCACGGTGACAGCGTTGCCCGCCAGGTGGGCAGCCACGGGGACGGATAAAAAAGCGCCATCCGCGTCAACTCCATTCTGCCTGGCCTGATTGACACGCCCATGTTGGGTGAGAATAGCGCTGAATACCTTCAGCAGCTGGCCCAGATGGTCCCCATGGGCCGCTTCGGAACAGCCGATGAGGTCGCGGGCATGGTGGCCTACCTTGTCGGGCCCGACGCGGCCTACGTAACCGGCGCCAGCCTCACAATTGACGGAGGATTCAATGCGTAGGCCAAGGGGCCTGTTTCTTTTGTATGTCGTCGCACTTGGGTTGACCGGTGCGTCGCAGGCGCTCGGCGTGATTGTGACGTTGAACGTGCCGACCAGATTGACCTGGATGCCCTTCGCGAAGAGGTCCAGAGGGTGGACGATGCCGTCCTTATCGAGCACCCTGCGAGGAGTCACGATGCCCGCGCAGTGGATGACACCCAGCAGGCTGCCGCCAAAATCGAGGGCGGTCTCGATGCTCGCTTGGACTTGGGGCTCACTGGTCACGTCCGTGAGCGCGAAACGCACCCGCCCGCCGAGTTCGGCGACAAAGCCTTCGCCATCCTCGCGGTTGATGTCTGCAATGACGACCTTCGCGCCGCGCTCGGCGAGCATCCTCACGGTGGCGCCACCCAGGCCGGAGCTGCCGCCAGTGACAAGAAATGTGCTGCCCTCGACTTGCATGGCTATCGTGCTCCATAAATTGACACCACAATGGTCTCAATCGTGACTTCTAACGAGTCCGAGCGTTTGCGCGCGCGCGACCGCATGAGCTCGCTTGTCAACAGCAAGCTTGACGAAGATGTTCTTCACGTGAGATTTGACGGTCTCGGGTGCAACGCCGAGCGTGCGGGCGATCTCTTTGTTCGATTGGCCCTCGGCAATCAATTCGAGAATGGTGCGCTCGCGTGGGCTCAACGATTCCCTTACGCCGCTCACCTCTTGCTGGGGATCGGGCCGGTACAGCGAGCGCCAACCCTCCAGGAGCCGGTCGACGTAGGGTAGCTCTTCTTTCGCGTTCGCCGCGCGTTCCGCGCTCTCCCGGGCCCCCTGCAGCAAGGTGCCGATTTCCAGGCCCTGTTCGAGTATCGTCTGAAAAAAACCGGCCGGCGCGGCGACTTTCAAAGCCTTCCGAAAAGTCTCCATGGCCTTGATCCGCTCGTTTGCCGCCAGCAAGGCCAGCGCGAGCGCTACCCGAAGCTGGAGCGCGAAGTGATTGCGGTGCGAGGCTTCGCCTTTTTGCAGCAACGACTGGCTGGCCACGAATGGCGGGTTGTAGCTGTTGTGATATGGCGCTTGCGATTTATTCACCATGCCGAATTTCTGATAGCCCAGATCCAGCGCATCAAAGAACCCGCCGTCGCTGTACTGACCAATCGCCAGATTGCTCGCGTAGTTCAAGTACTCTTCCGACAAGCTGGAGTTCATCTGCAGCTGGTTCTTGGCGTACATGTACTCGATGAGGAACGTCAGCGCGAACACCGAGCAAGTGCCGCGGTCGCCCTGATTTTCGATCCCGATGCCAAACTGTTTTATGTTCGGTCGCAGATCGACATCGGCCTGATTCGCCCGGCCGAAAGGAATATCGGCGATCGCGATGTTCAATTGCCTGGCGATGGCGCGGACTGGACGATTGCGAATCTGGTTGATGATTTCCGGAGAGATCTCGACCTCGCGCTGTTGTTTCTGAGAAGTGCGCGGCCCTTTCCCTTGTCCCGCCGACTCTTGAATAAGCGGCGCACAAAACAGACAGCAGCCGAGCATCGCGACCATACCGAGCCAGGCTACGCGGCTGGAAAGAATTCCTTTGAACTTATGATTGTGATTCATGATTCGATCCCTCCCGACACTGGCAACCTTCCGATTGCCTGCCTCCGATTAAGGCTTCGGATGTTTTACAAAAAATTCCCACATTGCATCAGTCGCGGAAAATTGATCGTTATTCTGGGGCGTGGGCCATTCATGCGTGCCGTTTAGGAAACTGTAAAGCACGACATCGACGCCCGGCTTGCAATGATGGTAACCGTCCCTGATCAAGTTTCCGTTCTGCATCGAGGTTTCCTGCGGCGTCGGACTGCAGTTGTCCGCGTTAAGCCAAAACTTGATCGAGTCAGCCACGGACAGGTCATTCGCGCGCAGGCCTCCGCCGTCATAATGAATGTGCGTATCCTTCTTACCGTGAAAAGCAATGACTGGCAGTGGACGTACCGGCTGCGGAATCGTCGCTACCTGTCCATTTGGCAGGGTGAATCCAACGGTACCGGAAGCAATACCAATGGCGGCAATTCGGTCACCCAACGACGCGCCCATGCGATAGCTCATGATGGCTCCGGCTGAGAAGCCGCAAAAGTAAATGCGCCTCGGATCGATTTTTTGATTGTGCTCAATCTTGTTCAGCAGCGCGGTCAGGAACCCGACATCATCCGCAGTGTGTGGATTATTCGCGCCGATGCCGTTGTCCCACCCTGACGGATCGCCGAGTCCATTCGGATAGACGACGATAAACTTTTCCGCATCTGCCTTTGCGCTCATCCCGGTGGCGGTTTCAATGCCTTTGGCGTTTCCACCCAGGCCGTGCAGCACGAACACCAGCGGGTATGAAGTTGATGCGTCATAAGCAGCCGGCCGGTGCAACAGATAGGTTCGCTGGACGCCGCCCGCGTTAATGGATTCGGATGTGGTCTGTGCCGCCGCACAACCTTCCGTCATAGCGACCACCGCGATAAGCAGTAGGGCCATCAGTAACGTTTCACTCAGCTTCATGTTCTTTGTCCTTTCATGGCTGTGAAGGTCATAAAACCTTCGACAGTTGGCGCACCGACGCGCTCAAAGAGTCCAGGGCTTCTTTAATTGAGTCGGGAGTGCGCCCGAACGCCGGCAACGAGAGACCGTTCAACTTGTCCTGTGCGTCGCTGACCGTGCTCTGCCAGCCGCTAATTTGTTCCTGCGACCAGGTCCACTTGGATCGCCCCCAGGGACTACTCTCAGACAGGTCAGCGAACTGTCCGCGGAGAGTGATGTAAGCCTGGTTTGCGCGACGATACCCGGGGTCAGGGTTGCCGGGCGGATCAGGTTGCGGATTGAAAGCTACTTTGTCTCCAGGTTTGAGGCGTTGCACGTACGCTCGTATCAGACTGATTTGTTTGTTCATGTTCTGGACACACACTTTCGAGCCTTGACGGCACGGGCCCGGCGGAAAATTTTTGGTTTTGCTTTGAGCGGCAGCGACGAATGCCGACGACAGACAGATCGTCAGCACCGCCAGTGTTCGCAATAGAACTTTGCTTTTCATTCTCTTGATCCTCTCTTTCGCTTTGTTTATCGGCCGTGAATTAGTACTTCTCAAATTGCAGTGCCAGGCGCATTTGTTTCAACGCGTTGTCAATAGAATCGATGGCATCTTTTTTGTGACCGCCAAAGTCACCATCGGCCCGCTCCAACTCAGCCCGGGCCGCTTCCAAAGAACTTATCGCCGCCCGGATTTTTGGATAGTTCAAGCTGCGCGCTGTCGGCCTGGTTGCCTTCCTCTTGCGGTTCTGTGCCAGCGCAGATGGAGAAAGCGTTCCCGCGGTCAGGGCCGCAACCAACAGCAAATGAACCAACAGCGAATGACTTGAACTTCTGCCCATGGCGGCGGACAATAGCGCATCCCCTTGAGCTGAGTCCTTAGAAACGCTCTGAAAACTTGTGAGATTTTCTGAAAGCAGCGGCCGGGCGCTTTTTCGGAAACGGCGGACGAAAGAACCCATCGATGAGCGACGCAGGCAACGACGGTTATGAGTTCGGCCCGTTTCGCGTCGATAAGACGAAGCGCCGCCTGCTCAGAGACGGAGAGATTGTTCCGCTCACGCCGAAGGCCTTCGATACCTTACTGGTGCTCATCGAACATGCTGGAGAGCTCGTCGAAAAAGACGAATTGATGGAGAGAGTCTGGCCAGGCGTCGTCGTCGAAGAAAACAATCTCACGCAAAACATTTCCGCGCTGCGCAAGGCTCTCGGCGAAAAACGTGAAGAGCCGCAGTACATCCTGACAGCTCCCGGCGCCGGTTATCGATTCATCGCTCAAGTACACAAATCCAACGATGAATCAACAACCGCGACTGAGCTTGATTACTATTCAATTAGGAATTCGGTCAAGACAGAGAGCATTGCCGACGCGCGCAGCAATTGGCGACGACCGAGGACGGTTATTGCCACGACGCTCGTGGTTGCGGTCGGTTTGGCGGGAGTCACTTATCGGGTTGCCAGGCGTGTCAGAGGCGCTGAAGCTTTATCGTCCAGGACCCAAATAAATTCAATCGCGGTGTTGCCATTCAAGCCGCTAACCGGCGATGAAACTGACGAGTATTTGGGAGTCGGCATGGCTGACGCGCTGATCACAAAACTTGGCACCGTCAGAGAAATTACCGTCCGGCCAACGAGTTCGATCCTGCGCTATGCAAACACCGACGTCGATCCCGAAATGGCGGGTAAGGCGCTGGACGTAAACTCACTGCTCGACGGCCGCGTGCAAAAGTCTGGTGATCGCATCCGGGTGACGCTGCAACTCATTCGAGCCAGCGACGGAGCCTCCTTATGGGCCGGCAAATTTGACGAGAAGTACACCGACATTTTCACCGTCGAGGATCAAATCTCTGAACAAGTCGTTAAGGCGTTGCTACCCACGCTGACTGGATCAGAAAAGCAGCAACTCGCGCGTCACTACACCGAAGACACCGAAGCCTACCAGTCCTACATCAAGGGCCGTTACTATTGGAACAAGCGCGACGCGGAAGGACTAAAGAAAGCCATCGGCTATTTCGAAGATGCGATTCTAAAGGATCCAAACTATGCGCTGGCTTACGCGGGTCTGGCGGATTCCTATGCCACGCTCGGGGTCGTTGAAGATCAATCGTCGCAGGATCTAATGCCTAAAGCCCGATCGGCAGCGCTGAGGGCCCTGGAATTGGATGACGGCCTGGCAGAAGCTCACGCATCGCTTGGTTACGTCAAACATCGATTCGAATGGGATTGGACCGGCGCCGAGAAAGAATTCAGGCGGGCGATTGAGCTGAACCCTGAATACGCCGCCGCGCATCAATGGTACGGTTGGTTCCTGATTTCGGAAACCAGATTTGACGAGGCCCAGGCAGAGTTCCGGCGCGCCGAACAGATCGATCCGCTATCGCTTTACACCAATCTCACCGCCGGGGCCGCTTCATATTATTCAGGCCAATACGACAAAGCCGCGGCCCAATATCGGAAAGTGATCGAAATGGATCCGAGTTTCTGGCTGGCGCATCGCTGGCTGGGAAAGACCTACGAGCGCCTGGGGAAATATGATGAAGCGATACGGGAATATCAGACCGTCGTAAACCTGCACGGCGGCAACATGGCCCAGGCGCCGGCTCTTGCCTGTGTCTATGCTGAGGCTGGAAGAAAAACCGAAGCGCGCCAGGTGCTGGCGGACATTTTGAAGGCAGCAAAACAAAAATATGTTTCGCCGCACAGTCTCGCGATGATCTATGCGACGCTCGGCGACAACGATCAGGCCTTCGCATGGCTGGCGAAGGATCTGCAGGAGCATGACGATAACCTTGTATTCCTGCGGGTTGAAGAACGATTCGAGTCTTTGCGCTCAGATCCTCGTTTCGCGGATTTAGTGAAGCAGGTTGGGATTCCGCAACCGTAGTTCGCCCTGACTATGTACAACTGGCAATCCACCCGACAAAACTTTCCCGTCACCGAACGCGTCGCCTATCTGAACAGCGCCGCCGCCGGACCGGTGTCGATCGCTTCGCAGGCGGCGGCGGCCGGCTATTACGAAAAGATGATGCGCGACGGCGATGTGCATTGGAATCGCTGGCTGGCTGATCGAGAAGCCGTGAGAAAGAAGATCGCCGCGTTCATCAATGCCGAGCCGGAAGAGATTGCTTTCACGACGAACACTTCACAAGGGATGAACGTCATCGTCGACGCGCTCGAAGATCGCGGCGAAGTCATCTCTTCGGAACTGGAATTTCCGGTCACGACTCTGCCGTGGATGCATCGACGCATTCCCGTTCACTTATTGCCGGCGCGCGACGGCGAAGTGCGAATCGAAGAGATTCAGGACGCGATGACGACCAAGACCGGAATCATCGCTTTGAGTCACGTCCAATTCTCAAATGGCTTTCGTGTCGATCCGCAAGCGGTCGGTGAAATGAAAAGCACACATGCTTTGGTCATCAACGCCAGTCAATCAGCCGGCGCATTTGCCATCGATGTGAAGCGAATGAAGATCGACGCGCTTTGTGCGACCGGCCACAAGTGGCTCTTGTCCGGCTACGGATCGGGATTCGTTTATCTCAGCCGCCAGTTGCTGGATCAATCATTGCCGCGTTCGATTGGCTGGTTGAGCGTCGAAGATCCGTTCGAGATGCGCAACGACGAGTTTCGGCCGCGTCATGATGCGGCGGCCAGGGTCGAGCTGGGCTGCCCACATTTCGCCGGCATCTTTTCGTTGGGGGCTTCGCTTGATCTGATTGGAGAAATTGGGGCAGAAAATATTCAGGCGCGCGTGCTGGAACTAAATCGGTTCGCAACCTCGCGTCTGCAAGAAGACGGCTGGAAGGTTCTTTCGCCGCTGCAAAATGAAAGCTCGCGATCGGCTGAGACTCTGGTCGAAGTCGACGAGCCGGGTCGAGTCGTCCGCCATCTCATCAGTCGCGGCGTAATTGTGACGGAAAAGCCGCAGGGCATTCGCGTCGCGACGCATTTCTTTAATAATGAGGCAGACATTGAGAGGTTAATCGCGGGGTTGAGTGAGATTCGCGATTAATTCGTTTAGAGGCGGGCTACTGCCCTCCTTTTCCTTCCCCATCGAGGCCGGCGGGCAGTAGCCCGCCTCTAAACGAAGAGAGAGAGAACAATATCTAACCGTTTGCGGCCTTCTTCCTGGGTTTTGATTTTGTCTTGGGCGGACTTGATGTCGGTCTTTGGAAATGTTCGCGACAAAGCGAGATGAAAGTCAGATGAATCGGCGATTCATATCCACCGACTAAACGAGCGATACCCAGTTGCCAGTTAATTTGCGCGGCTTCGATCCACCAACGCACCAAAGTTCCCTTCGCCACTTCTTCCTGGACCGACTCTAAAGGCACGATGCCGACGCCCATGTCTTCTGCAACCATCCGTTTGATCGCCGCGAGGCGGCTGAGTTCCATAATGACTTTCGGTGTTACTCCCGCTTGCGCGAAGAATTGATCGATCAACCGGCGGGTATTGCCGCCGCGTTCGCCAAGGATCAATTTCTCACCGGCCAGGGCGTACGCACTCACGACTTTTTGATTCGCAAGTTTGTGACGAGGTGAAGCGATCCCGACCAGGTAATCTTCACTCAGCAACTCTGTCTGCACACCTCGCGCTTCAACCGGCAACGAGACAAACGCGGCGTCCAACTCGCCGGCGAGCACTTGCCGGACCAATTCTTCACTCGTTCCCGATACGACTGAAGTCTCGACCGCTTCGTGTAATTTCTTAAGCTCGCGCAAAATCTGCGGCAAAGGATCAGCGCTGACCATGGCAGATGCGCTGCCGATGCGCAGCCGTCCACGATGCGCGCCGGTCAGCGCGGCCATCTCTTCGAGGGCCGCATCGTGCTCGCGCAGGATCGAGTACGCGCGTACAAGTAGTTTCTCGCCGGCCTCGGTCAGAATCACTCTGCGCGGCGCACGCACGAACAATTGCGTGCCGGTTTCGTTCTCGAGTTGGCGGATCTGCATGCTGATTGCTGCCTGCGTCACATGAACGCGAACAGCCCCGGCGGTAAACGTGCCGCTTTCGGCAATGGCCACAAAAGCCTTCAATTGTCGGATATCCATAATCCACACTTTACATCAACATGCGTTATCACGGGAATAAGATCTTTTAGTTTCCATTATGGTTTCGCGGTTGCCTAGAATGGAAATCTCAGGAGCCCTCCCGGACATCGAATTACCAGATGACGACTATTGTCCAAACCGTCGACATTCTGCCCCGGAGGCGTGCGCCTCTCAGGGAATTGGTCGTGGGCGTGGACGGCGGCGGCACGCGAACCCGGGCCGTAGTGCTGAACGGCGCGCGCATATTGGGTGAAGGCATGGCTGGGCCTTCCAATCCGTTGCGGGTCGGGATCGCAAACGGCGCGACGGCGATTCGCGAAGCTGTAGACAAAGCTTGCACTGCGGCTTTGATTCATCGGGATGATCTCGTGGCTGCCGGCGTCGGATTAGCGGGCGTCCGCCGTAAAGACATTCGCGCGCGCATGCGCGACGTCCTGATCGAAACCTTAGGAATCAAGAACATCGAACTGGTGAGCGACGGCGACATTGCGTTGTATGGCGCAACTGACGGTCAACCCGGAGTTGTGGTCATCTCGGGCACCGGATCGGTTGCGGTAGGAATCAATCGGCAGGGCAAGCGCTTATCCGCCGGCGGCTGGGGCCCGATCGCCGGTGATGAAGGCAGTGGATCCTGGATTGCTCGTCGCGCTCTGCAGGCGGTCGCGCAGGCAACCGATGGCCGCGGCCCGGCGACATCACTAACTGAAACCGCGTGCGTATTCTTTCAGGTTGCCGCGCCTGACGATTTGGCCACCGCCATCTATGGGCCATCGATTACGAATGATCGGATTGCCGGCTTCAGTAAACTTGTGATCGAAGCTGCGCAGGCGAACGATGAAGTCGCCCGGAACATTTTGACGGATGCCGGTAATGAGCTTGGCAAAGCGGCGGTCACCGTCATTCGCAAACTGAAAATGGAGCAAGAGCGATTTCAAGTTGCGTTCGTCGGTGGAGTTTTCGCCGCCGGCGAACTCGTGGTTACGCCTTTGCGTGAACAAGTGATGCGCGTCGCCAAGAGAGCTTTTATAGACAATCCCAGTTTTTCGCCCACCGTGGCGGCCGCGCGAATGGCCCAGGAGAATCTTCAAAGATTGCCCGTTGCGGTGTGAATCGGCGGCCGCATAGTTCCCTGAGACTTCAACATGCCGATCCTTGCCGATTCCATACCGTTAACAGAGCAAGAGAACCCGCGCACGGAACAGATCAGTTCGCTGTCGACTGCGGACATCGTTCGCCTGATGAATGATGAGGACGCGAGAGTTCCCGCAGCGGTTGCGGAAGTCCTCGGAGCCGTAACCCGCGCAATCGATCAAATTGTGCAGCGAATTCAAGCCGGCGGGCGTCTCTTTTACATCGGCACCGGAACCTCTGGCCGGCTCGGAGTGCTTGATGCTGCGGAATGTCCGCCGACCTTTGGTGTTTCACCGGACTTGATTCAGGCAGTGATTGCCGGCGGATACGATGCCTGTTATCGCGCCGTCGAAGCGTCTGAAGACGACGCCGCAGCGGGCGCACGCGACCTGGAGCAACGCGGATTCACCAAAGCGGACGCGTTAGTTGGCATCGCGGCTTCCGGGCGCACGCCTTACACCGTTGGCGCCGTCGAATATGCGCGGCGAATCGGGGCCCTAACGATCGCGATTACCTGCGCGCCGGAGTCAGCGATTACGAAAGCTGCCGAGATTTCGATCGCGCCGCTGGTCGGTCCGGAAGTGGTTGCCGGCTCGACTCGCTTGAAAGCCGGCACCGCACAGAAGTTGATCCTCAACATGATCTCGACGGCGACGATGATCAGGTTGGGCTACGTCACCGGCAATCGCATGACGAACATGCAAACGCGCAACGTAAAGTTACGCGCGCGCGCCATCAGGATTTTGCAATCCGAAAGCGGTCTGGACGAGCAGCAGGCGGAAACCTTTCTCGATGAAGCGAACGGAAATCTACCCGTCGCGTTGGTGATGAGCCAGACCGGGCGATCTGCCGCCGATGCCAAAATGGCTTTAGAATCAGCGAATGGGGTAATCGGCAAAGCGATTGATTCATTTAAGCCGCGATAGCAAATCAGATTCCCTCTCCCTCTGGGAGAGGGTTAGGGTGAG
>Ga0137403_10010963_pt1 | contig 10023 bp, 8 predicted proteins | sample CZOMad2_1_16fung_FD_122057 | JGI IMG/M metagenome (GOLD analysis project Ga0137403, IMG submission 122057) | Vadose zone soil fungal communities from Angelo Coast Range Reserve, California, USA - CZOMad2_1_16fungal (Hybrid Assembly) | ecosystem: Environmental > Terrestrial > Soil > Vadose zone... | reverse complement strand
CGATATATCTTACCCATCCATTCGGTGTCGCGTTTTGCGAGGTAGTCGTTGACGGTGACGACGTGCACTCCGCGGCCGGTGATCGCATTCAAATACGCCGGCAGAGTTGCAACCAGCGTTTTGCCTTCGCCGGTCTTCATTTCTGCGATGATTCCGCGATGAAGCACCATTCCGCCGATAAGCTGAACGTCGAAGTGGCGCATGCCGGTCGCTCGCCGGGAAGCCTCCCGCACCACGGCAAACGCCTCGACCAATATTTCATCGAGGACCTCATCGAGCGCCGCTCGCAACGCTTTCTTTTGCTCGTCCGCCGTTCCGCCGGTCAGTTCAGCGCCGGCCATGCGTTTCTCAACGTGCTCGCGGAACTTCGTGGTCTTCTCGCGAAGCTGCTCGTCCGACAAGCCCTTCATCTCAGCTTCGAGCGCGTTGATCTCACTGACGATGGGCCATAGGCGTTTGAGTAAACGTTCATTCGCTGTACCAAAAACTTTAGCGGCAACTTTATTCAATAGTGCGGTCATACTTTTTCAGCTCTGTCCTGCGCCGTTTCCAACGTTCCTTCCAAAAATCATATAGGGTGAGTCAACGAGTGGCAACCGGCGATAGTGTGATATTCCTGCGTTGCTGAAAAAGTACTGAACCAACCTCTATCGTTCCTTCGGGTCAGGACCTCTTAAGTGTCTCGTGGTTTCGTCAGTTACGCTAAAGTTGGGAGGATTAAGTCCGGCCGTGTCTGCGGATGGTGGAAAATGAGGTTCCTTCTCCTTCTGCAAAGCGAGCGGTCCCGTAGAATCCTGATCAGCGCGAAAAAGTTTTCTACCCACCACCAGGCCGTTAAACACAAGCGCGATCCCAATGCACAGAGGAATCACACCGACAACCCACAGACGGCGGAGGATCTCCACCGCATCCGGCGCGACATCGCCGCTCAGAATGATGCCTTGCATAAACACATAGAGAAAGATCGCCAACCCGATGCCGACGCTCCCCGTGATGACACCAGCTTTGATTTCCCTGGAGCGCTGTATCTCGGGAGTAGTCCCGCGCAGGCGTTCAAGCTCAACATCCCAAACGTTAACAGTACGGCCGTCCAACTGTATCTCCGGCGTCGTCCCGCGCAGGCGCTCGAGCTCTTCTTTTTTGCGTCTCCTACGTTCGCCGTCGGAAAGGAACATCTCGGCGACCCAGGTCTTGCTCCAATCGAATTTCTCGTCCGTCTCGCGTGTCGCTACCACCTGACGTACGGCGTACAGATTCGCTCCGCACAATTTGCAGAACTTCAACTCGTCGCTTTGATTTGCTCCGCATTGTGGACAGAACATCGAGTTACTCCTGTCTTATGTTCCAGAGGAATACGAGGACTATAATCGATATGTTCTCTGATATGCACATACTAGCCAACGGCATCGGAGCTTGAACGGATGATTTCGAGCCGCGAAAACAACTCGCAGAAATTAATTATTGACTTCACCATGGACGAGTGTTAGAAATGGCGCGTCGCAAAGCACCATCTGATAATTGAGAGATTGTAGAGACTTGATCCCGGCTTTGGGATCGTTTGATCGTTCGGCGCCCCGCCCCTCGAAAGTCCTCAGGTTTCTCCTCGTCCCCAAATCCGTTCTGCCCCTTCGATGCGATCTACGACCGCGAGATGATTCGCTTGGCCGCCTCAATCGCCGGTTCGAAATCGCGAACAAGTCGAGCACCTTCCCCGGGGGACACACATGCTAGGCAAAAAGAAGAAAAGCGTCGTTGGACTCGACATTGGTTCCAGCGCGCTGAAGGCCGTCGAGCTTAAGAACACGCGCAACGGGTTCGAGCTGGTCCACATAGCGCATCAGAATCTTCAATCCGACACAATCGTTGACGGACACATAATCGACCTCAATCACGTAAGCGACTCGATCAGTCGAATCTGGAATGAGCAAAACATAAAGACGGATCAGGTCGCCACGTCGCTTTCGGGGCACGCAGTCATTGTCAAAAAGATATTGCTTCCATCGATGCCGGAAGAGGAGCTCGACGAACAGATTCACTGGGAGGCCGAGCAGTACATACCCTTCGACATCAACGACGTGAACCTCTACCACGAAATCATAGGTCACGACGCTGGGGGCCAGAACATGGACGTTCTACTGGTCGCTTGCAAGCGCGATAAGATCGCACAGTACACACAGGTGATCTCGCAGACCGGAAGGCAGCCGGTCATTGTCGACGTCGACGCCTTCGCGCTGCAGAACGCTTATGAGGTAAACTACAACCCCACCTTTAATCAGACAGTCGCGTTATTGGACATCGGCGCTTCGGTAATGACGATTAACGTCGTGCGGGGCGCGACTTCGATCTTCACCCGCGACATCTCCGCGGGCGGGAACCAGTACACTGATCTTCTTCAAAAAGAACTGAACCTCACATTCGAGCAGGCCGAAGCGCTTAAGCGCGGCGCGACGCCGGACCAGCAGCTCTCAATGGAGCAGATACAGCCGGCCATGCAGAGCGTGTCTGAGATGCTCGCGCTCGAGATTCAGCGCACGCTGGACTTCTTCCGCGCAACTGCGGTTGACTCGCCTGCGATTGACCGAATGTTGATAGCCGGCGGCTCGTCGAAGGTTTATCAATTGACCGAGTACCTGGCGGACAAGTTCCAGATGCCGGTCGAACGGTTCGACTCATTCCGCTCAATCAAAATCGACGGGAAAAAGTTCGATGACGAGTACTTGAGAGAGCTCTCACCGAATATGGCCGTGGCTGTCGGGCTTGCGGTCCGGGTGGCGGAGGTGACGCAATGATCAGAGTCAATCTACTTGGAGGGACCGCCGAGCATCGTGTTGCGGTGCAGAAGACGAAAGTCGCCGCCCGCCGTGGACAACAGCTCTTCATGCTGGCCAGTGCGCTTGTCGTTATGCTGATTGCCATCGGGGTGGATCATCTTTGGACCAACAATGCTCACGCAGCCGCGCAGGTCGAGCTCACGCGCGAAGAAGAAGTAGCCGCGAGGCTTGAAGCAGACATCAAGCGCAAGGAAGAGTTGGAATCCGAGTTGAAACAGGTCGACGAACGGATCAAGGTCATCAAGCAGCTTCGAGCCGAGCAGAAAGGGCCGGTAGCCATGCTATCGGCGATCAACGAGCGAATGCCCAGCGGCCAGCTTGACTTCCGCCTCGATGCCATCGTGCAGAAGGGCAGTCACCTTCAGATCATCGGCAGCTCGCTCAACCAGCAAGTGATCGCGGATTTTTCCAAGCAGTTGGAGTACTCAAACGGGCTGTTCAGCAATCTGATGCTTTCGATCGAAGGCAAAGAGGTAAAGCTCGACGACGTGGCGGATAGGACCGAAAAGAAAGACACAGACAAGAAAGACACGGACAAGAAGGATCAGGCAGCCAAGGATGCGGACAAGAAGGGCGAGCCCGCGGACGTGGCCCGCGTGTTCCAATTCACGATCGACTGCGACTACAACAAGCCGCGCGCGGAAGGCGACAAGCCGGCGTCAGCGCCTCAGGGCAAGTGAAGGAGACGATTTATGGCAGCGACGATGACTACTGTAGTGAAGGGCACCGAGGAGAGTGGCAACTTCTTCAGCCGGATGGCGTGGTACTACCAGATGCTGGTGCTGCTGTTGCTCACCGCCTTGCTGATCTGGGGCACCGATCTGATGCTGTACAGCAACACGCGCAAGGACACCGACAGCATCAAAGAAAAGGCTGAAAAGCTCAAGGCTAAGAACGTGCAGGGCAGCATCATTGTTCAGAACCTTCCAGCCGTCGAGCAGACGCTAAAAGAGAAGCGCGAGGAGATTGACCGGCTTCGCGACCTGCTTCCAGACCAGGTCCAGATATCCAGCGTCTACGACAACATCAAAGACTTTCTGCGCGAGCAAAAGCTTGAGTTGAAACGGTTCGTGCACATGAAGTCGGTTTCCGCTGACTTCTACACCGCCCAGCCGATTCAGATCGAAGTGACCGGCTCGTACGACTCGCTCGGCCAGTTCTTCTCCCGGCTGGGATTCTATTCGCGCATCGTGAGCGTGACCGAAGTCGAGGTCAAGCAGGCCGAGGAGCGTGGGCAGGAGGTGGGTAGATCGATAAACGGTTCCTTCGTGGTGACGGCATATTACATCGCGCCTGAGAACCTCGAGAAGCTGACAATGAAGAAGCCCGCCACGCCGCCGCCAGCTACACCGGCTGCGCCCGCGGCTCAGGCGAAATAGCGGAGTGGATGCTATGAAAGCAAAAACGACCAAGAGAATGACATTACAAATCCTGTTTGTTTTGACTATGGCGGTCATCGTCTCAGCGCAGGATAAGCCGGCTCAAAAGGCGGACGCCGCGCCTCAACCTCAACAGCCCACAGGTAAGGAATATCTCGGACCGACCGCCGATTCGATTCGGCCGTACAGATCGTCGGGCCGGGATCCGTTTAAGCGAACTGTCAAACCGAAGACCCCGGCCGGGAAACTACAGCAAACTCGAATGCTCGGGTACCCGACTTTGGACGAGCGCCGCGCGGAGTTCAGACAGAAGGTTGAACAGGCGCGGGCACGCGATGGGGCTGAGCCCGATCCGGTCTCGCAATACCTGGTTGCCGAGCTTGATATCACCGGCGTGTTCCGCGACGATCGCGGGTTCGGCGCATTCATGCGGGCGGGACCGACCGGCACCATGTTCTTCGTGCGAAACGGCGCGAAGGTCTACAACGGCGAGGTGATGCGCATCGGCGGCGACGGCGCTGATTCAGGCGGGGCGAAGGTGATGTTTCGCGAAGTGTCCTATAAGGAAGTCAACGGAAACAAGTCCCCGCAGGAGCGCACGGTGACAAAGACACCCGGGGAGAAGAAGTGAGTCGTCTTGTGTTGGCAACCAATCGCACTATAATCAGTCCGATAATGAGAGGGGAAACAATGGCTATGATCGCTAGGAGGCTTGTCGTATCAATGATGCTGCTTGCGCTTGTGAGCAGTGTAAGCGTGTTTGCAGGATTGACCGCACGCGCAAGGGGCGAGGCGTTCGCTTTGGTGTCGCTTAAACACGAGACCGAGGGATCGCTCACGCGCATCCTGATCGAGTCGAGCGCACCACCCCTCTACACGGTCTTTCGACCGTCCGACCGGCTGATCGTCATCGATCTACCGGGCGGCGAGTCATCGCGTCTTGCGCCCGCGTACAGCGTCAAGAGCGCGCTCGTCGAATCGATCGCGGTTCGACAGTCGCGCGCCGGTAGCACGGCGGGACGCGCGGTGGCCAGAATCGAGATCAGCGTTCGAGCCGATGCACGAGACCGCTCGACGGTTAGCGGCAATACCCTGGTGCTCGAAATATCCCCAGACGCCAAGGCAGTGGCGGCCCGCGCCAGGCTCGAGAAGGGCACTGCTCCGGAAGCTAAGGACGCGAAGCGAACGAGCCAGACACACACCGATACGCACGCTTCAGCGCCAGGCGTGCTTGTATACTCGGCTGCGGGTGCTCCGAATTCAGCGCCGAGCTCCGAGCCCGTGCCCGAGAGAGTCAAGCCCCGGCCAAGCGACTTGAAGCCGGCTACTGTTATCCGCGCGGTTCACTCCGAGCCAGCCGGCGGAGCGGTTCGAATCATTGTCGATGCCGATGGAGCGGCGCAGTATAAGGACTTTGTGCTGCCAAATCCATGGCGCATAGTAGTCGATATCACCGGCGTCCGCTCGACCTTCGGCAATAAGACTACCATTGTAGGCTCAGGCCTCGTCGAGCGCTTCCGTGTAGGTCAGCCGAGCCCGAATGTAGTTCGGATAGTGCTCGACACCAAATCGAAAGTCTCATACCGAGTGGTTCGCGAAGGCGAAGCGCTTGTCATTACCATAGGCGACACAGGCGGTTCGCGTGAGGACAGCGTGAAGCAGAAGGTCGAGGTGGAAGCGCTGCACAACGCCAACCCGGTGAAAGACGCTGCCGAGCCTCAGCATAAGCCCGAGGTGAGAGTGGCCGGCGATCGCCTCGAGAACAAGAGCGACAACGGGAAACCGGCGGATCAGCCGTCGAAAGACACTATCGCGACTGCCAATCTGCTTGCTCAAACGAACGGGCAGAGCTCCGGTCAACGAGTAACACCTCAGCCGAACAGATCGTTGCCGATGCCGTCGCAGCCAACTTCACAGCCGGGTTCCGTCAAGTCCGCGGCTCAACCGTCGCAGCCTTCTGTCATACGCAACGCGACGGACGTCCAGCGGTCGCCGTCGAACCCCGCAGTGCAGATGCCCAGGCGTACCGAGATCGCGTTTTGCGACGCGGGTTACGTCGGAGGAGCGATAAGCTTCGACCTGCGTGCCGGCGTCGACATCCGCGATATGCTGCGGTTTATCTCGCAACAATATGGTGTGAACTTCATAATCGATAAATCTGTTAGTGCTGTCCCGGTCGATATCCGCGTGACCGACATACCCTGGAATCAGGTTATGGAATCGGTGCTGCGTGCGAACCGTCTGGGCGCGGTCTGCGAAAGCAACGGCCGCATTATCAGAATAGCCACGCTGTCGGCCGTAAAAGAGGAGCAAGATCAGCAACTGGCGATAAGAGAGGCACAGGCCAACCAGGTTCCGCTTGTGACCAAGATCATCCACCTCAAATACGCTCGCGCTTCAGGACAACTCTCAGGCAGCAAGGGCTCGGGAGGAGGGGGCGGAGGATCGAGTAGCGGTGGAGCAGGAGGAGGAGTAGGCGGTGGTGGCACGTTGCGTTCGATCGTCGAGAGCCGGTTGAGTAAGCGTGGGCGCACCGAGGTTGACAGCCGCACCAACAGCTTGATCGTCACCGACCTGCCTGAGTACACACAGGTAATTGAGGAGATGATCGCCAAGCTCGACCGTGCCGAGCCTCAGGTCGAAATAGAAGCGCGAATAGTGATCGCGAACCGAAACTTCCTGCGCGACGTGGGAACCGAACTGGCAGCCGGTGTCCTGGGCAAGAACGGGCGGACGGGTCTCCTGGAAACGACACCCGTTCAATACAACAATAACGGGTTCGGCACGGGTGCAGCCGGCGCGTCAAGCAGTACCGGACTTGGCCCGAACCTCGTCGGCAAACAGGTTGTGGCTACAGCGAACTCCATTTTAAGTCTCACGACCGGTGCGATTGGAACCGGCATTCTCTCGATGGCGCTCTCCGCTTCCGAGACCAAAGGCCAAATACGCACCATTGCCAGCCCACGCGTCACCACCACTGACAACAAGACCGCCGAGATAGTCAACGGCGTCCAGATACCTGTGCAGACCGTCTCGAACAACACGATCACCACGACCTTCGTCACGGCTGCGTTGAGGCTCGAGATCACGCCGCAGATAATCGAAGAGAGCGGACAGGTGTTGATGCACGTCGTGGCCGAGAACAACACGGTCAACTTCTCGCTGGCGGGACAGTTCAACAATGGAACGCCGGGCATCAATACTCAATCGGCTGAATCGACCGTACTCGTTGCCGATGGCGGAACGACCGTAATGGGTGGGATAAACATCGATACCGAGGGACATTCGGTCGTTCGGACTCCCGGCGTGTCCCGCATACCACTGCTCGGCGAGTTGTTCAAGAAGCGACAGACGCGGCGGGATACCGACGAGATTCTGTTCTTCCTCACGCCGCGCATCGTTAGAAACGACGGTACCGTAGGACCGCGAGCCCCGCAACGCAGTTCGGTCGAGGGGATGCCTAACCCGAACGCGCCGCAGCGGGCGGATGTGATACCCGCGCCAGCTATCCAGGACAAGAAACAAGATCCCAAACCGGCGCCGCCTGCGCCAACACCGATTCCTGCGGCGAGCGGTAAAGCGGGACAGTAACAGAAAATTGGCGATTGTCGATTGCGAAAAACGGATCGTTTGCGATCGACAATCGACAATTGTAAATGGCAGTCGTCAATCGTCAATCGTCAATCGACAGTCGTCAATTGACAATCGGCAATCCATATGGGCTTCGCAGACACACTCACCGGCATAGCTAATCGAATCGAAGGATGCGCCGCCGTTGTCATACTGGGCATCGACGGGATACCAATCGAGCGGCACGTGCATGATTTGGACAGTACAATCGATATCGAAATGGTTGCGACCGAGTTCACCACACTGGTGAAGCGCAGCATGCGCACCGCTTCAGACAGCGAACTGGGCGAGATGCGTGAGATGGTTTTCGCGACGGATACGATGAGCTTCCTGCTCCGGCCTATCACTTCTGAATACTTCCTGCTACTCGCGCTCAATCAGGGCGGCAACGTCGGACGCGCCCGATTCGAACTGCGCAAGGCCCAACTCGCGATGGAAACCGAGTTCGCAATTTAGGCGAAGGCGGTTTAACCCAAAGACACCTAACGACAAAGCTAAAGACGATAGACTCCAATTAAAAAGGGACTCCTGTCTTTGTGTTTAGCCCTGCCTTGCGCCGAGTGTTTTCATTGCTGTATTTTACAAAGTTGGCCCGAGGGCCTTATTCGTGACATACTGACATTCGAAGGAATCAAACTGAGATGAACGCAAACGACATCCGACGCGGGATGATAATTATGTACAACGGCGCGCCGTTTCGTGTGCTCGACTTTCAGCACCGCACGCCGGGTAACCTTCGCGCTTTCGTTCAAGCAAAGCTGCGAAGCCTAAAGAACGGCTCGTCAACTGAAGTTCGATTCAGTTCGACCGAAAACATCGAGCGCGCCTCGCTTGAGGATCACGAGATGGAGTACCTCTACTCAGACGGCGACATGCATCATTTCATGAACACCGAGACTTACGACCAGATCGCGTTGGACGCCGAAACGCTGGGCGACGCCACCAATTATCTGACTCCGGGTACGAAGATACAGGTCGAGTTCTTTGATGGCGCGCCCATCGGTGTCGAGCTGCCGCCTGCGGTCGAGCTAACCGTTGTCGAGACCACGCCCGAGTTGAAAGGCGCGACCGCTTCCAACAGCCCGAAGCCTGCGAAGCTCGAAACCGGCGTAACCGTGCAGGTGCCGCCGTTTGTTAAGGAAGGCGACCGCATACGGGTTGATCCTGCGAAGGGCGTCTACCTCGAACGCGTGAAATAGGCTCCTGGAGCCTGTTCCACGTTCTCTCGGGCTTCGCGCACCGCAAAGCATGTACCTCCTTTATAGCTTCGTCCTCTCGCTGTTGTTTCTCGTCCTCCTGCCCTACTTCGTTTATCAAGCCGCACGTCACGGAAAATATGCCGGCAGCTTTAAGGAGCGACTGGGCTGGTTGCCGGAATCGGTACGCAGCGACAGCCACAAGACGATCTGGGTGCACGCCGTCTCCGTTGGTGAGTTTCTTGCCGCAAGGCCGCTAATAGAGCGGCTGAAGAGCGACCTGCCAGCCGCTAGAATAGTTGTCTCGACGACGACGGTCACCGGCCAGCAGCTCGCGCGGTCCCAGTCGCACTTGCTCGGCCCCGCGTTCTATTTTCCATTTGATTGGATGTTTTCGGTGCGCCGCGCCCTGGCTCGGGTCAATCCCTCGGTGGTGATAATCCTCGAGACCGAGTTGTGGCCGAACTTCCTGCGCGAATGCCGGAATCGCGGTGTAGTGACGGTTCTGGCTAACGGCAGAATCTCTGCGCGTTCATTCCGTCGATATAAGCTGGTGGGCCGCCCGTTCGGGCGCGCAATCGAAGACTTCTCATTGATGGTCATGCAATCGGAGATGGACGCTGAGCGGGCGCGCCAGCTTGGAGCTCCTGCGAGTCTTGTGCGCGTTTGCGGCAATCTAAAATACGATCAAGCAGGGGATGGGGGTCGGGGGCCGCGGATTAGGGAAGAAACGCAGGCCGGCCCCCAACCCCCAACCATCAACCCCTTTGTTGAGATCGATCATCGGTTAGGGTCATTGCGTCATCTGATCGTGGCCGGCAGCACGGGATTCTCGGGAGGCCTCGGGTGGGCGGCAGCCGGTTCGGTGCTCGTGCTCCTGGTGCTCGTGGCAATCAGTTCCGACCGGGTTTTCGAAGCGCTCGTGCGGCTCACTCTTCGTGGACCCGCGCGCGTCCAGGTGCTGGTGCCCAAGCTTCGCGAGGCCTG
>Ga0137403_10010962_pt1 | contig 10023 bp, 5 predicted proteins | sample CZOMad2_1_16fung_FD_122057 | JGI IMG/M metagenome (GOLD analysis project Ga0137403, IMG submission 122057) | Vadose zone soil fungal communities from Angelo Coast Range Reserve, California, USA - CZOMad2_1_16fungal (Hybrid Assembly) | ecosystem: Environmental > Terrestrial > Soil > Vadose zone... | reverse complement strand
ATCGCATCGGTAATCCGGCGGAGTTCGCGTTCGTCTTGCCGCAACTTCTCTTCTGTCCGCTTGAGGTTCTCAATATCGGTATTCGTTGCGTACCATCTCACGATGTTGCCGAGCTCGTCACGCAACGGTTCAACACGGAACAGGAACCATCGATACTCCCCGTCGTGGCGCCGCAGGCGGTGTTCGATCTCACGCGGCTCCCCTGAGGTCCGGAGGGCCCGGAACGTGTCCAGGACCTTCTGCAGATCTTCTGGATGAATGGCGACTCGCCATCCCCGGCCGCGTGCTTCTTGAGGCGAGAGCCCCGTATAGTCATGCCATCGTTGGTTTAGGAACTCGTTGGAACCATCCGGAAGATTGCACGAGGCGAGGGTGGGGATCGTGTCGAGGATCTTTCGGAGGTGAGCCGCGGATATCTTCGTCTCGGCGATCTCACGGAGTAGCATTGCCCGCTCTTCTTCAGTCACGGCTCAATCTTAGAAGGATTCTGTCGCATATCAAGACGCGGCCATCGCCGCCGGAGGGCCTTCATGTTGGCTACGCTCTCGCAGACCTGAAAGCGTCCATCCCTTGGCGCCGACCGCGTCCATCACCTTTTCCAAGACCTCGACATACCGATCAGAATGGATGCGAACCCGCGTGAGGGTCACGTGGATGAAGAAGAAGCGGTCGAATGGGATGCAAAGGATTGCGTCGACAGAGCGAGCACTAGGGTGGCGACGTTCATCAGGAGGATGGCCGCTGCACCGAGGTCGACGGCCAGGCTGAGTCCCCACATGGTCGCGATAGCGCCCAGCAAGAGGGCGAGCGCACCCATCGACAGATAGCCCAAGAGATAGAGGGCCGAGAGCATCCCGCCGCGGTGATTCGCGGGTGCCGCCGCGCTAATCACTTGCAAACCGCCGACGAACAGTAGGCTGTAAGCACCCCCTGCGGCCGCGGTCGCCCCTAGGTAGATCAGCAGATCATGCGAGCTAACCGCCAAGATGAGCAGCACCATGGCCAGACCAGAAACCAGGGCGCCGACGGTCAGCGCCGCCCGCGGCAAGAGAGACCGAGCGACAATACCGATCACTCCCAACATGATCGGAAATAGCGAAAGGACAGCACCATTTAGAAAGGCGTTGGGTGAGCCGATCAGGTCATGCTCAACTTGGCCGCCAAGCGACAGGATCAACACGCCAAAGGAATAGGCTGCCATCATAGCGGTGGATGACACTGCGAACGCCCGACGTGCATCCTTCGGAACAAACGGCATCCGAGAGCGCCTGTCACTACCCGGATCGCCGACCGTGTGTTGCGACAAGAACCACGTCGCGACGAAAAGTGTCAGAAGCAGAATGGCCAGTACCCAGAAACAAAGGCGTGTGGGCCACGGCCCATATTCCGTCAAACCGCCGCCCAACAGCAAAGATGCAGCGAAGCCGACCGCCTGGGCTGTGGCCGTTACAGAGGCCGCGCTCTGCGCGTCTCTCGGGCTGCTGAACTCCAGAATCGCTGCGGTCGATGGGCTCACCGACAGGCCGACGCCGACGCCCATTAGGGCACGTCCCGCGAACACCCACCACACGTTAGGTGCGAGGGCAAACAGCAGGGCGCCGATCAGCGAAGCAACGAGGCCCGCCAACATCGTCGCGCGGCGACCAATATGGTCGGAAATGCCGCCGAAGCCAATCAACAGAGCAACGACGGCAATCGGATAGACCGCGAAAATCCCCGCCGTCATCGTATGGGTGAGATGCCATTCCTCAGCATAGAGCCGGTACGTCAGGGCGGGCGCGGCACTTGTCCAGAGCGTATGGCCAACCACGCCTGCCGAAATTAAGAGACTCGCCCGGCGCCCGAAGACGAACCGCCCGCCCGCCGGGGGAATTGCCCAGTCCAACGATGCCCGGCGAGCTGAATCAGGAGCCTTCTCGATCATCGCTATCGTCCTCATGGGCTCGATGGGAACCGAAGTCGTCGCTGTTCTCCGTGCGCGACCGGAATGCTGGCGAAGGTCGTGAGGTGGCCCCTGGATGCCGGCCTTGAAAAACTGGTCCACCACCGCCTTGTTTCGCTCGTTCTCAGATTGGACCGCTGCGTCCAGGCGGCCGAAGCGCGTGACGGTCCGATCGACCCAGTTCCGCACGTCGTCCTCGTGGCGAATGTCTGCGCGGAGGAATTCGACTTCAGTGCCGAGTGCGCGCAGCTCAGTCGCGAGGTCCTGGCCGGCTTGCTCGTGGCGACCGGCGACAACGATGCGGTGGCCTTCCCGCGCGAAAGCAAGAGCCGCGGCGCGCCCGATTCCAGTCAGCGCGCCGGTAATCAGAACAACGTGGGTGCTCATGCCGTCAGTCCTCCCAGATATGGCCAGCCCGAACGGCCGGCGTTCAAGATCGCTCCTGTCGACTGAAAAGTAGAGTGCCCTGGCGCTGCCGACAAAGACTTTGTAGGCTAGGAGCCATATCTCGCAGGCATGGGGCAGGCTATGGAGCTCCGGCATCTTCGTTATTTCGTCGCCGTCGCCGAGGAGAGAAGCCTCACGCTCGCGGCCGAGCGGAGGCTGCACACGTCGCAGCCTTCGTTAAGTCGTCAGATCCGGGATCTCGAGTACGAGGTCGGCGTCCAACTCATGACCCGAAGCGCTCGCGGCGTTGAGCTCACCGAAGCGGGTCGCGTCTTCCTCGATCACGCCAGGCTGGCGCTGGCTCAGGTCGGGGCAGCTCGCGAAGCGGCCCGGCGGGCCGCTCAGCCCGCCAAGCCGTCGTTTGGTCTTGGCTTCCTGACCGGACAGGAGATGGACTGGCTCCCTGAGGCCATGCGCATCCTTCGAGACGAGCTGCCGAACATAGAAGTCACCGTCTTGAGCCAATATTCCCCCGACCTCGCGGCCGCTCTCATGCGGGGGAAGCTCGACCTGGCCTTTCTTCGGCGGGAAGCACAAGCGCCTGATCTGGTGTTCAAGCTCGTGACCAAGGAGCCGCTCGTCGTCGTGTTGCCGAGCGATCACCGCCTTGCTTCACGCGAAGCCATAGGGCCACAGGAAATCGCGGGCGAGACATTCATAAGCGTATCGAACACCGCCCCTACGCTTCGGGTTGTCATCGACGATTACTTGAGGCGATCCGGGATCGATATCAGGCCGGTTCACGAAGTGGACAATCTCGCAATGGCCATGTCCTTGGTGGCATCGACGCGCGGCGTCGCGCTCTTACCCGCCTATGCCCAGAATTTCCTTCCTCGGTCTGTCATAAGCCGTCCGATAAAAGGCGATGTGCCAACGATCGATCTTGTCATTGGGTATCACAAGGCAAACACATCTGCGACCCTCAAGCTCTTTCTTTCAAGAGTCGACGACTTGATCGCCAGAGTGTCGCAAAAAAGTCGGTCAGCTCGCCGATGAGAACGGAGGAACACACGCCGACGTTTGCAATGGACCACCAGCCCCGAATTCTGGCTCAACCGGCAGAGGCCTCTACGAGTGCGTCTGGCTGAGCAGCAGGCGAGGACGACCGTCCGAGCCTTGCCGAGGCTCAAGCGCCGGAAGGGTCGGGATCAGCGCCAGCCGGCCCACTCATGAGCCGGCCCCCGAGTGGATGAGAGCGGGTCAAAGCTGGGGCAAAAGCAGCATCAAGCAACGCGCAGAATCGAGACCGGCCCAACGCGTTCCAGCCGCGTGATCGCAGCGGATTCTGCGCGATGCTGTCCGATGCTGCCCAGCCCAAAGTGACTCTTAAGCAGCGGGTCCAAGGTTCGAGTCCTTGACGGCCCACCAATGAAAGCGGGCGCTTCCAGAGCATCGGAAGCGCCCGCTGATTTTCGGTCAGCCGATCTAGGGTGCGCGACCCCAGAAATCAGAGGACGAGATCAAGCGACGGGGGAAACCGATGGAGCTCGGCCAGCAGCGTAAGGCTCAATGATTTTTGGATGACCGGCACGTGCCGGCCATCGATCATCGTCCCGATTCACTTTCACGTTAGTCGTTCGCCTGCACGCGAATCGCGGTCTGACTCCGGCCACAGATGCGCTTGAAGACGCCGGCCGGGTAGGTGACGGTTTCGACGTTCCGCTGCGTGTCGTTCGCGATGAGGAGCCGGCCGCCGGCCTGCAGCTGTCCGTTAAGCTGGACACCGCTGAGAATCGTTTCGCCCGCCGGGTTGATGCAGATGAGGTTCGTCGTGAAGCTACCGTCTGCTTCGACGGTGTAGGTCAGAGGACACGTGAAAGGGCCCTCGGTCATGGGAACGGCTCCGGGGCCGGCGTTGTGGATCATCGTCAGCGTCCGTCCGTCGAAGCTTCCCGCCCCGTTGCCGTCGAAGGTCAAGACTCCCTCGTTCGACCGGGTGCTCATCGTGACGCCGCCCGGAGGGACTCTGAAGTTGGGCGCGATGAAGTCCTCACCCGGGACGTTCGTCTGCGCACAGAAATGGATCTGGGTGAAGGCATACTGGCCGTGAAGGCGAGCGTTCAAGTCTTGTCCGGCCGCGTCGCCGACGTTGAGCAGGATGAAGACCGCGAACAGCAGCGACGGCAGCGGCGGACGACGTCGCACGGAGCGTGAGGCTAGATGTATCGTCATCGATATCCTCCTGTGGGATCTGAGCTGAGCTCGACGTGCTTGTATCAATCGCCCGTTACCGGCGCGTTACTGGACCCGGCCGAGCCGGGCGGAATCGGCATGCTATAGTCCGCGCAACTCCGCGGACTCGTTTGCATATATGGCCATCATCAATCTCTCGCTGTTCGGTGGCTTTCGGGTGTGGGCGTCGGGTGGGGACGTCGAGATCCGCCGAAAGAAAGCCCAGGCGCTTGTAGCGTACCTCGGGCGGTATTCCGGGCATCGATTTCGGCGCGATAAGCTCACGAGCCTGCTGTGGGGTAACCTGCCCGACGAGCAGGCCCGTCAGAACTTGCGGCAGGCGCTCTTCGCGCTCCGCGCCGCCCTGCCCGCCGGGCCGTCCGTCGTGCTCACCGATGCGCACACCGTCGGTCTCGCAGCGGCAGCCGCCCAGGTCGACGTCGTGACCTACGAGAAACTGGCCGCCGACGGGACGCCCGAGGCACTGGCCGAGGCGTGCGCTCTCTACCGCGGCGATTTCCTCGACGGCTTCGTCATCGAGGAGGCGCCCTTCGAGGAGTGGCTTCAGCGCGAGCGTGAGCAACTGAAGGAGCTCGCCCTGGAGGTCCTGGCAAGGCTCTTGTCGCACCAGATGAGCGGCGACCTTTTCGAGCCGGCGATACAGACGGCGCTACGGCTCCTCGCCCTGGACCCGCTCCAGGAGACGACGCATCGGACGCTCATGCGCCTGTACGTCCGTCAGGGGCGAAGGGCCGCGGCCCTTCGCCAGTATCAGCTATGCGTGGATATCCTCCGGCGAGAGCTCGGCAGCGAGCCGGAAGCTGTGACCCGTCAGCTGTATCAGCAAATACTTCCAGAACGAGTGACAACTCGGACCGCGCCTGAGTTACCCGTCCCACGGCAGCCCCGTGCACGCCGTCCGGATGCGCGCCACGCTCGGGACGCCCGCATCGGTCTGGGCGCGCCCTTGATCGGCCGAGCCCCGGAGATGGAGCGCTTGCGTCAGTGTCTCGACGAAGCGCTGAGGGAGGCGGGAACGTCGGCGATCATCGTCGGCGAGGCCGGAGTGGGCAAAACACGTCTCGTCGAGGAGCTGCAGACGGTCGCCATGCGACGCGGCGTCAAAGTCCTGTCGGGCCGCGCGTACGAAACGGCGCAGGTGTTGTCCTTCGGCCTCTGGGTCGATGCATTGAAGCGCGAGATCGTGATCCCCGCCGCACTGAAGAAGTTCGACGCCGTCTGGGGAGCGGAGCTGGGCCGGCTGTTCCCCGAGATCGCCACACCGGAGCCGGCGTCGACGTCCGACGATCCGTCACGGTTGTTCGAAGCGATCACGCGGTTCATCGGCCACCTGGCCGAGCATGATCCCTTAATCGTGGTCCTCGAGGATCTGCACTGGGCCGACGAGATGAGCGTGCGGCTGCTGGCCTTCCTCAGCCGCCGGATCGAGAGCTGGCCTGTGCTCCTGATCGGCACCGCTCGTGAAGAGTATCTCCCCGACGTTCCCTGGCTCGGCAAAGGCCTGAGCGAGATCCGACAGCATCCTGGACTGGTCGAGATCGGCCTCCGACCGCTCTCGCGCAGCGATACGGCGAGCTTGGTGCGGTCCGTCGCCACGACAGACGAACTGGGCTTCGCGCCCCAAGGGTTCGAAGAGCATGTGTGGCAGGTGAGCGAAGGGAATCCCTTCGTCGCGCTCCAGACAATACGCTTCGTCCACGAAGCCCCCGCCTCGGGCCAGTCGCTGGCCCGGCAGCTGCCCACCGCAGTCCGCGATCTCGTTATCGGACACCTCGGCCGTCTCAGCGACCGGAGTCGCCAGCTCGTCGGCCTCGCTAGCGTCGTCGGCCGGGAGTTCGATTTCAAGCTATTGCAGTGCGTCGCCAAGCTGGGGGATCTTGAGGCGGCCGAGGCCGTTGAGGAGCTGGTGAGGCGGCGAATCTTCCACGGCGTGGACGAGCGGCTCGACTTCACCCACGACCGGATCCGAGAGGCGGCCCTCAGCCAGCTGTTATCCGTCCAGCGCCGGCTGCTGCACCGCGAGGTCGGCGCGGCGCTTGAGGCCGTGTACGGAGAAAATCTCGAGCCGCACTATGCGGCGCTGGCGTTCCATCATCGCGAGGGTGAGGTCTTCGACAAGGCGCTGCTGTATCTGCGCAAGGCGGCCGCTCAGGCCCGCACTCGCTTCGCCTACTCCCAGGCGGCGGCCTTCCTCGAGCAAGCGCTCGATGTTCTGCGGCGCGTGCCCGAGACTCGAGAGACGATCGAGCAGGCGATCGACGTCCGCTGTGATCTGCGCATGTCGATCAACCCACTCGCCGACGATCGCGCGATGCTGGACCATCTCGAGTGCGCTAAGAGCCTTGCCGAGCGAATCGACGACCGAGGACGTCTCGTCCGAGCGCTGACGTACCTCGGGCGCGAGCACATGGATCTCGGAAACTACGCCAAGTCCATCGAGGTGGAGCAGGAGGCTCTCGCTGTTGCCGGGCAGCTTGGCGATCGCGCGCTCGAGGTCGCTCCGACCTTCTATATGGCGCTCGCCTACTGGCGGCATGGTGACCTTCGCAGAGTCTGCGACATCATCGAGAACAGCGTCGCATCTATCCCCGAAGGCCAACGGCCCGACCACCACGGCTTGATCGGCACCGCCGCCGTCTTCTATCGCACGCTTCTCGCGCGGTCTCTCGGCGGTCTCGGCAATTTCAATGACGCGATCGCCTGGGGTAAGCACAGTCTCCGGCTCGCCGAGGCCGCCGGCCATCCCTATGGCCTGTTCTCGGCCTATTTGGAGCTCGGCAGTCTGTATGTGGCCCGCGGGCCGGTCGACGAGGCGCCTCCTCTCCTGGAGCAGAGCCTCGACCTAGCCCGCACGCGGGGCATTCGCACCTATGTCGACCGGACCGCCGCGACCCTCGCCCGGGCTTACGCGCTCAGCGGTCGAGCGGTCGAGGCCCGAGCGCTGCTGGAAACACTTCCGCGCGAAAGCTTCAGTCAGCGGCCACAGCGTTCCCTGGATAGCCTCCCACTGCTAGTTCTCGGCGAGGCCCATCTGGTCCTCGACCGTCCAGATGAAGCCGAGTGGTTTGCCCAGCGTGCGATCGAGATGGCCCGCGGATTTAGCCAGCGAGAAGTAGAGAGCATCGGGCTCCGCCTCCTCGGCGACCTCTTCTCGAACCGCCTCTCCCCGGACTTGGAGAAGGCCGCGCAGTCATACGGCCAAGCATTGGCCATTGCCGCCGAGCTGGGGTTGCGTCCTCTCGTGGCGCACTGCAATTTTGGCCTCGGCAAAGTCGCCCGCCGCCGTGGCGAACGGCTGATGGCGCAAGAGCACCTCACGACCGCGATGGCAATGTACGGCGAAATGGGCATGAACGCCTGGCTCGCCAAGGCGGAGCACGAGGAGAGAGAGCTTCGATAGGAGGTTTCGAGCGTGTTCGGGGGCGACCCTGCCATCGTGCATGACGCCGGCACGGGCCGGGTGCGGGTCAAAAAAGAGGCAAAACCCAGATCAAGCAACCCGAAGAATCGAGACCGCTCGAGCGCGTTCCAGCCGCGTCATCGCCGTCGATTCTGTTCGATGCTGTCTGATGCTGCCGTCCCCGAAGTGACTCTTAATCAGCGGGTCCAAGGTTCGAGTCCTTGACGGCCCACCATTCGTGACGGGCACTCCGGGAACCGCCGGAGTGCCCGTTCTCATTTTTGCTACCACTTTCCTCGTCGAACCGATTCACGGCAACCTTGTTGCCCATCGGCAGCCACTTGCGGTAGGTGTCGACGATACTTTCCCGACCGTACCGCGGGCCGATGACCGCGGCGGGCGCAGGGATTTCCTCTGAGGGCGTTCACTTCGAGGCCGGCTCCGCTGTGTCGACCCAATCCACAAGGAGTGAATAGCCGACGGCGAGCACAACCGGGCCCACGAAGATCCCGACGATGCCGAACGCCAGCAGGCCGCCGATCACGCCGAAAAAGACGAGCAAGAGCGGCATGTCGGATCCCTTGCGAATGAGCATCGGGCGGAGCACGTTGTCGATGCTGCTGACGAAGATCGCCCACACGAACAGCGCGATCGCCCACCCGCCGTGCCCGGACCAGTACGCCCACACGACCGCGGCGAGCAGCACGGGGAAGGGCCCGATCTGGCCGATGCAGAGCACGAAGACGAGCGCCGTGAGGACCGTCGCGAAGGGCACGCCCACGACGGCGAGACCGATTCCGGCCAGGCAGGCCTGGACGAGCGCCGTGACGATGATCCCCAGCGCGACGCCCCGAATCGCTTGCGCGGCGAGCCGGGCGGAACGCTCGCCGTGGCGTCCCGCCACGCGTCGAGCGAAGCGCCGCGTCGCTTCGGCGGCCGTCTCGCCGGATGCGTAAAGGATGGCCGAGAAGAGAACGACCAGCAGGAATTGCACCAGCACCATCCCGATGCTGCCCACCGCGACGACGAACCAGCCGAGCATCTGCTGCGTATAGGGCGCCACGCGCGTCGCGAGCTCTTCGCGTTCGATCGCGGCGGCCTCCTGCCACTTCGCGGCGAGTCGGGGGCCCGCCAGGGGCAGTCGCACGAGCCAGTCCGGCGGCGGGGGCATGGACCAGGTGGCCAGAGACCGGGACCAACCGGCGATGTCGTCGGCGTGCACGACGATCGTGCCGAGGGCGAGCGCGAGCGGCAGGATCAGGCCGAGCAGCAAGACCGCCGTCATCACGGCCACCGCCAGCCGGCGCCGACCCCCCAGCGCCGACTCCACGCGCAGCATCAGGGGCCAGGTCGCGACCACGATCATCGTGGCCCAGACCGCCGCGAGCAGGAACGGTTGCAGGACCCGAAAGCTCGCCACGATCAGTCCGGCGATGAAGAGCACCGCCAGCGTGGCCCGCGCCGGATCCCGGGAGGCGGGGGCGTCGGTCACGCGCGTCCGCTGATCATCGGCGCGGCGATCGTCGGTCGTAGGGCTCGATCCAGACGCCTTCCCGCGAGTAACCGCGGACGTGCTGGGTCTTCTCACGGTCGTCGGACTTCATGATCGGCGCGTCCCGGGGCGCAGGCGAGGAATGCACCTGCGCGGTGCGCCCGTAGCGAGGAGAAGAAGAGCAACGGCGGTGAGGGCAGATCGGCAGGACCGACCGGCGGAGGTGACGGCCAACAGATCGCATAGGTGGCCGGAATCATAGGAGCCTATCCAGACGTGGGCAAGTGGCTCCTACGCCACTTAGAGAACGGCTGGCTTGGCACGGCGTGTCAGGATGTGGCCTCCTACGTCGTTCGGACACCACAATGTAGGGCAAAAGCTTGGGCCAGAAACCGTTGGCGGGATCCGCCGCCGCGTCGCGACGGCGCTCTGCGGGGTCGTCTCGGAGCCTTACGGCTGCTTGTCAACCACTTGCCCGCGGACGCGGATCGTCAAGCGCGGGAATGTCGGGTCGTCGGTGTCGATGAAGATCGTTCCATCGAGGCTTCC
>Ga0137403_10010961_pt1 | contig 10023 bp, 9 predicted proteins | sample CZOMad2_1_16fung_FD_122057 | JGI IMG/M metagenome (GOLD analysis project Ga0137403, IMG submission 122057) | Vadose zone soil fungal communities from Angelo Coast Range Reserve, California, USA - CZOMad2_1_16fungal (Hybrid Assembly) | ecosystem: Environmental > Terrestrial > Soil > Vadose zone... | reverse complement strand
CCGCATGCCCGTCATCGCGGCGCCGACGCCGATGCCGGCGTAGCCGGGCTCGGAGATGGGCGTGTCGATGATCCGCTGCGTGCCGAACTCCTGCACGAGCCCGACCAGCGTCTTGAACGGATGGCCGGCCTCCGCGACGTCTTCCCCGATGACGAAGACGCGCGGGTCGCGCCGCATCTCTTCCGCGATCGCTTCCTTGACTGCCTCGCCGTACGTCAGCTCTCGTTCACTCATGACGGCTCCCTGTCACGCGATGGGCAGGATGGTCTGGACCATCGGTAGCCCCTCGGCCAGGCGCGACCACCGCGCGTCCGGACGCACCCGCCACACCTCGCCGGTGTCGGTGCCCACCAGCACGCCGCCGGCGGTCTCCGGGTCGGCGGTGACGGCATGGATCTGGGCCGCCGACGGCGAGTGATCGGCGTCGCCCAGCGAGCGCCACGTCTCGCCACCGTCGGCCGACTGGAAGAGCATGGCCCGAGCGCCGCCTTCGTCCCTGGAGCTCGAGAAGGCCGTGGGCGACGCGCCCACCGTCACCGCGTGCGGCGGCCGCGGGTCGATACAGAGGGGGCGCGTGTACGGCGGGGCCATCCCCGCCCACTGGAAGCGCCACGTCTTGCCGTGGTCGTCGGAGCGGAACATGCCGGCGATGCGCTTTTCAATGGGCTCGCTGCGATCGATGCGTCCGAAGCCGGTGGAGGCGAACAGCACGCCGGGCTCGTCGGGCTTGGCCACGATCATGTGGAGGTCTGGGTTGCCGCCGGGCAGGGTGAACGTCCACGAGCGGCCGCCGTCCTCGGTGAGCACCACCCCACCCACCTCGACGCCGACGCACCACCGATCGGGATTCGCGCGATCGATCACGATCGTCCGCGCCCGTCCGGGCCGCGGCGGATTGAGCGGCACGCACCACTCCTCGAAGCCGGGCGCTCGCCGGAAGGCGGCCACCTCCGTCCACGACGCCCCAGCGTCGCGCGAGAGGAAGACGCCGGCGGGCTCGGTGACGGCGTAGAGCGTCTCGGGGTCGCCGGGCGCCGCCGTCACGTCCCACACTTCGCGGTCGCCGATCCCGCTCGCCTGCCATGTCCGTCCGCCGTCGGGCGAGCGGTAAATCCCCGCGGTGGAGCCGGCCAGGCAGTGGCCGTTCACCCGCGAGAGGTGGCGCACGCTCGGCCCCGCGAGGCCGCGCGACGACCCGCCCCCGGCCGCGTCAACCACGAAGATGCCCTGCGCCGTCCCGACGATCGCCGTCTTCATCTGTCACCCCCGGTGAGCGCGGCGTTCCTGCCGCGAATGGACCGACGATAGGCCAGCACCGGCCGGCGCGTCAACCCGGGGCCGAACGACGTGCGTCCAAGCTGATACACGGGTGCTCGGGTCCGCTCATGCTACCGTCGAGGCGAGGAGGATCGCGATGGGCAAATTCTTCACGGAGGTCCAGCTGGCATCGCCGGCGCGGCCCGATCGACGGGAGTTGGTCAAGCTGCTGGTCGACAGCGGCTCGATATATAGCTGGGTCTCCGGAGCCTTGCTCCGTGAGCTTGGCGTTCAACCTTCCGAGCGTCGGCGCATTCTTACCATCGAGGGGCGAACGACCGAACGCGGTGCGGCGGAGATCATGATCACGCTCGAAGGCCGAACGCTCCACACGCTCTGCCTGTTCGGCGAGCCGGGCGACCTCGAGGTGCTCGGTGCCTATACGCTGGAAGGGTTCGGGCTGGCGATCGACCCCGTTCAGCGACGTCTCATCCCCGCGATTCTCTACGGCGCCGTCGCGGTCGTCTAGCCCGCATTATTCACGAAGACTGCGCCGCGAGCCGGACGGGTGGCACCAGGGTGTCCCCGGCCCGCCGGGCTCCGTCACCCACTCGCCCGAACGCAGCTCTTCGAGCTGCGGGCGGGACTCGGGGGTCCCACTTCCGCCCGGCGGGCCGGGGACACCCTGGTGCCACCCGTCCGACGGCGCAGTGCGGTTCGTGAATAATGCGGGCTAGCGCTTCACCGTCAGCTTCTCGAAGAGTGCGCTGAGGATCTCGTCGATCCCGGCGGACGCCCACAGGTCGAAGAGCGGCGACCCCTGCATGGCGACGAACTCGCGCTGGGCACGCTCCTTCGTCTGGGCCTCCGTCTCGCCGGGCCGGGCGGACTGCTGATAGCCGCGGATGTGATCCTTGTGATAGATCGCCGGGTACTCGATGTAGCGGTGCAGCTCCTGGAAGTCCTTCGTGTAGATCGCCACGATCGGTACCGACGCCCATTCGCCCCCGTTCTTCACGTTCAGGAACTCGAGCACGATGTCGTGGTTGCCGTCGGGGTGGGCGGCCGGATCGGGACGCCGCGTGCCCAGGATCTTCTTGCCGTCGCGGTTGAAGATGCGCAGCTCCAGCCCGCCGGCCTCGGCCAGCCGCGCCAGCGCCGGCACGTCGCGCCGGCAGTCGGACGACCAGTCCTCGGAGACCACGAGAATCTTCGCCGGCCCGTTGGGCTGAGCGGCGAGCCACTTGATGGCGCCGACCTGCTGGTCGCTGAGCCGAGTCCGGGCGTAGCGCTCGCGGAGCACCGCGCTGTTGTCTCTGCGGGCCGTGCCGCTCGACCCGCCGTCGGAGAAATAGAAGCCAAAGGCCTCGCGGGCGAGGTTCTCGGGGCTGCCGGCGTACTTCACGTACTCGTCGAACGTCATGCCCTTGGCGAACCGCTCGGGGGTGACAACACTCTTGGCCACGCTATGCCTCCTTGATCACGGGCGCTGCCTCGGTGGGCGCAGGGTACCAGAATCACAGCCGCCCGGGGTGGCTCCCACCTCGTTATAATTGCCGCCGTATCGAACTCGCGGCATTGACGGACACACGGAGGCAGAGCGAGATGGTGGACGGAGAGGACACCGTGGCGGTCACGCTCAGGCGCCGGCGCTTCACCCTCGATGAATACCACCGGATGGGCGAGGCCGGGATTCTTGGTAGAGACGATCGGGTCGAGCTCATCGAGGGCGAGATCATCGAGATGTCGCCGATCGGCAGCCGCCATGCCGGCACCGTGGCCCGGATTCATCACCTCTTCTCGATCCGCCTCTTAAATCAGGCGGTGGTGTGGATTCAGAATCCGCTGCTGCTCGTCCGACACCAGTCCGAGCCGGAGCCGGACGTGATGCTGCTTGCGCCGCGCGCCGACTTCTACTCCGGCGGCCTGCCGGAGCCGCCTGACGTGCGGCTGCTCGTCGAAGTCGCGGACAGCTCGCTCCTGTACGACCGCCGGACGAAGTTTCCGCTCTACGCGCGGTCGGGCGTGGCGGAAGCCTGGCTGGTCGACCTCGACTCTGGCCGGCTCGAAATTCATCGTGGCCCGGGCGGCGCCGGGTACCGTGACGTCCGCGTGCTTCGTGCGGACGAGATGTTTTCGCCCACCGCGTTTCCCGAGCTAGCGATCACGCTTCGCGACCTGATCGGTTGACGCGCTAGGCGAGCTTCGGCATGACCGCGTCGGCGAAGCGCCGCATCGTCCGCTCGACCTCGGCGCGCGGCAGCATCGAGCCCTGATCGAACCAGCAGATGATCTGCGAGAGCCCGAACTCGTCGCGCGCCGCCTGCAGCCGGTCGACGACTTCCGCGGCGTCGCCGAACACACCCTGATCGCGGCAGAACTTCTCGTAGGGCAGGTTGGCGATGGTCTCTTCGATGATTTTCAGGCGCGGCAGGTGATCGCCGTACGACTCGGGGAGCTGCGCGAAGATGGTCCGGAGGTTCTTGTAGTATTTGAGCACGCCGGGCCGCATGGCGTCGCGCGCGGCGGCGGCCGTCGCCCCGACGTGCACGGGCAGCATCAGCGCCATCTGATCGCTTTGCCACGTATGTCCCGCGGCGGCGTGATGCGCGCGGTAGAGGGCCATGCACTCGCGCAGCTGCGGCAGGGGCGTGGTCGTCGTTCCCGAATAGATGGGCAGCCCCAGGTCGCCGATGTGCGCGAAGCTCTCCGCCGTGTGGACGGCGACGCGGATCGGGGGATGGGGCCGCTGGAGCGGCCGCGGCACCACGGCGACGTCGTCGACCTGGTAGAACGCGCCGCGATAGCTGAAGCGCTCCTGGGTCCATGCCCGGCGGATGATCTCGAGCGCCTCGTCGAAGCGGGCGCGGTTTTCGGACACCGGCACGCGAAACCCGTGGAACTGGCTCGGGATCGACCCGCGGCCCACTCCGAACTCGAGCCGCCCGCCGGAAAGTAGATCGGCGGTCGCGGCCTGCTCGGCGCAGCTCAGCGGATGATGGAGCGGCAGCAGGGTGACCGCGGTCCCGATGCGGATCCGCGGCGTGCGCTGGGCGATCACGGGCACCATCATGAGCGGGCTCGCCAGCAGAGAGAACGCGCCGCCGAAGTGCAGCTCCGCCAGCCACGCCACGTCGAAGCCCAGCGTGTCGCCGAGCGCGATGAGATCGAACATCTCGGTGTAGCGCTCGCCGTGCGTCTGTCCGTCCGCTTCCGACGCCTGGAAAAAGACGCCGAATCGCATCGCCGCGCGGGCCCCTCAGATCACCGGCGCCGGCGCGCGCGGGATCGTCTCCCACTGCGCCGCGTCGTGCCCGTAGAACATCGTGGCGCCGCCCTGGTCGCGCAGCTTGCGGAGTGCCGCGAGCGAGTCGCGCATGACCGACGGGTTCCAGAGAATGTTCGGCAGCACGTCGCGGTCCATGTTCTCGCGCGTGTAGCAGGCGTCGGACGCGCAGACGATCTGGGCGCGCTTGCCTTCGCGGACCAGGAGCGACTGATGGCCCGGCGTGTGCCCGTAGGTCGGCAGCAAGACGACCGACCCATCGCCGAAGACGTCGTGCTCGCCCTCGATCATCCGGTAGTCGAGCGGGTGGTCGAAGTCGATGGGGCTCGGGCTGTAGCTCGGCACGAAGCCCGGGCGCCGCGCCGCTTCCAGCTCCGGACGCTGCACCAAGAACGTGGCGCGCGGGAAGAACTCGTTGCCTCCGCAGTGGTCGAAGTGAAGGTGCGAGTTGGCCACGTAGCGCACGTCGTCGGGCGTGAGACCGAGCCGGGCCAGCTGGGGCACCACGTCGTCACCCTCCCGCGACTTGACGGTCAGCCGCTTGATCCGCTCCGGGCCGAGGCGCGCCAACGGGTCGATGCGCGCCTGGCAGTGCACGCCGGTGTCGAACAGGAGCCGCCCGCGCGGATGATCCACGAGGAAGCTCGTGACCGGCACGGTCCACGGCTGGCCGGGCGGGAGGTCGGACACCATGCTGGCGCGGTCGAGCTCGATGTAGCCGGTGCAGAGGGCGTAGACGTGCATCGCGGTCACCTCACCTGGGGACGCATGATACGCGATGTGGCTGGTGCTATGATCCCGCGACGATGACCGACCAGCCGACCCGCTACGGAAGGATCCGGCCGCCGGTCGAGGCGTGGCGACACCCACCATCACCTGTGGGACCGGCCGGATCACCGCTACCTGCTGCACGAGCTCCTGGCCGACCTCCGCACGGGTCACAACGTGGTCGCCACGGTGTTCGTGGAATGCCGGGCGATGTACCGCGCGGCCGGCCCGGTCGAGATGCGGCCGGTGGGCGAGACCGAGTTCGTCGCCGGCATCGCGGCGATGAGTGACAGCGGGCGCTACGGGCCCACACGCGTCGCCGCCGGCATCGCCGCGCGCGCGTCGGCCGAAGAGAAGCTGGCGTTGTTCAGCGGTACCGCCCGGCGCGCCTATCGACTAGACTGACTCCCGGTCGCGAGCTCAGGCAATGACGCCGCAAGCTCCGGAAGCGCCCTCGATTGCTCCCGCCCGGAAGTGGGCCATCACCTTCACGGTCATGGTGGTGGCCTTCATGCAGATCCTCGACACCAGCGTCACCAACGTCATCCTCCCGCACCTGCAAGGATCGCTGTCGGCGGGACTGGACGAGGTGTCGTGGGTGATCACCTCCTACCTGGCCGCCAACGCCGTGATCATCCCGGCCACCGGGTGGCTGACCGGGCTGTTCGGACGCCGGCGCTTCTTCCTGATCTGCGCGACGCTGTTCGTGGTCAGCTCGTTCGCCTCCGGCGCCGCCCCCGACCTGACGACGCTGATCGTGGCCCGCATCTTCCAGGGCCTCGGCGGCGGTCCGATCATCCCGCTCTCGCAGGCGATCCTCTGGGAGATCTTCCCCTTCCACCAGCGCGGCCTCGCGATGGCGGTCTGGGGCGTCGGCTTCATCCTCGGGCCGATCCTGGGGCCGACCGTCGGCGGCTACCTGGCCGACGAGTGGTCGTGGCGCTGGATCTTCTACATCAACCTGCCCGTCGGGATCGTCGGCTTCTTCATGGCCAGCGTCTTCCTGTTCGACCCGCCGTACTTGCGCCGCGCCGCGCGCATCGACTGGTGGGGCCTGGGCCTGATGGTCGCGGGCTTCGGATGCCTGCAGCTGGCACTGGACCGGGGCGAGCGAGAGGACTGGTTCGCCTCGAGGACGATCGTCGCGCTGAGCGTCCTCGCCGTCTGCGCGCTCGCCGGCTTCCTGATCCGCGAGCTGACGACCAGCGATCCGATCCTCGACCTGACCGTGTTCGCCGACCGCAACTTCGCGACCGGCGCCACGCTGAGCATGATCGTCGGCTTCGGCACGTTCTCGGGCATGCTGCTGATCGCCGTCTTCACGCAAAAGCTGCTCGGCTACGACGCGTGGACCTCGGGCCTCGTGCTGGCGCCCGGCGGTCTGGGCAACATCTTCTCGCTGTTCGCCTCGGGGATCGTGACGCGCGTCGACCAGCGACTGATGCTGGGGTTCGGCTGTCTGCTCAACGCCGTCAGCCTCTACATGATGACGTCCCTGACGCTCGGGATGGACTACTGGGCCCTGGCGCTGCCGCGCTTCATCCAGGGGTTCGCGGTCGGCTTCATCTTCGTGCCCCTCTCCACGCTCACGCTGGCCACGATCCAGCGCGACAAGCTCGTCAACGCCACCGCCGTGTACGGCATGTCCCGCAACGTGGGTGGCAGCGTCGGCATCGCGGTCGTCACCACGCTGCTCGCCCAGCGGAGCCAGTTCCACCAGACCACGCTCGTGAGCCACATCACCGTGTGGGACCCGGCGACGCGCGAGCGCCTGGCGCAGTGGGCGAGCCACTTCATGGCCCGGGGCAGCGACGTCTTCACCGCCGAGCGCCAGGCGATGGCGATGCTCTATCGCGAGACGGTGGCGCAGGCCCAGCTCCTGGCCTACGCGGACGACTTCTGGCTCCTGGCCGTGATGTTCACGGCGGTTCCCCTGCTCCTTCCGTTGATGCGCCGCGTCCGGCTGGCGCCGTCAACGCCGGCGACCGCGCCGGCCACGGAGCGCGCGGCCGCCCACGCCGCGGAGTAAGGGTGCCGCGTCAGGCCTGCTTGGCCTCCAGCTCCGCCCAGCGCGCGTACAGCCGATCCACCTCTCCGCGCGCGGCCTCGAGCGCCGCGTACCGCTGTTGCAGTGCGGTCGGGTCGGAAGCGATCGTCGGGTCCTCGACCTCGCGCTGGCACGCCTCGACGGCGCGCTCCGCGTCCAGGATCGCCCGCTCCATCCCGTCCCACTCGCGCTGCTCGCGATACCCCAGGCGCTTGGGCCGCGGGCGCGGGGCCTCGGGCGCGCGGTCCAGCGCCTTGCGCATCGCCGGCTCGGCGGCGTCGCGGGCCGCTTCCCACTGCGCGTAGTCGGCGAACGTCGCCGTCCCGCCGCGGCCGTCGAGCGCGAGGATCACCGTGGACACGCGCTCGAGCATGAAGCGGTCGTGGGTGACGAGGACGAGGGCGCCGTCGAATTCCGCGAGGCTGTCCTCGAGCACCTCGAGCGTCGGAATGTCGAGATCGTTGGTCGGCTCGTCGAGGATGAGCAGGTCGGCGGGCTCGCGCATCAGGCGCGCGATGAGGATGCGGGCCTGCTCGCCGCCGGACAGGCGGCCGACGGGCACCTCGAGCTGCTCGGGCCGAAACAGGAAGCGCTTGGCCCACGAGGCGACGTGGACGCTGCGGCCCTGCCACGTGACGGCGTCGCCCTCGGGGGCCAGCGCGCGGCGAAGGCTCTGGGCGGGATCGAGGCCGCCGCGCTCCTGCTCGAACCGCACGACGCGCAGGCCGTCCGCCCGCTCGATCTCGCCGGCGTCGGGCGGCAGCGCGCCCGCGAGCAGGCTGAGGAGCGTCGTCTTGCCGCTGCCGTTCGGGCCGATCAGGCCGACGCGCGTGCCGGGTGTGATGACCAGGTCGAGGTCGCTCACGAGCCGCCGCCCGCCGAGCGACTTCGTCAGGCCCCGCGCGACCAGCAGCCGCCGGGTCCGGCGCTGCGACGACGCGAAGTCGATCCCCGCGGTGGCCGCGACGGCGCGCGCCCGGCCGTCCTCCAGCTCGTCGATGAGCCGCCCGGCCTCCTTGATGCGCCCCTTGGCCTTGGTGGAGCGCGCCTTGGCGCCGCGGCGAAGCCACTCGATCTCGCGCCGCACGGTGTTGGCCAGCGATTCCTGATAGGCCGCCTGGCCGCGCAGAAACTCGTCACGGCGCGCCAGGAACTCGCTGTATCGCCCCTCGGTCTCGAACAGGCCATCGGGATAGGCGCGGTTCAGCTCGAGCATGCGCGTCGCGACGTGCTCCAGGAAGTAACGATCGTGGCTCACCACGAGAAACGCGCGGGCGCGCGCGGTCAGCACGTCCTCGAGCCAGAGGATGCCCTCCACGTCGAGGTGATTGGTCGGCTCGTCCATCAGGAGGATGTCGGGCGCCGACGCCAGCTCGCGCGCGATGGCGAGCCGCTTCTTCCAGCCGCCCGACAGCGTGCCGACATCCGCGCGCCCGTCCGCGAACCCGGCGCGGCCAAGGGCCTGCGCGACGCGGCCGGGCCGATCCTCCTCGTCCGCGCCGGCCAGGGCCGCCATCACGACGTCGTCGACCGTGCGACCGGCCGGGAAGGCGGGATCCTGAGGCACGTAGCCGACACGAACGCCGCCGCGCAGCGAGCGGGAGCCGCGGTCGGGCGTCGTGTCGCCGCTCAGGATCTTGAGGAGGGTCGACTTGCCGGAGCCGTTGGGGCCGACGAGACCGGCCTGGTCGCCTTCGAACAACCCGAAGGTCAGATCGTCGAAGAGCGTCCGGGTCCCATAGGCCTTGCTCACCGCCTCACAGCTGAGTAGGAGCGGACGGGCCATCCGCTACTTTTTCTTCTTCTTCGGCTTCTTCGTCTCCTTCCGCATGCTCTTGCCCTTCGCCATGGGATCACCCCCTCTCGTCGGTGTCTCCGGCCTCTTCAGGCCGCGGCCTGGGCCACCGTCGGCCCATCGCCGGCGAGCGTCGTGCGACGCATGTCGCGCGGCTCGTGCGCCGGAAAGGGCCGGGCGCGGTGCATGGTCTGACGGTTGTCCCACATCACGAGGTCGCCGACGCGCCACTTGTGGGCGTAGACGAACTCCCGCTGGGTGGCGTGCTCGACGAGATCGCGCAGGAAGAATCGCGCCTCCGGCACCGGCCAGCCGAGGATGGCGCCCGCGTGCGAGGACAGGTAAAGCGACTTGCACCCGGTCCCGGGGTGGACGCGCACGAGGCGCTGGCGCACCGGCTTGAAGCGTGCCCGCTCCTCCTCGGTGAAGTCGGTGAAGCCGAGCTGCTGCCGCGAGAAGATCTGCGAGTGCTCGCAGACCAGGTCCTCGACCTCGCCCTTGGTCTCCGCGTCGAGAGCGTCGTACGCCGCGCGCATGTAGGCAAACTCCGTGTTGCCGCCCTTCGACGGCACGCTGCGGGCGTGCAGCAGCGAGTACTTCGCCGGAATCACCTTGAACGAGCTGTCGGAATGCCAGAGGCGGTTGCCGAGGGCGAACAATCGCCGGCGGTCGTCACGGGCGAACACCTTGTGATGCTGGTCGAGATTGGACACGTCCGCGAACGTCGTGGGCAGGCGGTACTCGTCCGGCGCGCGCAGGCTCGTGCCGACGGCGTGCTCGATCTCCCCCAGGCTGCGAGTGAAGGCGAGCTGCTGATCGTCGGCGAGCGGCTGATCGTGGAAGACCAGCACGGCGTGCTTGTCCATTCCG
>Ga0137403_10010960_pt1 | contig 10023 bp, 7 predicted proteins | sample CZOMad2_1_16fung_FD_122057 | JGI IMG/M metagenome (GOLD analysis project Ga0137403, IMG submission 122057) | Vadose zone soil fungal communities from Angelo Coast Range Reserve, California, USA - CZOMad2_1_16fungal (Hybrid Assembly) | ecosystem: Environmental > Terrestrial > Soil > Vadose zone... | reverse complement strand
CAGGTCGCGGCGGGCGAGCCGATCCGTCAGCTCCTCGACCTTGTGGGAGCGCGCCGAGGTCGCCATCGCCCGCACGTGCTCTGCCTCGATGCGCGCGCCGGGACCGACGTGGAGCGAGAGCTTGTCGAGCTCGCCCGCGAGCACGCCGAGCGCCGGGCCCGCGCGCTCGACCAGCTCCTCCACCGCCGCGGGCGCGATCTCGTGGCCGCGCTCGCGCGCCAGGCGGACCACCCAGGGAGGGGCGCCGCCCGCGTCGAGCTCCGGGAACCCGAAGCCCGCGCGCGCGCGCTGGCACGCGCCGAGGAGCTTCCGCCGCTGGTCCGGGTCGCCCGCGACCACCAGGATGAGCGTGCCCCCGGCGCCGAGCGTCGGCAGCGCGTCCAGCACCCCGGCCTGCTCCTCCTCGCGCAGCTTGTCCGCGGTGCGGAGGACGAGCACCTGCGAGCCCCCGAAGAGCGGCGGGGTTCTCAGGTCGGCGAGCGCGTCCCCCAGGCGATCGGCGTCCTGGTCGGCCCACAGCGTGCGCCACGTCCCCGGCCGGCCCGCCGGCAGCAGCCGGCGGCGGAGCACGCCGAGCGCGCGCTCGACGAGGAACGGCTCCTTGCCGAAGAGGAGATAGTAGGGGCGTAGCGCCTCGCGCTCGAGCGCGGCGAGCGGGTCGGACGCGGCGCTCAGAAGCCCTCCATGGTCTGCAGGTAGATGTCGCGCGCCAGCAGCTCGATCAGGTCGTTCTGCGCCTCCCGCCGACGCGCCTCGCCGATCTGCACGTTGGGCAGGTCGGGGAGGTCGCGCGCGTTGATCGTGCCGCGCTGGAAGTGCGGCGAGCTGCTGACGATGACCCCGCTCACCGCGCCGAAGTCCTGCGACTCCTGGAGGAGCTTGTTCTCGAACAGGAGGTGACCGCTCTCGCGCTCCGTGAGCCGCAGGCTCACCTGCATGATGCCCTGGTACTGCACCGCCTCGTCGGTCGCGCTGAAGGCGACCGGCACGCTCGTGAAACGGCGGATGGTGCCGGAGAGCACGAGGTCGGCGTCGCCCTCGGTGACGACTCGTAGCGTCCCCTGCCGGCGGAACTCGTCCTCGACGGCGCGGTGCAGGTGGACGTCGAGCCCGGTCTCGCGCGTGTGGTTGGTGAAGCGCTCGATGCGGATGGTCCGGGCGCCCTCGGGGACGGCCGTGCCGGTGCCGGCGAGATGGTAGCCGCAGGCGGCGAGCACGAGGACGGCGAGGAGCGCGGCGCGCCTCATACGATCAAGTTGAGCATACGGCCGGGCACGAATACCACCTTGCGGATCGGCCGCCCAGCCACGTGTGCCTGGATGTGCGGGTCGGCGAGCGCCGCGGCCACCGTCTGGACCTCGCCCGCGTCGGCCGGCAGGGTGACGCGGCCGCGGAGCTTCCCGTTCACCTGCACCGGCAGCTCGATCAGCTCGCGCGCGAGTGCGCCGGGATCGGCCGCCGGCCAGCGCTCGGCGTCGAGCGCGCGGGCGTGACCCGCCGCCTCCCACAGCTCGCTCGCGATGTGGGGGACGAACGGTGCCAGCAGCAGCAGGGTCGCGTCGATTGCCTCGCGCAGCACGGCGGGGCTGGTTTGCCCGCTCGCATCGCCGAGGGCGTTCACCAGCTCCATCACCGCCGCCACGGCGGTGTTGAAGTGGAGCCGCTCGACCACGTCGTCGCTCACGCGGCGGATGGTCTCGTGGGTGCGGCGATGCAGCTCGCGATCGTCCGCCGAGAGCGGGGCGGGGAGCGGCGTCCCCGGCGCCGCGAGGCGCGGCGCGAGCGCGTGCACCAGGCGCCAGAGGCGGTGGAGGAAGCGCTGCATCCCCTCCACCCCCTGGTCGCTCCAGTCGAGGTCCTTCTCGGGCGGCGCCTGGAAGAGGCAGAAGAGGCGTGCGGTGTCGGCCCCGTAGCGCTCGACCAGGTAGTCGGGGTCGACCACGTTGCCCTTCGACTTGCTCATCTTGGCGCCGTCCTTGATGACCATGCCCTGCGTGAGCAGGTCGCGGAACGGCTCGTCGAGCCGGAGGAAGCCCAGGTCGCGCAGCACCTTGGTGAAGAAGCGCGCGTAGAGCAGGTGGAGCACGGCGTGCTCGATGCCGCCGATGTAGCGCTCGACCCCCTCGGCGCCGAGCCAGTAGTCGAGCTCGGCGGGATCGAAGGGTGCGGCGTCGTTCCGGGGCGAGCAGTAGCGCGCGAAGTACCACGAGGACTCGACGAAGGTGTCCATGGTGTCGGTCTCGCGCCGGGCGGCCCCGCCGCAGCGCGGGCAGGCGGCGCGCACGAAGGCGGCGTGCGCGGCGAGCGGCGAGCCGCCCGTGCCGGTCAAGGCCACGTCCTCGGGGAGCACGACCGGCAGGTCGCGCTCCGGCACCGGCACCATGCCGCAGCGCGCGCAGTAGATGACGGGGATGGGCGCTCCCCAGTAGCGCTGGCGCGAGATGCCCCAGTCGCGCAGGCGGTACGACACCGTCGGGCCGCCCTGGCCGCCGGCGGCGAGCGCGGCCGCGATGCGCTCCTTCGCGACCTCGCTCTCGAGCCCGGTGAACTCCCCCGAATCGACCAGGCGGCCGGGCCCCTCCCACGCCGCCTCCAGGGTCGCCGGGTCGAGACGCTCGCCCTCCGGCTGCACCACCACCCGCACCGGCAGCCCGTACGCGCGCGCGAACTCGAAATCGCGCTGGTCGTGCGCCGGCACCGCCATGACCGCGCCCGTGCCGTACTCCATGAGGACGAAGTTCGCGACGTAGATCGGCAGGCGGGCGCCGGTGACGGGATGGCGGCAGAAGGCGCCCGTCGCCACGCCTTCCTTGCCGAGCGCGCGCTCGGCGCGCGAGGTCGCCCGCACCCGCGCGGAGAAGGCGGCGACCTCCTGGGCCGCGGGCGTGCCCGCGACCAGCTCGGGCACCAGCGGATGCTCGGCGGCGAGGCTCATGAAGGTGACGCCGAAGAGCGTGTCGGCGCGCGTGGTGAAGACCGCGACGGCGCCGGCGCGGCCCTCGAGGGGAAAGCGGATCTCCGCGCCCGGGCTCCGCCCGATCCAATTCCGCTGCATGGTGAGCACGCGCTCGGGCCAGCCGGTCAGGCGGTCCAGGTCGCGGAGCAGCTCCTCGGCGTAGGCCGTGATGCGGAAGAACCACTGCTCGAGCTCGCGGTCGACGACCGGGCCGTCGCAGCGCCAGCAGCGGCCGTCCACCACCTGCTCGTTGGCGAGCACGGTCTCGCAGTGCGCGCACCAGTTGACCAGCGAGCGGCGCTTGTAGGCGAGGCCGCGCTCGAGCATGCGCAGGAAGAAGAGCTGCTCCCAGCGGTAATAGCGCGGGTCGCAGGTGGCGAGCTCGCGCTCCCAGTCGTACGAGAAGCCGAGCCGGCGGAGCTGCCGGCGCATGTGGTCGATGTTGTCGTAGGTCCAGCGCGCAGGGTGGACCCCGTGCTCGATGGCGGCGTTCTCGGCCGGGAGCCCGAAGGCGTCCCAGCCCATGGGGTGGAGCACGCGCGCGCCCGCCATGCGCCGCTGGCGCGCGATCACGTCGCCGATCGAGTAGTTGCGCACGTGGCCCATGTGGATGCGCCCGGAGGGGTACGGGAACATCTCGAGCACGTAGTACGCGGGCGCGCCCGGCTCGGCGCGCGCCGCGAAGGCGCGCGTCTCCTCCCAGCGGCGCTGCCACTTCGCCTCGACCGCCTGCGGGTCGTAGCGGCCCTGCCCCTCCGCCTGCGCCATCCTCACTCCGGGCTCTTCGGCTTCTCCTTGACGCCCAGCACCTGGGCGATGTGGTCGAGCACGCCGTTCACGAAGGCGGGCGAGTCCTCGCTCCCGAAGCGGCGCGCGATCTCGATCGCTTCGTCGATGGTGACCGAGGCGGGGATGTCGGCCCGCGCCAGGAGCTCGAAGGTGGCGAGGCGGAGCAGGCTCAAGTCCACGCGCGAGAGGCGCGGCAGCCGCCAGTGCTCGGCGCTCGCCGCGATGAGCGCGTCGATGCGCTCGCGGTGCGCGGCGACGCCGTCGACCAGCTCGCGGGCAAAGACCTGCGCGTCTAACTCTCCTGGGGGCCCGTCCAGTGCTCGCCCGCTCCGCGGGCTGCGCGCTTCCGATGCCCCCAGACCCCGTCGGCCTGCGTGAGCGCTCTCGCGCTCGGCCTCCGCCTCTCCTGGGGGCCCGTCCAGTGCTCGCCCGCTCCGCGGGCTCCGCGCTTCCGATGCCTCCAGACCCCGTCGGCCGGCCCGAGCGCTCTCGCGCTCGGCCTCCGCCTCACCCGGGGGCCCGTCCAGTGCTCGCCCGCTCCGCGGGCTCCGGTCCAACGTCCGCGCGGCTCCCGCCGCGCGCCCCAGGCCCCGTCGGCCTGCGTGAGCGCTCTCGCGCTCGGCCTCCTCCCGCTCGACCTCCTTGCGCTCGGCGTCGAGGTGCGACCAGAAGAGGGCCACGCCCGGATCGCCTGCCCCCGCCACGTCGAGCTGGTAGAGCGCCTGGAGGGCCAGCTCGCGCGCCGCGCGCCGCGTGCCCATCAGGCCCTCTGCACGGCGCGCAGGAGGTGCACCATCTCGAGCGCGGTGACCGCCGCCTCGTAGCCCTTGTTGCCCCGCTCGCCGCCCGCGCGCGCGAGCGCCTGCTCGATGGTGTCGGTGGTGAGCACGCCGAAGGCGATGGGGACGTCCTGCCGCCGCGCCACGTCCGCGATGCCGCGCGCCGCCTCCGCCGCCACGTAGTCGAAGTGCGGCGTCTCGCCGCGCACCACCGCGCCCAGGCAGACGAGCGCGTCGTAGCGCCCGGTCGCGGCCAGGCGCTGCGCGCACAGCGGCAGCTCGAACGCCCCGGGGACGGTCGCCACGTCGATGGCGTCGTCCGCCACCCCGTGCCGCGCGAACGCGGCGAGCGCGCCGGCGAGCAGGAGGTCGGTCACGCTCTGGTTGAAGCGCGCGAGCGCCACGCCGATGCGCAGCCCGTCGCCGCTCGGGGTGGCCTGCAGGTGGCGCGGCACGGGTCGGGACGCTCAGCTCGTGCGCTGCAGCCCGGAGAGCAGGTGTCCGAGCTTGGCCTGCTTGGTGCGGAGGTACTCGATGTTGCCCGGGTGCGGCGCCACCTCGAGCGGCGCGCGCGCCACCACGTGGACGCCGTAGCTCTCGAGCCCGCCGATCTTCTGCGGGTTGTTGGTGAGGAGGCGCACGCGGCGCACGCCGAGGTCGCGCAGGATCTGCGCCCCGATGCCGTAGTCGCGCAGGTCCTCCCGAAAGCCGAGCTCGAGGTTCGCCTCCACCGTGTCACGGCCCTGGTCCTGGAGGGCGTAGGCGCGGATCTTGTTGGCGAGCCCGATGCCGCGGCCCTCCTGATGGAGGTAGACGAGCACGCCGCGGCCCGCCACCGCGATCGCCTCGAGCGCCTGGCGGAGCTGGTCGCCGCAGTCGCAGCGCTCGGAGCCGAAGACGTCGCCGGTCAGGCACTCGGAGTGCAGGCGCACGAGCACCTCGGCGTCGCCCTGCACCTCGCCCAGGACGAGCGCCATGTGCTGGTGCTGGTCGACCGAGTTGTCGTACACGATGGCGCGGAAGGTGGGGCCCCCCTGCAGCGGGAGCATCGCTTCGGCCACGCGGCGCACGAGCGTGTCCGAGCGGAGCCGCATCTGGATCACCTCGGTGATGCTGACGCGCGGCAGCCCGTGGCGGCCGGCGAGCGCGTCGAGCTCGGCCGCGCTGGCGAGGTTCCCCGACGGCCCGAGCACGGTGCAGACGACCGCCTCGGCCCCCATCCCCGCCAGCCGCACCAGGTCGCTCGCCGCCTCGGGGAGCGCGGCGCACACGAGGCTCCCGCCGCGCGCCGCCTGGATCGGGGTCACGTGCCCGGGCATCACCAGGTCGGCCGGGGTCGCGTCGGCGGCGACCGCGGCGAGGATCGTGGTGGCGCGGTCCGGGGCGCTGATCCCGGTCGAGACGCCCTGCCGCGCCTCGATCGAGGCGCCGTAGGCGGGCGTGGCCCCCCCGCGCGGCCCGATCAGCGGGATGCCGAGCTGCCGCATGCGGGCGGGCGGCAGCACCAGGCAGACGAGCCCGCGTGCGTGTGTCACCAGGAAGTTGATGGTGGCGGGCGTGACCCGCGCGGCCGCGCAGGCGAGCATCGCCTCGGGAGGCTCGGCCGCGCTGTCGACGACCAGCACGCAGCCACCACTCCGGATGTGCTCGAGGCACCCGGCCATGCTCTCCGGCGCCATCGCCGCAACCCTACCGCGCCGCCGACGCCGAGGCAAAGGCGGGCTGCCGATGCTCCTCCGCCTTGACGCGACGTGCCTCGGCGGGCTACCTGCCGCGCGGACAGGTCCGGGATGCGAGCGCTGCGAGCGGTGATCCGAAAGGAGTTCATCCACATCCGGCGAGACCCCAGGCTGGTCGGCTACGTGGTGGTCCTGCCGGTGATCGTGCTCCTCCTCTTCGGCTTCGCCCTGCGGCTCAGGGTCGACAACCTCACGGTGGCGGTGTGCGATCAGGACAGGACCTTCTTCAGCTCCGAGATCAAGAGCCGCCTGCAGCAGGAAGGCGGGCTGTACGTAACCGAAGTGGACGCGCCGGACGCCGTCCGCGACCTGATCTGGACAGGCAAGGCTCATCTCGGGCTGGTGATTCCGCCCGGCTTCTCCCGGCGAGTCGCCGACAACCAGCAGACGACCTTCATGCTGCTGGTGGACGGTACGATGCCGACCCTCGCCCAGGCGGCCCTGTACGGCGCACGGGTCCTGACCGACGAGGACATGGCCGACAGGCTCACGTTCGACGATCCCGACCACCCGTCGCCGGCGGTGCGGAAGAATCCCATCAGGCTCGACCAGACGGTCCTCTTCAATCCGCACCTCCGGGACTCCGATTTCTTCCTGCCGGGGACCATGGGGATCGTCGTGATGCTCGTCAGCCTGTCCCTCGCGACGGGAATCGTCCGGGAGAAGGAGCAGCAGACGATCGAGCAGCTCTGGGCCACGCCCATCTCCCGGCTGGCCCTGGTGGCGGGCAAGATGATCCCGTGCGCTGCCGTCACCGCGCTCGATTTCGTGGTGGCGTTGGCGCTCTCGCGCTGGGTCTTCGCGCTTCCCGTGCGCGGCTCGTTACTCGCGGTGGCGGCGCTCGCGGCGCTCTTCATCGCCTCGGTGCTGGCGCTCGGGACGCTCGTTTCCGTCGTGTCCGAGACGCAGCTCCAGGCGCACTTCATCAACGTGTTCATCTTCGTCGTCTCGATTCTCATGTCGGGATTCATCTTTCCGATCGAGGCGATGCCGCGCTGGCTCCAGCCGGTCGCGTCCGCCCTCCCGATGACCTATTTCCTGGAAGCCATTCGGGGGCTGACGCTGAAGGGGATGCCGACGACGCACCTGCTGGGCGACTTCACCGCCCTCGCTGCATTCGCGCTGTTCTTCGGCGCCCTGTGCACGGTCGGGCTGAAGAAGCAGGCCGCCTAAGGCGACGGGAGGCCGCCGTGGCGAACGCGATCGTCGCCGAGGGCCTGACGAAGAAATTCGGCTCCCGCCTGGCCGTGGATCGCGTCGACCTCTCGATCCCGCAGGGGGAGATCTTCGGGCTGCTCGGCCCGAACGGGTCCGGCAAGACGACCATGATCCGGATGCTCTGCGGGGTGCTCGCCCCGAGCGCGGGACGGGCGATGGTGGGCGGGTACGACGTCGGCCGGGAGCCGGAGAAGGTGAAGCGGGTGATCGGCTACGTCTCGCAGAAGTTCAGCCTGTACCCCGATCTCACCGTCCGCGAGAACCTCGACTTCTACGGCGACGTCTACGGCGTTCCGGCCGGAGCCGGGCCGCAGCGCAAGCACGATCTGATCGCGCGGTGCGGTCTCGACGGGCGCGAGCACCAGACCGCCGGCAGCCTCTCCGGCGGCCTCAAGCAGCGCCTCGCCCTCGCCTGCGCCCTGATCCACCAGCCCCGCATCCTGTTCCTCGACGAGCCCACGGCGGGCGTCGATCCGGTGGCGCGCCGGTTCCTCTGGGACCTGCTCTTCCAGCTGGCCCAGGAGGGGACGACGCTGTTCGTGACGACGCACTACATGGACGAGGCGGAGCGCTGCATGCACGTGGCGTACATCCACTACGGGCGCCTGCTCGTGAGCGGCGATCCGAAAGCGATGAAGCGGGAGGAGGTCGCGAACACGCATCGCCGCGTCGAGATCATCTGCGAGCCGCTGATGCCGGCGCTCGTGGTCCTGCGCGGTGCCGCGCACGTGGATGACGTGAACGTCTACGGGCAGGCGCTGCACGTCCGGCTACGGGATCTGCCCGCCGCGCGCGCCGCCTCGGAAGTGGCGATCCCGTACTCCGTCGCCGCCGTCCGCGCACAGGTCGCGTCGCTTGACCCAGCGTTGGCCAAAAACTTATTCCAGGCGACTCAGGAACATCGTTGACGCGTTGGCTGCTGTTGGCAACCACGGCACCATGAGGCGCATTGAGAAGCGGGCTTGCCAAAGATGACGACCGGCTCACAATGGCTGGCTCAATGAAGACCACGATCCCCATTTTCCTGACGGCGCTGCTGCTCTGCGGCTGCGGCCAAAAGGCTGACTCACGAGACGCTAGAATTGCTAAGTTGGAAACGAACTATACTGCCCTGGCTTCGGCTGTGAGAAATCTGAAAGAGGTTGTTGCTGAGTCGTTGACGAACACAACGTCCTTTTTGATAGCGGTTAAAAACGACGAAACAAAACGAGCAGGGTTGGAAAACGAACTGCGCAGAGCGCTTGCAGATCAGGAAGCGCAAACGGAGACTTTGAAGGTAATCTTGAGCAATTTGGCTGCAAGCTTCCAGTCTCCGCGCCAACCGCCACGGGTAACCACACCGCCGGCCACTGCACCGGCAACAAAAGCAATTTTTTTGTTGCCGGCAGCTGGCGATGCCAGGAATTCAGCAACTGCTTGTTTCGCAATTTTTGCAGCGGACAGGTTAATTTCATAGGCGAGTGATTCCATTTTATAATCGGCCAATGATATGCGTTGTGCATTGAAAGTATTGGTTTCAAGAATATCTGCGCCCGCTTCAAGATATTTTTTATGAATTTCCCTGACGATCTGTGGTTGAGTAAGACAAAGAAGATCATTGTTCCCTTTGATATCAGAGGGCCAATCTTTAAATCTTTCACCACGATAATCATTTTCGGCTAGCCGATACCGTTGAATCATGGTACCCATAGCGCCGTCAATAATCAGGATTCTTTTTTCAAGCTCTTTTTTGATATCGCTCATAACAAGTATTTTTTTTGTAAGAATAATAGTTGTCTGATGCAATGAATGATTGCACCTTGAACAGGTTGCATTACTGGTGAAGTAATGGATGACAGGCTTGAATGATTGAACTATATAAACGTTTGGGGAAGATAAAACCCGGAAGGCTTCCTTTTTCGTTTATTAGTTCAGTTGATGGTTCGGCTTCGCTCACCACAGGCTAACCATGTCTTCCATTCCTGCACCAGGCCGAACAATAAACAAATCCGCCTGTTGCAGTTGCAAATTTAAAACATATAAGGCTAAGTTCAAAACCCTATTCAACAGTGTTTTTTAGCGGTTGGACACATAACTTTCTACAGGCATGCGATTGGTAATGGAGCGAGCCAATGTCATTTCATCGGCATATTCCAGTTCACCGCCGAAAGCTATACCGCGCGAGATGGTTGTAACCTTAATATTAGATGGCTGGAGTTTTTTCTGTATATAATAAATAGTAGTATCGCCCTGTATATTCGGATTGAGTGCAAAGATCACTTCCTGGATATGCTCCTTTTGCACCCTTGCCAAGAGAGGATCAATATTCAGTTGATCCGGACCGATACCATCCAACGGAGAGATAATGCCTCCTAGTACATGATAAGTGCCGCTGAATTGCTGTGTGCTTTCAATGGCAATTACGTCCCTGATATTTTCTACCACGCAAATTGTGTCCTGTTTGCGCATTGAATTGGCACAAATAGAACAGATATCTGCATCGGCAACATTGAAGCAACGCTGACAGAATTTTATTTCCCTTCGCATTTTGCTGATGATCTCA
>Ga0137403_10010957_pt1 | contig 10024 bp, 5 predicted proteins | sample CZOMad2_1_16fung_FD_122057 | JGI IMG/M metagenome (GOLD analysis project Ga0137403, IMG submission 122057) | Vadose zone soil fungal communities from Angelo Coast Range Reserve, California, USA - CZOMad2_1_16fungal (Hybrid Assembly) | ecosystem: Environmental > Terrestrial > Soil > Vadose zone... | reverse complement strand
GCGGCGCGCTCGGCGTAGATCGCCTGCACGTCGGGAATCGAGTATGCGTTCTCCAGCGGCGTGTGGAAGCCCGGCCGGTTGCCCATCAGCACGATGTGGTTGTGGTTGTCGATGATTCCCGGCACCACCGTGCGGCCGCGCAGGTCGATGACCCTCGTGTCGTGTCCGTGCTGCCCCCTAGCCGCGTGGCCGACCTCGGCGAAGCGCCCGTCCCTGATCGACACGGCGGAGACGACGGTGTTCTCGTCGTCCATCGTGTGTATCTTGCCGTTGACGAACACGATATCCGGCGCGTCGTCCGACGGCGGCCGCCGGTGGCCGTGTTCTTCCTCGCCGTGTTTTTCCTCGCGCGCGGCGCTGCTCAGGATCGAGCTGCTCGCCGCGGCGGCTGCCGCGCCCTGGATGAATCTGCGGCGCGAGAAGCCACGCCGTTTTCCGTTGTCAGAAGCCATTTCAGTTCTCCTCGTTGGAAAGAGTCACGCTCAGTCGTCGGACTCGCCGTGGACGATCCTGCCCGCCTGCAGAGTCAGCACGGAGCGCAGGCGCTTCAGCTTGTCGTCGGACACGCTGAGCGGGTCGTCGCTCAGCACCGCGAGGTCGGCGAGCTTGCCGAGCTCGATCGAGCCGAGCTTGTCCTCGTCGAACGAATGAAAGGCGCTGCCGAGGGTGTACATGCGCAGCGCTTCGAGCCGGCTGATCTGCTGGTTGGCGGGGGTGGCCGCCACGCCGGCGTTGTTCTTCATCGTCGTCATATAGGAGATCGTCAACCACGGGTTGAGCGGCCCGACGTTGGTGGAGTCGGTGCCGGCGCTCAAGGGGATGCCGGCATCGACGAGCTTGCGCCACGGCGGGCCCGCAGGGGCGGCCGAGGTGTAGTTCCAGCCTTGCAGCCGCAGGCCGATACCGAGGTTCTTCACCGCCGCGATCTGATCGTCGCTGATCGGGTTGACGTGGTCGAGCGTCCAGCGCAGCTTGTCGATCGCAGCGACCGCCTTCGCCTGCTGGTAGGCGGAGATATGGAACGAGATCTCCGTCGAGGTCAGGGAATGCTGGGTGACCATCCAGCCCTTGGAAGCGGCGAACTTCACGAGGTCGACATAGCCCGGATTGGTGGTGCTGCTGTTGACCCGCTCGCCGACGCCGTTGGAACGGAACACGTCGTCGCCGTGGCGCGGGAAGCTGTAGGTGACGACCGATTGCGCGGCGGTGAATCCGGTATCGAACGAGCTGTTCAGGAACGAGCGCAGCCTGATATTCAGATTGCCCTCGCGCCACAGGTTCATCATGTACCTGTAGCCGTCGACGTACTCGACTGCGGCGCCCTGCGTTCCCATGTCGGTGACCATGGTCAAGCCGAGGCTCGCGGCGAAGTCCACCGCTTCGGCGGTGCCGCGCTGCCGGTCGGCGTCGGTCTGCACCGCCTGCAGCGCCGCAAACGCCTGGCCCGAGTTGAGCGTCGCCGCGCCGCTGGCGTTGAGGGTCACCGTCACGCCGCGCGACTCGAAGAAGGCCCTGCCGGGGGAGTTCGTCACCGCGCCGCCTGCTCCGGTGGTGGAGAGATACACCGCGTGATTCGGCGCCGCGGCGTCGAGCTCGGCGAGCGCCGGCAGGCGCTTTTCCGCCAGGCCGTTGATGTTCCAGCCGCCGACGCAGGTGATGAACTCGCCGGCCGGCACGTCGAGCTCGCGGATGCGCGCGCCGATCATCTGCTGCAGCTCGCCCACCGATGCGGCGGTCTCGATGATGCGCACCTCGTGGCCGGGGTTCTGCCCGCAGCGGATGAAATGCACGTGGGAATCGATGAGGCCCGGAATGACGGTCGCGCCCTTCAGGTTGATCGTGCGGCCGCACGGCCCGAGCGCTCCGCCGCGTCCGACCTCGACGATGCGACCGTCGCGGATGCCGATCGCCGAGACCACGCTGTTGTGCGCATCGAGCGTAAGGAAGCGGCCGTTGACGAGGTTGAGATCGCGCGAGCCTTCGCACTCCGGATCGTGCCCCCTCGAATGGCGCTCCCTCGAATCGTGCTCCCTCGCCGCCCGCGCCGCGCCCGCGAGCAGCGTGCCGCCCGCTGCCATCGCCGCTGCGCTCTGCATGAACCTGCGGCGCGACAAACCCCGCTGCTTCAGATTTTTACGTGCCATTGGTGCTCCTCCCTTATGCGTTCTTGCTGCGTTTCATGTCTCCTTTCCTCCCTTGGTGCCCGTTGTCACGTCCGCGTCCTGAGCCAGCCGTAGCGCGTGTTGCTCGGCATGCCGCCTGCCTCCGCGTACGACTGCTTGATCCTCGCGAGGTTGTCGCTCGCGTACTGCTGGAACTGGCTCTCCGGCGTGGGCGCCGCGGCGCTGGTCGACGGGTACTCGAGGATCGTCTTCAGCTCAGGGGTGATGCGGCTCTCGTAATCGGCCGGCACCGGCTTGTAGACGGCCGGCGAGACAGTGTTGGCAGGAGGCCGCAGGCCGTAGAGCTTCGCCGAGTTCAGGCCGAGGATCTTGCGTTTGATCAAGGGAGTCAGCCTCGGATAGCCATAGAGCCGGCACATCTCCTCGGGGATCTGAAAGCGCCACAGCGCCTCGATCTGCCACTGCGGCGAGCCGTACCAGACCGAATCCGAGCCGAACACGATCCGGTCTTCGCCCATGAACTTCAAGAGCTGTCCGAGGATGTGTGCGCACACCGTCGGGAAGGTGATCACCGTCGAGGCGAAGGTCGTGCCGATCTCGGCGTAGACGTTGGGATAAGGTGCCGCGAGCACCGCCATTTCGGTGGTCCAGGAGATGTCGGGCACGCCCTCGCGCAGCACCCCGGAATTGACCTCGTTCAGCGCGTTCAGTACCCAGAAGCTCGGTTTGATGCACGAGTGGTAGATGATGAAGTTGAACTGCGGCCAGTCGGCCGCGGCCCTCGGGATGTCGATCGGGTGGCCCAGCGTCGGGTCGCTGCCGACCGCGTTGGTCTGCAGGCCCTTGTGGATGGAGAGATTCCTGAACCCCGGGTGCTCCCTGAGGATGCGCCCGTTGTCCTTGTTCGCGTACTCGTCGATCTTCGCGTACGTCGGATAGGCGACGGCCGGGTCGTCGAGCGCCCAGCGCCGCATGTCGCTCGCCGGGTCGAAATCGACCTTGGCGGCGCGCGCGATGTTGTAGCCCTTCCAGGAGTCGGGCTTCATGCGCTCGATCTGCTCCTCGATGAACCACAGGTTGCCCACGCCGGTGTAGAGCTGGCCGTGGCCGAGCATGCGCGTGGAGCCGGCGAGCTGGTTGACCCAGTCGCGCGTCGCCATGGTCTGCTCGGCGGTGAGGATCTCGAAGGCCTCGGACTCCTGCACGCTCCGCGGCGGGCGGCTGCCGGCGGTATCCGGAATGGCGGCGGAGTTGTTGTTGGTCATGATCGCGACCGTCACCTGGCTGTCGAGATAGACGTCCTTCATGTACTGCGCCAGGTGGAAGTTCGAGTTCAGGTTCGGCAGACCGACCAGCGCCGGGTTCCACGGGAAGTTCACCCGCCCGAGCTCGTCGGGCAGGTCGCTGGGGTTGTTGCTGCTGTGGTTGCCCTGCGCGATGTCGCGCAGCGAGTTGCCGGGGCCGTTCCTGCTCGAGCGGATGATGTGGGTCTGGTCGTCGAAGACGAAAATGCCCCGAGGCGGGCCGCCGTCTGCGTAGGCTTCCCGGACGAGCATTTCGACGGGCCGCACGTCGAAGAAGTGACCGAACACCTCGTTCATCGCGAGGAAAGACGCGGCGAAGCCGCCGGTCGTGGCGAGGAAGTTGCGGCGCGACATGCCGAGCTCTTTCGCCGCCTCCTCAGAGAGCGCCTTGAGCCGCGCCTCGACTTCTCTTTGCTTGTCGGTCTGGCCGATCGGCATGTACTCGCCGTTCGACACCATCTGCGTCGGAATCGGCGAACGCACGCGGTCGGCGTGGTCGGCAGGTGCGAGCCTGTCGAGCTGCGCTTCGCTGAACCAGGAATCGTCTTCTCTCGTCTCGGGTTTCTTCGTTTCGTTCATCGCTTCCTCCTATTTCTCGACAATGTGCTTCTCGAACATCTTCAGCTCGACCGCCCGCCCCATCAGGAAGTAACCGTACGGGTTCGGATGGATGTGGTCGCCCAGATCGAGGATCGGGTTCATGAGGTTCGGAGCCGCCGCGCTCCGCATGACCTCGTCGAAGTCGATCACGCCGTCGAAGTTTGCCTTGCGGCGTATCCAGTCGTTCACGGTGTTGCGAAACCCGGTCATCTGCGGCGTCCACGCCGCGTTGTGGCGCGGGATGATCGTCGAACCGAAGATCGGCAGGCCCGCCTGGTGCACTCGATCGATGATGTTCTGGATGCCTGCGATGAGCTGATCGGCCGTCACCCCGGCAGCGATGTCGTTGGTGCCCTCGAACAGCACGACGCGAGTGGCTCCGGACCGCGCGAGAACGTCGCGATCGAGGCGGTCGACCGCAGCCGGGCTGCTCCCGGGAATGACGTTGGTGACGCGATTGCCGCCGATGCCCTCGTTGACCAAGCCGAGCTGCGTCTTCCCGTTCCGGTCCAGCATGAGCCGCAGCGCGATGATGTCGTGCCAGCGGTCGTGGCCGTCGATGGTGGTGCCGGTGCCATCGGTGATCGAGTCGCCGAGGAATACGATCGTGCCGTCCGCGTCGGACGAGAGCACGTCGATTGCCGCGAGCCACCACATTGCGGTGGTGGTGAGGGTGAAGGCCGCCGCGGCCTCGTCCGACGTGTGATCGCCGGCCCCGGCCGTCGTGAAGTAAGACGTCTTGCGCGCGTTGCCGTGCCGGCTGACCTGCACATTCGTGCCGGGGAGGTACAGGCTGATGGCGAGATCCTGCCAGGCATGGACTTCGAACGCGAGCGGATCGCTGTAGACCGCGCCGCCCTCCGGGATGATGATCGATGCCGAGCCGCCGAATGTGAGCGACTTGTTCGTTTCAGGCACCAGAAGCGCGCCGTTCGCCCGGGCCCCGATCGTTGCCGCACCGATGAAGAGCGGCAACGTCCCGAACGTGTTCTGAAGCTGGACGCGGACGTGAGTTCCCGCCAGCGTCGGCCGCGCGATCATGCGCACGGTGCCGTTCGTGACGACTGCGGGGTCCAGCCCCTGTTGGGAGAATCCCCAGGCGGCGTACCAGTTGCTGTCCCTGGCGCTCGCATCGGAATTGACGAGCCCGACGCCGACGGCCAGGACGAAGGCAATCGCTACTGGGAGTCGCCACAGGGCTCTGACGGATGACTTCATGTTGTTTCTCCTCTGTTGGTTGTCTCGCTCGGCCTTCTTCTATCGCCGATAAGGCGAACGCGCACAGCGCGCCCGCGAGAAATGCACATACTGGCTTGCGTTTCACCTATCCCCTTTAGCTGCTGCAGAACTGCCGCACGCGGTTCTGCTTGTCCCAGTTGGGCCAGCGGCTGTCGTCGTCGCGGCGCCAGCTCCTTTCCTTCGGATCGAAGGCGATCGGCCGCGCGTAGTCGGTCGGGTCGGTGGTCCAGCGGATGTCGGGCCACTCGCTGCGCGGGAATCCGGGCCACTGGGCGACCGGCGCTTCCATCAGGCTCATTTGCTTCAGCAGCGATACGTACAGCGGCGCGGACGAGCCTTCGGCGCCGATCGTTCCGGTGGTGTGATGGCCCGGGAGGAACACCTTCGGCCGCAGCGCTTCCTGGTACATCACGGTATCGCGCAGCGCGTTGTTCGGATAATTGGCGGTCGACACCGGCGCAAGATGCACGTCGGCGTGCGGGAGGCTCCGCATCAGCGCGACTAGGCGCGCGCCGTCAGCGGGGGTGCCGTCCCAGCCGTTGCCTTTGCCTTCTTTCAGCGCGCCGGCGCTGTTCTGCCAAAGCAGAGTGAAGTGCGGATCGTCGCGCAGCACGAACTGGTACGCGATGGCTACCGGGCCGCCGGGGTTCGGGCCGAAGCCGATGGCGCTGCGCAAGTCCATCTGTCCGGGCAACGGCGGATTGAACGGCGTGAGCCGGATGCCCATGGGGAAAAGCGTCGCCTCCCGCGGATCGACCACTACAGGCGTGCTGTTGGCTGCGAAATCGGGATCGCGCGGCACGAGCACCGAGTGCAGATGTCTGAACGCGAGAATGCACACGTCGGGCTCGAGCGCGCGCAGGCGCACGAGCTGAGTTCCGGGCACCGATCCGGTGGTGGTGACGTCGGTGCAGCTCACGGTTGCCGCCGGGTCGATCCGCGTCACGGCGTTGCCCTGGATGAGCGGGTCCTTTTTCATGCGCTCGAGGTCGAAGCGCATCACTTCGCAAGTTTCCTGCGACGCAAAGATTTCGGCGCCCGTTTTGGCGGCGATGTATGCGGCGTTGTCGGCATGGTCGAAGTGCCCGTGCCCGAGGAAGAGCGCCTCGGGCCTGAGGTCGACCATGTCCTTGATCACGAAGTTGGTGCGGCCCGGCGCGACCTCGAGGCGCGTGGCAAAGGTGTCGAGGAGCACGATCCGCCCTCTCACCGAGACCGCATAGGTGGTGTTGGTGAGCCACGAGAGGATCACCTTATCCTTCGCCACGGCGCCGGTGACCGCATCCACGTTCTCGACGCCGAAGAACTTCTGCCGCGCGGCTATGAGCGCGGCATCGCCTTCGTTGCGAGCGAAGGCCGCCGCTGCCAGCGTGAAAGCGAGCGCGCCCGCGGCGACGCGGCTGCGTGTGTGCAAGGCCATCATTTACACCTCCTCGTTCAGTTGTTTCAGCTCGTTCGCTTCAATCGTCGTGGTCGTCGTCCTTCATCAGACGCACCGACTTGCCGGGCTCGGGAAACGCGAGCCAGCTGTCCTTCAAGGGCTGCTGCTTTACTCCCGGTTTCGACCAGCCGCACACCCCTTGCGGGAAGATGGCTTTCAGGCGGTCGAGCTCGGCCGAAGAAAACGCCACGCTGTAATCCGCGGCCTTTACCGGCTTGAGCTGGCACTTGAGGATGTCTCCCGAGCGCGGGCCGCCCGCGACGATGCGCGGGTCGGCATGCACCGGAAAGAGCGTGTTGCATACGCCCGGGTCGTCGAGATTGAACGGATGGTCGCGAACCACCCCGGCCGCGTCCCAGCACTGGTTCTTGAGGCTCTCCGGCTTGTTGCGGATCACCTTCGCGAGGTACGACCCGCCCGCAGTGTCGGCCGCGATGTTTTTCTGCCATTCGTCGTGCGCGAGCAGCGCCATGCGCATGAAGTTCACCGTACCCGTCTCCGGCATCGTCCAGCGCGCCACGTTGTCATGGGTGCCGTTTTTCTTCTGCATCCGCGCGAGCATCGCGGTGCTGCGGTGGAACGTGTGGATGTTGTTCGCGAAGTCGACGTAGTTGCGGTACTGGATGATGGGCAGCGTCAGGTTCTCGCCGTCGTTGACGCGCCCATGGCGGTATGCGTTCTCGATGCCCTTCAGGTCGCCAACGCTCCGCGCGGCGACGAAGTTGCCGTCGATATCGAGGCCGCCGATCTTCTCGTTCAGGTCGAGGAACTCCGCCTTGGTGATGTCGCCGTTGTTAAGCGCCGCGAGGCCGTACTGCACGCCGACGTTGTCGTAGGGCTGGCGCGCGAACCCGGTCTGCGGATTGATGCCGAGGGAGTTGACGTAGCCGTCCTGCAGGGTCCCGCGCGCGCCGTCGCGGTTGGTTACCGGGTCGTAGCGCGCCCCGAGCGGCACGACCGCGTCGAAGCCGTTGGTCGGCCCGGGCCAGTCGCGCGCGAACGCGTTCCAGCCGTCGCAGTTTGAGATGCCCAGCGGATCGACGGGGTAGCCGTTCACCTTCGACTGGCGTGCGCCGGGCCAGTCGGCCGGGTTCGCCACCGTGTTGAAATAATTATTCAGCAGCCCGCAGTCGATGACGTCGGTGGCGACGCTCAGGACGTCGGGGTAGTTGCGCACGGGGGTGATCGCGTCGAGCAGGCCCGGATAGTTGTGCGCGATCAGGTGCTGCTGGATCGCGCCGCCGGAGCTTCCCAGGCCGACGGTGTATTTCGGCAGGCCGTACTGCTCGATGAAGCGCTCCTTGATCATCATCACGGTTTCGGCGGAGACGACTTCATCCGCACCGGTGCCGAAGGTGTTGCGCGTGCCGAGAGCAACCGCGAAGCCGAGGCGCAACGGCTCGTCGCGCGTGGAGATCGTGTCGGAGACGTTGATCGCGTTGGCTGCGACGTTGCGGCCCGAGCGGAAGGCGGGACCGGCGCCGCCGACGAAGTGATAGAAGAGCTTGCCGTTCCAGCCCGGTCCGGGCTTCTTGCCGCCGGGCGACCACGGGCTCGAGATCGTGTTGGCCGGGTCGTCGAGGATGGCGATGCGGTAGATCGACTCGTTGATCGTGCCGGACTCGACGCGCACGATGAATTTGACGGTATTGCCGTCGATAGTCGTGGTCTGCGCCACATCGGCCGGCAGCGGCCCGGCTGGCAGCGGCAGCAGCGCGCCGCTGGTCGAGCGGTAGAACCATTCGTATTTCGTCGCCACGACGCAAGGCCCGCTTGCCGGCGGCGCGCCGAGCCCCGACGCCCCGGTTTCGCACACCCACGGACGCTGGTGCGGGCCGAAGATCTCGCCCGAGATCGGGTGGTTGGTGATCTCGAGCTTCTCGTAATGCTGGCCGCCATGGTGATGCCTGCTGCTGACGGTCATCCCGTTCTTGCCGAGTTGCAGCCCGGTCAGCAGGCCGATCAGGCGCTGGCCTGCAGCATCGGCACTCAATTGCACGGTCACGTCCCGGCCGTTGAGGCGTACCACAAGATCGCCGAGGCTGGCATAGCGCGGCGCGCGCACCTCGACCACGACGTCGCCTCCGCTCACCATGTTGGCCGCAGCGGACAGCGTGTTGATCTCGAAATCGCGCTCCTGACCGTCTCTCGCGTAGCCGGCGCTCGAAAGAGCGAGCCCTACCGCCAATGCCAGCAACGTCCTTTTCATGTCGTCCCTCCTAAGTTCGTCAGTCGTCGTCTTCTTTCTCGCGGTGGCCCTTCGGCAGGCCGATGAGGCCGCCTTCGCGGGTCGAGTCGACGGCGCCGTACCGGCCGCCGGTCGCGAGGTCGATGAAGATGGCGTTCACGTTGCCGATGTCGGCCGGATCGCCGACCACGTGGCCGAGGGCCCGCAACTTGGCGATCTCGGTCTCGTCGAAGCCGGCTTCGCGCGCGATGAAGTTTCCGGCCGTGGTCACCGAGATGCGCGGCGCCTCGATCGCCTGCTGGATCGTCATGTGGTGATCGACCAGGTTGATGAGCACGTTGTAGACCGAGCTGATGATCGTCGCGCCGCCGGGCGAACCGAAGGCGGCAACCGGCTCGCGGCCCTTGAAGAGGATCGTCGGCGTCATGCTCGAGCGCGGGCGCTTGCCGCCCTGGACGTCGTTCGCGCCGGGCCCGCCGAAGCGCGGGTGCAGGTTGAAGCCGAAGTTGAAGTCGGTGAGCTCGTTGTTGAGCATGAAGCCGTAGCCGGGAACCATGATCCCCGTCCCCCAGCCCTGCTCGATCGTCGTCGTGTACGAAACGATGTTCCCCCACTGGTCGACTACCGAAAAGTGCGTCGTGTGGCCGCCGGCGTAGCTCACCGGCTCTGCGGCCGCAAGCATCGTGCGACCCGGACGCTGCGCGATCTCGAAAGGCCATGGATCGCCGCGCGGGGCGGCTCCCGAAATGATCGAGGTCAGGCTAATGAGATCGCCGCGCTCGCGAACGTAAGTCGGGTCGAGCAGGCCGCGCTTGGGCACCGGCACGAAATCCTCGTCGCCCATCCACGCCGCACGGTCGGCAAAGGCGAGCCGCATCGCCTCCGCCATGACGTGCAGCGTCTGCGCTCTTCCGAAGCCGAAGCCGGCAGACGCGTCACCGAGCGGGTAGCGCTCGATCATCTTGAGCGCCTGGATCATGGTCAGGCCGCCCGACGAAGGCGGCGACATCGCGGCGATGCGATGGCCGCGGTACTCGGCGACGATCGGCTCGCGGATCACGATGTTGTAGTCGGCGAGGTCCTGCATCGTCATGAGGCCGGGCTTGCCGCCGTTCGCCGTGGCGCGCTG
>Ga0137403_10010956_pt1 | contig 10025 bp, 9 predicted proteins | sample CZOMad2_1_16fung_FD_122057 | JGI IMG/M metagenome (GOLD analysis project Ga0137403, IMG submission 122057) | Vadose zone soil fungal communities from Angelo Coast Range Reserve, California, USA - CZOMad2_1_16fungal (Hybrid Assembly) | ecosystem: Environmental > Terrestrial > Soil > Vadose zone... | reverse complement strand
GGAACTGGTACTCCCGCCCGTTCGCGCCCCTGAGCCGAAGCGACTTCGTTTGGCTGCCGCTGTGTTCTTTAACTGGTTGTAGACCGCCGGCGAAGCGCTGAAAATCCAGCACCGGGACCCGGATCGGGGTGGTCCAGAGGTGGCGGTAATGCTCTCCCGCCACCATCGTCCACAGTCCGGACTTGCCGTACGTAGGACCCGGGACCAGGACGACGAAGCTGTCGGCCGCGGCACGGTCCGCCGCCGTCGCGGGAGCAGCTGCCTGGGGCCCCGGCGTTTGAGCCTCGAGGGTGGACCCTCCGACAGAGACCAGCGCCAGCGCAGTGATAAAGGACCTCGAGCTCATCGTGTGTACCCTCCCGTTTTTCCGTTCTGTTTCGCAGGCGGGGCATCACTGACCGCGCGCCACTGCACACTCCTGATTGTTCCGCCCGCGACTTCCTTCAGGCGCCGGCTCACCTCCTGCCACCCCACTTGCTTCCGGTGCCGGACGGCATACTCGAGCGTGCCGGCCTTATCATCTGCCTGCGAGCGGCCGACCAACCGATAGCGCTTGGTGTATTTCGCCAATGCCTCGGCGGTGAGCGGCTCGGCGGCCGCCAGGTCCTTCGCATTCACACGCAGGATCTGCTGTCTGGCGGGCTCCTCGGTCATCGGCACCTCGAACGTCCCCGTGTTCCCGGTGTGGCTCGAGGTCACGTGCCGCCAATAGCGTGCGCTGGGACTGGCCACGTCCCAATACCACATGCTCAGCTCGAGCGCGACAAACAGGATGGAGAGAATCACCGCGATGCCCACGGCGTGAATCCCGGCCGCGAACCCGATGACGATCGCGGCAAAGATGTACACCGTATCACCGGCCTCACCGAGCGTGCTCCGAAAGCGCACGGCGCCCACGACGCCGGCCAACCCGAACGCGAGCGCGAGGCTGTGGCTCACCATCATCAGCACCGCGGTGATGGCGACCGGCAGCACGATGACCGTCTGTACCAGTGTGCGGTCGTACTTCGGGCGGGCCCGGGTCAGCACGTAGGTGCCGGCGAGCGGCACGACCAGAAGCAGCGCGGCCAGCATCTGGATCAGGGCCGCGATCCAGGCCGAGCCGGCCTGGGCGATGCGCGGAAGCATCGCCGAGGGCTCGAGCAAGGCGCCCTCGCCGGTCAGCGCCGAACCGGCATCCTTGGCCGTCGCCGGCGGCATCACGGTCGAGAGCCACCAGACCACTACGAAAAGCACCAGGACGACGGCATACCATCGCACCAGCCGGAAGAGCGCTCCCCGGGCTAGCTGGTGCCGGTGCGCAGACTGACTCTCGGGGGGATCAATTGCAGGCATTGCCGGGTGATATCCATTGACGAGGAGAGAGTCTTGCCACCGCCATGACCGGGAGCGCCGGTCAGGACCGCGAGTCACGTCTCGGCAGCACCGCACCTGAAACAACGGCCCCGCGAGCAGGATCCAGGCGGCGCAGGATCTCCAGCTGGGCAAAGATGATTTGCTGCTCCGGCGTTCTGGCCGGGCAATCGGTCCAGGACAACATGGGGACAGCGCTCCTCTCACTGCGAGTCATGCGTCAAGCGATCCATCGTGACGCCGACTCGGGAACGCATAATGTGGGCCGCGGCCGGTCGAACGCCTGAATGCCAGTGCTCCCCGAGGATCAACCCCTCAACGCGACGAGCGCCGCTTCAAGACCATCCTTCCTTCGCTCGCGAGGTTCACTCGCGAGTTTTCCGCGAATCCTCGTGAGCGTTTCACGATCACAAGCCGTCGGGCTGGTTGAATCAAGGACTTACCCATGGCACTCGGCTTGCCCTCTCTCGGGTCACCGCGAAACGAAGGGCTCTAGCTGGTAGGGAGTGGAGCTGCGGCCAGGCCACGCAGTGGCTCAGATCGAAGGAGACGGCGTCAATGGGGCTGACAAGCGGATCGCTGGTAGCAGGGTGATCTGGACTGCGGTAGGCGGTCCGCCTCCGCCGGGAGGTGATTGGCCCGTAGAGACCGATCGCGAGAGGCGGGTCAAGGTGCCAAATCCCAAAGGAAACATGGCGGTCGTCGGCAAGGGCGTCGTCGTTCTGCTCGGCGGAGTCATGCTGGCTCACGCCCAGGCCCACGCCCAGGAGCCAGGCGATTCGGCGATGACTGCAGCTTCCGGCGACTCGATGGTGGCGCAACCCTCGACGCCGCAGCGACGGGCGTACTACCTGTATCCAGTACCCACGAGCGAGAAGCTCACCGGGTTCAAGCTCACGTTGGTTGCCGCCTATCTGTGGCGCACCGCCCTGGACGGGACCACGCGCCCGAGCACGGTCTTCCACCACTCCGCCTATACCGCGAACCATCAGCTCCTGATCGGCTTCGGCGGCGATTGGTGGGCTCCCCAGAACACCCGCCATCTCAACTTTGGAATCGAGTACGCCAAGTTTCCCGGGCCCTTCTTCGGCATCGGCCCGCGCACATCGAAGTCGGCGCAGGAGCTGTTCACGCCTCACACCTTCGCCCTCGGTGCTACCGCGCAACGTGAGATCCGGCCGCATACCTACGCTCAAGTCGGCCTGCACATCCTGCACACGTCGATCGTGAAGACGGTCCCCGGTGGGCTGCTGAGCGCCGACACGATTCCCGGAAGCACGGGCTATACCGTGGTCGCACCCGAGATCGGCCTGGTGTTGGACAGCCGGGACCGGCTGTTCGATCCGCAGCTTGGCGCCTTCATCCAGGGGACCGTGCGCATCAACCTGCCGCCGCTGGGCGGATCTGCCGGCTTTCAGCGCTACCTGCTGGATGCTCGGGTCTACCGGCACGTGCGACCCGGTTCGGTTCTCGCCATGCAGGGCGTGTTCGAGGCAACATCGGGCCACGTGCCATTCGAGGAGCTGCCTCAGCTCGGCGGCAGCGAGCTCCGCGCCTACGTGTACGGCCGCTGGCGCGACCGCGTGGCGCTGCGGGAGCAGGTCGAGTGGCGCCAGCATGTGTACTGGCGTTTTGGCGCGGTTGCCTTTCTGGCCGCCGGAGCCATTGGACACGACCTCTGGTCGCTGGGTCCGGTTCGCACCAGCTATGGTGCCGGCTTCCGGTTCAACCTGTCGACCAAAGAGGACGCCAACTTCAGCATGGATCTGGCCCGCGGGCAGGAAGGCGCGAGCACGGTCAGCTTCGGGTTCGCCGAGGCCTTCTAGCCATGCGATCGATGTGGCTCGCCTGCCTGTTGACCCTGGAAATGACGTCACTGTTGGGCGCCCAGACGCCGCTCAGCTTCCGCGACGCACTGGCCGTCGTCCGGCAGCACAACCAGCAGCTCCGGGCGGCCGAAGCTCAGGTCGATCGCTCCCGAGCGGCGCGGGCCGCCGAACGGGGCCTCTATTTCCCGAGCGTCAGCGCGAGCGGCCTCTACGCCCACATGAACGATCGCCTGTTCGTGGATCTCAATGGACTTCGGCCGCTGCTCTCGTCGCTCAACCCAGCCGTACCCATCCCTCCGCTCCAGGCGACGGTGCTGCGGAATGATCCATACAAGGCCAGCCTCACGGCGCGCTGGACCGTGTTTGCCGGCGGAGGAATCCTGGCGGCCAACCGGGCAGCTCAGGCCGGCGTGGTGGCGGCGGAGCAGGAGCGACGCGGGACCGAGCAGGGCGTTACCACTGAGCTGGTGGACCGCTACTTCAAGCGCCGCCTGGCTGCGGACGTTCTGGAAGTACGCCGACAGGCGCTCGAGACCTTCACCCGACATCTGGACGATGCCCGCCGGCTCAAGGCCGCGGGCCAGATCGCGCGCACCGATGAGCTTCGGGCTGAAGTCGCGCATGCCGAAGCCGACCGCGAGCTCAAGAAGGCCGCTCGGGACGTGGACCTGGCTTCCGTCGCACTCAGGTCCACCCTGGGGAACGAGGTCGAGGCCATGCCGACGACCCCGCTCGCCCTGATCACCGGCCTCGAGCCGCGGACCACGTTTTCCGCAGCCGGGGACTCGGGCAATGCGACGATCGGGCGCCTGGCGGCCTTGCGGGAGCAGGCGCGTCAAGGCGTTCGCGCGGCGCGAGCCGAACTGTTCCCCTCGATCAGCGTGTTCGGGACTCACGAGTTGTTCGAAGGGAGACTCAACAGCACGACCGATCCCAAGTGGATCGTCGGGGTGGGCGCGCGGTGGGAGCTGTTCGACGGCTTTGGCCGGGTCAATCGTCTTCGATCCGCCCGGCACCTCGAGGAGGCCGTCGGATTCGAGCACCAGCGGGCCAAGGACGAGGTGGCCACGCTGGTCCAGCAGCGCTACGACGAGTACGAGTCGGCGCTGGAGCAGTACCAATCGCTGGAGACGACCGTGGCGCTGGCCCAGGAGAGTCTGCGGTCGGAGCGGAAGGCCTACGAGGCAGCGGTGGGCACCTCGCTGGACGTGATCGACGCGGAGCTGTCGCTCTCCCGCGCTCAGGTCGATCGACTGACCGCATTGTACGATCTCGATCTGGCGCTCGCCCGGCTGCTGGAGGCCAGCGGTCAAAGTGATCGCTTCCTGGAATACCTGGACCGGGCGACGCCCGCGGAGGAACTGCGATGACTCGTGTCATGCCGGCTCTGTGCTGGGCCCTCGTCCTCACGGGATGTGGCCGTGGAGGGGATTCGGTGCAGGGCGAGACCGATGCGACCCACGTCGATATCGCCTCGAAGGTGTCGGGGCGGGTGGACTCGATCTACGTGCGTGAGGGCGACATGGTGCGGCGGGGCCAGTTGCTCGCCACGCTGGACGGCACCGAGATCCGGGCTCGCGCGGTGCAGGCCCAGGCCGCGAGAGATGCCGCCAAGGCATCCCGGGATCGCGCGCTCAACGGCTCTCGCAGCGAGGAGATCCGCTCGGCTCGCGATGACTACGAGCGGGCCGCCGCTGCCGAGGCGATCGCCGAAACCACCTTCGTCCGTTACGACCGGCTCATGAGCGAGGGGGTGATTCCCACCCAGAAGCGCGATGAAGCCGAGGCCAACTATCGCACCGCCCGCGAGGCGACCGCCGCCGCCAAAGCGCAGTATGACCTGGTTCGGTCGGGGAACCGGGCGGAGGATCGCGCCGCCGCGATCGCCGAGCTGCGGAAGGCGGAGGGAGCGGTGGTGGAGGCCACGAGCTACGTCGACGACAACGCGCTCCGATCCGCCGTGGACGGGCAGGTGATGGTGAAGGTGGTGGAGCAAGGCGAGCTGGTCTCCCCCGGTCTGCCAGTCCTCACGGTCGTGGACCTGTCCGACCAGTGGATCACGGTCAACCTGCGAGAAGACCGGCTGGCGGGGGTCCGAATCGGGGATACCCTCTCCGCGGTCATTCCCGCGCTTGGGTCCGGCCGGCACCAGTTCACGGTGTACTACATCTCCCCGCTCGGCTCGTTCGCCACCTGGCGGGCGACCCGCGAGACCGGCGGCTTCGATGTGCGGACCTTCGAGGTGCGAGCCCGTCCCCTTCGGCCCATCGACGGCCTGCGTCCCGGAATGAGCGCCCTGATCGACTGGCCGCCGCCGGATGGGAGATCAAAGGCAGCCGCATGAGCCGGCTCCTTCGCGTGATGCGCCGCGAGCTCCACCGGCTGCCCCGCTTGCCGGTTCTCGGGGCCCTGTTGGGCCCGATTCCACTGGCCGGCGGACTGCTGCTGACCGGGGTCTTTCACTCCGAGGTGGCACGCCGGCTGCCGATTGCCATCCTCGATTTCGACGGCAGCCAGACTGCGCGACTCGCCGCCCGTTGGGTGGGCGCCGCCCGGTCGGTGAACATCGTGGCCCGAATTCAGGATCTGGGCCGGGCGGAGGAGCTGTTGGTGCAGCGCAAGGTCTATGCGGTGCTCGTGGTCCCTCGCCACTTCGAGCGAGATCTCCTGCATGGCCGCTCACCGCGGGTGACACTCATGTACAACGAGCAATATCTCACGGCGGGGAATCTGATCGTGGCTGATGTCTCCCGCGCCGTCAACACCGGTGCCGGTGTGGTTGCATTCGGCCTGCAGCGGAGCCGGGGCCAGACCGCGGCGGCCGCCGAAGCGGCGGCGGAGCCGGTGCGGGTGGATGCCCGGCTGCTCTTCAATCCCGGCGTCAGCTACGCCGTCGGTGTGGGGCTCGTCCTCATCGTCGCCCTGGTGCAGATCGTGGCCGGGATCTCGACCATCTACGTCGTCGGCCGCGAGCTGAGCGACAGAACCGCCGGGGAGTGGCTGGAAGCGGCGGGGGGCTCCGTGGTCGTGGCGTGGATTGGGAAGCTGGTTCCCTACGTGCTCTGGGATCTGGTGTTGATGCTCGTGCTGATCGGTGGCTTCGTGGCGTGGTTTCACATGCCCGTGCTCGGCAATCTCGGAGTTCTCACGGTCGGTGCCCTCGCGTTCTCGCTCGCCAGCAAGGCGCTCGGGGTCCTGTTCGCGGTCTGGCTCGGCGAGCTGGGCCGGGCGCTCGGTTTCGGATCGATCACCTTCGGCACTGCCACCGCGTTCACCGGCGTGACCTTCCCCCGGATCGCCATGTCCCCCTTCGCCCAGGTTTGGGGCGGTTTCGTGCCGCTCACGCGCTTCATGCTCGTGCTGCGGGACCAGGTGATGGTCGGGGCGCCCCTCCGGATCTCCGCGCGACCGATTCTGGTGCTCGCCGGCACCGCGCTCATTGCGGGCCTCCTGGCATTGCCCCGGATGGGCCGGGTGCTCCGTGATCCCAGCCTTTGGGGCAAGGAATGAGTGCCCTCCTGCGCTGCTTTCGGCAGACCCTGCGAGACATATTCCGCCAGAAGGAGACCCTCACCCTGCTGGTGGGCGCCAGCGTCCTGTACTCCTTTTTCTATCCTACGCCATACCTGAACCAGGTGCTGCGGGATCTGCCCGTCGTGGTGGTCGACCGGGACCACACCGCGTTGAGCCGGCAGCTCACTCGCTGGCTGGACGCGAGCGAAGCGGCCAGGGTGAGCGCCCGCAGCAGTGACCTGTCGGCCGCACAGGATTCGGTGCGAGCCGGTGTGGCTGGGGCGGTGCTCCTGATTCCCCAGGATTTCGAGCGCCATGTGCTGAGACGGGAGCCGGCCTACGTGGAGGCGTACGTCGACGCCAGCTATCTCCTGGTGTACAGCACGGCGATGCGCGCCATCCAGGGCGTCACCGGGACGCTGGCGGCCGGCATCTCGGTACGCCGGCTTCAGGCGTCCGAACTCACCACTCACGCCGCCGTCCAGCAGGCGCGCCCTGTCACCTTCGTCCCCTGGCCGCTCTTCAATCCCCTCGCCGGATATGCCAGCTATGTGGTTCCAGCGGTCTTCATCCTGATCCTGCAGCAGACGTTGCTGATCGGCATCGGCGCCTTGCGCGTCGCCGAGCGCCGCGAGGAATCGAAGGACGAGCCGCTCTGGGCGCTGCTCGGCGGGAAGCTCGGCGCGATGATCCTCATTTATGCCGTGCACGCCGTCCTCATGTTCGGCGTGGTCTTCAGCATCTATGGCTTCCCGATGCGGGCGTCCTGGCCGGATGTGTTCCTCTTCCTGGTGCCGTACTTCGCGGCCGTGACCCTGCTCGGGCTCGCCATCGCGGAGCTGTTCGATCGCCCCGAGACGTCGACGGTGGCCCTGGTGGCGACGTCGCTGCCGGCCATCTTCGTGTCCGGCTTCAGCTTTCCCGCCGAGGTCCAGGCCGGCTGGGTGCAGGCGGTCGCGGTCGTGTGGCCCAGCACGTTGGGCATTCGGGGTTTCCTGCAGCTGGCCGAGATGGGTGCCCGTTTCGATCAGACGCTTCGACCCTGGGCGGCGCTCTGGGTTCAGGTGGCGGTGTACTGGAGTCTGGCCTGGCTGATCCTGCGGTATAAAACGCGGTCGCTCGAGCTATGAGGAAAACGTTCTGGGTCACGCTGCTTGCGATCGTGCTCTCGGTCCCGGGAGCGCGCTTGCACGCTCAAGCCCGCATGCCGCGGGTGGAGGCGAGCTCCTGGTTTGCACGCATCGCTGGGTTGGGCGCGTTCTACCATTCCAGCGCGAAGATCGCCACCAACGGACAGCTCCTTCCAGGCGCGTCGGCGAATGTAACCGACAACGCGACGCTCACGCTCGATCTCGGTTACGACATCAGCGACAACGTTTCCGCGTTGCTCATGGTGGGTGTGCCGCCAAGGCCGCTTATCAACGGACGCGGTACGGTCGCAACATTGGGACAATTGGGCCAGGTGCGATACGGCCCCGTAATCTTGACCGGGCGCTACAGCCTTCGAACATGGAGCTCCTTTCGGCCCTACGCCGGGACCGGAGTGGCGTACGCCATCATCCTCAAGAATCACGATGCCGCCGTGTCGCGGCTCGACGTCCATAACCACTTCGGTTTCGTGCTGCAGACCGGAGCAGAATGGAGCGTCGGCGGGAACTGGGAGATCTTCGCCGACGTCAAGCAGCTTTGGCTGGCGGTCAACGCAAAAGGCTTGCTCGCCGGGGGCGTGCCGGTCAAAGCACACGTGACCTTGAACCCGTCGCTGGTTTCGCTAGGGGTGAAGGTTCGATTGTAGCCAACAGGCCAGGGGGGCGATTGAACGGGAGTGCTAGCAATCGGCAGCACGCGGATCCAATCACTCCTCCCTGCAGGCCCCACTTTTGTGACGTTGGAACTCACCTGTCTCCGGGCGGGTAGCGTGGAAAGGAGTGCCAAGCTATGAGAGGATCATCGAGAATTGTCCGGGGAGTGTTACCCCCGCTGGCTGCCGTCAGCCTGTGGCTGACCCCCGGGGCCGCCCAATCCTCGCCATCTGCCGCTCCCCAGCCACCCGCGGCCGAGGGACCCGACATCGCGGTGCTGGACACGGCCACCGTGGTGCCAGGCGCGGACAGCGCGATCGTCGCACCGGGGCCGCAGTACAGGAAGAGCGGTTTCTGGACCGTGTTTGCCGGCCGGCACTACCGGGATCTCTGGGTCACCCCCATCCGGGTGCCGGTGCTCGATCTCGAACGCTTCGCGGGCGGCCTCAGGCCGCTCCAGGCCCACACCGGAAGCCAGACCAAATCCCTTCGATTCGCGGGCGCCGACGGACGCGAGTACCAGTTTCGCTCGGTCGATAAGGACCCGACAGCCACGCTCGCCCCCGAGCTCCGAGGGACGGCCTATAGCCGTGCGCTGCGCGACGGGGTCAGCGCCTCGTTCCCGGCGGCGCCGCTGGTGGCCAACGGTCTGCTCGAGTCGGCCGGGGTGCTGGCCGACCCGCAGTCCCTCGCCCTGATGCCCGACGACCCGGCCCTCGGCGAGTTCCGCTCGGAGTTCAGGGGAGTGCTGGGCCTGATCGAGGAACGTCCTGAAGCACCAGACGCAGAGGAGCGGGCCGCGGGAGGCCTGCGCCGGATCGTCTCGCCGACGGGGCTCTTTCGCCGGGTGGACGCCAGCCCGGGGGACCGGGTGGACGCCCGGGCGTTTCTGCGCGCCCGGCTCATGGACATCTTCATGGGCGATCGCGACCGCCACCGCGACCAGTTTCGGTGGGCCGCATTCGGACGGGGCCGTCCCACCGTGTGGCAGCCCATCTCGCGCGACCACGACGAGGCGTTCGTGCAGCTCGACGGCCTCGCCCTCCGCATCACGGCGCTGTACTACCCCCCGCTCGTGACGTTCGGACCCACGTACCCGAAGGACTACCGCCTCAACTGGCACGCCCGTGAGGTCGACCGGCGATTCCTGGTGCCGTTGGAGCGCGCGACGTGGGACTCGGTCGCGACGGCGTGACGGCGGTCAGCGAGCGCTGGGCTAGGGTTGGGCCTACGGTCGATCCAGGCGAAAGCTCTTCCCGTACGCGCCGTAGTCCGACGACTGGATCCCGTTGCGCGTGCTGCCGCGATACGCCGGCCGCCCCGGCTCGAGGATCACCGCCACCGTGCCGCCCTGCGGGCCGATCAGGCCGGCGTGGCTCGCCGCGCGGCAAATGCCCGAGTCGGCGGTGTAGACGTCGGTGCCCCACAGGCCACCGGTGCTGGCGCAGCCGGGCGGGCAGGCGACGATGCTACGCGAGCCGAGCTGGTCCTGGATCTGGGAGGCGTTGTAGCTGCAGCCGGCTTCGAT
>Ga0137403_10010955_pt1 | contig 10025 bp, 11 predicted proteins | sample CZOMad2_1_16fung_FD_122057 | JGI IMG/M metagenome (GOLD analysis project Ga0137403, IMG submission 122057) | Vadose zone soil fungal communities from Angelo Coast Range Reserve, California, USA - CZOMad2_1_16fungal (Hybrid Assembly) | ecosystem: Environmental > Terrestrial > Soil > Vadose zone... | reverse complement strand
TCTTATCAGTTTATTTTTTCTTTCTCTTAATAGATTGCTCATAAGCGAGATCAACAATTATCTTCGGATCGCAGCCTATCAGCTTGGCGATAGCTACCAATTCTCTCAATGTAAACAAATCGGGATTCTTCAGACATTTCTCGAACTTATTATAGTTCATGCCCAGATCTTTGTAGACTACTGATTTTGGGACAATCGTAAATATTTGATCAAAGGTTTCCATTCTGCCACCAAGGACAACGTCCAGAGCAGTTGAATACCTATGATCTCTTACAACTTTCGCCATTATTCAAAGAAACAGCACTAGAAGCATATATAAATCAACTTGCTGCATAACGTAGTTGAAAATCTTCTAAATCGTAGTCTATATTAGAATCATCTGTAGTTTTTTACTACTTTCAAGGTATTGAGGCTGTATCGCAGGCTACTGTGAACAGGTTATCAATGGTTATTAAAAGCCCCCACTATTCGTAGGCGCGGGGCTTCATCAATGTAGAACGACAAGTAGGTTAAGGCCGCGATAAAATAGCAACAATTGCGACAGGTTGTTTTAAGCCCCACCTTCGCCGGGTGGGGTTTTTTACGTTAAAAACTACTAAATATGATAAATATCATTGTTATTTCAACGATAATAATTGTTCTGTCTTTAATTATAGTCGCTATTGTCAAGTCCATTTTTAAGCTACTTTTGGGCAGACCTGACTATGATAAAGAAACATTATTGAGGATGCGGGCTGAAAATGAAAAGGAACTTCAGGAGATCCATGATAGAGCCTCCGATACCAGGAATGATCTTCTTAAGCTTCAGAAGATCATAACTCAGACACCGGATGAGTATATCAAAGGAAAGATAGAAGAACATGAGAATCTGAACAGAGCTTGGGAAGAAAGAAAGGAAAGAAACAGACAGGAATCGCTCCGTATACTTCGCGATACTATTATTAAACTCAAAGATAAATTGAGTTTGAATGAGAGTGATTACGCTAATATCGAGAATTTATCAGATATAGAATTAACTGAAATGAGAGGAAATCTTATGAAGAAATGGTTCAGTAATTCCAGGAAAATAGACAAATAGGTATTGATAATCAATAGTTTATATTTAAACCATTTTATGAATAAAACCCTTTGTCCAAATCAAGATTGTAAAAGCGTCAATAGCATTGAGATAAATAATAGCTCCGTATCTGGATATCCCTATCCTGTGCCCCTTGTACAATGTAAGAAATGCGGCACTGTTATAGGCACTCAGTTATTGCCTGCGATTGTCGAAGATATGAAACGACTTTTAGAACATTTACAGCCTAAAAACTGATTTTTCTTTTATTTCGCTCATTGCAATAGCATTGAATGCGCAATTTATATCTACAATTGTATATCCTTCAGATACTTGTAGAAATTTAGCTGCTAAAAGATGTACTGACAGTATTTCACTTTTTTTCTCTTCATCATAGAAACCTGGGAGGTATTTGTATACGAGTGAGATATCTTCTTTAGTCATAACATTGATATTTATATATAAATAAATATCATCAATCTACCCCCGGAATAGATCTTCTAGTCCCAAATGGTATATAGATGCCATCCGAGAAAACTAACAACTGTTAGCATAATCGGAATTTTTTATTAACTTGCATTACCATGCGGCTGATTACCGGATGGTTCATTTCACAATAATGATTGTTTGCCAGCGTTACCAGGCAATAGCCACGAGGTTGTTGCCTGGTTTTTTTAAAACCCCGATACCACCGGCCGCAAGCTCAAAAAATAAACAGTGCTTTCATGGATTTTACGACAGAAGAACTGACTCAGCAGGTGGCCCGCACGGCCCGCGATTTCGCTTTACAATCCATCAAGCCCCATGTAATGGAATGGGACGAGCAGCAAAAATTTCCACATGACCTGTTCAAAGAGATGGGAAAACTGGGCCTGATGGGCGTGGTAGTGCCTGAGGAATACGGCGGCTCCGGTCTTTCTTATATCGAATACGTCGTTATCATACAGGAAATAGCCAAAGTATGCGGCTCCATTGGCCTGAGCCTTGCCGCTCATAACTCTCTTTGCATAGGACATATCCTGGCGTTCGGAAATGAAGAACAGAAGAAGAAATATCTTCCCAGGCTCGCTACGGCAGAATGGCTGGGGGCCTGGGGACTGACAGAAGCGAATACGGGCAGCGATGCAGGAAATATGCGAAGCACGGCCATGAAAGATGGAGATGAATGGGTACTCAACGGTACGAAGAACTGGATCACGCATGGTATCAGCGGCGATATCGCCGTTGTCATCGCAAGGACTGGTGAGCCCCGCGCTAAAGACAATGCCACCGCCTTCATGGTGGAACGGGGCACAAAGGGATTCAGCGGCGGCAAAAAGGAGAACAAGCTGGGTATGCGCGCCAGCGAGACAGCCGAAATGATCTTCGATAACTGCCGCATACCGGATACGAACAGGCTTGGAAAGGTCGGTGAAGGCTTCAAGCAGTCGCTTAAGGTATTGGACGGAGGTCGTATCTCGATCGCAGCCCTGTCGGTGGGCATCGCCAAAGGTGCGCTGGAAGCCGCTCTCCAGTACTCGAAAGAACGGCATCAGTTCGACCAGCCCATTTCGAATTTCCAGGGAATCTCTTTCAAGCTCGCGGATATGGCTACCGAGATCGCAGCGGCGGAATTGTTGACCATGCAGGCGGCCGACAGAAAGAACAGGGGTCTGCCCATGACCAAGGAATCCGCAATGGCCAAATACTATGCCAGCGAAGTGGCGGTCAGGACGGCCACGGAAGCCGTGCAGATCTTCGGCGGATATGGATATACAAAGGATTTTCCTGTAGAGAAGTTTTATCGTGACAGCAAGCTATGCACGATCGGGGAAGGAACTTCCGAGATCCAGAAGCTGGTGATCTCGCGCGAAATACTAAAGGGGTAGACCTCGCGGCTGCCGCGTCCTAAGGCATAAAATCATCTGCGTCCTTCGGCCCGTATTTATCGAATAACTTATCGATGGCGCCTGCAAAAATGGGAAATTTTTCTTTGGTAAAGCCCTTGATGACCTCAATGGCTTTATAGGCCTGCTCCTCTGTGAGCCCTTCCGCCTTCATGCGTTCGATCAATTCCTGCATATTAAGCCACTTTCAGTAAGTTCATCTTGCTCTTGTCGAATTTCTTCCGCGCATACTCGAGGTCGAGATGGAATTTACTCTCCTTGGCCGAAGGCAATTCGAACATGGCGTCGTTGAGGATGCTTTCGCAGATGCTGCGCAGGCCCCTGGCCCCCAGCTTGTATTCTACGGCTTTTTCGACCATGAAATCGAATACATCCTCATCGAAGCTCAGCGCGATCCCTTCCAGTTCGAACAGTCGCTTATACTGGCGGATCAGCGAATTCCTGGGCTCGGTGAGTATCGAACGCAGGGTGGTCTTATCCAGCGGATCCAGGTGCGTGACCACCGGAAGACGGCCCAGCAATTCCGGTATCAGGCCGAACGACTTGAGATCCGGCGCATTCACATATTGAAGCAGGTTCTTCTTGGCATTCTCCTGCTGTTCCTTATTTACGTTGAAGCCGATTGCATTTGTATTGATACGGCGGGCAATGATCTTATCTACTCCGTCGAATGCGCCCCCGCAGATGAAGAGGATATTCTGGGTATTGATCTTGATGAGCTTCTGTTCAGGATGCTTCCTGCCACCCTGCGGAGGCACCAACACATCCGTTCCTTCCAATAATTTCAGCAATCCCTGCTGGACGCCTTCCCCGCTCACATCGCGGGTGATGGAAGGATTATCTCCCTTCCGGGCGATCTTATCGATCTCATCGATATAGACGATCCCTCTTTCGGCGGCAGCCACATCATAATTGCATACCTGCAGCAGTCGCGTCAGGATGCTTTCCACGTCCTCTCCCACATAGCCGGCCTCTGTGAACACCGTAGCATCCACAATGGCGAAGGGCACGTTGAGCAGCCTGGCGATCGTCTTTGCCAGCAAGGTCTTGCCCGTACCGGTCTCGCCCACCATGATGATATTGCTCTTTTCGATCTCTACTTCATTCTCCACTACTTTTTGCTGGAGTCTTTTATAGTGATTGTACACGGCTACGGCCAGTACTTTCTTGGCATCGTCCTGCGCAATGATATATTCATCCAGGAAACGCTTTATTTCGATAGGTTTCTTGACGGTGAGTTTGAACTGTGTGCCGCCGGGGCTATCTTCCCGGATCATCAGTTCCTGCTGGATGATCTCCTGCGCATGTTCGACGCAGTTCTCGCATATATGACCCTCCTGCCCCGCTATGAGGATCTTTACCTCATCCCGGTTACGCCCACAAAATGAACAATGTAAAGTGTTCTTTGCCATTATTGGTTGTTATCTGGTTTAACGACTGTAAAGTTACCCAACTTATTGGATTATGCCAGTATGGGGGTAAAAAGACAAGTCCAAATGGATATGGGACGGGCCTTTTGCGACTTTTTAGCAATTAAACTCCTTGTAAATCAATGGTATAATTATAATTTATCGATCACCTGGTCAACAATGCCATAGTCGATCGCCTCTTTGGCATCCATCCAGTAATCCCTGTCGAAATCCTTGAGCACCTGCTCAATTTTCTTGCCGCAATTGTCGGCCAGTATCCGGGCGCTGATCTCTTTCACTCTCTTGGTCTGTTTGGCCTGGATCTCCAGGTCGACGCTGACCCCCTGCATATAACCCCCCAGGCTGGGCTGATGGATCATTATTTCCGAATGCGTATATACGAACCTCCTGCCTTTAACCCCTCCGCTCAGCAGGATCGAGCCCATGGATGCGGCCAGTCCCATACAGATCGTGCTGACGGGGCTCTTGAGCATCTTCATGGTATCATAGATCACCATGCCGGAACTGACTATGCCCCCCGGGCTATTGATGAAGAAGCGGATCTCTTCTCCCGGCTTGTCGGCATCCAGCAATTTCATCTTGGTCACCACATCTTTTGCCGTACGGTCGTCCACCGATCCCCATAATTCCACGATCCTTTTCTCGAAGAAATATTGCTCCAGTTTCTTCATCAACATCATATCTGGGGCTTTTTCTTCCTTCGGCTCCTTTTCATCGGGTTCGTCATCCATGTGCATGGGCTTCAGCGAATATTTTGAATAATTCATTTTCGGATTTTTATTGAGTCCTGATTTAATTTTATTAGTTCCTATTCTTTGTTTTCCTTCCTGGGGTTCTGCAGCAGCACCTCATCCACCAGGCCATATTCCTTTGCTTCCTGCGCCGTCAGCCAATAATCACGATCGCTGTCCTTCTCCACCTGCTTGGCCGTTTTCCCGGTGTGGAATGCGGTGACCTCGTATAATTCTTTCCTCAGCTTCTTGATCTCGTTGACCGTGATCTCGATATCCGTCGCCTGGCCGCCGATCGAGCCGCTGGGCTGGTGCATCATGATCCGGCTGTGCTTTAAGGCCGTCCGTTTGCCCTTCGTGCCTGCGCACATCAGGACCTGACCCATGGAGGCTGCCATCCCGATACAAATGGTCGCAACGTCCGGCGTGACATACTGCATGGTGTCATAGACTCCCAGGCCGGAATATACGCTGCCCCCGGGGCAGTTGATATACATCTGGATATCCCTGTGGCGGTCGGTGCTGTCAAGGAATAAGAGCTGGGCGGTGACTATATTGGCCACTTCATCGTTGATCGGATAGCCCAGGAAGATGATGCGGTCCATCATCAGGCGGCTGTAAACGTCCATTACGGCTACGTTCATCGGGCGTTCTTCAATAATGTTCGGGGTGAGGTTGGTGACCATGTATTTGTTGTAATCGTGTAAAGTATGGCTCGAAATCCCATGGTGTTTCACAGCGTACTTTGCAAACTCGTTTTCAGGCATCATAGTTGTATTTTTCAATTTTTTATTTCCAATTCTTGTTGGCTGGAACCGGTTTCTCTCTTTCAAATCTCCGTCCAAACTTTGAATTTGCCAAAAAACTGACAGAGTTGCAGGAAAAAGAGGACGCCCCGGTAAAATACTTACTGAGGCGTTTGATCATAAAGTTGCCGGGGCTGCCCGCATGAAAGACGGGCGCCGGTTCCGGCTGCTAATGATGATGGTGCTGGTGCTCTTCCTGCAATTGCTGGAAAGCTTCCCGGCCGATGGGCTTCTCCGTTGCATTGATCTGGGTTGTCGCCCACCCGAATACTTTTTCCGTCTGGATCCTGTGAACAGTGTCCTCCACGAACTTTTTATCCTGCATCATGCGCTGTACATAATCGGTGATCCAGGGCTGATCTCCGCCCCCCATCTGGCCGCCCATATATCCCAGCAATTGTTGCCTGGCGAAGGCGCGGATATCGTCGGCGCTTACTTCGATGCCATTTTCATTCACGACCTTATCGACGATCAGGGTCCATTTCAGCTGGTTGACGAAGGAAGGGAATTCTTGCTCCACTTCTGCCTGGCTCTTGGGCTTTTCGCCGCTTGTCTGCATCCAGCGCTTCAGGAATGCTTCGGGGAACTCGATATTCGTATGTTCCAGTAATTCGTGGTAGAGGGTATGCTGCAGCTGGTTGTCGCTTTGGCTGTCCCAGTTCGCCTGGATCTGCTCCTTTATCGCCGCCCGGAATTCGGCTTCCGTCTGCAGGTCCTTTTCAGGAAACGCGGCTTTGAAAAGCTCAGGGGCCAGCGCGGCCTTTTCTACCAGTCCTACCTTGGTGATCAGGATCTTGAAATATTTATCCGCTGCGGCCGCATCGTCCTTTGCCAGGCCCAGGTCGCTGAGCACCCATTCCCTTTCTTTCTCATCGAAGGCCCCGGCCAGGGTCAGCACGAGGAAATCGTCTTTCTTCAGGCCGATCCATTTCGGACGGGTAGCCTCGTTGAAATATTTTACCAGCAGGGAATTGTCCTTGCTGATGCCGCCTTCGACAGGCGCTCCATTTGAATCCGTCTCCGTAAAATTCACGTTCAGCACATATTCGTCCCCGCCCACTGTCCCGGGTTCGGTCATTTTGCCATTGCGGGTCTGCAGCCTTTCCATTTCTTCATTGATCATCTCATCGGTCACGTCTACTTTGTAACGGGTCAGCTTGGCCTTCCCCAGGTCGACCAGGTTGAATGCCGGCTTCAGTCCGACCTCGAAGGCAAAGGAATAATCATCCGGCTTGCCCATATCGATCTGGCGGGCGTCATTTTCAGGTAATGGCAGCGGCTGTGCGAAGATCTCCAGCTTTTCGTTCGACATATAGGTGGTCAGCTCCTTTTCCACGGTCCGCAGTACTTCGTCGGCAAAGACGGAACTGCCATACATCTTCTTGATCAGCCCGGCAGGTACCATTCCCTTCCGGAAGCCGGGGATATTCGCTTGTTTACCGTAATTCTTCAATGCCTTTTCAAAAGACGGGAGGTAATCTCCTTTTGCGATCTGTACCGTGATCTTGTCTGTGAGAAGTCCCACATTCTCCCTGGTTACTGTTGCCATAATATGATGTTATTTTAAATCGGGGGGCAAAAGTACGCTTTTTTTGACTTTTGGACTAATTCCCGTCCTATCCCCAGGATCTTTCTGCCGTTTATTTCGGCAGTTTAATAAACATCATATTCGTTACAAGGACACCTTCCAGCTTTATCACATAGGGCCCTGGCGCAAGCCGGCTGATATCGATACCATAGCTGCTTTCACCGTTGCTCCATCCCCTGATAAGGGCCTTTCCCGACAGGTCGGTCACCGAGACATGGATGGGTCCGGCGGTCGGCAAACCCGTCAGTTGCAACCGGTCGGTCGCCGGGTTCGGAAAAAGCCGGATCCCGGCAGGAGCGATCTCCGCCGCCGTCCCGTTTATCGCGCCGGGGGTAATGGCAACCTGCTGAACAGGGGTTTTGAATGCCGGCAGGAACCGCATGGCAGCGAACTCACTGCCCTGGGAAGGGCCGGAATAGGAACCCGTCATGACGATCTTACCGTCAGGCTGCTGGGCGATACCTTTACCAACGCCCGCCGCATTGGACCATCCGGCGATGACCTTACCGTCTCCATCGGGGCCAAAAATGAGATCCAGCGAACCATCGGTCAGCAACCGGCAGAACGCAAACTTGGGCGGCTGTCCCGTGGCCTGGGTGGTCCCGCCAGCATAGATGGTCCCATCGGGACTCAACGCGATGCCGGAGAGCTTAGACACGCCATTGAAATTTACCCCCTTCTTGCCATTCCCGGCAAAGCCATTGTCCGGAACGCCGTGGGAAGACATACGCACGACAAGGAAATTAGTGGCGCCGTTGGCCGAAGTATAGGTTCCTCCGATGACGATCTTCCCGTCGCTCTGAACGCCGATGGCCGAAGGCGTACAACCATCATTTCCATTTACGGTGATGTCAGACCGGCCGCCGGAACCAAAGCTGCCATCCAGCGTCCCGTTGCTGTTATAAAGGAGGGTGATGATATGAGTCGCTGTATAGCCCCCCGTAACCAGGATCTTTCCGCCAGGCGCCAGCGCGATGCCGGCCACTCTTCCCGGTCCTCCCGGGGCCGAGCCGATTAATGTAACGACCCGGCCACCTGTTCCGAATAGATTGTCCGGTGTCCCGTCGGCGTTGAAACGCATGGCGGCAAAAAGGGTATTGTTGGTGTAGGTGCTTATCGAAAATTCGTTCGCGCCAACGACGATTTTTCCGTCCGGCTGAACGACGATCCCGACTCCAAAAAAATTCGGCTCCAGCACGGTGCCGGTATGATTAAAGTCCAGGTCCGGGCTACCGTCGGTATTCAGTCGTACAAGCCATAGATTAGGAACCGAATTATCCTCGTCTACAGTCCACCCCGTCAACAGTATTTTTTTGTCCGGCTGGATCGCGATGGAAGCGAGACCAGAGAACGGGTTGTTCAGCACGTAATATACCTTCCCCGATCCTGCCCCAAAATCCGGATCCAGGCCGCCGGTCTTCGTGTACCTGACAACGGCAAAGGAGAATAGATCGCCAAAACCATTCGCTCCCGATTTGTATTGACCCGCCACGACGATCTTCCCGTCGTCGGACTGGACCGCGATGGCATCGGCCTGACTGCCGAAGTTGCCGATTGGGGTGGCGACCTTTCCGTTCCCGGCGAAGCTGTTATCCAATGTGCCGGGCTGAGCCAATAGAGCCAGGCCGGATAGCTGAAAGAGACAGAAGAGGAGGAGACGTGTATTCATATCGGTATTTTTTTCTTACCGGTAAAATAACGGGGTTTCGATCTCCCCGTCAATACCGCGATCGGGTGAGTGTTTGCTCACAGCGGACAGCCGGAAATAAAAAAGGCTACTCATTTTCATGAATAGCCGTTCATTTTGTTGGCCGCCTTCCCGATACCATTCTCTGATGCGGAAGGCCTGGTGCGGGCGATAGGGGTCGAACCTACATGCCTTGCGGCGCTAGATCCTAAGTCTAGTGCGTCTGCCAATTTCGCCACGCCCGCGGATGGGGCAGCAAAATTAGGCTTTTTGCCCGAAAACCAGGCATCGGCGCCATTAAACTCACTCTTGCCGGGGACTTTTTCGTAAATTCGTAGTGCATGGAAATGGAAACCGTTGCCGCAATACCGAAATATAATTTAACGGAAGACCAGGAAAAAAAACTGATCCTCAGGGAATACCGTGCCCTGCTCCGATCCCTCAAGCCCAAGCTGAAGCCCGGGGACAAGGAATTGGTCCGCGTCGCCTTCGAAATGGCCGCCGAGGCCCATAAGACGATGCGCCGCAAGAGCGGTGAGCCCTATATCCTACATCCCCTGGCTGTTGCCAGGATCTGCTCGGAAGAGATCGGCCTGGGCGTCCGCTCGACGATCTGCGCCCTCCTGCATGATACGGTCGAGGATACGGATATCACCCTGGAAGACCTGGAAAGGGAATTCAGCAGCGAGATCGCCCGCATCGTGGATGGGTTAACCAAGATCTCCAATGTCGTGGACGTGAATGCCTCCCGGCAGGCGGAGAACTTTAAGAAGATCCTGCTTAACCTGACGGACGACCCCCGGGTCATCCTGATCAAGCTGACAGACCGCCTCCATAATA
>Ga0137403_10010954_pt1 | contig 10025 bp, 9 predicted proteins | sample CZOMad2_1_16fung_FD_122057 | JGI IMG/M metagenome (GOLD analysis project Ga0137403, IMG submission 122057) | Vadose zone soil fungal communities from Angelo Coast Range Reserve, California, USA - CZOMad2_1_16fungal (Hybrid Assembly) | ecosystem: Environmental > Terrestrial > Soil > Vadose zone... | reverse complement strand
CGGCCACGACGGCGCCGACGCGCCGCCCGCCGATCAGCGTCCCTCCGCGCGGAAGGACGCGTGCGCCACCGTCCACCGCTCGAGCAGCTCGGGATCGGGCTCCTGGGCGATGCCGGGCACGCGCGAGGTCGCGACCTCGCCGCGGCCGCTCAGCACGAGCTCCGGCTTGCCGAGGTCGTTGCGGTAGAAATACGACGACGGAAAGATGTCGGCGGCGTAGGTGAAGTTCGGCAGCGTGGCCAGCTCGGCGCAGATCGCGCCGCCGATCGCGCTCTCGAGCATGCCGCCCACCCAGCACGGGATCCCGTGCGCAGCACAGAGCGCCTGGATGTCGCGCGACGCGGCGAGCCCGCCCACCCGCGCCATCTTGATGTTGACGACGCGGCAGGCGCCGAGCCGGATGGCCGCCTGCACATGGGCCAGGCTGTGGCCGCTCTCGTCGATGCAGATCGGCGTCTCGATCCGCTTCTGCAGCTCGGCGTGGTGGACCAGACTCAGCCCGTCGTCGGCCAGCGGCTGCTCGATCATGGCCAGCCGGTGGCGATCGAGCGCACGGAAGAGCTCGGCGTCGGCGAGCGTGTAGGCGGCGTTGCAGTCGACGTGGAAGGTGAAGTCCGGGAACGTGGCGCGCACGGCCGCGACCATGTCGAGATCCCAGCCGGGACGGAACTTCAGCTTGATGCGCGGGAAGCCCGCGTCGATCGCGCCCTGGATCCTGGCCATGAGCGTGTCGAGCGAGTCCTGGATCCCGAAGTCCGCGCCGACGGCGACCGTCTCGCCTTTGCCGCCGAGCGCCACGTGCAGCGGCACCCCCCGGCGCTTGGCCTCCAGCACCCACCACGTGATCTCGAGCGCGGCGCGCGCGAACTGGTTGCCCTTCACGAAGTCGATGCGGTGGAGGAGATCCTGCGCCGAGCGCAGATCCTGGCCGACGACGCGGGGGGCCAGGTGCTCGCGGACGGTGTGGAACGTCGCGAGCGTGTGCTCCGCGGAGTACGCCGGGATGTAGGGCGGGCAGCTCTCGCCCCAGGCATGCTGGCCCCCGCTCTCCATGCGGACCAGGATGGTGTCGGTGACGTGCTGGTCCGCGTACGACGTCTTCCACACGAAGGCGAGCGGGATCCGCACCCAGTAGACGTCGATGGCCTCGATCAGCATCACCAGGCTCCCAGGGCGACTATACTCTGCGCCACGCGCGAGGAGGAAGCATGAAACGACTCGTGACCGCGGTGGTGGCCGTGGCCGTGCTCGTCGCGAACGCCCAGGCCCAGCCCCGGCCGGCGCCGCCGACGAAGCCGGACGGCGAGATGCGCTGGGCGCTGTACGTGACGCTGGCCCCCGCCTGGTTCGATCCCGGCGAGGTCACCGGGGGCTTTCTCACGCCGTTCTGGGTGCTCTACGCTCTGCACGACGCGCTCGTGAAACCGATGCCCGGCAATCTCATGGCGCCGAGCCTGGCTGCGTCCTGGACGGTGAGCGCGGACCAGCGCGTCTACGAGTTCAAGCTGCGCGAGGGCCTGACGTTTCACAACGGCGACCCCTTCACCGCCGACGACGTGAAGTTCAGCTGGGAGCGGTCCAAGGTCGGCAAGGTGCTCAAGGACCGCGTGCGGGACGTCGAGGTCGTGGGCGCCTCGCGCGTGCGCTTCCATCTGCACGAGCCCTTCCCCGACTTCATGGCGTTTTACGGAACGCTGGCCAGCGGCGCGGGCTGGATCGTGCCCAGGAAGTACGTCGAGAAGGTCGGCGACGAGGGCTTCAAGAAACAGCCCGTCGGCCTCGGGCCGTACAAGTTCGTGAGCCACACGCCCGGCGTGGAGCTGGTGATGGAGGCCTTCGAGGGGCACTGGCGCAAGGTGCCGTCCGTGAAGCGGCTGGTGTTCAAGACGGTCCCCGATCCCACCACGCGGGCGGCCATGCTGAAGAACGGCGAGGTCGACGTCGCTTACATGCTCGACGCGCCGGCGGCGCTGGAGCTCAAGCGCGATCCCGCGATCCGGCTGGGGTTCTCGGGCGCGATCGGCGTGCACTACCTGGACTTCTTCGACCAGTGGGATCCGAAGTCCCCCTGGCACGACCGCCGCGTACGGCTGGCCGCGAACCACGCCGTCGATCGGCGGGGGCTCAGCGAGGCCGAGACGCTCGGCGCCTCCCGCCCGACGGGCAGCATGGTGCCGCGCACGTTCGACTTCGCGCTGCCGCTTGCACCCTATGCTTACGACCCCGCGAAGGCGAAGCAGCTCCTGTCCGAGGCGGGCTATCCCAACGGCTTCGACGGCGGCGACTTCTATCCCTATCCGCCCTACTTCTCGGCGGGCGAGACGATCGTCGGCTATCTCGGCGCGGTGGGAATCAGGATGAAGCTGCGCACGATGGAGCGCGCGGCCTTCCAGACGGCGTGGGCCGGCAAGAAGCTCCACGGGATCTGCATGTGCACGATGGCGAACTTCGGCAACGCGGCCACGCGGCTGGCCGACGCGGTGCAGAGCGACGGCGCCTACGCGCGCGGCGCCGATCCCGACGTCGACGCGCTCTACAAGCAGCAGGCGCGCGAGACGGATCGGCGAAAGCGCGAGGCGCTGCTCCACCAGATTCAGCAGCTGCTCTACGACCGCGCGCGCTTCGGTCCCCTCTATGAATTCATCTGGCCGAGCGGGATCGGGCCACGCGTGGCGGAGCCGGCGCTGATGCTCATCGACCCGTACCCGTGGTCGGCGCCGCTGGAGGACGCACGGCTCAAGCGGTAAGCCGGCGCGCTCAGAGGAGCGGGGCCGGGGCGCGCGGCATGGTCGCCCACTGCGCGGGGTCGTGGCCGTAGAACATCGTGGCCCCGGCCTGATCGCGCAGCTTGCGCAGCGTCGCCAGCGAGTCGCGCATGACCGACGCATCCCAGAGGATCTTCGGCAGCACGTCGCGGTCCATGTTGTCGCGCGTGTAGCACGCGTCGGAGGCGCAGACCATCTGCGCGTGCTTGCCGACGCGGACCAGCAGCGACTGGTGGCCCGGCGTGTGGCCGTAGGTCGGGATCAGGACGACGGCGCCGTCGCCGAAGACGTCGTGCTCGCCGTCGAGCATCCGGTAGTCGAGCGCGTGATCGAAGTCGATCGGGCTCGGGCTGTAGGACGGCACGAACCCCGGGCGCCGCGCCGCCTGCAGCTCGGGCCGCTGCACCAGAAAGGTCGCGCGCGGGAAGAACTCGTTGCCGCCGCAGTGGTCGAAGTGCAGATGCGAGTTGGCGACGTAGCGCACGTCGTCGGGCGTCAGGCCGAGCCGCGCGAGCTGCGGCACCACGTCGTCGCCTTCCGTCGACTTCACGGTCAGGCGCTTGACCCGCTCGGCCCCCAGGCGGCCCACCGGATCGAGGCGCGCCCGGCAGTGCACGCCGGTGTCGAAGAGCAGGTGCCCGCGCGGGTGGTCGACGAGAAAGCTCGTGACGGGCACGGTCCACGGCTGGCCCGGCTCCAGGTCGGAGAGCATGCTCGCGCGGTCCAGCTCGATATAGCCGGTGCAGAGCGCGTAGACGCTGATCATGGCGTCGACTCCGTCACGTCGGCCGTCACGGAATCAGGACCAGCTTGCCCGTCGACTGCCGCGACTCGAGGTAGCGGTGCGCATCGGCGGCCTCGGCGAGCGGGAAGGTCTTGCCGATGTGGAGCCGCAGCTTGCCCTCCCGCATGAGGGCGAAGCACCGCTCGGCGCTCTCGCGGGTCTTGTCGGGGAAGTTGCGCGTCACCGTCGGCACCATGAAGCCGCTGACCTTCTGGGACTTCGGCGACAACGCGGCGACGTTGAGCGGGTCGGTCGGGCCGCCGGCGCGCCCGTAGAGGATGAGGTGGCCGAAGGCCGCGAGGCAGCGCAGCCCCTCCTCGAACGTCGGCTTGCCCACCGCGTCGAGGATCAGATCCACGCCGCGGCCGTCGGTCAGCCGCAGCACCTCGTCCGCGAACTTCTCCGTGGCGTAGTTGATCACGGCATCCGCGCCGTGCTCCCGGACCAGGCGCGCCTTGGCGTCGCTCGACACCGTGCCGAACACGCGAGCGCCCGCGGCCTTGGCCAGCTGTACCGCCGCCAGCCCCACGCCGCCGGCCGCCGAGTGCACGAGGACGGTGCGGCCCGGTCCCGTCGAGTCCGCCGTGTGCAGCATGTGATAGGCGGTGAGCACCTGGATCGGGAACGCGGCGCCCTCGACGAAGCTCACGGAGTCCGGGAGAGGGATGACCATCGACGCCGGGGCCTGGCAATACTCCGCATACGACTTGACGGTGAACGCCGCCACGCGCGCGCCCACCTTCAGATCCGTCACGCCCTCGCCGACGGCCTCGACCACGCCCGCCGCCTCCATGCCCGGCGTGTCGGGCAGCTTTGGCTTCGCCACGTAGGTGCCCTGGCGGAAGCGCGTGTCGGCGAAGTTCACGCCGATCGCGTGCGCCTTGACGAGCACCATGCCCGGCCGCACGTCCGGCCGGGGCACCTCCGCGAGCGCCAGCACCTCGGGACCTCCGGTCTGCGCGAAGACGATCGCCTTCATCCTGGATCCCTCCCTCGGGCAGGTCAGCATACGCGCGAAGCGGGGCGACGCGCTACGGTGCATACTGGCGGCGCGATGCGCCTTCCGGGACGGGTGGCAGCGATCACGGGCGGCGCGCTCGGCATCGGGCGCGCGACGGCCCGTCTGTTCGCGGCGGAGGGCGCCGCGGTCGCCCTCGGCGACGTGGAGGTCGGTGCCGCCGAGACGGTCGCCAAGGAGATCGTGAACGGCGGGGGCCGCGCCATCGCCGTCGGGGTGGACGTCGGCGACGCCGGTCAGGTGCAGGCCTTCGTGGATCGCGTGGTCGCCGAGCTGGGCCGCCTCGACATCATGTTCGCCAACGCCGGCATCGCGCACTCGGCGCCGTTCCTCGAGCATCCCGAGGCCCAGTGGCACCGCGTGCTGCGCGTCAACCTCACCGGCGTCTTCCTCTGCTGCCAGGCCGCCGCGCGGCAGATGGTGAAGCAGGGCGGCGGGCGCATCATCACCACCGCGTCGATCAACGGCTTTCGCGGCGTCGAGAACCTCGTCGGCTACAACGCGGCCAAGGCCGGGGTGATCGAGCTGACGAAGACGATGGCCGTGGAGCTGGCCCGCCATCACATCGCGGTGAACGCGATCGCGCCGGCCCAGATCGACACGCGGCTCACGCGAAGCCTGCCCGAGGAGGCGCGGCAGCGGCGCCTCGAGCGGATCCCGATGGGACGCTTCGGGGAGGCCGACGAGGTGGCCCGCGCGGCGCTCTTCCTCGCCTCCGACGACGCCGGCTATATCACCGGCCACACTCTCGCCGTGGACGGCGGCTATCTGGCCGGCGGTCTCTGGTCTCGATGATGTGGCGGAAGATCGGCGCCTCGAGGGCGGCGACGATCCTGCATCGGCTCTTCGGCCACATCGAGCGCGGGGTCGCCTTCCGGCTCTGGGACGGAACGATGGTGATGCTCGGGGGCGCTCCGGTGTGCACGGTGGTCCTGCATCGCCAGCAGACTTTCATCCGCCTCGTGCGCGATCCTTCTCCCCTCAATTTTGCCGAGGCCTATGTCGAGGGCGCCATCGACATCGAGGGCGACCTGTTCGCGGCCATGAGGATCGCGAACTCGATCGAGGACCTTCGCGTCTCGGCCCTGGATCGGCTGCGGCTCGTCGTCACCCTCGTGCGAGGCTGACGTGGCCGGACACGACGTCATCGTCGTCGGCGGCGGACCCGGCGGCAGCACCGCGGCGTGGCAGCTCGCCCGGGCGGGCCTGCGGCCGCTGCTCCTGGATGCCGCCGTCTTTCCGCGCGTGAAGGTGTGCGCGGGCTGGGTCACGCCCGAGGCGATGGCCGACGTCGACGTCGATCCGGCGAAGTACCCGCTCACCATCCAGGCCTTCTCCGCCTGCCGGTTCGAGTTCGAAGGGGCACGCCACGAAACCCGCTGGCGGACGCCGGCCAGCTACGGCATCGTCCGGCGGGAGTTCGATCACTACCTGCTGGACCGCGCGCGGGCCGCCGGCACCGACGTGCGCGAGGGCGCCCGCGTGACGGCGGTGAGCCGCGAGGCGCAGGGGGTCCGCGTCGTGAGCGAGCGCGGCGTCTTCGAGGCCGCCGTCGTCATCGGGGCCGGCGGCCACCGCTGTCCGGTGGCCGGGGCGTTCGGCGAGGTCTCCGGGCGCGAAGAGATCGTGGTCGCCCAGGAGAGCGAGACGCGTCTTCCATCCGACCGGGTGGAGGCGCTCGGCGCGCTCTTCGAGGCGCCGGAGCTCTACGTCGAGCACGACCTCGCCGGCTATGGCTGGTATTTCCCCAAGGCCGACGTCCTCAATATCGGCATCGGATGCGTGGCCGGACCGAACGCGGACCTGCCCGGGCGGCGGGACGCCCTCGTCCAGGCCCTGCGCGCGTCGGGTCGCCTGCCCGCCGACTTCCCGCTCGAGCCGTTTCGCGGCCACGCCTACGTCGTGCGGCGCCGAGCGCCGCGGCGCCTCGCGGGGGACCGGTTCTGTCTGGTCGGCGATGCCGCGGGCCTGGCGCGAGATCTCAGCGGTGAAGGGATCGGGCCCGCGATCCGGAGCGGCCTCCTCGCGGCGGAGGCCGTCGAGGCGCACCTGCGGCGCGGCACGAACCTCGCGTCCTACGGGACCGAGATCGTCCGCCGCTACGGCTCGGGCGAAGCCGGCTGGCTCGGCCGCCAGCTCGCGAAGTTGCCCGACGCATGCGCGCGCATCCTGGTGCGCGCCGCGCTGCGGACGGGCGCGACGCGGCGTCACGTGGTCCTGGGGCGCATCTTCGGAATGCGGGAGGCGGCGTCGTGAGACGGCGCAGCCGCGAGGCGGACGCGAAGGCGATCGCCCATCACTACGACGTGTCCAACGAGTTCTACGCGCTGTTCCTCGATCCGCTGATGGTCTACACCTGCGCATACTACCGGGATCCCGACGGCAAGCTGGAGCAGGCCCAGCGCGACAAGCTCGACCTGGTGTGTCGCAAGCTCGAGCTCACGCCGGGCGAGAGCCTGCTCGACATCGGGTGCGGGTGGGGCAGCCTGTCGCTCTGGGCGGCGCAGCACTACGGCGTGCGTGCGCACGGGGTGACCCTGTCGCGGGCGCAGGCCGCCTACGCCACCGAGCGCATCCGGAGGGAAGGGCTCGAGGACCGCTGCCGCGTCGAGTACCTCGATTACCGGGACCTGCCGGCGAGCGCCCGCTACCAGAAGATCGCCGCTATCGGCGTGATCGAGCACGTCGGCATCGCGAACTATCCGGCCTTCTTCGCGGGCGTGCGCGCCCGGCTCGAGGACGGCGGTCTCTACCTGAACCACGGGATCGTCCACGACTTTCACTGGAAGCGCACCAGCCAGACCGAGTTCCTGTACCGTCACGTCTTCCCGAACGGCGATCTCGCGGGACTCAGCCAGACACTGACGGAGATCGAGCGCGCAGGCTTCGAGATCGTCGACGTCGAGGGTCTGCGGCTGCATTACGCACGGACCTGCCGGCAGTGGGTCGCGCGATTGCGCGAGCGGGCGGACGAGGCCCGCGCCGTGGCCGGCGAGCGCACGTATCGAACCTGGCTGCTGTACCTGACCTGCTCGGCGGTCGCGTTCGAGGACGGCTCCATCGGCCTCTATCAGGTGCTGACCCGCAAGCATCGCGACCCGGCGATCGGTGCCGCACCGCGCACACGCGAGCATCTGTACGAGCGAACGCCGTGACCCTGGCCCTCGTCCTCCTCCTGGTCTTCTGGGGGCTGTCGAGCCCCGTCGAGGCCGCGCCCGAGGGCCAGATCACCTTCGCCGCGCACGTCACCCTGGCGCCGCGCTGGCTCGACCCCGCGGAGACCGAGTCGGCCATCTCGCCGTTCCTGGTGCTCTACGCGATCCACGACGCGATGTGCAAGCCGATGCCGGGCGGCCTCATCACACCGAGCCTCGCCGAGTCGTGGAGCGTCTCCAAGGATGGCCTCACCTACGACTTCGTCGTGCGGAACGGCGTCAAGTTCCACAACGGGGACCCCGTCACCGCGGACGACGTGAAGTTCTCGTTCGAGCGCTATCGCGGCGGCGCGGCCAGGCTCCTCAAGGACCGCGTGCAGGAGGTCCGCGTCGTCGACGCGCGGCGGGTTCGCTTCGTCCTCAGACAGGCGTGGCCGGATTTCCTGACGTTCTACGGGACCACCGCGACCGGGGCGGGCTGGGTCGTTCCGCGCAAATACCTCGAGAAGGTCGGTGACGAGGGCTTCAAGAAGGCGCCCATCGGCGCGGGCCCGTACCGGTTCGTCAGCGTGACGCCGGGGATCGAGATGACGCTCGAGGCGTTCGAGGGCTACTGGCGCAAGGTGCCGGCCGTGAAGCGCGTGGTGCTCAGGAGCGTCCCGGACGAGACGACCCGCGCCGCGGCCCTGCAGCGCGGTGAGGTCGACGTCGCCTATTTCCTGAACGGCCCGATCGCGGAGCACGTGCGCCGCACACCGGGGCTCAGGCTCACGGCCGCGCGGACCAACACCGTCTTCTTCCTCGACTTCGTCGATCAGTGGGATCCGAAGTCGCCCTGGCACGATCGCCGCGTGCGCCTCGCCGCCAGCCTGGCCATCGACCGGAAGGCCATCAACGAAGCCGAGTCGCTCGGGTTCTCGGGCCTCACCGGCAACATCGTGCCCCGTCACATGGAGTTCGCGCTGCCCATCGACGCGCATCCGTACGACCCCCGCCGCGCGAAACAGCTCCTCGCCGAGGCCGGCTACGCGAACGGGTTCGACGGCGGAGACCTCACGCCCAACCCACCCTACTTCGGACTGGCGGAGGCGACCGCCAACTACCTCGGCGCGGTCGGGATCCGGACCCGGGTGCGGACGCTCGAGCGTGCCGCGTTCCTCACGACGTGGGGAGAGAAGAAGCTGCGTGGGATCGTGCTGGGAGCTCAGGGCGCCGGCGGCAACGCGGCCACGCGGATCGAGGGGCTCGCGACGAGGAACGGCACGTACACCTACGGCGTGCTGCCGGAGGTGGAAGATCTCTTCCAGCGTCAGGCCGGCGAGCTCGACCGGAAGAAGCGTGAGGAGATGCTGCACCAGATCCAGCGCATCCTGCACGACCGCGTGGTGTTCGCGCCGATCTGGGAGAACGGCTTCATCCGCGGCGTCGGTCCGCGGGTCGAGGAGCCGGCGCTCACCCTGATCCCCGCGTTTCCCTACGCCGCGCCCTACGAGGAGCTGCGCCTCAAGAAATAGGGCTCAGGCGTAGACGTCTTCGTCGACCTGGCTGAGGGCGGGGTACGGCGCGGCCAGGGCGTACTGCACACCGTGCTCGACCTCCGTCTTCACGTCGCTCTGGATGCGCTCGAGGGTGCCGTCGTCGACGAGGCCCTTGAGCCGGCCGGCCAGCGTCAGGAGCGGATCGTGCATCGTCATCCACTCCTTCTCTTCCTCGCGCGTGCGGTAATCGCGGTTGACGTCGCCGACGTGATGGCCGTAGTAGCGGTACGTCTTGCACTCGAGGAAGGCCGGGCCCTCGCCGCGCCGCGCGCGCTCGACCAGCCGCTTCATCGTCGCGTTCACGGCCTGCACGTCCTGGCCGTCGACGGTCTCGGCGTGGATGCCGAAGGCCTTCGCACGCGCCAGGATCTCGCCGGCGATGGTCTCGCCGCACGGCGTGTACTCGCCGTAGAGGTTGTTCTCGCAGACATAGATGACGGGCAATTTCCACAGCGCGGCCATGTTCATCGTCTCGTACAACAGGCCCTGCCCCAGCGCGCCGTCGCCGAAGAAGCACGCGGCGACCTGACCGCTGCCGCGCATCTTGGCCGAGAGCGCGGCGCCGGTGGCGATGCCGGCGGAACCGCCGACGATGGCGTTGGCGCCGAGGTTGCCCGTCTCCGGATCCGCGATGTGCATCGAGCCGCCCTTGCCGCGGCAGTACCCCGCCTCCTTGCCGAGCAGCTCGGCGAACATCCGGTTGACCGAGGCGCCCTTGGCCAGGCAGTGGCCGTGGCCGCGGTGGGTGCTGGTGATGAAGTCGTC
>Ga0137403_10010953_pt1 | contig 10026 bp, 8 predicted proteins | sample CZOMad2_1_16fung_FD_122057 | JGI IMG/M metagenome (GOLD analysis project Ga0137403, IMG submission 122057) | Vadose zone soil fungal communities from Angelo Coast Range Reserve, California, USA - CZOMad2_1_16fungal (Hybrid Assembly) | ecosystem: Environmental > Terrestrial > Soil > Vadose zone... | reverse complement strand
CTGGGTCCGCAGATACTCCGCGAGTCCTTCCGCGCCCCCGAAACCGCCGCGGCGTACAGGGACGGGCTGAGCAGCCGGCGCAGCCGTACGGCCGGCAAGCGACATCGTAGTGATGAGCTCACGGTTGCTGAGCGCGAGCCCAAGCTCACGAGCCTCCGTGGTCCCTCCAAGAATCAAGATGTGCGGGCGCATGTCCAACCTCAACCCTAACACACTTCAGCAACCGCAAGCCCGCTGGTTATCCATCGTCGGGATCGGCGAAGAAGGTATCGACGGCCTCGGCGAGCTCGCCCGCGGGCTGATCGAATCGGCCGAAATCGTGTTTGGTGGCTCGCGCCACCTGTCGCTCGCCGCCCCGCTCATTCGCGGCGCCACACGCACCTGGGGCAGCCCCCTGCATCCATCGGTCGCGGAAGTACTTGCGTACCGTGGGCGCCTGGTGTGTGTTCTCGCCTCCGGTGACCCTTTCCAACATGGCATCGGCAGTGTGCTGGCGCGCTACGTTGTGCCCGATGAGACCCTCGCTGTCCCCGCTCTGTCCGCATTCAGCCTGGCAGCGTCCCGATTGCTCTGGGCTCTGCCGCAGACCACCCTGCTGTCGCTGTGCGGCCGGGCGCTGGACTTCATCCGTCCACACCTGCATCCCGGCGCACGCATCCTCGCCCTCACCTCAGGCGCAACCGCGCCCACGGCGATCGCCGATCTGTTGTGTGCTGTTGGATTCGGTGCATCTCGAATGACCGTGCTCGAGGCGCTCGGCGGGCCCCGCGAACGAGTCCGCTCGACACACGCCAACGGATTCAATCTGGATTCCATTGCCGCGCTCAACACCGTGGCAATCGAAGTCGCGGTGGCCGACCCCACCGCGCGGATATTGCCCCGGGCCGCCGGCCTCCCCGATGAGCTGTTTGAGCATGACGGGCAGATCACCAAGCGCGAGATCCGCGCCCTGACCCTGTCGGCCCTGGCACCCAGGCGCGACGAACACCTGTGGGACGTGGGCGCAGGATCCGGCTCGGTGGCAATCGAATGGCTGCTGGCAGATCCCTCCCTGAGCGCGATAGCCATCGAGCGCAGAAGCGACCGGGCGGCGCGTATCAGGCGCAATGCCGGGGCCTTCGGCGTCCCTGACCTGCAAGTGCTGGAAGCGGAAGCACCCCAGGCGTTCGCCGGGCTGCGGCCTCCCGATGCTGTATTCATTGGTGGCGGCTCGACCACGCCCGGGATGATCGAAACAGCTCGAGCTGCGCTTCGCACCCATGGACGGCTGGTGATCAATGCAGTCACCCTGGAAACCGAGGCAATCCTCCTCGGGACGCATGCGCAACACGGCGGCAACCTGGTGCGCATGGAGATCCACCGCGCAAGTCCGATAGGCAGCGAAGAGGCGCGCTTGATGAGCTGGCGGCCCGCGAGACCGATCACCCAATGGACCTGGATCAAAACCTGATGGTGGCTGGAATCGGTTGCCGCTCAGGTGCCAGTAGCGAACAGGTCGAATCGGCACTCGCAGCCGCGCTTGCGGCGATCCTGCCCAGTGGACGAACGCTGTCTCGCATCGCAACTCCCACGGCAAAGGGTCAGGAGCCCGGCATCGTCGCGGCAGCTGCCGCCCGAGGGATTCCCCTCGTGTTGATTTCCCAGTGCGACCTCGAGGCAGCCAACCCGAGAACGCTGACACACTCGGAGCACGCCATGACAATAATGAACGTTCACTCGGTGGCCGAAGCTGCCGCGCTGGCCGGCGCCGGGCCCGCTTCCCAACTCCTCGGCCCTCGAGTTGTAGTCGGCCCCGTCACTTGCGCACTGGCCTGCGCACCGGTGGACGGACAATGACCATCCATTTCATCGGCGCGGGCCCGGGAGCTGCGGACCTCATTACGGTCCGCGGCCGCGACCTGCTCACGCGCTGCCCGGTCTGCCTCTACGCAGGCTCCCTGGTCCCCGCCGGGCTGCTCGAGCATTGCCCCGACACGGCCCGTATCATTGACACCGCCCCCATGACACTCGACCAGATCGAGGCAGAGTTTGTCAGGGCGCACGCTGCCGGCGAGGATGTTGCACGGCTGCACTCCGGCGACCTGTCGCTCTACAGTGCGGTTGCAGAGCAGGTGCGCCGGCTCGAGCGGCGGGGCATCCCGTACACGTGGACACCCGGTGTACCGGCCTTCTCGGCCGCGGCCGCCCTGCTCGGCCGTGAGCTGACAGTGCCGGGCGTCGCTCAAAGCATCGTGTTGACCCGTATGTCCGGCCGCGCATCGCAGATGCCCGAAGGCGAAAAGCTGGCCCGCTTTGCGGCTACCGGCGCCACCCTGGCCATTCACCTCGCCATTCATGTGATCGAGGCTGTTGTTGCCGAGCTCCTGCCGCACTACGGCGCAGACTGCCCGGTGGCGCTGGTCATGCGGGCGAGTTGGCCGGACGAGCGGGTATTGCGGGGCACGCTGAGTGACATCACCGCACGGCTGGCAACCGAGCCCATGGAGCGCACCGCCCTGATACTCGTAGGCCGCGCGCTGGCAGCCGAAGATTTCATCGAGAGCTCGCTGTACTCCCCCGAATATCACCGCCGCTTCCGCTCGGGATAAGCCATGCGAAAAATTCTGATCATCGGCATGGGTGCAGGTCACCCTGAGCACATCACCATCCAGGCGATCAATGCGCTGCGGCGAGTGGACGTGCTGTTCATCATCGACAAGGGATCAGACAAGGAGGATCTTGCTCAGCTGCGCCGCGAGATCTGCGCACGGTACGTGCCGGACGCGCCATTCCGGACCGTCACCATCCCGGATCCCGCCAGAGATCGCAATCCGGCCGACTATCCTGCGGCTGTTGAAACGTGGCACGAGCAGCGCGCCCGTGTCTACGAAGCGTTGTTCGCTGAACAACTCGAAGAGACCCAGTGCGGCGCCTTTCTGGTGTGGGGTGATCCGTCTCTGTATGACAGTACGATCCGCATCGTCGAGCAGATTGCCGCGCGCGGCACGGTTGAATTCGACTACGAGGTGATACCGGGCATCACCAGCGTTCAGGCGTTGACCGCACGCCACCGCATCGCCTTGAATCAGATCGGCGCGCCCGTCGAGATCACCACGGGGCGCCGTCTGGCCGCGCAGCCCCAGCCTCTGTCCATCGATACCGTAGTGCTGTTGGACGGTGACTGTTCATTCAAAGTCCTGGCTGACGAGCAGCTGCAGATCTACTGGGGTGCCTACCTCGGTACAGCGGATGAGATTCTGCTCTCAGGCCCGCTGGGTGAGATCTCGGCAACGATCCAACAGACCCGCGCCGCGGCCCGGCAACGCAAGGGCTGGATCATGGATACGTACCTGCTCAGGAGGCCGGCTGCGCCTCGGTGAGGCCGTCGGGCAACGCATGCGCTGCCCCCTCGCTGAGCGCTGCCACTACCCGGGTCAGTTCAGCACCGATCTTCATCACACTCTCCTCGAGCTGCTCGGCGGCTGCCGCCGGCGTGGCATGCTCGAGACTCAAACACAGCTCCCGCAGCGGCACCGCATGTACGTTCGCGCTCGCCCCCGCGAGTTGGTGCGCCACTCGGGCCAGCTGCTGGCGATCGTGACCCGCCAGGCACGTGCGCAGCTGCGCGTACAGCTCGCGGCTGTTGTCCAGATAGCTGCTCGCGAGATCAGCCGCGAATGCAGCATCACCGCCGGTCATTTCGTTGAGCGCAGGCAGATCGACCGGCGGCGGCCGCGTCGCGGGCGCGGGCGCGGATTGCGCTGCGGTCAGCGGCTCGCCCAGCCCAAAACGCACCAGCATCTCCTCGAGCTGCTGCACGTTCAGCGGCTTGGTCAACAGGGCATCCATGCCCGCTTCCAGGCATCGCTCGAGCTGATCCGCCATGGCATTCGCCGTGAGCGCGACAATCGGCGTGTGGGCCCGGGTCCCCTTCGAGTCACTTTCCAAGTCGCGAATCGTCCGGGTCGCCGTGAGCCCATCCATGATAGGCATCTGCACATCCATGAGAATCAGGCGGAAGGAACTGCGCTCGAATGCGAGCACCGCTTCGAGCCCATTTTCAGCTACCGTGACCTCGCAGCCCATGCGCTCGAGGAACCGCCGCGCCACCTTCTGATTGACGACGTTGTCCTCCACCAACAGTACCCGTCCCGCCAGATGCTTCGCCAGGGCGCTTTGCTGCACGAGGTTCAGCGTGATGATGGGATGGGTCTGGGTGTGCCACTCCTGCGCGTCGTGGCTCAAGACCTGCTCGAGCGTGGCCAACAACTCCCGCGGCTTGACGGGCTTGGACAAATATCCCGCAAAGCCCATGGCGGCAAAGCGCCTCATGTCACCATGGCGGTCCATGGAGGTCAGCAACACGACGCGCGTGCGCGACAGGTGCGGGTCAGCGTTGATTTGCTCGCCGAGCATTGCGCCATCCATGTCCGGCATTTGATAGTCCACCAGCGCGACATCAAAGTGCCCGGGTTTGGCGGTCGCCGAGCGCAGCGTCGCGATCGCCTCCTGGCCGCCCGAAGCCAGGGTCACTTCGTAGCCCGCATGGGACAGCTGTGTGAGCAGTACGCGCCGGTTGGTTTGGTTGTCATCGACCACGAGAATGCGCCGGCCCGCGTGGGCCGTGGGAACGCGAGCTTCCGCAGTGGGCGAAGCAACCGGCTGCATCGGCAGCTCGAACCAGAAAGTCGCCCCTTTGCCGAGCTCGCTGTCGACGCCCGTATTACCATCCATCATCTGCACCAGCCGGCGCACGATGGACAAGCCCAAACCGGTGCCCCCGAAGTGGCGCGTGGTCGATGAATCAGCCTGCACGAACGGCTCGAACAACGACCCGAGGGATGCAGGCGCAATTCCAATCCCGGTATCACGCACGGTAAACCGCAAGTACACCCGGTCCGCGACGCGTCTTGCGAGATTGACCTCACATACGATCTCGCCCGAGCGGGTGAATTTGATTGCATTGCCGATCAGGTTGATCAGGCATTGACGAATGCGCTGGGGGTCGCCCAGCACGTGGCGCGGTACGTCCGGCTGCACGTTGACGATCAGCTCGAGGTTTTTTGCTGCCGCCTGGAAGGCCATGACGGAGCCAACCTCCTCCACGTTGCCTGGCAGATCCAGCTCGAGCGATTCGATATCCAGCTTGCCCGCCTCGATCTTCGAGAAGTCCAGCAGGTCATTGATGATGCTGAGGAGGGAGTCGGCACTCGCGCGAATCGTGTCGGCAAAGTCACGTTGCGTACCATCGAGCGTGGTGTCGAGCAACAGCCGGGTCATCCCGATGATGCCGTTCATCGGCGTGCGGATCTCGTGACTCACGTTGGCCAGGAACTGGCTCTTGGCCCGGTTGGCCGCCTGCGCAGCCGCCGTTGCATGAATGAGCTCATCGCGGGCGAGGTGCGATTCGGTAGTATCCTGCATGGAGCCGGAGATACGATGCACGCCCCCTTGGGCATTGACTCCGGGCGTGCCGCGCAGGCGAAACCAGCGATATTCGTCTGCCTTCGTCAGCATGCGAACTTCAAGATCGATCGGTGTGCGATATTCCATGGCGACGCGCACGGCCGCCCTCATTCTGCCGAAGTCCTCCGGGTGAGCACGCGCGCGCAACGCACCTACCCTGTCACCCAACGCACCATCCGCAAAACCCAACAACTCGGTCAGACGCGGCGAAAGCCACAACTTCCTGCTGAGTGTATCGAGCTCCCACAGGCCGTCCTGGGTTCCGTGGATTGCCCGCGTGAAGCGCGCCTGCGCCTCACGCAATGCTTCCTCGGCGAGGCGCTGTTTGTGAATATCGCTGATCGAGCCTGACATCCTCAGCGGCCGGCCACCCATATCGAACTCCGCCGAGCCGCGCAGCCGGAACCAGTGATAGTCGCCGCTTGCGAGGCGCAGGCGTATCTCGAGGTCACAGGGCGGCCCACCGGCGAAGTGGCGTTGACGCATCACATCGGCCATTTCCCGGTCATCCGGATGGACGAGATCCTGGACTTTCTCGCGCGTGTCACACTCAGCACTGTCCTGCGGAAATCCGAGCAGCGCGAGGTAACTCTTGGACACCCAGTTGCGGCCGGTGAGCAGATCGAGCTCCCAGTGCCCCTCCTGAATCGATCTCGAGGCACGCTCCAGGCGCCGCTGGGTTTCCTGCAGCAACTCGGCCTGCTGGCGGAGCTTCTCGGCTCCCTCGACTTCCGCCGTGATGTCGCGCATCGACCCGAGCGCGCTCAGCGGCTTTCCGTCAACATCGCGAAAGAACCGCTGGTACATGCACAGGTGACGCACGTTGCCCTGCTCATCCCGCAGGCGCAAGATCGATGACAGAGACTGTTCGCCGGCTGCCAACGCCTGCACCGTCGCCTCGCGCAGTTTCACGCGGTCATCCGGCAGGACTGCCGCCGCCATCTCCGTGTAGCGTTTCGCGGCCTCCGCGAGCTGAATCTCCTGGTCCGGGGGGACGTCGTCAAACCACGTGAACCGGTCCTCCACGTAGGAGAATTCCCAACACGTGAGGCCGGCCGCCTGGATCGCCACACTCAGGCGATCCAGCACCCTGCGCTCCCGGGATTTGTCGGCGTCGCTCATTTGCGCCTACTGTACATGCTTCAAGCGCTGCTGCGGCGCAGCGGCAATGTTGGTCCGCAGCACCGTCAAACCGTGCAATTCTCCCGCCGCCGCCGCGTCGGCTTGCCGAAGATGTGAAAGACTTCAGGGCCGCCGGCATGGCCGGCGAGTCACCATTGCCTGTCAGTCAGTTGTCAGTCTTACGCGGATCAATCATGCTCAAACGCCTCGAAGAAGACGGCGCAGCACACAATGGCGATGCCAAGCGGGCCCCGGGGGAATCCACCCGCGAGGGGTTGCCGAAGAAGGTGCTGGTAGCGGAGGACAACGTCGTGAGCCAGCAGGTTGCCACGCGTTTCCTCGAAGCGATCGGCTGCGACGTGGTGGTCGCCGAAGACGGAGCGGCAGCTGTGATTGCTTGTGCCCGGCAGGAGTTCGGTCTCGTCCTGATGGACCTGCAGATGCCCAAAATGGACGGCATCCAGGCCGCACAGGAAATCCGCAGACAGGAGCGGCCCGGGCGTCACGTTCCCATTCTTGCCTTGACCGCGAAGTCAGCATCGGACGAGCTTGCCCGCTGCACGGCGGCAGGAATGAATGGCCTGTTGACCAAACCGCTGGACATCGCGCGCCTGCGGCAAACGCTCGACCGCTTCGGCCTCATCCGCCGGACCCTGGAAGTTGCTGCGCCGCCGGGAGCCGCGCTGGGTGGACAGGCCGGCGAGCCTGTTGACTTGATGACGCTGCACGCCAAATTTTCGGGCGACACCGTGTTTGTGCGGCGCCTGTGTCAGACGTTCGTGACGAACACGAGCCAGGGCCTGGATGAGCTCGAGAATGCCGTGGCCGCGGCTGAAAGAGCCCGCATACGGCTGCTCGCTCACAAGATCAGGGCCGCCGGCAGCACCGTGTACGCGCATCGCCTGGCAGCCATTGCCGCCAACATCGAGTCGGAGGCGATGACCGCAGCCATGCCTGCACTGGCCGCTGCAACCGAGACGCTCAGACGGGCTTTCGACGAAGCCACGTTGCACATCGGCTCGCGGCTTGCCTGAGGCTCAGCGCAACAGCTGTCGGGTTGCCTGAAACAATACCGAGCCTGTATCGGCAAAGGCATCACACACGGACAGGTGGTTGCATCCGGGCACGTCAATCAAGTCCTGCACACACGCTTTTGGCCAGCGCCTGGCAATGAGTGCTGACTGGCGATGGAACTCAGCTGACTCATGCTCACCCACGGCGCGCACGATGGGGACATCGTTTCTCCAGGGCAGGAACACGGGCGAGAGAGCCCGTGTGAGTGCGGAGTCGAGGCGCAGGTCATCGCGCAGAAATTCCGCCCGTGTCAGCGGCTCGAGATCGAACAACCCGCTGACGGTGACGGCACCGGACAGCAGGCGTTGAGGAAACTCAGCCCATACGCCCGGCCAGTCAGTGGCAATCATCATGGCCGCCAGGTGAGCGCCCGCGGAATGCCCACCACAGACTATCCGCTCCGCGTCAACATTCAGGGCGCGCGCATTGTGATGCAACCAGGCACAGGCGCGCCGCACCTGAGCGACGCTCTCCATCAGGGGCGTAGCAGGGGCCAGTCCGTAGTTGATCACTGCAACCGAAATACCGGCAGCCACGTAGGGCGGCGCAATCCAGGAGAAGTCGTCCTTGTCGAGCGTCCGCCCAAAGCCGCCATGCACGAATACCAACAGCGGTCTCGAAGTGCCGGCGGACAGGAAAAAGTCCAGCTTCTCGGCGGCTGCCGGCCCATACGGCAGGTTGCGGCGGACCCGGCTTGACGCACGCGCCCGCTGCGCGTCCTGCTTCCATCGCGAGAAGTACGCGGCAAATTCCGGCACCTGGGTCCGGGGGTTGTATTCCCGATCCAGAAACCCGGCCTGCGCCGTATCGGATACGGCCGCCTCAGGTACGCTACTCACGCGCTGAATTCTCCGGTTAGGCCCGCGCCGCGCGATCTTACTGGAAAGCGCGCCTGCAGCAGCATAGATTCGAGGTTCCGCTCGGCTCCCGAGTCCCGACGACCGGAAGGTAAGTATCCCGTGCTGCGCCTCGACAGACTGGTCGAACCCGACCGCGTCCACAGAACCGTCTACACCGACCAGGCCATTTTCGACCGGGAAATGGCCAACATGTGGGAAAAAACCTGGGTGTACTGCGGCCACGAGTCACAGTTGAAGAAGACTGGCGACTACGCCACGGTGCAGATCGGCCGCCAGCCGATGATCATGGTCCGCGGCACCGACGGCCGGATCCGCGTTCTGCACAACAGGTGCCCGCACCGCGGTGTGCAACTTTGCGGCAACCGCCAGGGAAACACCGGCTCGACGTTCGTCTGCTCGTACCACGCATGGACGTTCCACCTCGACGGCAAGGTCAAGGGCATCCCCTTGTCGCACGGCTACGATGGAACACGCATGTCGCCGCAGAATCCCGATTGCTCCATCAAAGCGGCGGCGCGCGTGGACAGCTATCGCGGCTTCGTGTTTGCGAGCCTGTCAGCCACGGGTCCGACGCTGCTCGAGTTTCTCGGCGAGGCGAAAATTGCGTTTGACGATATGTGCGACCGCTCGCCGCAGGGCGAGGTCGAGATCGTACCCATCTGCCACCGGGTCATGCAGCATTCGAACTGGAAGTTCTTCATGGAGAACCAGTTGGATGCCCTGCACCCTTCCGTCACACACCAGTCCACCGGCGTCGCCGCCGGGCGCGTCGAGCGAAAGCTGCGGGAGCAAGGCGAGCAGCCGCCGCTGTACTACCACTACCTGTCAACCTTTGCATCCTCGTTCGAGCAGTGGGACTCGGTGCAGACAGTCAATTTCCCGCGCGGTCACGGGATCCTGAAGGGGTACATGGGGCTGCGGCCCGACGATCCGGACACGAAGGAGTATGTCGCGGCGCTGTACCGCGCCTATGGTGAGAAGCGCGCCGAGGAATACCTGGGCCGCAGCATCCATCATGTGCTGATCTATCCGTACCTGTCCGTGCAATCGCCGTTGCAACAGCTGCGCGTATTGCGGCCGTTGGCGCCCAACAAGACATTGTCGGAGATCTGGCATTTCCGCCTGAAGGGAGTCTCGCAGGCGATTTACCGGCGCGCGCTGTGGTATTTCAACCTCGTCAACTCGCCGGCCACGATGATCAACGCCGACGACCTGGAAAATTGGACCAAGGGGCAATGGGGCCTTATGTCCAACGGCGGCGACTGGGTCAGCTTCCACCGCTACGCGGGTGACGATCGCGTGGAAGATGGCGTCACCTACTCGAACCACGGCACGTCGGAGGCGGTGATGCGCAACCAGTTCCGCGCCTGGACCGAATACCTGACCGCATGAGGAGCGCGCGATGAGCGATCCGACCAAGGCGATTCCAACTACAGGTCCCAGCTTCGAACACCTGCTCGCACAGGACGTGGTGATCGATGGCACGCAAGGCGCGGCTCGCACCGGCGCGCAGGCGCTCGATCCG
>Ga0137403_10010952_pt1 | contig 10026 bp, 8 predicted proteins | sample CZOMad2_1_16fung_FD_122057 | JGI IMG/M metagenome (GOLD analysis project Ga0137403, IMG submission 122057) | Vadose zone soil fungal communities from Angelo Coast Range Reserve, California, USA - CZOMad2_1_16fungal (Hybrid Assembly) | ecosystem: Environmental > Terrestrial > Soil > Vadose zone... | reverse complement strand
TGCGGCAAGTTTCCGGTGCTGCAAGACGGCAACCGCACGATTCCAGAGTCGAGCATCATCATCGAGCATCTTGACCTGCAGCACCCGGGAAAGACCCAATTCATCCCCGCCGACCCGACGCTCGCCTTGCAGGTGCGCCTGAAGGACCGCTTCTACGATCTGCATCTTCACGAGCACATGCAAAAGGTCGTTGGCGACAGGTTGCGTCCCGAAGGCAAGGAAGACCCCCATGGCGTCGAGAATGCGCGGCAGCGCCTCATGGTCTCGCTCGACATGATCGATGCCGAGATGGCCGGAAAGATCTGGGCCATGGGCGACGACTTCACCATGGCCGATTGTGCCGCGGCGCCGCCGCTGTTCTACATCGACAAGTTGTTTCCGCTCGCCGGCACGCACAACAACGTGGCGCGTTATCTCGGCCGCCTGCTGGAGCGCCCCTCCTATGCGCGGGTGATCGAAGAGGCGAAGCCCTATTTTTCGATGCTTCCTTTCTGACTGCGTCTGAACCGGAGTCCAAGCCCATGCTGAAAGTTTTTGCCGTCATTGGTTGTCTCGTTGTCGCCGGCATTGCCGTCGTTCTGATCCTCGCAGCCATGAAGCCCGCGATGCGCCGTATTGGGCGAAGATTTTCCATGTGTTCTTCAACATGGACAAGATGGTCGGCGGCGACTTCGAAGCCGGCCTCGCCAAGTTGAAATCCGTTGCCGAGAAGTGACCCACTCGGCATCCGTTCTAAAACTGAGGAGTTGGCCATGACGACCGCATCCGACACGCAGCCGATGACCCGCGAGGTGACGCTCACGCGCACGATCGATGCGCCGCGTGCGCTGGTGTGGGCGGCATGGACCGAGCCGAAACACATGGCGCAATGGTGGGGGCCGCATCACTTCACCAACCCGGTCTGCGAGATGGATGTGCGGGCGGGCGGCAAATTGATGATCCACATGAAGGCGCCGGACGGCACCGTCTATCCGATGCCGGGAATCTTCACCGAGGTGGTCAAGCCGCAGCGCCTGCGGTTTACGGCCTTTGCCGAGGGTCTGGACGGCACGAGATATCTGGAATCCGATACCATCGTGACCTTCGAGGAGCAGGGCGACCGCACTAAGCTTACCGTGAAGGCGAGCGCCAAGGGCTTCCACCCGGCCGCGCCGCAGATGCTGGCCGGCATGGATGCGGGCTGGTCGCAGAGCCTGGAGAAGCTCGAAGCGCTCATGGCGGCGATGGCGAAGTAGGCCGTCGCGCTCAGCTGAGCCGCGGCCGGTCGGCGGTCCAGCCGAGCGGCCTCATGGGCTCGGTTTTTCGTAAACAAAGCCAGCCGATCCCAGCGTTCGCGCGGAATTTGTCGCCGGCGTCCGAACCATCCGCGCCGGCGTTCGTTACTCTAAATCAACTTGGAGGATGGCCATGCCTGTGACAACGAAGCGATCGCGGAAAGTGGTGCCACTCAAGGGCCGCGGCGGCATGACAGGCCGCGACGGCGCCATCGACTTCGCAGCGAAGGCGGCGCTGATGAATCTCGAGGCCGTCAATCCGGACCACCACATCTACCGGGTGATCGAACTGGTCGGCACGTCGGAAGCAAGCATCGAGGACGCCATCACGTCCGCCATTTCGCGCGCCAACAGCACGTTGCGCAATCTGCGCTGGTTTGAGGTGGTGCGAACCAGCGGCCACATCGTCGATGGGGTGGTCCAGCACTATCAGGTGACGCTGAAGGTCGGCTTCACCATGGAAAATTCGGTTTGATGCTGCATCACATCGGCTTGTAGTTCCGCTCCATATCGACGTCGATCAAGAGCGCCGTGCCGTCCTTGAGCGCCTTGGCGATCAGGTCGGTGGTGTCCTTCACGGTCTTGGCGCGCTGCGCCTCGATGCCGAGCGAGCGGGCGAGGCCGACGAAATCGATCGCCGGATCGGTCAACTCCATGCCGACGAAGTTGTCGGCCTGTTCCGCCAGACCCCGCATGGCGACCAGCCGCTGCTTGAGAATGCGGTAACTGGTGTTGTTGAAGATCACCCAGATCACCGGCAGCTTGTAATGCGCGGCGGTCCACAGCGCCTGAACCGTGTACATCGCGCTGCCGTCGCCGATGAGCGCCACCACCGGCCGGTCGGGCAGCGCGAGCTTTGCGCCGATCGCCGCTGGCAGGCCCCAGCCGATGCCGCCGCCGCGCAGCGCAAAGAAGCTCTGCTCGTCGTCGCTGTTGATCATCGAGCGGGCGCCCGGCGCGGACGACAGGACTTCTTCGATCACCACGGCGTCCTTCGGCAGCATCGCGCCGATGGCTTCGAGCAGCGCCAGCGGCTGCACCGGCGTCTTGCCGGCCATGGCGCGGGCCTTGGCGCGGAACGCCTCGCGCTCGGCCTTGATGGCATCGGTCGCGGACCGCAGCCGCGTCGACGCGGCGGCCTTGGCGCTGGCGCTCATGCGCTCGCGGATGGCGGCGGTGATGTCGGGCAAGGTGGCCTTCGGATCGCCGAGGATGCCGACCTGTGCCGGATAGCTCTTGCCGATCTGCCACGGATCGGTGTCGAGATGAATGAGCGGCATGCCGGGCGGCATCGGCTCGATCTTCGACGGCAGCGACCAGGTGAACATGTCGCCGCCGACCGAGAACAACAGGTCGTGGCGGTCGAGCACCTCGCGCACGCCGGCCTGCGAGCGGGTCATCGAGCCGCGGTAGAGCGGATGCGAGGACGGGAACGACGCGGTGTTCGGCACGAACTCGGTGTAGACCGGCGCGCCGATCAACTCTGCCAGTGCCGCGAGCTCCTTGTGGCCGCGGCTCTGCGCCACGGCGTCGCCGGCGATGATGACCGGACGCTCGGCCTTCGCCAGCAGATCGGCGGCGGCGTTGACCGCGTCGATGTCGCCGCGGGTGCGCGGTGCGACGCGGGTCGGCTGCAGCAGGTCGATGTCGCCGTCGTTTTTCAGGATGTCGCCGGGCAGCGAGAGGAACACCGGCCCGGTCGGCGGCGCCAGCGCGGTCTTGGCCGCGCGATGGACGAGCCGCGGCAGGTCGGCGAGGCGGTGAACCTCGAACGACCACTTCACCAAGGGTCGCGCGATCACCGGCAGGTCGGCCCACAGGATCGGCTCGGTCGCGGTGAAGCTCTGCTCGTGCTGGCCGGCCGTCACCAGGATCGGCGCGCCCGCCTTCTGGGCGTCGTAGAGCATGCCGAGCGCGTTGCCGAGGCCCGGCGTGGTGTGGAAGTTGCAGACCGCAAGCTTGCCGGAGGCCTGCGCATAGCCATCGGCCATCGACATGATCGCGGCCTCCTGCAGGCCGAGCAGATAACGGATCTCGGTCTCGGTCGCGAATGCATCCATCAGCGGCAGCTCGGTGGTGCCGGGATTGCCGAACACGAACTCCACGCCCTCCTGCTTGAGGAGCTCGAGAAATGCTTTCTTTCCGGACATCATCGGCACGGGCGCCCTCCCTATTTGCGGGCGCAATCTCGCATCTTGGTTGTCCAAACGAAAGCCGGTGCGCGCACGAAAATGAACGGCAAAAACAAAACAAAGCGTGGTGCGCCAGGCAGGATTCGAACCTGCACTGAGCTCCTTCTGAGGGAGGTGCCTGCTACCAATTGGGCTACTGGCGCATCTGTAATTTGTCGGGCGCGGAATGCGAATTGGTGCCTATCAGCGCGTTCACGCGCGTCTTCGACGCGCTCAAAAGCGCGTTCACGCGCGTCTTCGACGCACTATGGGGCGTGGATCGAACACGCGGCCTACCGCATACCAGACGGCTGCTCAACCAGCTGAGCTTCGAAGGCGTGGTGCGATGTCTGGAGCCCACACCACGGGATCGAACCTGGGACCTCTTGCTTACAAGGCAAGCGCTCTCACCAACTGAGCTATGCGGGCGTGTATGGAATGCGCGAAGCAGAATGAGCAGAGCCGCGCTGGCTTTCGCGCGACTCCATCAAATACCGATGATGATAATCTTGGCGTAGTGACGCGTAGTGTAACACCGTCGATGACCGACGATTCCTGTGATTACAGAAAACAATCACACTACGGCCCGCGGCTCGTCATCAGATTGAACGTTTTCCAAAGCTACGTTCGCGGCCGGGATTTGGGACGGCTTTCCTGTTGTCATCGCCTGTCGATGCTTGGGGCGGTACTTGGGCCGGTACGCAGACGCGTGCTTGCGGTCTCGTTGGCGTCGGCGAAGGAGCGGAACAGAGCAGTGAGTGCCATGCGAGCTCGGCCGAGAGCTGCGACGTTGTTGGCTTTCATTGCATGCCAGGTGATCGTGTCGATCCCCCTGGCGGGCGTCGCAGCCGCGCATGTGAAATGGTTCGTGACCTGCGAGCCCTCGAACAGTCCAGTTCCGCTGCGGGTGGTGTTGACGGAAAGACTCTTGCTGTTTTCGGCGCTGTTTATCTCGGTGTTCTATGTCGCATGCAAAATCGAGCAGTCCGCGATCGGCGGATTTCTAATGAATCTGCTGGAGCACGCGACCAAGTTCCTGCGCGAGCGCCTGGACTTCCTTCTGCGGGCCGTCGCAGCGATCTCCTTCTCCCTGCTGTGGGTCGACGGCACCGTCATTCTGGCGCCGGAGCTGAAAGGCAATAGCGGCTGGCTGTCGGCGATCCAGCTGCTGATCCCGATCTTCCTGGCCGCGCGGGCGACGCTGCCGGCGGCCGCAGCCGGCATCATCGTCCTCTATGGCTACGGCGTCGCCACCTACGGCCTCTTCCACATGCTGGACTATCCGGTGTTCCTGGGGCTCGCTGCCTATTTCGCCCTCTCGGTCACGGATGATGTCAGGATTGCCGCGCTCCGGCTGAGCTGCCTGCGCTGGAGCGTTGCGCTTTCTCTCCTTTGGCCGGCCATGGAGAAGTTTCTCTATCCAACTTGGATAGCACGGATTCTGGTCGAGCATCCGGAGCTGACGTTGGGCTTCGACGCCGCGACGGTGATCACCGCTGCGGGCGTCGTCGAGTTCGGTCTGTCCTTCGCGATGCTCTGGACTCCGCTCGTGCGTCGCCTGGGTGCGCTGGCGCTTGCCGCCTTGCTCATTGCCGCCACCTTCGATTTCGGCAAGCTCGACGCCGTGGGTCACTTGATGGTCGTTGCCATTCTGTTGGCCGTCGTGGCCAAGCCAGGGACAGAGCCAGCCCGTTGCCGTCCGGCGATCGCCCCCATTGTGAGCGGCACCGCCTTGCTGGCGGCGATCTTTCTCTACAGTGGTCTCCATGCGCTCTACTATTTTTCCTGGAGCGCAGCCGCTGCTCCGATCCTGAGCGGCGCCGGATTGCTGGCCGTCATCGTGCTCTACATGAGCGGCGTCGTGCACGCGTTGCTGCCAGCCGCGTGGGCACGATTGCGAAAGCAAACGTTTGAGCTTGGCGTCACGGGTGACGACCTGCGCCGGCCACTCAGAGACCTTGTCATGTTACAGCGGGGCTCGCGGGCATCATGAATGCAAGTTTCGAACAGCCGCCGTCCTCACCCTCCGAGCTGGCCGCGGGAGCCGTCGCTCTCGGTGTGGTCGCGTTGATCACGATCTTTGGTGTAAGCACGTCACCGCCGGACGCCGTCTCGCCCTCGGTGGAATCGGCCGCGCCGCCGCGGACGGTCGCGACCGAGCCGGACAATGTGCCGGCGGAGCCCGCTCGGCCAAGCCAGCCGAGCCAGGATGGTCCTGCCAGCATCGCCAGCGGGACCACTTTTGAGGTACCGATCGTCACTCCGCCTCCGGCCGTGAGCGAGACCCAGAAACGGGCGCGCCCGGCTGCTCGTCTCGGCGTCGAAAATACGGCGCCGACAAGCGGGCCTGCCACCGACAGCCTCAGTGAATCGCACGCGCAGGCGCTCGATATCTTTCGGCCTCACGACGCGCCCCCCGTCCAGCACCTGAGCCGGTCAGCGGAGACGACCGCAGCGCCACGAGTCGAGGCATTCATCGGCATCTGGGCGCGCGAGCCGGCAGAGTGCCGTCATCGGGCGTCCGACGATCAGCGGATCAGGATCGATGCACGCAGCGCTGAATCGGGCGGCGGGCGATGTGCGTTCCGCTCCGTCCGGCAGGAGGACGCGGACCGTTGGCGCGTGCGCGCGTCCTGCAACGCCGCGCTGGATTCCTGGACCGCCAACATCAGCCTGCGAATGGTCGGGCCCAATCTGCGCTGGTCGAGCGAGCGGGGGACCGAGACCTATGTGCGCTGCCCGAGCCCGGCAGGGCCGGTGCGGCAAGCGGGCGCAGCCCGTTGATAGAAGCGGTCGCCGCGCGTTGACAGTGGTGCCGGCTGCGTGGCTCGAACACGCGGCCTCCGCGTTACGAGGGCGGCGCTCTCCCATCTGAGCTAAGCCGGCGATACCAAAGTCCCCTTGGACCTCGCGCTGCACCGGGGCGCCTGCGCCGGGATCGGCCCGCTGAGACCAAGCGCCGCCGCTTCGGAACGCATCCGGTCGATGACTGCCCGGCCGGATTCATGTAACTGAACCGTTCCATAGAGATCGGGGGTACAATCATGGCCGTCAATCGACTTGGCATCATCATGCACGGCGTTACCGGGCGGATGGGCTACAACCAGCACCTCGTGCGCTCGATCCTCGCCATTCGAGACCAGGGCGGCGTTCCCCTCGCGAGCGGCGACAAGGTGATGCCGGACCCGATCCTGGTCGGCCGCAACGAGGACAAGCTTGCCGAGATCGCTCGCAAGCATGGCATCTCGCGCTATACGACCAAGCTGGATCAGGCGCTCGGCAACAAGGAGGACGTGCTGTTCTTTGACGCCGGCTCGACCCAGATGCGGGCCGATCTGCTGACCAAGGCCATCAATGCCGGCAAGATGATCTATTGCGAGAAGCCGGTCGCCGACAGCCTTGCCGACGCCATCAAGGTCGCTCGTCTCGCTCGTCAGAAGAAAACTAAAACCGGCGTCGTGCAGGACAAGCTGTTTCTACCCGGCCTGCGCAAGATGAAGCTCCTGAAGGACGCCGGCTTCTTCGGCCGCCTGCTCTCCGTGCGCGGTGAGTTCGGCTATTGGGTCTTCGAGGGCGACCTGCAGCCGATCCAGCGGCCGAGCTGGAACTACCGGAAGGCCGAAGGCGGCGGCATCACCCTCGATATGCTCTGCCACTGGCGCTACGTGCTCGACAATCTGTTTGGCGAGGTGAAAGCCGTGTCGTGCCTCGGCATGACGCACATCCCTGAACGTTTCGATGAGACAGGCAAACGTTATGTCGCCGATGCCGACGACGCCGCCTACGCGACGTTCGAGCTCGCGGGCGGAGTGATTGCGCAGATCAACTCGAGCTGGTGCTCGCGCGTCAAGCGCGACGACCTTGTCACCTTTCATGCCGATGGCACGCATGGCTCGGCCGTCGCCGGCCTCACACGCTGCTTCAGCCAGAGCCGCGTGAACACTCCGCGTCCGGTCTGGAATCCGGACGTGCCGCAGTCGATGGTCTTCCAGGAGCAGTGGCAGGAAGTGCCCGACACCACGACCTATGACAATGGCTTCAAGCTGCAATGGGAAGAGTTCATCCGCCACATCTTCGATGGGGCGGCCTGGAAGTATGACCTGATGGAAGGCGTCAAGGGCGTGCAGCTCGCCGAGCTTGGGCTCAAGAGCTCCGCCGAGCGCCGTTGGCTCACGGTGCCGGATCTGTCGAAAGAGGTCGGGTGATGACAAGCGTCAAACTGCCGATGGCCGATGGTGGCCTGGAGTCCTACACCCTTCGCAATGCTCCGCTTGCGGTGCGCGCGAACGGCGCTCCGACGCGGCTCAACCGCATCGCATATGCGGCCGCTCACGTGGTGGCCAATCCGCTGGCCGACAATGAGCCGTGGCTCGACACCGCTGTGGACTGGGAGCGCACGATCGCGTTCCGGCACTATCTGTGGGACCTCGGCCTCGGCGTCGCCGAAGCGATGGACACCGCTCAGCGCGGCATGGGCCTCGACTGGAACGACGCCCGCGAGCTGATCCGCCGCTCGCTCGAAGCGGCCAAGTCGCGCCCCGGCGCGTTGATCGCGAGCGGCGCCGGCACCGAGCAGCTGGAGGCGTCGGCGAGCGTGACGCTCGACGATGTGATCCGCGCCTACGAAACGCAGATCGAGGCGATCGAGGCGATGGGCGGACGCATCGTATTGATGGCGAGCCGGGCGCTGGTGAGGGCGGCCAAAGGTCCGGACGACTACGCCAAGGTCTATGCGCGCATCCTCGGTCAGGTGAAGGAGCCCGTGATCATCCACTGGCTGGGCGAGATGTTCGATCCGGCGCTCGCCGGCTACTGGGGCAGCAGCGACCACGACGTTGCGATGGCAACGGCCCTCGACGTCATTCGCGATAACGTGACCAAGGTGGATGGCATCAAGATCTCGCTCCTGTCGAAGGACAAGGAGATCGTGATGCGCCGCGGCCTTGCGCAAGGCGTGCGCATGTACACCGGCGACGACTTCAACTTCGCCGAGCTGATCGAAGGCGACGCCGAGGGCTACTCGGATGCGCTGCTCGGCATCTTCGACTCGATCGCGCCGGCGGCTTCACATGCCCTTTCATGCCTCACCGATGGGGACAAATCCGGTTATCACGAGGCGCTCGCGCCCACCGTGCCGCTTTCGCGCCACATCTTTCGAGCGCCGACGCGCTTCTACAAGACCGGCGTCGTCTTCATGGCGTGGCTCAACGGCCACCAGGATCACTTCGTGATGGTCGGCGGCCAGCAGTCGGCGCGCCACCTGCTGCATTTCTGCGAGCTGTTCAGGCTCGCCGACGCCGCCGGGCTGCTGTCGGATCCGCCGCTCGCCTGCGCGCGCATGAAGCAACTTCTCGCGGTGCACGGATGCGGCTGACGAAACTCGGCAGTTTCGGGCTGGAGGCTGACACGATCAGCCCCGATTTCCGGAAAGTCTGGGACGCGTTCTTTGCCGGGCAGATCCTGGTGTTCAGAAATCTGAAGCTGAAGGCGGCGCAGTTCCTCGAGCTCGCGCGCCGGTTCGGCAGGCCCGAGCCGCACGTCATCGACCAGTTCCACCATCCCGAGCACGCCGACATCCTGATCCTGTCCAACGTGAGGAAGAACGGCGCGCCGATCGGCCTCGCGGACGCCGGCACCTACTTCCATACCGACTACTCGTATCTCGAAGTGCCGGCGCGGGCAACGCTGCTGTATTCGATCGAGGTGCCGGCGAAGGGCGGCGATACGCTGTTCGCGAACCAGTACGCCGCGTACGACGACCTCCCGGGGACGATGAAGCACAAGCTGGAAAGCCTCGTTGCGCTGCATCACTACGGCAACCGCGATGACCTCGACCAGGGCTCGCGCACCGTCGCCTCGGTGCTCTCCGGCGAACAGGAAAAAAAGCTCGACTGGGTCAGGCACCCCGTGGTGCGCCGCCATCCGGTCACCGGGCGCAAGGCGCTCTATGCCGTGTCGGGCAGCTCCTTCGGCATCGAAGGCATGCCGCAGGACGAAGCCATCGACCTGCTCGATGAGCTGCGGGACCACGCGACGCAGGAGAAGTACCGCTACCGGCTCAAATACGGGGTCGGCGATGTGGTGATCTGGGACAATGCGTCGCTGCTGCACGCGGCGACGCTCACCGAACCGGACGATCCGCGTACACTGTGGCGCATCACCGTCAAGGAGGAGGGAAAATCATGAAGAGATTTGTATTTGCTGTCGCCGCGGCGGCGTTCTCGCTGCCCGCCGCAGCGCAGATCACGCTGCACGGCGCCTCGCAGTTCAGCGACGAGCACGCCTTCACCAAGGCAATGGTGCGGTTCGAGGAGCTGGTGAAGAAGTACTACGGCAAGCCGATCAGCTTCGTGCTGCACAAGAACAGCGAGCTCGGCCTGGAGAAGGACTATTTCGCCTACATGAACCAGGGCAAGGCGGTGGACTACGGCATCGTGTCGCCGGCCCACATGTCGACGTTCTCGCGCGCGGCGCCGTTCATCGACGCGCCGTTCATCTTCCGCGACCTCGATCACTGGAACAAGGTGCTCGACGCCGATCTCCTGAAACCGATCGCCGACGAGATCGCGCAGAAGGCCGAC
>Ga0137403_10010950_pt1 | contig 10026 bp, 8 predicted proteins | sample CZOMad2_1_16fung_FD_122057 | JGI IMG/M metagenome (GOLD analysis project Ga0137403, IMG submission 122057) | Vadose zone soil fungal communities from Angelo Coast Range Reserve, California, USA - CZOMad2_1_16fungal (Hybrid Assembly) | ecosystem: Environmental > Terrestrial > Soil > Vadose zone... | reverse complement strand
GCCCCTTGGGGGCAGGAGCGTCAGCGACTGGGGGGTCTATCGAGCCAGCTCTCAGTTATCCAGGGGCCCGTGCAGGCATCGATGCCGCATTCCCACAGGCGCTTGGCGTCGACCTCGCTGGACACGCCTTCGGCGTAGACCTGCAGAGACAAACCGTGCAGCAAGGTGACCGTGCCATTGACGAACGCGGCGCGGTTCTCGTCGCTGCCGACGCCGGCGATCATCGACGCGTCCAGCTTGACGTAATCCAGCCCGGCCTCGAACAGGCGCGGAATCAACCCCAGTTTTTCACCCGCGTGCTCGATGCCGAAGCGCGCGCCGGTGGGCCTGAGCTGCCGGCTCAGCTCCTGCAGCAGATCGAAATGCTCGACTGCCGCCATCTCCGCCACTTCGAGCCAGATCAGGCGCGCCACCCGAGGCGCATCCCACAACAAAGCGCGCAGGCGCGAGGCGAAGCCGCTGTCGAGCAGCGACGTCGGAGAGATGTTCACGCACCTCGGCTTGCCGTCATCTGCCGACTCCAGCAGCGCCAAGGCCAGTGCGCGTTCGTCGACCTCCAGAGTCAGCCGGCTGCGAACCGCCATCGGCAGCCAGCGCGACGCCGGTTCAAACACGCCGTTCTCGTCGAGCTGCAAACGCAGCGGGCACTCGAAATGAATGAGCTGGTTCTTGGCATCGACCAGCGGAAAGCTGACCAGGTGCACCCGCCCCTGCGCCAAGGCTTCGTGGATGCGGCGGCGCCACGCGCCCTCGCCCAGCAAGTCTTCGCTGGACACGGGCTGGCTGTCCAGCTCCACCGCGAAGGCACCCCGGCTTTCGGCCCGGGCCAGCGCGGCGTCGGCCGCGCCCATCACCTGTCCGGGTGTCATGCCACGGCGCAGCTCCACCGCCCCGAGGCTCACGGCAATGCCGGCACCCCAGCTCGGCAGCACCAGGCGCAAGGCGTCGGCCAGCGCCTGGGCGGTCTCGCGCGCCACACCGGCCACCGGCAGGCACAGCGCAAAGTCCGAGCCGTTGAGCCGGCCTAGAAAACAGCCCGTCACGCGCTCGGCGTACGGCCGCAACGCCTGGGCGATGGTCGTGATGACGCGGTCGGCCGCGGTGTGGCCGAGGCTGCGGTTCACGCCCGCCAGGTCGAGCACGCGCAGCAGCACCAGGCCGCCCTCCGAGGTGCCGTCTTCGCGTTCCAGCGCGCCCCCCAGTTGCCCCAGGAAGTGCGCGCGGTTCGACAGCCCCGTCAGCCGGTCGCAATTGGCCTGCCGGTGCAGCGAACTGAGCTGTTCGGCCTGCGCCTGAAACGTCACGCGCAGGCGGCTCACCATCGTGTTCATGGCCTGTGTCAGGCGCTGCAACTCCGGCACGCGCGGTTCGACCACGGTCACGAACTCGCCTTTCACCAGCGCCTCGGCCTGCTCGACCGTCGAGTCGAGCGGCTTGCGAATGCGCTTGACCACCAGCGTGCCCAGACCACCGGCCAGCAGGCCCACCACGGCGAGCGCCAGGGCCGAATGCAGGCTGCCCTCCCACAGGTCGTCGTGCGCGTAGGACGTGTGGCTGACCACCTCGATCTTGCCCAGCGCGCGCCAGCCGTCGGACACCTGCGCCATGCCGGGATAGGACTCGATCGGCACGAGGTTGACGAACCACGCCGTAGCGTGCTCGGTGAGCGCCTTCGCTTCGCGCGAAAACGCCACACCTCCATCGGCCCGCGTGAAGCGGATACGCTGATAAAAGCCGGTGTCGAACTGCGCGGACATCAACAGGTTCATCAGCTCGGGGTCACCCTTTTGCTGCGACAGCGCCAGCGCCAGCGAGCTGGCGTTGTCCGAGTTCTTGAGCCGCAGCTGGGTTTGCAAATAACCACGCGCCGACTCGACCGCGACAGTGACACTGCCGACAAACGCCAGCAGCACGGTGGCCAACATCAAGAGCCAGATCTGACGAATCAAAGACATGCGCGCTCCTCCGGTTGTTCTTTCATTGGAACCCCTCCGTTCGTGCCTTGGCGAGCACGCCTGGCCAGCGCGACAGGCGCGCAGTCGGATCGCCCGCCCCTTGCGACCCGACACCTTGCCACAAGCCTTCGCTGTTGAAGCTGAAGACCGGAACCAGGTCGAGCCGGCGTGATGCCGGCCGCAGCTCGCTGATCAGGTTGTCCAAAATCGTCGGCTCCGCGCCCGGCTCCGCATAGTAGGCCAGCACCATGTGGGGCAGCAGCGAGCCGTTCGGTCCGCCGACCTGCGCGCGCACATAGACCAGCCTCAGCCGGGACATCGGCATGCCCACGGCGAGCAGGCTGAAGTACTTGGCAATCACATAGTCTTCGCAGTCGCCTTGACCACGGCTCAGAGACTCGAGCGGGCTGGCCCAATAGTCCAACTGGCCCCAAGTCTCCTGGTCGTCACGAAACAGAATGTGCTGGTTGAAGAACCGATTGATGGCTTGGAGTTTTCCTGCGTCGTCCATGCTGAGCGCTTGCGTCAGCAATGGCTGCAACTCCCGGACCTCGGCCACCGCATGCGGAGAGAGCTTTTGGGCCGCCGCCAGCATGCGTTCCGCATCCCAGGCCAAAGGCGCCAGCGCAGGCCACAGCAAACCGAGCACGAGGCAAGCCAGGAGTCGCGCGCGCGCGACGACACGCAGCGTCTCGTGCCATGCAGGAAGGACGCCGTGAGAGGGTTTTGTCGGCAAGACGCTTGGCACAGGCATCCATCGGGGCAACGCCTTATTGTCGTCACCGCCACAGGAGACTTGAGCCTTGCGCGCCGCGACGGCAACAAATGCCGTGACATGCAACCGCTGCGCCACGCGTGGACACACAACACCTTGTTACGACGTGAATTACGCACGCACACCTGCGGAAACAAGGGGGGTAAGTATGTACATCCCACCGCTACACTCGTCAGCTAACGTGTGACCTGCAACGATCCGAGCCATGAAGTTCGCTGGTGGGTCGGCAGACACACCCTCTGAGAAAGCCGAAGACACCGATGCACTTGAAAGCCCGGATTTGTTTGGTTGCCAGCGCGCTGTTGACCGTGTGCACCGCAGGAGCGCAAAGCAATGACCCGCTGAAGGCGGCTGTGCAAAAAGCGCTGGATACCAGCCCCGATGTCACCGCGCGCTTGAATGCGTACCGTGCGGCGGCCGATGCCGTCGATGCCGGACGCGGCGGCTTTTACCCGCGTCTGGACCTGAACGCCAGCCTGGGACGCGACAACGACCGGATCGAAACACGCGTTCCTGAAGACCAGACCATCAGCCGCAGCGGCGCATCACTCACCTTGACGCAACTGTTGTGGGATGGGCTCGCGACCAGCCACGAGGTGGGCCGCCTTGGCCACGACAAGCTGGCGCGCTATTTTGAAATGCGCGACATCAGCGAGCAGACGGCGCTCGAAGCCGTGCGCGCGTACTACGACGTGCTGCGCTATCGGCGGCTGGTGCAACTGGCCGAAGACAACTACGTGCAGCACCGCAGCGCGTTCAACCTGATCCAGTCGCGTTTCAAGGCCGGCGTCGGTCGTGGTGTGGACCTTGAGCAAGCAGGTGCGCGATTGGCATTGGCCGAATCCAACCTGACCACCGAAGCCTCGAATCTGCATGACGTATCGGCGCGCTATCAACGCACCATCGGCGAGGCGCCGCCGGCTGACTTGCCGATGCCTGGGGCGCTGGCGCAAGCCTTGCCGGCAAGTGCCAACGAGGCGTCGGCGCAGGCCATCGTCCGAAGCAGCGCCATCAGCGCCACCATCGAGAGCCTGCGTTCGGCACGCGGCATCACCACCCGCCTGGAAGCGGCCTACCAGCCCAAGGTCGAGGCACGGCTGCGCTCGGGTGCCGGCAACAACTTCGACGGCGTACGCGACCAGCGCCGCGACACCACGGCCGAGATCGTGTTGAACTGGAACCTGTTCAACGGCGGCTCCGACCGCGCGCGCGTTCGCCAGCAAGTCAATCTGGTCAACCAAGCCGCCGACCAGCGCGACAAGGCCTGCCGCGACGCTCGTCAGGTGATGGCCATCGCCTACAACGACACACGCAAACTGCGCGACCAGCTGCAGTTCCTCGATCGCAATACGCTGGCCATCGAGAAGGCCCGCGACGCCTACCGCCAGCAGTTCGAGATCGGGCAGCGCAGCCTGCTCGACTTGCTCAATTCCGAGAATGAGCTCTACACAGCCAAGCGTTCGTACGCCAACGCTGATTTCGATCTGAGCATTGCCTACGCCCGCACACACGCGGCCATGGACCAACTCGCGGTCCAGCTGGGGTTGGCGCGCCGCGACGCCGCCGCCGAAACGCCGCCCGAAGCGCAGGAGTGGGGCGTCGGCGACGACGCACCGGCCCGCTGCCCGGCCGTCACGATCGACTCCCCGGTGATCGACCTCATCGCGCTGGACCGTCGCGTCGCCAACCGCACATCGGACACCCAGCCCGCAACGAATGCCGTGCCATCGAGTTCCTCCGTCGACAGCGCCGTCGCCATCGGTCGCGTGAACGCCTGGGTGGCTGCCTGGCAGGCCAAAGATTTGCCGAAGTACCTCGCGTTCTATGTGCCGGACTTCGTGCCGGCTGAAGGCGGCACCACCGAAGCGTGGAAAGTCAAACGCGCGGCCCTCGTCCACAAGGCCGGCCCCGTGAACGTGAAAGTTGAAAACGTCGTGGTCACCGCACAAAGCGCCGACAGCGTGGAAACCGCTTTCACACAGACCTACCAGTCGACCAAATTCAGCGACGTCACCACCAAGGTTCTGGTCTGGCAGCGCATTGCCGGCCAGTGGTTCATCGTCAAGGAAATCAACCGCTAGCCAAAGGAAACGCCGGGCCGTTCCCAAGTTTGCTTGGCTCCCCTCGGGGGGGGACGGACGCGCGCAGCGCGGCCTTGGGGCCAAAGGAAATGTCGGGCCGTGAGATGCGGGTCACGATGCCCGCAAGTAGCGTCTGATATCGTCTGCCTCCATGTGCGCCACCCGACGCCGACGCCTGGTCGGCAAACTCGCGTTCGAGACCGCGGCCGGCGGCTTTGTCGGCGACACCCGCATCCGCTTGCTCGAGGCCATCGTCGAACACGGCTCCCTGAACCGCGCCGCCAAGGCAGTGCCTTTGTCGTACAAGGCCGCGTGGGACGCACTCGACACGATGAACAACCTGGCCGACACCCCTTTGGTCGTTCGCACGACCGGTGGTGCGAACGGCGGCGGCACGCTGCTCACAGCCTACGGCCACGAAATGGTCGCGCTCTACCGGGCGATGGAAAGTTCGCAGCAAGACATCCTCGACCGACTGGCAGCGCTGCGCAAGAGCGGCCATGTCGGTGACGACGCGACCTCGCTGCGCAGCATGATCCGCCGCATGGCGGTCAGAACCAGCGCACGCAACCAGTTCGTCGGCAGCGTCGACTCGCTGACCGACACCGGCGGCATGATCGATGTGCGGCTCCTGCTGGGCGGCGGCGACGAACTTGTCGCCCGCATCACGCCCGAGTCGGCGGAGAACATGGCTTTGGCGCCTGGGGTCGAGGCGCACGCGCTGATCAAGGCACCGTGGGTGTCGATTGCACCCAACGCGCAGCGGCGCAGCGCTGTGCGCAACGTGTTGCGCGGCACCATCGGCGAGATACAAACCGGCCGCGCCAGCTCGCGGCTGGCCATCACCACCGACAGCGGCCGCGTCGTCATCGCCGCCATGCCACAGCCCGTGGTCGCCGAGCGCAGCTTGCGCGCGGGCCAGACCGGCTGGGCCAGCTTCGACACCGAAAGCGTGATCCTCGCGACCTTTGCCTGAGGCCGCCAGGCGACGTCATCGCCGGGCCGAGCACCGGGCCGCTCCCAAGCCGGCCCGACGCGGCCTGCAAGACCGGCCGATGAACTCATCGGCCGAGGGGCTCCATGAACGAGGCCTCTGCAAGTGCCACCAGGCTCGCATCGTCAACGCCTTGTCGGTGTGCCACCTGGGTGACCTGACCGCCCTGGTACAAGACCATCGTGTCGGCGCAGCGGCGCACGTCCTCGAGGTCGTGCGAGATCAGCACCATCGGGATGGCGAAACGCCGGCGGATCTCTTCCAGCTCGTCGCGCACGCGGTGGCGCAGCGAGATGTCGAGCGCGGCGAACGGCTCGTCGAGCAGCAGCACGGCAGGGTCGCACACCAGCGCACGTGCCAGCGCGACGCGCTGGCGCTGGCCGCCCGACAGCTCGCGCGGCAGGTTGTGGCGCAGGGGGGTGATGTCCAGTACGCGCATCACATCACCGACTTTGCCCGCCACTTCCGGGCCCAGGCTGCGCTGGAACGTACCCATCAGGCCGAACGCCACATTGCGCTCGATGTCCATGTGGGGAAACAGCGCGTAGTCCTGGAACAGGTAGCCGACCTTGCGCAAACGTGCCGGCACGTCGACGCCGGACTCACTGTCGAACAGCACGCGGTCGCCGAGCACCATGCGACCGGCATCGGGTTTGATCAGGCCGGCCATCGCCTGCATCGTCACGCTCTTGCCGGCGCCCGACGGACCGAACAGCACCACCCGGTCTTCGGCGGTGTCGAATTTGGCACGCAGGTCGAAGCGCCGCGGCTCGCTGCCGAGTGACAGTCGAATGTCGACGTCGAGCTTCACCGCAGCACGCTCCGGTTCAGCAAATGCCCGGACAGCACCAGGATCGCGATGCACAGCAGCGAGATCACCACCACCAGCACGTTGGCCAGCGTGTCGTTGCCGGCCTGCACCGCGTCGTAGATGGCCATTGACAACGTCTGCGTCTTGCCGGGGATGTTGCCGGCGATCATCAGCGTCGCACCGAATTCGCCCATCGCACGCGCGAAGGCCAGCAAGGTGCCGGCGGCGATGCCGCGCATCGCCAACGGCAGGGTGACGCGCACGAACACCTTCAGTTCGCTGGAACCGAGCACGCGCGCGGCTTTCTCGAAATTCGCGTCGACGCCTTCGAAGGCCGCGCGCGACGAGGTGAACACCAGCGGAAATGCCACGCTGGCGGCGGCGATCACCGCGCCCTGCCAGGTGAAGATCAGGTTGATGCCCAGGCTATCGTGCAACCAGCCGCCCAGCACCGAGTTGCGTCCCAGCGTGACGATCAGGTAGTAGCCCAGCACCGTGGGCGGCAGCACCATCGGCAAGGTCAGCACCGCCTCGACCAGGCGACGGCCCGGAAGGCGGGTGCGCGCAATGCCGAAACCCGCCGCGACCCCGGTGACCAGGGCCAGCGCGGTGGCGAAGCCCGCCACCTTCAGAGTCAACCAGAGTGCGGAAAAGTCGATCAGCGAAAGGTTCAAAGAACTGCCGCGCCGCGAGGCCGGGTCAGGGTTTGGCAAACCCGTACTTTGCCAGCACCGCCTGACCCTGGGGCCCGGTCACGAACTTGACGAACTCGCCGGCCGCTGCCGCGCTCTTGCTCGCGGACACCAGCGCGATCGGATACAGCACCGGCTTTTCGGTCTCCACCGCCAGGTCGATGCGCACCTTGTCCTTTTCCAGCAGCGCGTCGGTGCGGTAGACAAAACCGGTATCGACTTCGCCGCGGCTCACGTAGTTGAGCGACTGGCGCACGCTCTCGGCGAACACGAACTTGGGGCTCAGAACGCCCCACAGCCCACGCTTTTCCAGCGCTGCCTGCGCATAGCGACCGGCCGGCACGGTGCTCGGGCTGCCGACGGCAATGCGTTCGACCGCGGGCTTGGTCAGATCGTTGACCGACGCCAGCACAGGCTTGGCCAACGGAGAAATCAGCACCAGTTCGTTGGCGGCGAAGTTGACGCGCGTGGCCGGGTTGATCAGGTTCTGGGCTTGGGCCTTGTCCATGGTTTCCAGGTCGGCGCTGGCGAACACGTCGACCGGCGCGCCCTGGGCGATCTGCGCCAGCAAGGGCCCCGAGGCGGCGAAATTGAAACTGACCTTCGCACTGGGATTGGCCGTCTGGTAGGCAGTGCCCATCTCGCGCATCGCGTTTTGCAGGCTGGCGGCAGCCGAGACGGTGAGGTCGTGTGCCGCGACGGCACACGAAAGGCCACCTCCGATGAGCAGGAACAGACTTCGCTGGAAAACTTTCGTCATTGCAGAACTCTCTTGAAAGGAGCGATGAACAGTCCGTTGTGTATTTTATGACACAACGCCTGTCCTTCGTTCTGCGGGTGTTCCGGGAGGCCAGCATGACGAACGTTCCCGGCCCGGCCAGCAAGATGCTGCCGGACTGAACACCTGACACGACACCGCCCCGGCGCTCTTGGTGGCGCCGTGCGGCGTGCCCATCGCCTTACTTCGCCTTGAACTTCGCCGCTTCTTCCGAGCCGCCGGTCGCATTGCCCTGGCTGTAGGAATGCGCGCCGACGCCGGCCAGCTTGCCGCCCTGCACGATCAGGTATTCGTTGCGGATCGGACGGTTCTCAAAGTAGCACTCCAGAATCTCGCGCGTGCCGGCTGCGTAGCGCGTTTGCGCCGACAGGCTGGTGCCCGAGATGTGCGGCGTCATGCCGTGGTTCGGCATGCTGCGCCATGGGTGGTCGTTCGGCGCCGGTTGCGGGAACCACACGTCGCCGGCGTAGCCGGCCAGGCGGCCGCTCTCCAGCGCATGCACGATGGCATCGGTGTCGCACAGCTTGCCGCGCGCGGTGTTGATCAGGTAGGCGCCGCGCTTGAATTTCTGCAGCGTCTTCTCGTTAATCATGTGCTCGGTCTCCGGGTGCAGCGGCGCGTTGATCGTGACGACGTCGCAGTGCGGCACCAGGTCCGCGGCCGTCGGGTGGAAGGTGAGGCCGAGCTCCTCCTCCACCTCGGCGGGCAGCCGGTGCTTGTCGGTGTAGTGCAGGTGCACGTCGAACGGCTTGAGCCGGCGCAGCACCGCGAGCCCGATCCGGCCGGCCGCGACAGTGCCCACGTCCATGCCCTCGACGTCGTAGGAGCGGGCCACACAGTCGGCGATGTTCCAGCCTCCATCCACTACCCACTTGTAAGAGGGAATGTAGTTGCGCACCAGCGACAGGATCATCATCACCACATGCTCGGACACGCTGATGCTATTGCTATAGGTGACCTCGGCGACCGTGACGCCGTGCTTAATGGCTGCCTCAAGATCGACGTGATCTGAGCCAATGCCTGCAGTGATCGCAAGCTTCAGTTTCTTCGCCTTCGCGATCCTTTCCGCCGTCAGGTAAGCCGGCCAGAAAGGTTGCGAGATGATGACCTCCGCATCGGGCAGTTCGCGTTCGAAGACCGAGTTCTTGCCATCCTTGTCCGAGGTCACGACGAAGGTGTGGCCTAGACGTTCCAGGAATTTACGCAGTCCGAGTTCCCCCGACACACTGCCGAGAAGCTCGCCGGGCTTGAAATCGATCTGCTTCGGCGATGGCGTCGTCTGGCCACCGGGATAATGCTCTACCTTCGGAATGCCATCCCGAGCATAAGATTCTGGATGCCCGCTAACGGGATCGTCGTAGAGCACGCATAGGACTTTAGCCATCGGTTTTTCCGCAGACATCAAAGGCCGCGTTACTGAGCCTATATCGATCAATCGTGGTCAATCGATGATGCCTGCTTCTGTCTTTATCCAGCAATGCAACTTAAGCGATTTGCCACACTAAATCCTTCTCCGGCCAATCACGGATGCTTGTTGCTGCGACGGCGTTCGATTCATCGGTGCCTAGCGGGCGCTTCGCTTCCAGGGTGGGCGTCCCTGTTGGCCGAAATCGACGCTCGACCGACGCACAATCTGCCCGGCTCGGTCGACGACGAGTCGAAACCGTCGATTGCGATAGTGGAACGTCAGCCTATAAAACTCCACATCAGCACCAACGCCTTGCTCGCAGATGGATGTTATCTCGCCGGATCGCATCAAGATCAGGACTTGCGCGGGCTCGACATCGAGTCCGGTGGCAATGACCGAGGCTTCGACTTGGAAGGCGCCATCTGCAATCTCGATATTCGGTGATGACAATGTTCAAACCTTTGGAGCGGCGATCCAGATCGACGCGACAACACCGTTGAGTTAAATATGGGTGCCGCCCGGAATGGACGCA
>Ga0137403_10010949_pt1 | contig 10026 bp, 9 predicted proteins | sample CZOMad2_1_16fung_FD_122057 | JGI IMG/M metagenome (GOLD analysis project Ga0137403, IMG submission 122057) | Vadose zone soil fungal communities from Angelo Coast Range Reserve, California, USA - CZOMad2_1_16fungal (Hybrid Assembly) | ecosystem: Environmental > Terrestrial > Soil > Vadose zone... | reverse complement strand
CATCCTGACTGCAAGGTCATTGCCGGCGATATCGACGGCAACGCCCTCGCTCGCTACGTTGCTGACGGATTCTGGAATATGCCCCGAATAGCAGACGGCGAGGCGCACGCACTCATCGCCGCCTGCCGCGAGCGCAACATCCGCACTATCTTTCCATCGCGCGATGGCGAGCTGCTTTTCTGGGCGGAGCAACGAGAGCAATTCGCTCAGCAGGGAATCGACGTCATCGTGTCAGCCGCGGAGGCCGTGTGCACATGCCTCGACAAACTAGCCTTCGCGGAATTTGGAACCGGGCAAGGTCTTCCGTTCATCCCAGCCGCGGAACATCCCGACGCGCTCGGGAACGGCCCCTTCGTGGTGAAAGAGCGTTATGGGGCCGGCGGCCGCAAAATCGGCCTCAATCTCGATCGCACCGCCGCTCTCGAACACGCTCGCCAGTTGGAGCACCCGATCTATCAGCCATATGTATCGGGACAAGAAATAAGCGTCGACGCCTGGGCTGATCGCTCGCACACAATCAAGGGCCTCGTCCTACGGAGGCGCGACGAGGTCATTGACGGCGAGTCCCAAGTCACAACCACGTTCCACGATAATGCCCTCTTAGCCATTGCCCTACGAGTTCTCCAGGTTCTGCAACTGCGCGGCCCCATCGTCTTGCAAGCGATCCTGGGTGAAAATGGCCTTCGGGTGATCGAATGCAATACGCGCTTCGGCGGTGCCTCTACCACTTCGATCGCGGTAGGGCTCGATAGTCTCTATTGGAGCCTGCTCGAATCAAGTGGCGTCGATGTGAACAACTATCCGTTCACCCGTGCTGCAGGCGAAGTCCGCCAAGTACGTGTGCCCAGCGATATCTATCTTCATGGTTCCACTTTCTAAATGGTGCTCATCTTTGACCTCGACGACACACTCTATCCCGAGCGCACCTACGTGGAGAGCGGCCTGCGCGCAGTCGCTCTCTTCGGCCAGAAAAAATTCGGCTGGAGCCGTCAAGCGAGCTTCCGCGTTATGTTGAATATCCTCGATCGCCAGGGCCGGGGCGCCATCTTCAACGAATGGCTTGCCTCTCATGACCGCAATCCAAAAAGTCTGGTCGAACACTGCGTCCGGGTCTACCGCCATCACACGCCCCGCCTCCACCTCTATCCTGACGCGCAAAGGTTGTTACCCACCTTGAAAAAATATCCTCTGTATGTGGTGACGGACGGGCACAAAGTCGCTCAACAAAAGAAAGCCGAATCTTTACGTCTCGAGCGCTGGTTCTGCAAGGTCTTGCTCACTCATCGCTACGGCCTGCGACATGCCAAACCTTCTACGTACTGCTTCAATCTCATCCGCCAGCAGGAACGACGTGCCTGGACCGACCTCGTCTACGTCGCCGACAACCCCGCCAAAGATTTTGTAAACTTGAACCAGCTCGGCGTCGTTACGGTCCGCGTTCTCACCGGCATGCACAAAGACGTCCGCGCGAAGAAGGGTTTTGACGCGCGTTATAGCATTCCCAATCTCAGCCACCTCAAGAAGCTGCTTTCCCTGTAAGAGAAATCCCAAGGAGTTCTCAAGATCATGGTTCAATGGCAAGCCGTCGATACCTTCGACCAGAACTTCTTCTCTCCCAAGACCGCCGAAGAGCGCCCTTGCCCCGTCTGCTCCTCAACGCGCTACCGCACCTTCCAGACACTAAGGGACCTGCAGTACTATTGCGATTCTGCTGATCTTCCGAAGCGCTTCCACCTGAGCGAAGCGCAGTGTCTTGATTGTTTCTGTGTGTTCCAAAACCCCTCGTATTCGGCTTATGGTTTTCAGGTCGTCTTAGCCGAAGCAGGCTGCTCCTATGGTGCGTCCGCGGGCCGCGACAACGAGACCATCGCATGGCTGCACCGCCACAACCTGTTGCGTGGCGGCTCAGTTTTGCTCGATGCGGGCTGCTACGACGGTCGTTTCCTGGGCAAGCTGCCCGCTGACTTGAGAAAGATCGGCGTCGACATCGACGAGCCTGCTCTTACCAAAGCTCGCCGAAACTACGCGGGAGAGAATACTGAGTACATCCTCGGCGAGTTCGAAACCTTCCAATGTGCTCAGCAGCCCGACGTTGTTCTTATGCTTCATGTGCTGGAGCACTTGGGCCGACCCGCCGCCGCCTTGCGAAATCTTCGCAAAATCTCGCACGCAAAAACGCAACTTGTCCTCGAAGTGCCTGTGATGGAGCTGGGTTTTACCAACGACATCAACGGGTCATTCCCGCCGTTGCACCTCACGCACTTTACCCGCGCCAGTCTGCGCAACTGCATGACCGGCGGCGGATGGAAAATTCAGCAGGCCGAAGAACTCACGGAGTACAACGGCTACCGCGTCATCGCAACACCTATTCCAGAGAATTCGGCGGCGCCTACGATGGAAAAAGACGAACATGCATATCAACTCCTAGCGTCGCATCTGGAACGCTGGTATCAAGCCCAGGGCGAGGTGGAAAAGCGCATTAGCCAGTTCAGCGCCTGCTCGAACTATGTCCTCTGGGGCAGCGGCTTCCATACCGAAACGCTCTACCAGCTCACGTCGCTCTTTCGCCGCAAAGAGCGCCGCTTCCTTCTCGTCGATCTGGATCCTCTGAAACAGAGTAGAACCTGGCGAGGCATTACAGTTCACACGCCGGATGTACTCAAAGACGTCGATTGGCGCGATGCCTGTTTCATTCCTTCAAGCTACCAGCACCATGAGGCCATGCGGACATCGGCCATTGCCCTGGGCGTGCCGGAGGGCCGTATTATCCGGCTCTATGAAAGTGTCCGAATTCGGTAATTGCGAGACACCTCATTTTGATCGCCTCATCCTCGGAGCCGCTTTCTTTTTCGCCGCTTTCTTTGGAAGCTTCGCTGTCACTAGCTCATACGACTTCGCAATCAGCTCTTTCAATTCACGGACTCCGAGTGTGTCGAGCGACTCCAGTCCGACCCATTGATACCGGCCCACATACGGCGCCGGAGCCATCCCCTCCCGCTCGATCAGTTCCGCAAACGAATCGGGCGTGCACTTGAAACACAGTCTCGGCCTAGCCTCGATCTCCAGGGCAGCCACCATAAACATCTTGCCCATTACCTTGAAGCAAAGATCATGGCCCCACTGAATGTTCTCTGTGGCCTTGGGAAACGATAGACAGTATGTGCGCAGCGACTCAATATTCATGGCTATCCTTTTTCACCCAATCCGCAATAGCTACACGTAGTTGTGATGGTGAGGGTCGTAAAGGCTCTCCATCTCTCAACTCGCAACTTGCTCGTAGGCCACCGCCAATGCCAGCACCGTCGCGTCTGCTCCAGGCGCACCGCTGATCTGCAAGCCGATCGGCAACCCCTCGCTGGTCCGCCCACAAGGTACAGAGATCGTTGGCCAGCCCAAAACGTTGAAGGGCCGCGTATTGCGCAAGGTAAGCTGCTCTTTATTCCGCAGTGTTTCCGGGTCGCTCAGGAGATCGGCAATCTTGAACGGCGGCACTGGAACCGTGGGCGTTACGAGTACGTCGACGGTTTCAAATATGCGGGTTGCCGAGCGTCGCGTATCTTGCAGTTCTTGCAGAGCCCTGCGATAAGTATCCTCGCCAACCTCAGCTCCGCTGCGAATTCTACGCAGCGTCTCCGGCTGGTACAGTTCGGGTGTCGCAGCCACGTGTTCCCGATGATACGTATACGCCTCTGCTTTGGTTAACAGGTTGGACAAGTTGTTGATCGCCGACAGACCGTTCTCGAGATCCGCCGTTTGCACCGTTCGCGATATTCTTTTCAAGATTAGGAGAGCGGTCTCCACAGCCGCCTCAACCTCAGGGTGTAACGCCTCATAAAAATGTTGTCGCGGCACGCCGATTCGCAAGAATGAAGACGAGGTCCCAGCTTCGGCAGAAAAATCTGTCGAACCATCCGGCGCCATCGCCTGTAACAGCAGCGCAGTGTCCGCCACCGTGCGTGCCATGGGACCCACGTGATCCAGAGACGTGGACAAAGGCACCACCCCCTGCGAGCTCACCAGGCCGTAGGTGGGCTTCAGTCCTACGACGCCACAAAACGCGGCCGGCTGGCGGATGGAGCCTCCCGTACAGGTACCCACTGCTCCGTAACAGAGCCCGGCTGCAACCGCGGCGGCTGATCCAGAAGAAGAACCACCTGCCGAATACTCCGTCGCGCACGGATTTCGTACCGGGCCGAACGCGCTTACCACAGAACTCGCCCCATAGGCGAATTCGTGCAGGTTGAGCTTGCCCAGGAACACCGCGCCTGCCGCCTTGAGCCGTCGCACGACCTCGGCGTCCACCAGAGGCAAGCGATTCCGGAACAGATTGCTGCCCGCCGTGGTCCGAACCCCGCCGGTATCCACCAGATCCTTTAGGGCAATCGGGATGCCATGCAACGGCCCCAGCCACAACTCCTGTTGGATGTGCGCCTCCGCCGCTCGCGCTTCGTCCAGAGCTGTGTCCGCGGTCACGGTGATGAAAGCGTTCAACGTGGGGTTGAGCCGCTCAATCCGGCTGAGGCAGGCCTCGGTTAGTTCAACCGGCGATACTTTCTTTGTGCGGACAAGCTGCGACCCTTCGGCGAGCGTCAATGCCGTTAGCTCCGAAGTGCCGTTGCGCGCCGTCAGCTCCATGGCGGCAATTATGACACGCGTTGCAGATCATGCTGCTTGGCGAAATACTTGAGCACCATTTCGTCCCCGCGTATGATTCTGCTACGTTGACGCTCGAAGACCCAACCTTATGACCGAACCTACCGTACCCGAAATCCTGAATTCCTACAACGACCGTGCCCCGCTCGCTGAAGCTCTTACCATCCCTGCGCCTTGGTACGTCGACAACCGCATCGCCGCCCTCGAGCGCAAAACCGTCTTCAGCCGCACTTGGCAGATCGTCGGACGGGCGGATCAAGTCGGCAAGCCCGGCGACTACCTCACCGCCAACGTCGCGGGTGAGCCGATCGTGGTTGTCAGAGGTCAGGACAACCAGCTGCGAGCCTTCTTCAACGTCTGCCGTCACCACGCTGCTGCGGTCATGACCGAACCTTGCGGCCACGCGACGATTCTTCGTTGTCCCTATCACGGATGGAGTTACGGCCTCGACGGCGCGCTGAAGGGCGTTCCTGAGTTTGCCGGAGTACAGAATTTCGATCCTGCGAAAAATGGCCTAATGCCCGTGACGGTCGACACATGGGACAACTTCGTCTTTGTTCATCTTGACCCGGTCCATCTGGACCCGCACGCCGTTCCGCTCAAAGAATTCCTGGGTTCCATCGTGCCGCGGTTTGCGCCTCTCGAAGTCTCCAAGCTGGGCTTCTTCCAGCGCAAAACGTACACACTCGAATGCAACTGGAAGGTCTACGTCGACAACTACCTCGACGGAGGCTACCACGTCCCACATCTGCACAAGGGCCTCAGCAGCGTTCTTGACTACACGCAGTACACCATTGAAAACGATGGCCGCTACTGCCTGCAGTCCAGCCCCATGGTTTCATCCACGGAAGACGCCGCGACTTCCGCCACGCGCACCGGCGACCGCGCTTACTACTACTGGCTCTATCCGAACTTCATGATCAACTGCTACGCCGGCTACATGGACACGAATCTGGTGCTGCCCATCGACACGGACCACTGCCAGGTCATCTTCGATTTCTACTTTGCGGACATCAGCGAAGCCGCGAAGGCGCACAACACCGAAAGCGTCAGCGTGAGCAATGGCGTGCAGGACGAAGACGAAGGCATTTGCGCATCCGTCCAGCGGGGCCTGAAATCCCGCGCCTACGGCGCCGGCCGCCTCTCCGTTCGACGAGAGAGCGGGGAATACCTGTTCCACCGCCTGCTAGCCCAAGACCTAAAGTCCAGCCTCGACCAAGCTGGCTTGGTCCAACCCTCCCGCGCCGCCGACTAAAAGCCCGTGTGGCACGGACATTCCTGTCCGTGTGGTCTTGAAGTCGACTCCACGTGGTCTTTGCCGCCCCACCTCAGCGCTCGCCATCAACGTAATCGACCCATTCTCGTTGGGGTCCGAGTCGGGGGGCGCCGCGTAGGGATCGTAGTCGTCATCCGGATACCATTCCCCACGAAACAACGCTCCCTGCCGCGCCACGCTACAGCGCTGTACATGCACCGCATCGTAGAGCTTATGCGGCTGGCAAGGCGTCCCCCAATCGCCGCCCCAGATCAGTCTGTGCCGCCGGGTAATGACTTTCAGAAACGAAAAGTCGCCTTCCCACGACGGCGCCCCGCAAACATCTCGAACCAAATCGCAAGCCAGGCCGTAGTGGTGTACTCCCACCGTGTGCAACTGCGACTTGCCTTGATCGAACAAATCCATCTGCCTGTCCTGGCTGCGATAGGTTTCAAACGCCATCAGCGAGATACCCAAGGTACCCGCTTCCTGAATCACCTGCTGCACCAGCGACCGCGTCACCGGCTCCAGCAAGTCCAAGTCGTTCAGTGGCTTACGAGAATGAAACCGCCCATCCTGCTGAAGCACATCCGTGAAGAAGTTCCCCAAACCACACCCCCGGCATAGATGTTCGGACTCACGGGGCCCACCCAGCGCGACTGCCTGCGCAGCAATCGCCTGCAACGATTCTCAGAGCGGAACATTCTTAAGTCAAAATATTTTTCCCGGGGGGAAGAAGGAGGCGACACGGTTATCGAATCAGTTATCCCACCCCTCCCCCCCGGGGTCTAATGGAATCAATGAGATACGTGGTGAAGGAGCCCAAAATCTTTGACTTTAAAGGACTTACAGGTAAAATCTTGAAAACAAAGGAGATAGCTCTATAAGATCATTTTCGCCTGTAAGCCCTTATAGACCCTTATGGACATGGTGCGGTCGGTGGTGCGCTAAGTCAAGGACTGGCTGACGAGGGGAAGATGCCCAGCTTGACGTTTGTACTTGGTATGTAATTATATTGCTATTTACATGCTATTTTGCTACATTGATCTCGAGGAATTGTATCGAGAAAGGAGGTCGCGTATGTCCGCCGTACTAGCAACCCCGCCGCGCCCCGATCTGTCGGCCTACCGCGAAGCGACCACTTTGCCATTCCCGAAGCTCGTTGAAGAACTCGCGAAAATCATCGGAAAGAAGCTGACCGCCTACATTGCGTCGGTCAAGGACACCAGGGCCATCGACCGCTGGATCGCTGGATCAGAGTCCTACAAGGGTGTGGAAGAACGTCTCAGGCTCGCATACCGGCTGGCCAAAGTTCTGAACGATCATGAGGGCCCGCAAGTGGCCCAAGCCTGGCTGATGGGACTCAATCCGGAACTCACCGACCGTGTTCCAATTCGCTTGCTCCGCGAGGAAGACCTCGCCGTGGTTGGTCCGGACATCCTGGGCGCTGTGCGGGCGTTCCTGGCCGGAGCATAAGAATCAGGCCCTAGCAATCGGAGCCGAGCAGTCCCTTGAAACCCGCTGCCGCAATCTACCGTCTGGGAAGGAAGCCCAATCCTTGGGCTGCCCCTGATTGGGCCTTGGCCGGTCCCGACGGAACGTTCGGCAACCGCTTCGACGACCCGGGTGCCACCTACCGTGTCCTCTATGCATCCTCCCAAAGGCTCGGTTGCTTTCTGGAAACGCTGGCCCGGTTTCGCATCGATCTCAAACTAGCCGCCGAATTGGCTGAAATTCAGGGCGACGCCGACCACCTTCCGCAGGGTGAAGTGCCGGTCGAATGGCTGCGAACCGTATCATGGGGATTGCCACCGCCCGTGGAGAATACGCGGATGTCGGTGGCAGCGCGTGGATCAGCCGTTTGAGAATTGCGCTAATGCGGGATTTGCAAGAGTTTGGCATCGACAGCTTCGATGCCTCCATTCTCCAGAAGACCGCTCCGCGCAGTCTCACGCAACGGGTGTCTCGGATTGCATTTGGCGACGACCTCGCCGGAATCCGCTACCTGTCCAAGCACGGGCACGACATCGAGAACTGGGCGTTGTTTGAGCCTTTCCAGATTTTGCCTTTAGAGTCGCAGCCGATTCTCCGCGACGATCCCGACCTAGGACGTGCGCTTCAACTGTATGCGTTGCAGTTCAGGGTGTAGCCGTCACGGGCCGACCGCTGCTACAAGAAAACGTCTCGTCTGTCCCCGGATTTTCCCAGGTTAGCTCGCACAGACGCTCGCGAACCTGGGGCACCGGGCTCTGGGCAAAGAAATATCCGCGTGCCGACGCCAGTTTCAGACGCCTCCGGTCGCGAGCCGTCCACTGCGATTCAATTTCCATCACTGCAACTTGCCGCAGGGCGTAATGGCGAAAGCTGCTCCATTTCCTTCCCAGGTTAGCTCGCACAAACGCTCGCGAACCTGGGGCACCGGGCTCTTTGGCTACGACCCCGCCTACTTCCTCGGCGAGTCCACTCGTCCCGCCGACAGCAATGCTATCGCGCGATCGAGTCCCGGGTCCCTACCCGCTGCCAGATCCGCCGTCCGTAGCGTCGGAACAGCGATCGTCGGTGGAATCCCCGAGACGTCGAAGCTCGTACCGCGCTCGGTGAGATAGAGCTCGTTGGGGAGGCCAAAGATCCACCCGTTCGGCAGGTGACGGTTCGGGACACCAGAGAACACGCCATTCGTGTGCTCTCCGATTCGATCGACCGCCGGACGGCGGCCCATGAGCGCCTGCGTGAATGTCTCGACGGCGCTTACGCTGTAGCGGCTTGTGAGCTCGACCACCGGCCCATGCCATCCCGGCCGCGCGCTTGGCACGACCATGGCGAGCTGCGGAGCGGTCATGAGCGTCGGGTCATTTGGATCGCGACGCGCAACTATGGCATAAGCCGTGTAAGGCGCCGTCGCCAGCCGGCTGGCGATCGCCAAGCCGAGTGCACTGGCACCACCGTGACTTAGCCGCATGTCGATGACGAGCCCGCGCCATCCAGCGGAGGACGCGAAGATCGTGTCGAGCGCGGCGTTCAGCGCACGCAGATCGGCCGCGAACCTATCCTCTCCCTGCCGCTCGTAGCTTCTGTCCGGATAGTACGCCCCGAACGCCGTCACCCGCAGATATCCGATGGAGTCCCGCAGCATGCCGAACGACACCTTGCCGTTGGCCAACGAACGGAGAGGAACGACGAGGAAACGATTCTGTATGATCTCGAGCGCCCGCGCACGACCGGCGTCACCGATCGGATCGGGGTCGGGGCGCTCACCGCCATAGTCGAGCGATGTGTCCGTGGTCGAGTGGATGTAGGTGTGGTGATCGTGAAGCGGCTCGATCATCGCGCGGAGCACACCGAAGAGCTCAGGGGGCGACGCATGGATGACGCGAGGGCGAAAGTGATCACGCGTGGCTTGCCAGTCCACGTGGTGGAGATGAAAAAACGGATACTGCTCTCGATACGTTTCCCAGAACACGTCGAAGTTGGTGATAGCGTTATCGGCCGTGGTCCGGTCACAGACCGCGGGGAATGAGACCACGCGATGCAAAATCATGTCCGATACGGCGTTAGTATAGCGCAGGCGGCCTTGATCGGCCGCTCCCGTAGCACCGACGAATTCGAGCCTCGACGAGTCGTCCACTCGCTGGAAAACGACGCGCGATCCGTCCTGGTCGACCTGACGCGCCCGGAAACCCAGGATGCAGCTCAGATCGGTCACCTCGAACGCCTTGAGCGAGTCACCGTCCAGCTGTATCAGGTATCCGTAGCCCTCGGTTCGCCAAAGCCCCGACAACTTCGCGGGCGCTTGGGCGCTCGATTTGAAGGCGGCGGGTTGCTGCGGGTCTTTTACCGTTAAAGAACTCGTAACCACACACGCAACCAGCAGCAACTGAAAAATGCGGCTTAACATTTAGTCTCCTCTCTCAAACGTATTCACTCTTAACGCTTCTGCCACATCCCTTTGCACGAATCCCGAAACCGGAGGCTCATGGAGATAAATTTCGACTAGCCTCTGACTGTGATAGTGATCGTGTCACTTGTAGCACAGTTGTAATAGGCGGGTGGCCCAGCCTTTGATCTCCCAGACACAACCAGGACAAGGGGTGCCCCACCCTTGGCTTTTTAAGGGTGGG
>Ga0137403_10010947_pt1 | contig 10027 bp, 5 predicted proteins | sample CZOMad2_1_16fung_FD_122057 | JGI IMG/M metagenome (GOLD analysis project Ga0137403, IMG submission 122057) | Vadose zone soil fungal communities from Angelo Coast Range Reserve, California, USA - CZOMad2_1_16fungal (Hybrid Assembly) | ecosystem: Environmental > Terrestrial > Soil > Vadose zone... | reverse complement strand
CGGCTTTTCTTTTTTGTCGACTATGAGGGATTGCGCAACCCGACTTCCTCCACGCAAACCGTGCTAGTCTTGAGCGCTGCTGAGCGCGGTGGCAATTTTGGTGAACTGTGCCCTGCAGGCTTCGACGCTACCGGTTTGTGTAAGAGCACGATTAACCCGAATATCCAATTGTACAATCCACAAGCGAATGTCGCCCCCGTCAACCGTGCGTTCATTCCTTTCAACAACCTCACGGCCGACGGCCTGACCCTCAGTCCAGCGGCTGTGGCCGTCGTCACTTCGGCCCTCTATCCGATGCCCAGCGTCGGAACTAACGTTTTGAATTACCAGCAGCGCATTAGCAATAGCGCGGATCAGGGTGACGTCAAGATTGATTGGACTCCCACCGATTCGGACCGCGTCTCTGGCCGCTATTCGCAGCAATCGGTTCGCAATCCGACCACCCAAACATTCCTTCTCGCCAGCAACGGTTTTACGGACTTTAACTATCCGTTGCGTAGCGGCGTTATCGATTGGACCCACACTCTCAGTCCATCGCTGCTCAACGACTTTCGCATGGGTCTTAGCTACTTCCCGGTCAGCCAGGGTTATACCAATCCGACCGGCCAGAATCTCCCGCAGATGTTTGGCATTCCGGGCTCAACCAGTTCCTTCCTTCCTTCCTTACAAGGCCTTTTTGGCAACGTGACCAATATTGGCAACAACCTCGCCCAGTTCAACACCTTTGCCGACACAGTCATTCAGGTTGGCGATTCCGTATCAAAGACCTATAACAACCACGAGTTTCATTTTGGTTTTCAGTTCAATCGCTATCGCGACAACTTCCTCTATCCCGGCAATGAAGGCCTGGCAGGCTTCTTCAATTTCAACGGCCAATACACTGGCAATGGGACACCCACTAACTTGGGATCAGGCCTCGCAGATTTTCTGCTCGGGCTTCCTAACAACCTTGGCATTGGTGAAGGAGTCGGAAATCGCCACATGCAAAACAGCATCTATGCTCTCTATGGACAAGACAGTTGGCGGCTTCGCCGTAATCTGACCTTGAACCTCGGTCTTCGTTGGGAGGTGAACACTCCTCGCGCCGCGGAAGAAGGAAACGCCGTCAATTACGCGCTATTTGGCGGGGCAATCATCACTCCCACCACCAACAACATGGGTCTTGGGAAAGCTCTCTACAAGCAGTATAACGGCATCACGAACTTTCAGCCGCGCATTGGTATCGCGTGGCAGCCGGACTTCGTGAAAAATACAGTGATCCGCGCCGCTTATGGTGTGTCAAACTTCACCGAGAGCAACGGCGTTAACAACCTGCTCACGCAGAATCCGCCGTTTGAGACCGCGCACAACGTCACTTTCGCGCCTACCACCAACCTTCCCGGAAGCACTTTGGATCAAGGCTTTGTCGGCTTTCCGACAGGCTGTACGCTCGCGCTTGCAATCGTTTTCGATCCAGTCTGCTTCAAGGGCGTGAACATTCACGCCTTTGACACGCACATTCGTCCCGCCGTGCACTACCAATGGAACCTGAATGTCCAACATCAGTTTGGTAATTCCACCACGGTTCAAGCCGGCTACGTTGGCCAAAGCAACCAGCACCTCTCCAACATCATCATGCTGCAACAGAATCAACTCAACGCGGATGGCACCATTACCCCCACGCCATTCTTGAATCCGACGTTACTCGGTGAAATTGGACAAGGGCGTTATACCCTCTCCAATGGAATCAGCACCTACAACGCACTGCAATTAATCCTGCAGGAGCGCTTTTCCAACGGCCTGCAGGCGCAAGTCAACTACACCTGGTCCAAATGCCTGAGCGACACGCCGGGGTTCTTCGGCCAGTTTGGCGATAACGTTCCCACAGAAGCGCAAACCATCGCCGGCTGGGCGTTCCCGCAAAATCCTTATGATCAGGGGGGCGACTACGGCAAGTGTCCGCAAAATATCGCTTCGTTGTTCAACGGATACGTGGTCTACGAACTGCCCTTCGGACATGGCCGGCGATATGCCAGCAGTGTTGGCAACGCCCTGAATTATGTCATTGGCGGTTGGCGCGTAAGCTCCAGTTTTGTGTTCCACACGGGCTTTGCGCAAACTGTTTTTGCAAGCAGCGATACGTCCGGTACTGGAGGGTTCTCGACTCGCCCGAATTGCGTGAAAGGGGTCCCCTCTCATGTGCCCATGACCTTTGACCCCGCTACCGGCGGTGTCGCCTTCCTGAATCCGGCTGCCGTAACGACTCCTGCGGCAGGAACGTTTGGCAATTGCCCCGTTGGCGCTTTCGACGGCCCCGGATACAAAGATGCCGATCTCAGCATCGCGAAGGGCTTCCACTTCACGGAGCGGCATTCGCTCGAGTTCCGGATGGATATCCTAAACTTTACGAATACGCCGAACTTTAATTTCGGACAAGAGTTCAGCGGCCAGCACACAGCAGGCGCCTCGAACTATGGTGAGATCTTTACCTCACAGGGTGCCCGTCAAATTCAGTTTGGTTTGAAATACAGTTTCTGACGGCCCCACCGGGTCGCTGAGTGTACCCCCACCCCAAACGGAGCCGTGACCCCAAGAGTCACGGCTCCGTTGTTTTTCTATTCCCAGAGTTGAAATTCCAGGCAAACAACCGCTCGATTTTCCACCGGCGACGATAGCGGCGTAGCACGGGGCCATCTTGTGTGGATTTCCGGCTGCGTGTGGAGTTATGTGTCGCAAGCAACTGTACCCTGAAGCGTTCGCGAATTTGCGCATCCAGAGGACCGCTGTCGTAGGTGCGGTCGCCGATCAAGCGTTCGGGAGTTTCCGCAAGGAAGCGTCGCTGGAGGGTGGGTTCGACGAGTTTTGTTTCATGAGGCGAAGCGCTGGCCACGTGCACGGCGCGAGGAAGACCATGGCCGTCGCTGATCGCCATGATTTTGCTGCCTTTGCCGCGGCGAGTAGGGCCGACAGCAGAGCCCCCTTTTTCGCCGAACTGAAGGTGGCATCGATGAAGGATTCGCTCAAATCCAACTTCCCACGGTCGCGTAAGTCTTCGGCCAGTTTCTGGAGCAGTTGGGTGAGCAACCCGGACCGCTGCCATTGCTGGAAGCGGCGATGACAGGTTTGGTAGGGAGGGTAACGACGCGGCAGATCGTGCCAAGGAGCGCCGGTGCGCAAAACCCAAAAAACACCGTTCAGCACCGCTCGCGTATCTTGCCACGGACGGCCGCGCCCATCGTCCCGCCATCCGCTTCGCCGTCGTCATCACCGGCGTCCTGCTCCTCGCGTACTCCCCGTCCGCCCGGGCCCTGGAGACCGCGGTGATGTCCGGCGCCATCGTCGACGGCGGCGGGCATCTCCTCGCGGGAGCGCTCGTGACGCTCGAGGGGAATGGAGTCGGAACGATCTCGGCCCGCAGCGGCGCCGACGGCCGCTACCGCTTTCCGGCGCTTCGCGCGCACACGCTCTACAGGGTTCGCGCCGAGGCGGCGGGCCGGCGCACCATCGAGTATGACGGGCTCCTGCTCGAAGCCGGTCGAACGCGGCGCGTCGACTTCCGCCTCAAGACCCCCGGCGAATGGGACGTGGTCGTGTTCGCGTCGCGGGATCCGTTTCCTTATGAGGCCCTGGTCCGCAGCTTCACCGAGCGGCTGAAGCTTCCGGTCCGGGTGATCGATGTCGATGCCGAGCCGGACCCCGGAGAGCGTGCGAGACGCGTGGCAGCGGAGAAGCCGAACCTGGTGCTCGGCGCCGGCCTGAGGGCCGCGCGCCTCATACGCCGCGAGGTCAGGGACGCCCCTTCGATCCTGACCCTCATTGATGATCCGCGCCGTTACGACCTCGAGGCCCCCAACCTCTGCTTCCTGGCGAACAATCCCGATGCGGACGCGGTGCTGCGGGAGGTGAGCGCGCTCCTTCCCCGGGCCAGGCGGATCGGGATCGCCTACGACTCCGAAACGTCACCGCTGCTGGCGCGCGATCTGAGGGAGGCGGGCGAGAGACAGGGTCTGCGCGTCGTGCTTCGTCCGCTGTATGCGGGCCGGAGCACCGCCGGCGCGCTCGATTCCATCCGCGGCCAGATCGATGCTCTTCTCGTGCCGTACGATCTGCTCACGGCCGCTCCGCGGACGATCGACCGAATCACCGGCTGGGCCCGGCGGCGGCGCATGCCGCTCGTGGCGCCCGGCCCCGATTGGGTCCGCGCGGGCGCGCTGTTCGGGTTCGGCGCAACCCCGGCCCAGATCGGCCTGGAGGCCGCGGGGATCGCCACACGGATTCTGGCCCAGACCCTCGATCCGATGGACGTACGTCTCCGGCCCGTCCCGGAACCGCTCCTGGCGGTGAACCGGCGTGCGGCGGCCGATCTCGGCATCTCACTGCCGCCGGAGCTTCGGGTGGATATGGACTACTGAAAAGGGGGCGGGCCGGCCTCCGGGATCGCGGGCGAAGCGCGACGGACCCCGAGGTCCTGGGCGCGCTTCAGCCCAGGGTGCGGACCTCGCTGACCCCGTCGATGCGCATCACGTCGGACAGGAAGCGTTTGTGGTGCTGGTGGACGTCGCAATACTGCAGACGCAGCACGTAGTGGTCGTTGAGCCGCTTGAAGTCGAACGCCTCGCGCGTCCGGCCGGCCGCCTGCAGGGCCCGGTCGAGAGCTTGGCGCGTCTTCGGCCCGTTATCATTGAGAGTGACCTGGCAATCGAGATAGAGGCACTTTCCGAACACGCGCCGCTCCAGGAAGCCCAGACCGAACTGCACCATCAAAATCAACGTGGTGCTCAAGATCCCGACCGCTCGGAACCCGGCTCCGATCGCCATGCCGACCGCCGACACCACCCAGATCATTGCGGCCGAGGTGAGTCCGGTCACCCGCCCCCGCGACTGAATGATCGTTCCGGCCCCGAGAAACCCGATCCCGGTGACGACCTGAGAGGCGATTCGGCCCGGGTCGGCCGGACCGCCGCCGACCAGTGTGGTGACCTCGAACGAGATCCACATGAAGAGCATCGAGCCAAGGCAGATCAGGATGTTGGTGCGAAAGCCGGCCGGCTTGCGCCTCATTTCGCGCTCGGCGCCTATCAGGCCTCCGCAGACGATCGCCAGCACGGCCTTGCCGAGGAAATCGAGCAGCATCGGATTCAGATCGATCCAGGCGCGCATCGCGGGGTCCCCGTCCGTTCGAAAACGAATGCAGGCGCACGCTATAATTAATTCTTTTCCGGGACGGATGCAACGCGCCCTCCCCCGCGAGGGTCAGGAGCCCCGATGAGCGTCGTCGCGAAATCCTCGAAGGCCGACACCTTTCTGCCGATCCGGACCGCGACCGGCGCCGCGCTCCTGGCCGCCGGGACCGTTCTCGGAGCTCTCGCGGCGGCCTTCGCCTCGAACGCGGGCCGGTCGTCGCTGCCTCCCGGCCCCCCCGCCGACCGCGGCGCCCATCGATCCGACGACGGCGTCCGGCGGCCCGGGAGCGGCAGCCTGGAGGCGGGCCGGACCGGCGGCGCCCCGAGCCGCGGAGAGGACGCCGCAGCGGCACCGGCCCTGTCCGGAACGCCCTCGGAGGGGTACGCCGCGATCCTGCGCGGCGTGATGCCGGCGGTTGTGAACATTTCCTCGCTTCAAGTCGTGCAGGCGTACGAATCCTCGCCGCTTGCGATGGATCCCTTCTTTCGCCAGTTCTTCGGCGACGGATTCGGGGAGTTCGTGGTGCCGCGCGAGCGCCGGGCCCTCAGCCTCGGTTCGGGCGTGGTGGTCGACGATCACGGGACCATCCTGACCAATTACCACGTCGTCGAGAACGCGCGCGAGGTCAAGGTCTCGCTCGCGGATGGACGCGAGCTGCGCGCCCGGCCGGTCGGCTTCGACAGCCGGACCGATCTGGCGGTGCTGCGGGTGGATGATCCGGGCCTCCCCTCCCTGGTCATGGGCGACTCCGAGCGGCTCGAGGTGGGTGACATCGTTCTGGCGATCGGCAACCCGTTCGGCCTCGGCCAGACGGTCACCATGGGCATCGTCAGCGCCATCGGGCGCGGAAGCCTGGGGCTCGCCGACTACGAGGATTTCATCCAGACCGACGCGGCGATCAACCCCGGGAACTCCGGCGGCGCCTTGATCAACACGCGCGGCGAGCTGGTCGGCATCAACACCGCGATCCTGTCCCGGAGCGGCGGGTATCAGGGGATCGGCTTCGCGATTCCGGCGAACATGGTCCGGGACGTCCTCGACAGCATCCTCAAGACCGGCCGCGTCGTCCGGGGCTACGTCGGCATCGAGGCGCAGGCCGTCACCCCCGAGATCGCCCGGGCTTTCGGGCTGTCCGACAGCCACGGGGCCCTGCTCTCCGGCGTCGACCCGCAGGGTCCGGCCGCCCGCGCCGGCCTGCGGCGGGGGGACGTCGTTCTGCTGCTGCGCGATCGCGTCATCCTTTCGGACGATGACCTGCGTCTGCAGATGTCCCATCTCAAGCCGGGCGATCGGGCCCCGCTGACGATCCTGCGGGACGGGCGCCGGCTGCAGATCGAGGTCGTGCTCGGGGAGCCTGCGGCTCCGGTCCCCTCCCGGCCGGCACGCCGCCGCGGCTGACGCCCGCGCCGACGGCGCGATCGAGGAACTCCACGCCCTCGACGGTCAGCGTGACCGCGCCGAACTCTTCCTCGACACGCCCCGTCAGCAGATAGGGCCGCGTCGTCGTCAGCATCCCGCAGAACCGGGCGTAAGGGCGCGGGAAGAAAGTGGTCTCGTAGATCGCCGTGGTGTCCTCGAACGAGACGAACTCCATCGGCTCTTCGTCCTTCGTCGTGATCACCTTGCCGGTGATCAGCCAGCCGATCACCGGCACCCGCCGACCGGCCTGTCCCGGAAGATCGCGGCCGCGCACCGGCACGACGCCGGAGTCCCGCAGCCGGCTCAGGGCGTCCCGGTGCAGGGTCAGCGGATGCCGGCTGATCAGGAACCCCAGGGACTCCATCTCGTCGCGCAGCAGCTTCGCCTCTTCGTAAGGGCGCGGCTCCGGGAGCGGCCCGAGATCCGGCGGGAAGAGCAGGCGCTCGCGCGTGCAGCGCCCCGTCATCCTGAACTCCCAGGCATGGAGACGCCCGTGCAGCCGGGGCCGCAGCGTCAGATCCCCCGGCGCGCCGAAGCCGATCCGATCGAACGCGCCGGCGCGGATCAGCAGGCGCGCGTCCGCCGGATCGATCGCCGTCCGCCGCAGAAAATCGTCGAACGACAGGAACGGCCCGGAGCGGCGGCGCTCGCCGAGAACGGCCGCGATCGCTTCGTCCCGGATCCCCCGGATCGATCGCAGCCCGACCCGCACCGCGGCGCGCGTCTCCGGGGTGTACTGCTCCGCGCTGTCATTGATGTCCGGAAGCCGCACCTCGAGTCCCAGACACCGGCACTCGGAGATGTAGGCGAAGGTCGAGTAGTAGCCTCCGCCGTTGCTCAACACCGCCGCCATGAACTCCGCCGGATGGTGCGTCTTGAGATAGCAGGCGCTGAACGAGACCAGGGCGTACGATGCCGAATGCGGCTTGCAGAACGAGTAGCCGGAGAAGGACAGGATCATCGACCAGACCGCCTCGATCACCTCGACCGCCACGTCCCGCGCCCGCGCTCCCTCGGTGAACCGGCGGCGGAAATCCTCGATCTTGCGTCCCGCCCACTTTTTGGAGAGGACCTTCCTGAGGCCGTCGGCCTCGGCGTCGCTGAATCCGGCCATCCGGATCGCCACCCGCGCCACGTCCTCCTGGTAGCACATGATCCCGTACGTCTCCGTCAGGATCTCGTCCAGAATCGGATGGAGCGACGCATACTCCCCGCCCCGCAGCCGGCGCACATACTCGCGGATGTAGTCGTTGGCGGCCGGGCGGATGATCGAGGAATGGATCACCAGGTGCTCGAAGTCGCCGCGGCGCGTTTTCTGCTGCAGCTGCCGCATGGCGGGCGACTCGACATAGAAGACCCCCATGGTGTCGCCGTCCCGGATCCGCTCCTGGGTGCGCGGATCGTCGATCGACCCCTCGAGGCGGCCCTCCTCCAGACCGGCGGCGCGCGCGGCGTCGCGAATCACCGAGAGAGAGCGGTTGCCGAGCAGATCGATCTTGACCAGCCCCGCATCTTCGGCCTGATCCTTTTCCCACTGGATCACGTCGACGCCCTTGGCCGCCCGCTCGACCGGCACATGCCGGTCGATCCCGTCCGGAGCGATCACCACCCCTCCGCAATGGACCGAGAGATGCCGCGGGAAACCGTCGAGCCGCGCGGCCCAGGCCAGGATCTCCGGCCACGGGGGGCGCCCGAGAAGCCCGCCGCGGGCCGGATGCATGTCGTCGCCGCGAAAGAGAGGATGACGCGCGATCGCCTCCCGGGCCGCATCCGCTCCCCAGAACTGCGACAGCCGATTGGTCACCCGGTCGATCTCCTGCTCCGGCAGGCCGTAGACCTTCGCCACCTCGCGCACCGCCGCGCGGGCGCGGAAGGTGACGTGGTTGGCGATCATCGCCGCGCGCCCCGGGCCGAACGCCGCGAGAGTCCAATCGATGATGCCATCCCGCTCGTCCCAGCAGAAGTCGACGTCGATGTCGGGTGGATCGACCCGGCCGGGGGTCAGGAAGCGCTCGAAATAGAGATTGTGCCGGATCGGCTCGACCTGGGTGATGCCGAGGCAGTAGGAGACGATCGACGCCGCCCCCGAGCCGCGGCCGCACGTGCGGGGCGAGCGTTTCACGATCTCCTGCACCACCAGAAAGTAGTCGGCGAAATCCTTGTCGCGGATGATCCGGAGCTCGTGCTCGAGCCGCTCCCGCACCGCAGGCGTCAGATCGCCGTAGCGCGTCCGGGCCCCCGCTTCGCACCGCGCCTTCAGGATCGCGAAGCTGTCCCCGGGCGTCCGCGCTCCGCCCTCCCCCGCGGCGACCAGATCGGCGACGCGCGGGAAGACGAGATCGCCCCAGGGGGGCGCCGCGAGGGCGCACTCCTCCGCCAGCCGCGCCGTCCGCGCCACCCCGTCCGGGCAGTGAGGGTAGGCGCGCGCCATCTCTTCGGGCGGCTTGAGCCAGGCTTGTGGCGACGCCAGCTCCTCGGGAGGGACCCGATCGCGCGTCGTGTTGAGGGCGATGGCGCGCAGCAGGCGTTGCAGATCGAAGTCGCGCGCATCGACCAGATGGACGTCGTTGACCGCCACGGGCGGGATGCCGAGACGCCGCGCCGCCTGCAGACGCTGCAACGACCCCGCGCCGGCGCGCATCGCGACCCCGGAGTCGAGCGCCAGGTAGAGATCGCCCTCTCCGCGCGCCGCGCGCACCGTCTCGAGGAGGACCGGCGACGGGGCCAGGATGACGAGCCCCGCCGAGCCGTTCATGAGCGCGCCGGAGAGCGCGAAGCCGGGGTCGCAGTGCCGCCGCGTCAGGATCCGGCAGAGGTTCGCGTACCCTTCCCGGCTCTTGACCAGAAGCGTCGCCCGCTCCCCCGCCGCGGCACGGCGCGGATCGGACGCCGTCACCTCGGCCCCGAGAATCGGCTGCAGCCCGGCCTCCCGCGCGATCTCCCAGAAACGGACCGCGCCGTACAGCCCGTTGATATCGGTCAACGCCAGCGCCTTCATGCCGCGATCGCGGGCGGCAAGGCAGAGGGCCTCGATTCCGGCCGCCCCGCGCATCAGGCTGTAGTGCGAGCGTACCTGCAGGTGAACGAACGGGACCGGGTCGATCGTCACGCCGCGCCTTTGCCCAGCAGCCGTCCGGAGACGACCGTCCCGGACCCGAAACGGATGCGAATCCGATCGATCGCCTCCGCCAGAGTCTCGGCGGCCCCGATCCGCCCGGCGCCGGGCCCGCCGTCGAGCTTCTCCGGGCCGAACAAGACGAGCTGACGCGGAGAGGTGACGAGACCCGTACAGCGCAGCTCCAGGCGGCGCACCCGCTCCCGCCGCGTGCGGGCCAGATGGAGCAGCGCGCGCGCCTCGCGGAACAGCAGGAGATCGGCGGCGGTCGGCACGGCCGGCCTGATCTCGCGGCGCGCCTCGATCCCCCCGGCGTGGCGCACCGAGACC
>Ga0137403_10010946_pt1 | contig 10028 bp, 6 predicted proteins | sample CZOMad2_1_16fung_FD_122057 | JGI IMG/M metagenome (GOLD analysis project Ga0137403, IMG submission 122057) | Vadose zone soil fungal communities from Angelo Coast Range Reserve, California, USA - CZOMad2_1_16fungal (Hybrid Assembly) | ecosystem: Environmental > Terrestrial > Soil > Vadose zone... | reverse complement strand
AGCTCGTGCGCGCCGGCTGGCTCGAAGGAACGCCGCCCCGGCTATACAGCGTGCAGGCCGCGGGATGCGCGCCCGTCGTGAAAGGGTTCGAGGCCGGGGCCGAGTCTTGCGCGCCGTGGCCAAACCCCCAGACGATTGCCGCGGGGCTGCGGGTTCCCGCCCCACTCGGGGATCGCCTGATGCTTCGAGCATTGCGTGAGAGCGGCGGCGGAGCGGTGGCGGTCACGGACGGGCTCCTCGCCGCGGCGGCGAGTGACCTGCAGACGCTCGAAGGCATCGACGCCTCGCCGGAAGGCGGGGCTTCGCTCGCGGGAGCCATCGAGCTCAAGGCGCGGGGGGCGTTTCAGCCTGACGATCGCGTAGTGATCTTCAATACGGGCGCCGGGTGGCTCTACCGAGCTTAACCCGTTTATATTCCATCGCTTGAGACCTATGCGCATCGCGATCCTGGACCCCGCCGCCGGCATCTCGGGCGATATGACCCTCGGGGCGCTGCTTGCCCTGGGCGTGCCGCAAAACTGGCTCGAGGCGCTGCCGCGGCGGTTGGGGTTCGAAGGCGTGGCTGTCACCGTTCGGAACGCCGTGCGGTGCGGCGTGGGGTGCAAGCAAGTCGAGTTCACGATCCCGGAGCGAGCGCACGGACGCCACGTCGGAGAGCTGGTGCGAGTGGTCGAGCAAGCGCCGGTATCCGATTGGGTGAAGGAGCGGGCGGTGCGGGCGTTCCAGCGGGTTGGGGACGCCGAAGGCCGGGTGCACGGCGTCGCACCCGAGAAGGTGCATCTGCACGAGGTCGGGGCGGTGGACGCCGTGCTCGACATCGTGGGTGCGATCGAGGGGTTCGAGCAGCTCGACGTCGAAGCGGTGTACGCCTGGCCCGTCGCGGTGGGGAACGGGTGGGTGGAGGCAGAGCACGGTCGGCTGCCGGTCCCGGCGCCGGCGACGGCGATCCTGCTCGAAGGGGTCGAGCTGGCGACGGGCGGCCCGGTGCAGGGCGAGGCCACGACACCGACCGGGGCCGCCTTGGTGCGCGTCCTCGCTGCGGGTCCGCCGCCCGGGCAGTGGCGCATGCTGAAAAGCGGGTGGGGCGCGGGGCAGCGGAACCCGAAGCACTATCCCAACGCGTTGCGGATCCTCTTCGCCGAGCAGGCGGCGGAGGCCGGCCGCGTCGCGCTGCTGGCCACGGATGTAGACGACATGAGCCCGGAGTACGTGGAGCCGCTGCGGCAAGCGCTCGTTGCCGCCGGGGCCCTGGACGTGCAAACGTGGCCGGTGCAAATGAAGAAGGGACGATCCGGGTTCCGGGTGGAGGTCGTGGCGCCCGAGGAATGCGCCGAAGCCGTGACCGCCGCGCTGTTCCGGCACAGCACCACGGCGGGGATCCGTCGCTGGGTAGCAGAGCGGGCGACGCTGGCCCGCCGCCACGTGACGGTGCGGCTCACGCCCGAAGTCACCGTGCGGGTGAAGGTGCTGGAGCAACCGGATGCGGAAGGTGTGCGAGTGAAACCGGAGTACGATGATGTTCTCGCGGCGGCCCGCGTGCTTGGCCGACCGCCGCTCGAGGTCGCCCGGGTCGCGCAGCGCGACGCCGAGGCGTTGGTCGCCAAATCCAAGGAGTGAGCATGACCGTGAAGCATCAAGTCGCCCTTCTCGGGTGCATGTGTGTGGCCGCTTCGGCTCCGACCGCCCTGCGCGCGCAGGGTATTGGCTTCATCCCGGCGGCGGCGGCATGTGGGCTCAAGGCGAGCAGCAAGGTGACCAGTGGCATGGAATCGCTCAGGACCGGGACGAACACGAAGTTCGCTGACCAACGCACCAAGGCGTTCAAGGAAGCGGAGCGCGACCTGACGCAGGCCGTCGGGGCAGACGACCACGGAAAAAGCTCGGGCGCGTGGTACTACCTGGCGCGGTATTACATGGCGGTCAACGATCTCGCGGGCGCGGACTCCGCCTTCACGAAGGCCCTGGCGCTTGCGCCGGGCTGCAAGGACGACATCGCCTTCCACCGGCGCGAGGCGTGGGTGCCGGTCTTCAACGCCGCCACGGCGGCGTGGCAGGCGGGGAACACCGACTCCGCGATCGCGGCGTTTCGGCGCGCCAACGAAATCTACCAGGCCGAGCCCTTGGGCTTCATTTACCTTGCCAACCTGTTTATCGCTCGAGATGAGCCCGATTCGGCGCTCAAGCAGGCGAACGCCGCGAAGTACCACATGGACTCCCTCGTCTATGCGACGCGCATGGACTCGGCGGCAAAGTACTTCCGATTGGCTGTGCCGGCCGCATCCGATCCGAAGTACGCGAACGATCGACGGGAAGCGTGGCTGAACGTCGCCCGCGTGTATCACAGCGAGAAGCGCTACGACGAGGCGGCTGCGGCCTACAGGGAGTTCCTCGGCGCGTACCCCAACGACGTGCAGGCGAGGGCGAGCCTGGCGGAATTGTATCTGCGCGCGAATCAGCGCGATTCCGCCATGGCGCTGTACGCGGCCATCCCGGCGCACGCGGACTCGGCGAGTGCGGATGATCTGTTCGGCGCTGCTGCAGCCGTGCTGAGCGCGATCCCGCAGATGCCCGACACCTCCGACCTCGATGCCGCGTGCGCGAAGGCGCTGAAGCGGAAGACTCCCACGCTCACGGCGCGTCAGATTTCAGCGCGGTGTCAGCCTGCGGCGGCGGACACGATGCGGAAATTCCATGCGTTGGCGGACCCGCTGTACCGCCTTGGCGTGCAGACGTACCAAGCGGGTTTGGTGAAGAATCCCTACCATCGCGACGCGCTCTACAACCTCACCGGCATCTCGTTCGTGCTCAACGACACCGCCAAAGTGCTGCTGCTCGCCCAGCGACTGTACGCGGTAGATCCGATGAACCGCCTGTCGCTCACCAAGCTGGCGGGCGCCTGGCAGCTCGCGGGGAAGAAGGACTCCGCGTTGTATTACCTCACGTTGGCGGACTCGCTGCCTATTGAAGTCAGCGTCGGCAAGTTCGTCGCGAACGAGCAGGGCGGGGCCCTGGAAGGCCTGTACTCGAACTTCCACTCCAAGCCCTCACGGCCGGTGAAGGTGACGTTCGAGTTGGTCGACGGCAAAGGCAACGTAGTGGCGTCGCTGCCACAGGACATACCCGCGCTCGATCCGGGGGCGAATCAGTCGTTCAAGCTGAAAGCGACCCAAACGGGGGCAATTGCCTGGCGGTACAAGCGATCGTAAGGGCCGGGATTGATAAAGTAGCCGAATCTTGGCACACTTCCTCCCAAGTTAGGCCTTTCGCGGGCGTAATTCAGGGGTAGAATGCCAGCTTCCCAAGCTGGACGTCACGGGTTCGAATCCCGTCGCCCGCTCTGCCGGTTCTCGTCTGGACCTCGGTGACGCCTCGCCATGCATGGATTCCGCTCGTCCTCGGTGTGGCCTGCTCCTTCGGAGGCACCCCCGAATCATCCCGTCCGCGTTGGCAACTCGTGTGGCACGACGAGTTCGACGGTACCACCCTCGATGCCAGAAAATGGGTCCGGGAGACCGGCGGCGACGGCTGGGGCAACGCGGAGCTCGAGTTCTACACCGACCGCACCGAAAACGCGCGTGTCGCAGGCGGCAGCCTCATCATCGAGGCCCGCGGCGAGACGTTCGGGAACCGTGACTACACGTCTGCCCGACTAAAGACCCAAGGGTTGGGCGTGTGGCGCTACGGGCGCATGGAAGCACGGATTCAGGTCCCGCGCGGACAGGGCCTGTGGCCCGCCTTCTGGATGCTGGGCGACAACTGCGCCACGGTGGGATGGCCCGGATGCGGCGAGATCGACATCATGGAGAACATCGGCAAGGAGCCGCGCCGGGTGCACGGCACCGTCCATGGCCCCGGCTACTCCGGTGCCCAGGGCGTCACGAGCACCTATGAGCGGAGCGCGGGAGCTTTCGCCGATTCCTTTCATGTCTTCGCGGTCGAGTGGGACCCGGGCGCGATTCGCTGGTATGTCGACGATTCGCTGTACACGACCGTCACTCCGAATGACCTGCCCGGACCATGGGTATACGATCATCCGTTCTTCATCATTCTGAACGTAGCGGTCGGTGGGTCCTGGCCCGGCAATCCCGATACTACGACGGTTTTCCCGCAGACGATGCGGGTCGACTATGTGCGGGTGTACGAGAAGACGGGCGGAGGAGGAAGGTAAGGGTCGGCTCGAGACCAATGACGTCCTGGTGTCGTGGGCCGTGCCGAGAGGGCCGTCCCTGAACCCGGCGGACAAGCGGCTGGCTATCAGGACTGAAGACCATTCAGCGGCTGGCGCGATCGCGTTTCCCAAAGCATATTTGATAACTTTTGGAAGTCACGGCCCGCGTTGGGGTTGCGACGTCAGGCCTCACAAAGTCCTTGAAGGGTAGGGAAGTGCCGTGATTCGCGTGCAGTCGGTAGCACCTGACTCCATCGGCGGCGAGCTGGGGCTCGCGCCTGGAACCGAGCTGTTGGCCGTCAATGGCCGGCCGCTCGAGGACTTCCTCGACTGGGAGTTCCTCACGGCGGACGACCGCTTCCTCTTGGCGGCGCGCCTGCCGACGGGGGAGGCGGTCGAGTACGACATCGAGCGCCCCGAGGGGCTCCCGATGGGCGTGACGCTCGAGCCGCCGCGGATCAGGCGTTCCGGGAACCACTGCGACTTCTGTTTCGTGGATGGGAACCCGGACGGCCTGCGGGCGCCATTGTACATCCGCGACGACGACTATCGGCTCTCTTTCCGCTACGGCAACTTCGCGACGCTCACGAACCTGAAGCCCTGGGACATGGAGCGCATCGTCGAGTATCGGCTGTCGCCCCTATACGTCTCCGTGCATGCCACCGACCCCACGATCCGCCGGTGGCTGCTCCGCAACCCCGAAGCGCCCGACATCATCCCACAGCTCGGCTGGTTCGCCGAGCGGGGGATCGCGTTTCACACCCAGGTCGTCCTGGTTCCAGGGGTGAACGACGGGGTCGAGCTGGAACGCACGCTCGCCGCGCTGTACGGTCTCGGTCCCGCGGTGGTGTCCGTTTCGGTCGTCCCGGTGGCCCTGACCGAGTTCTCGAAGCACAGTCTGGTGCGCGAGCTGACGCGGGACGAGTGCCGGGCGGCGCTTGCGGCGGTCGACCGGATGGCGACTCGGGCACTCGCCGAACGGGGAGCACCGTGGTGCTTTGGCGCCGACGATCTCTACCTCCAGGCGGGAGAGCCCCTGCCGGGCCCTGCGTGGTACGGGGATTTCGAGCAACGCGAAAACGGTGTCGGCGCGGTGCGGTTTCTTCAGACCAGAATTGCGGCGGCCGTCGAGCGGCTTCCCGACCTGGCCGGGAAGCGCATCGGAGTGGTGACCGGCCGGGCCATGGGTCCCTTGATGCCGCAGGTGCTGGCCGACGTCGCGGCGACTACGGGGGGCCGTTTCGAGCTGGTCGTGGTCGAGAACACGCTGTTCGGATCCTCGGTCACCACGGCGGGCCTCCTTCCCGGAGCGGCCATCGAGCGGGCACTCGGCGATCGGCGGGACCTGGATTTCGTCTTGCTTCCGGCCGAGGCCGTGAACGACGACCTGGTATTCGTGGACGACGTGAGCGCCGACGAGCTGGCGGAGCGGCTGCCATGCCCCGTTCACCTGTCGTACGACTTTGCGGACGTGCTCGGCGAACTCGGAAGTGGGAACGCGGAAGTCGGAACAGGTGATCACAGTTCCGCATTCCGCGTTCCGCGTTCCGCGTTGGAAATGAGCCAAATGTCGCGCAGCCAGCGTTGCACGATGGCGAGCAAATCGGATCGTTGCCGGCGATACTCGGCTTCGATGGCTGCCGTCAGTTCGTCCTCCCATCTGTCCCGCAAATCTTTTTCTACATCGTCATACTTTTGCAGCGGCGAACGGGCGGTCAGGCTTTCATCAATGGCGGTCTTCATGGCATTGAGCTTCTGCAGCAGCACATCCATGAGCCGGTAACGCCCCAGCAAACTCTTTTGTTCCGCCGCCGCCATTTCACTGAAGGCCGAGAGCCAGGCCATTTCCGCCGGCGCGAGCGGTCGCGGTCCATCGCCCGCGAAATTCAATCGCAAACACCGGGAGACAATCGTCTCCAACAACCGTTGCTGCTCCGTAGTCAACAAAATCAAAACCGACTTCGGCGGCGGCTCCTCCAGCGTTTTCAAAAATGCATTCGCGCCTTGCACGTTCAATCGGTCTGCCGCCACGATGGTCGCCACCTTATATTCCGCTTCGGTCGGTTTGAGATGGATGTCGTGCATCAGGTCCCGCATTTGCCCGATGCTGACCGTGCGCGACTTGGATTCCGGCCGCACCCAATGCACATCCGCATGGTTTCCATTGGCGATCTTGCGGCAATTCGCGCAATGATCGCAGCAATCAATCGCGATCCCGCTTTTGCCGCGCACGGGTTCCTGGCAGTTCAAAGTCTTGGCCAGCGTTTGGGCAATCGCTTCGAGCTCGCTCAGCTCATGCCCCGTAAAAAGATAGGCATGCCCCAACCGCCCGCGTTCGAGCGAGCGCTGCAACAGACTGACCCCCTGCGCTTGGTCTGGAAAATCTTTAAATGCCATCACCAAAATTTAACCACGGACGGCACGGATGACACGGATAAAAATTTCGTTTGTTGCCCGCCATTTCGAAGTTCTATTCATCGCAAATGTGATTTGAACGGAGCGCGGCTCTGCGAGCCGCAGCACGTTTAAAAATTAGAACGTCGTGGGCTATTTCTATGCGTTGTTATTGCGAACGTTGCTGCGGCTCGCAGAGCCGCGCTCCGCATGCTTTTGCCAAATTAGAACTTCCCAAATATTCGTTCCCGGCGTTTGTAGTGTCAAACACTACACAAAGATTCGTACCCCACCTGACAGACAGTTTTTCGCTCAGTCCCTATTATCGGAGCGTGATGCAGAAGCAAGAGGTGGGGGTGATTCGGTTTCCGCTATCGTTGAGGATAGCGGCAGAAATGGTCCGGTTGGCCGACGCTGCTAGCGTTCAAGGCGTCGGCAACCGGATCGCTCAACTCTTCACGGCCTTACGAATGGGGACGGGCGGAGTGGCAGGCGCTCCGCCCGACTCATTGTCCGAACGCCTTTTGGCGAATCTGCCGCGACAATTTCCGCAAAAGCACTATGGCCCATGGTGCATAAATTTTTTTCCGAAAAGGTGGGGCAAACATCTGTCCCGCCATCCAGTCCGCCGCAGTCTTACCGGCGGAGGACGGTGTTTGCCACGACTCCCCCGTGGGGTTCGCCACCTTTTCGGTTTTCTCTTTAAGATAGGGACGCCGTGCTGCAGACGGAGCGCGGAGCATCGCTCCGCGGTTTGCCGCTTTTGCAGAGGTCTCCCGGGGCGTGAAATGCGAGGAGGCCGCAGTTCCTTGCAGGCGCTAAGAATTCCCACCCGCCTGCATCCACAGAATCGCGTGTTGCAGCAGTTCATTCGCATCCTTGAGATCCAATTTCTCCTTGATGCGCGCGCGATAGGTCTCAATCGTCCGCATATCCAGATGCAAATCATCCGCAATCTGCCGCGTGTTGTGCCCCTGGCCGAGCATCTCAAACACGCGCAATTCCCGATCTGAAAGACGCGCCACTGGCAGGGTATTCGCGCCTTTGCGACTGCCGACGGCGCCAGTGGCAATCCGCGCCGCCATCTTTTCGCTCATATAAACATCGCCCGCCAGCACCGTGCGAATCGCCACCATGATTTTTTCCGTCGCCTCCTGCTTCGTGATATAACCCCGCGCACCGGCGCGAATGACCCGCTCCGCATGAAGCAATTCGTCGTGCATCGAAACCACCAAAATCGCCAGTTCCGGATACCGGTTGCGGACGTCCTTGATCAATTCCAGTCCGTGAGATTGTTTCAAAGTGAGATCAACAATGGCCAGATGTGGCGCCGTTGCCTCAATCATCTCCAAAGCCGTGAAACGATCTTCCGCCTCGCCGCACACCGCCAAATCCGGTTGTTCATGAATCGCCGCCGCCAGCCGTTCGCGCACCATCGGATGATCGTCCACCAGCAGAATGCGAAGCTTCGCTGTCTCCGCGGTTGTTTTTTGTCGCTCCGTTCGCATTTCCGAATTCAAACAGGCGGTTGCGGAACGCGGCAAGAAACAATTATCCCTCCGTTCGCTCCCGGCGAAATATTCAGCGCTCCGCCGATCGTTCGGGCACGATACTGCATCGTGTGCAGCCCCATTCCGCCGGTCTTTCCCAGCGACGGCGGAATGCCAGCGCCGTCGTCCGTAACAGTCAATTCGATGAACCCGCCGTTGCAATTCAAACGAACCGAAATCCGCTGAGCCTTCGCGTGTTTCACGGCATTGTTTACCGCTTCCTGTGCGATGCGGTAAAGGTGCGTCGCGAATGCATTGTCGCGGACGACAACCGATTCATCACAATGCGCCTGGCAATCAATGCCCGTTCGCGAGTGGACACCCGCAGCCAGTTGTTGCAACGCCACGTGCAGACCGTCCACTTCCAATTGGACGGGAAAAAGCCCTCGCGCAAGCGTCCGCGCTTCCGTAATCGCGTCGTCCAGCACCGTGCCGAGCACGAGCCGGCGCGCCAGCGTCTCACCTTCGACGAACCCCTGGAACGCCGACACGGCGGCGACGATCTCTGCCGCGCCCGCCACGCTGAGCTCGATGCGCGTGGTGTACTCGTACCCCGCTTCCTTGCGGAGGCGCTGGACGCGATTCACCAGCTCGCGCGCCAGGCCTTCCTGGATCAGATCGTCCGTCAGCCGCGGATCGACCGCGGCCACGTACGGACCGTCCGCCTGCACCGCCCAGTCGCTCACCACGTCGCGCGTCACCAGCACGTCTTCGGGTCGGAACTCGAAGTCTCCGGACCGCACGGGGTCACCACGTTCCAGTGCCTCCAGCTGTTCCGCCGTGAGCTGGGACACTGCGGCGGCGGCCCGGGGCGTGTCCTTCCCGTAACGCTTGCCCAGGCTGCGGTATTCCGCCTTCCCCTTCAGCCGCACCAGGTCGTGGTCCGAGCCGGCCACTTCGATCGCCTTGGCGTTCAGTTCGGCGGCCAGGATATCTAACAGGTCTGCCAAGGCCGGGCCGCGCAGCTTCGCCGGGACCACCACCTGAACCTTGGCCACGGGCTGGCGCACGGGGAGCTGCTTGGTCTCCCGGGCGGCCCGCCCCAGGGAGGCGAGCTTCCGCACGGCCGCCATCGCCTGGAGCAGCTCCGGGGCCCGCCGGCCCAAGTCGGTCGGGAAAGGCGCCAGGTGCACCGAGGTGCCCACGAGCGCCCGGTGGATCCAGTCGGCAATGAACGGCGCCGCCGGGGCGAGCAGCCGCGCCGAGGTAACGAGGACCTCGTGCAGCGTCTCCAGCGCCACCGCGTCGGTCGCCCGGTCAGGCGCCCAGAAGCGCGGACGGTTCCGGCGGATGTACCAGCGGGACAGGTCTTCGCCCACGAAGTCCATGACCCCCCGCACGCCGGCGGTCACGTCGTAGTCCGACCACGCTCCACGCACCTCTGCCACCACTTCGTCGAGCCGCGCCAGCAGCCAGCGGTCCGCGGGCGGTCGCCTTTCGAACGCCGTCGCGGCGGCCTCGGCGGGCGGCTTCCAATCCTCGGCGTAGCGCCGGAAGAACTCGTAGGTGCTGCGGAACGCGTTGAGAAACCCGCCCGTCACATCCGGGATCTGGCGGCGATCGAATCGCTTGGGCAGCCACACCTGGCTTTGGCCGAGCAGGTACAGCCGCACCGCGTCGGCCCCGTATTCCTCGATCACCTCCCAGGGGTTCACGACGTTGCCGCGGCTCTTCGACATCTTCTGGCCCTGGGCGTCGAGCACGAGCTCGTTGACGATCACGTTCTTGTAGACCATCGCGTCGAACGCCGTGACCCCGATGGCGAGCAGCGAGTAAAACCACCCCCGCGTCTGATCCACGCCTTCGCAGATGAAGTCGGCCGGGAAGTGCGCCTTGAAGTCGGCCTGGTGCTCGAACGGGTAGTGCCACTGGGCATACGGCATGGCGCCCGAGTCGAACCAGGCGTCGATCACCTC
>Ga0137403_10010945_pt1 | contig 10028 bp, 10 predicted proteins | sample CZOMad2_1_16fung_FD_122057 | JGI IMG/M metagenome (GOLD analysis project Ga0137403, IMG submission 122057) | Vadose zone soil fungal communities from Angelo Coast Range Reserve, California, USA - CZOMad2_1_16fungal (Hybrid Assembly) | ecosystem: Environmental > Terrestrial > Soil > Vadose zone... | reverse complement strand
AATAAAAAAGGCGGCTTATTCAGCCGCCCTTCAATTGCGGGGGAAGGATTTGAACCTCCGACCTTTGGGTTATGAGCCCAACGAGCTACCACTGCTCCACCCCGCGGTATAGACATCTATTATATGCCCGAAAGAAGGATCGTCAACATCTCAACGACCCAGATAGATCCGGGACAGATACGCGCCGTCGGTTACAAGGTGGTAGATGCAGAACAGCGAGATCGACGCGAAGAACAGGAAGAAGCCGATTTTTTGGTAAGGCAAGCCGGTTCGACGCATAGCGCGTTGCCCTTTCTCGAAAATCTTATCCTTTCCCACCGAGCTTTACAAACCGGATGGAAGGCGATAACGTCCCGTGTCCGGAGGTAAGTAATGGATGCATTGATGGCCGAAAAACTGGCGATTCGGGAGACGGTGGAAAACTGGGTTTTGTGGCGCGATGCCGGAGATTGGGAGCGCTTCAAAACCGTCTGGCATCCGGAAGGATGGATGAACGCCACCTGGTTTCAGGGCCCGGCGGAGAAATTTATTGAAGTCAGCAAGGAAGGTTTCAACAAAGGCGTCAACATCCTGCATTTCTACGGCGGCTTTTCCGTCGATATCGCCGGCGAGCGCGCGATCGCGCAAACCAAGATGACCATCAGCCAGCGCGCCACGGTGGAGGGAGTTCTCGTGGACGTCCTGTGCACGGGCCGCATGTACGACTTCATCGAAAAGTACCAGGGCCGCTGGGTCATTCGACGGCGCCAGCCGATTTATGAGAAAGACCGGATGGATCCGGTTGATCCCTCCGCTACGCTCAAGCTCGATGCCGAATTGCTGGCGAGCTTTCCGGAAGGCTATCGTCATCTTGCCTATCTCCAATCGAAGATCGGTTTCCCTGTCAGAAAAGGTCTGCCGGGCTTGAAAGGCGCTTCGGTGGAAAAGATTTACGGGGAAGGGAAGGCGTGGCTCGCGGGCTCCGCAAAGCCCGGCGATCCGGTGTGGGCATGAGGATCCTCAAGCACCTGTTATGGATTGCTCCGCTGCTGATCATCCTCGCCGTCGTGGGTCTGGTCGCATCGACCGCCAATGCCAGAGCCAATGAAGAGCGGTATCACGAGAGCCTGCCAAAATCGCTTCTGGTCCAAAGCGACAACTTCCCGAACAAGGAAGCCATACCCACTCAGTTTACCTGCTTCGGCACAGGCTACTCACCGAACATCAAGTGGTCAGGCGCGCCGGAAGCCCGTTCCTACGTTCTCATTGCGATGGACTGGGACGCGCCTTCGCCGAGGCTCCGATTGTTTCCGGTGGTGCACTGGGTTCTATACAACATCCCTGCAACTCTGAGCGAGATCCAGACCCGCGCAACGAAACCGATCCTGGACCAGAAAAGGATCGCTGTCGGGATGAACATCAGCGGATCAACCGAATATGCGCCGCCATGCCCGCCGCTGGGACAACACGAGTACGTCTTCCGCGTATATGCCCTGGATGTGGACCGGATTCAGCCGGAAGCAAACAATAAGGCCGGCGTGATGGACGCGATGAAAGGGCATATCCTCACCTACGGGGAGCTGGTTGGTCTGTTCGGGGGTTAAGCGCCTGCCGTATGCGATCGCTAATCGACCCGTTGGGAGCTTCCCTCAAATAGCTTTCGAGTTGCCCCCTCAAAGCGGCTGAATTCCCCTTGCGCAGATAGAGCTTCGCCAGGAGCAAATGCACATCTGCAATGCGATGCGGCCGCTCGTTGGCTTTGAGGGCCATGGCTTCCGCGTCATCAAATCGTCCTTCTTCGAAAAGGACGACAGCGAGCACGTGATAAGAATCCCCATCATCCGGAGCCATTTCGATCGCACGCCTGGTGAATTCTTCGGCTTTGACCCAGCGCTTGCGCTTCATTTCTTTTCGCGCGCGATCGAGCTCCTTTTGCACGTTCTTCGGGGTGAGGTATTCGTCCACGGATACAGTGGGCGCCAGCCGCTGGGAAGACGTCCGCGGCGCACGCAACTCGATCATTACCAGCTCGGACTGCGTCATCACATCCACATCCTGAGCCGCGCGGTCGTATCCCTGATACTCCACAACGACCGTGTATTGTCCGGGCGGAAGAAATCCAAAACGAAACCGCCCATCGAAGTTTGTGTACTGCTGATCGACGGGGATCGTCGAACGCAGGAGCTCGACCCGCGCGAAGCGTACAGGCCCGCGATTGCCGGCGATGCGAACCTGACCTTCAATGCCGACGAGCTGTGTGAGCAAGGTCATCATCAGAAAGCTTGTAAGCATGCCGCCATCGTAAGATCGGCCCGGTTCGGCGAACAGATCCAGATTCGCTATCATGTAACCGGTACAGTCCGAAACTGTACCGGTGAAATCGCTGCAGTTCTGAGTCTGTTCGGAGGATGCCTGGTGGCGTAAATTGGGAGCCCTATGACAAGAGTCCGTGATGCCAGCGTACCGCTGTATTTGAAGGTCGCGCGTCAGATCGAAGGACAAATCCGCAAGGGCGCGCTTCGCGTCGGCGACAAGGTTCCGTCGATTCGCGGCATGCGCCGCCAGCAGCGCGTGAGTGTCTCGACGGTGTTGCAGGCGTACTTCTGGCTGGAGAATCAAGGCTGGATCGAACCGCGGCCGCAGTCCGGTTTTTACGTGAGGATCCCGTACGCCGAGCTCGTGCCCGAGCCGGAGTTTCAACCGTCGCGAAGTGTGCCCACCGAAGTTGGAGTCGGTGAACTTCTGGACGAAGTGGTGCGAGCCGTCGGCGATCCCGCCAAAGTGCCGTTTGGCGCTGCCTGCGCTACTCCCGCGCTTTATCCGAATCGGAAAATGAACCGGATTATCCAGAAGATCACCCGGCAGAATCCGGAGCACAGCACGCGCTACATCCCGAACGGTATCGAAGCTTTGCGCCGGCAGATTGCGCGCCGCTCCATCGGATATGGCTGCAGCTTCTCTCCGAGCGAGCTGGTTATCACGTGCGGAGGCATGGAAGCCCTGAACCTGGGATTGCGTGCAGTGGCCCGCCCGGGCGATGTGATTGCCATGGAGAGTCCGACGTATTTCGCGATGCTCCAGATTATCGAATCCCTGGGAATGAAGGCGATCGAGATTCCAACCTATCCCAAAGGCGGGATGGACCTCGATGGGCTGGCCACGGCTATCCGAAAACATCGCGTGCGCGCATGCATCAGCATGACGAATTCGCATAATCCGCTCGGCTACGTTCTCAGCGACGAATACAAGAAGAGCCTCGTCACGCTGCTCAAGCAGCATAATCTGCCGCTGATCGAGGACGATGTCTACGGTGATCTGACATTCAACGGAATTCGCCCGAAGACCGCGAAAACGTTCGATACAGAAGGCCTCGTTCTCCTGTGCTCGTCGTTTTCGAAAATCCTCAGCCCGGGGTTTCGCGTCGGCTGGATTCATCCGGGCAGGTATCTTGATGCGGTCTCGCGTCTCAAGTTCATCAACACGATTGCCTCGCCTTCGCTTCCTCAATTGGCCATTGCCGAATTCATCGAGTCCGGTGGTTACGACCGGCACCTGCGCGGGTTGCGCACGGCGTTTGTCAGCCAGGTACAGCTTGTCAGCCAGGCCATTGCGAAGTACTTTCCCGAGGGAACAAAGATCTCACGGCCTGCGGGAGGGTTCGTGTTGTGGGTGGAACTGCCGAAGAACATCGACGCGCTGAAACTCTATCGGGCGGCGCTGGCGCAGAACATCAGCATCGTTCCAGGCCAGATTTTTTCCCCGAGCGGCCAGTTCAAGAATCACGTCCGGATCAGCTGCGGGCAGATGTGGAGTGATGTCGTGGACCGTGCGCTTCTTACGCTGGGCAGGTTGTGCGAGAAGTCAAATTAGAAAGAATGAGAACGCGGGCTAAAGCCCGCGACTACATTAAGGATCCAGTTGACTGCAATGTAGTCGCGGGCTTTAGCCCGCGTTCATCGCTTACTGTTCGGGCGTCACCAAAACCACTTCGCCCGGCTTCACAAGTTTCAATTCTTCGCGGGCGAGCTTTTCAATCGTTGTGGGATCGCTGCGGAGAGCCTGGATCTCATCGGTGAGCCGTTTGTTTTCGGTCTCGATCTGGCCGATTTCAGTTTCGATGGCGGTGAGTTTTGTCGATTGGACGTGCACTTGAAGCGCGCCCTTGTCGTTGAAGACGGCGAGCAAAAGCATGGCGAACGTGAGGAGGCCAAAGACGCCAAGAGCGATTCGAACGATGAGGCCTTGCATCAAGCTTCGGTGATCCACTGTCTCCCGTATTCGAGCAGCTTTTCCAGATCCTCTCTGGATGTCGACTCCGCGTAGAACCGTACAACCGGCTCCGTGCCGGAAGGTCGCATCAAAACCCAGCTTCCATCGTCGAATAAGAGCTTTAAACCGTCAACCCGATTCTCTTTAACGACTCGCCGGCCGTGAAACTCGCGAACGTCGGAAGCGATCTTCTGTTTGACCCGCGCGCTGATCGCCGGATCGAGCTTCACGTTCAATCGTTGATTATACACAGCGCCGACTTTCGAAAAAAGATCATTTAGCTGATTCTTCAATGACTTGCCGCGGCTCGCACGCATTTCCGCAATGAGCAGGCATGCGAGAATACCGTCCTTTTCCGGAACGTGACCACGAATCGAAAGGCCCGCGCTCTCCTCGCCGCCAAGAATGATGCGTCCTTCCTTAATGTATTCGCCGATGTACTTGAAGCCGACCGGCGTCTCGAGCAGTTCCAGATTGTGGTACTTCGCGACGCGATCGATGAGATGGGTTGTCGCAACGGTTCTTGCAACGCCGCCACGCCAGCCGCGAGGGCCGCGGCTCTCGACCAGGTAGTCGACGAGCATCGCAATCAACTCGTTCGGATAAAGGAATTCGCCGCCTTCGTCCAGGATGCCGAATCGATCCGCATCGCCATCGGTGGCCATGCCGAGCTTCAGCCAGTTCTTCTGCATCAAAATCTTCATTTCGCCGAGCTGCTCGTCGGCGGGCTCGGGATGATGGCCGCCGAAATAGACGTCGCGGTTGGTGTGGAGGACCATCGCGGGAATGTTCTCCTGCCGGAGAAATCCGTCGAGGTAGCCGGCGCCGGATCCGTGCAGCGCGTCGTAAGCCATGCTGAGATTGGCTTCCCGGATTTTCTTCGCGTCGATTTTCGTCGCCAGGTCGCGAAGGTAGGCGGGGCCGATCTCGACGCTTTGGATGAGCGAATCATTCGGTTTGGCAGTGAACTCCCAGTTCGCGTTCTGAAGCTGCACGATTTCGTTTTCGATCTCGGTGGTCACCTCAGGCAGAGCCGGTGCGCCGTCCGAGGTCGAGAACTTCAAGCCGTTGTACTCGCCGGGATTATGACTCGCGGTGATATTGATCCCGCCGTCGAGCTTCTCGTTCATGATCGTAAAGGCGACAGCGGGAGTCGGTACTGCTTGAGAACACAGGCGCGCGCGAATATTCTGAGAAGAGAGTACTCGCGCCGCTTCACGGCCGAAGTTTTCGGACGCAAACCGCGTATCGTAGCCGACAAGGAGCGTGGGGGATGGGTTCCGGCGCTTGACGTAGCGGCCGATGGCCTCGGTTGCAAGGCGGACGTTGGCAAACGTGAATTCGTCAGCGATGATCGCGCGCCATCCGGATGTTCCGAACTTGATTCTGGTCATAAGGAGATCATACCAACAAGATGATGGACAAACTTATCGTCTTTGTCACATGCGAGTCGAAAGAGCAGGCAGAGCAGATTGCCCAGACCGTAGTCACCGAAAAACTCGCTGCCTGCGTGAACGTCCTGCCGGGTGTTCGATCCTGCTATGTCTGGGAGCGGCAGCTGACGTGGTCCGACGAGGTGTTGCTGCTGATCAAGACCACGCGGGGACGGTTCGCTCAGCTCGAGACGCGGATCAAGGGGCTGCACAGTTACTCGTTGCCTGAGATCGCCGGCGTCACTATCGACGAGGCATACGAGAAGTATATCGACTGGATCGATGCGAGCGTGGGGGGGTAATTCCTGTAGCGGCGGTCTATGACCGCCGGCGTTCTCGCAAGCTGCTGTATTGCCGGCGGTCATAGACCGCCGCTACAGGCCACGAAACGCGTTTTCCAGGTCTGCAATGAGGTCGCTGACGTCTTCAATCCCCACCGAGATCCGAACCAGGCCATCCGTGATTCCCAGGCGCGCACGCTCTTTTGCAGGGACGGAAGCGTGAGTCATTGTGGCCGGATGCGAGATTAGAGTCTCGACCCCGCCCAGGCTCTCGGCAAGCGAGCAGAGCTTTACTCGCCCGAGAAATGCCTTCGCTCGCGCGAGACTGCCAAGTTCAAAGGCGATCATTCCCCCAAAGCCAGACATCTGCTTCTTCGCCAGTCCATGGCCCGGATGCTTCGGCAAGCCCGGATAGTACACTTTCTTCACCTGCTTCTTCTTCGAGAGATACTTCGCAATCTCCATGCCGTTCGCATTGTGCGCGTCCATCCGTGCTGGAAGCGTCTTGATTCCGCGCAGCACCAGCCACGAATCGAAGGGCGAGAGGATCGCCCCCGCCGCGTTCTGGATGAACTGGAGCCGTTCCGCATCGTCCTTCCGCTTTAGAACAACGACGCCTCCAACGCTGTCGCTGTGGCCATTGAGGTACTTGGTTGCCGAGTGAACCACGATGTCCGCGCCCAGCTCAATCGGCCGCTGGAAGTAAGGCGACATGAACGTGTTGTCCACTACCACGCGGCAGTCGGTGCGATGCGCGATTTCGGAAGCCCGGCGGATGTCCGTAATGGCCATGATTGGATTCGTCGGTGATTCAATGAAGAGCATTCGCGTGTTCGGGCGCATGGCGGCCTTCACGTCCGCGAGGTTTGAAGTGCTCACGTATGAGAAGTCGACGCCGTAGTGACGCACGATCTTGTCGAAGAGCCGGAAGGTTCCGCCATAAACGTTATCCGAGCAGATGGCGTGATCTCCGTGCTTCAGCAGGAGGTGGGTGATCGCGGTTTCTGCGGCCATCCCGGACGCGAAGGCATATGCGGCGACGCCCCGCTCCAGGACAGCCATGTTCTTTTCAAGCGCCATCCGCGTGGGATTCTGCGTGCGGGCATATTCGAAGCCCTTGTGTTTGCCGAGCGCTTCCTGGACGTAAGTGGAAGTTTGGTAGATGGGAATGGTCACGGCACCGGTGGTTGGATCCGGTTCCTGGCCGGCGTGAATCGCGTCAGTTCGAAAACCCATTGAACTGTGACCTCTGCCTTTGTGTCCTTTGTGTCTTTGTGGTTAAACACAAAGACACAAAGGCACAAAGGAGCTACGGCTCGCTTAGATAGTCTTCCCTGTTAATGAGAACGGCACGGGGCTTGCTGCCATCGGGCGGCCCGATGATGCCATCGCGTTCCATGGCATCGAGGAGGCTGGCGGCACGGCCGTATCCAATTCGGAGGCGCCGTTGCAGGGCGGAAGTCGAGGCCTTGCCCATGTCGATGACGATTTTCACCGCGTCCTCGTACAAGGGGTCCAGGTTGCCGTCGGGTTCGCCCAGGTCGGCTCGTTCCTCCGGCGATTCCAGAATCCGTTCGTTGTAGGTCGGCTTGCCCTGCTTCTTCAGGAAATCCACGACCTGTATCACCTCTTCCTCGGTGATCAGCGGTCCATGCACGCGCATCAAACGCGCCGACCCCGGCGGCAGGAAGAGCATGTCTCCACGGCCGAGCAGCGTCTCGGCGCCGTTGGAATCCAGAATCGTGCGCGAGTCCACCTTCGAAGCAACACGGAACGAAATCCGGGCAGGGAAGTTCGCTTTGATCAATCCGGTGATTACATCCACGGATGGCCGCTGCGTCGCGAGGATCAGGTGAATGCCCACCGCGCGCGCCATCTGTGCCAATCGCGTGATGGACTCTTCGACCTCGCGGGGAGCGGTCATCATCAGGTCCGCCAGTTCGTCAATGACGATCACGATATAGGGCAGCGGCTCCCGGTCTTCCTCTTCCTCAGGTTGGCCATTGAGGCCCGGGATTGGAAGCTGCTTCACCTGTTCGTTATAGGCTTCGAGATTCCTGACGCCGCGCCTGGCGAGCTTCTTGTAGCGAGACTCCATCTCGACGACCGCCCACTTCAGCGCGTTCTGCGCGATCTTGGGTTCCGTGACAACCGGTACCAGAAGATGCGGGACGTCCTGATAAAGACCAAGCTCGAGACGCTTCGGATCGATGAGGATCATCTTTACCTGGTCCGGCCGCGCGCGGAAAATCAGCGAAAGAATCATCGCGTTTATCGAAACGCTCTTTCCCGTGCCCGTGGCGCCGGCGGCGAGCAGATGAGGCATCTTTTGAAGATCTGAAATGACAATCTTGCCGGTATGGTCCTTGCCCAGGGCGAGCGGCAGCCGGTACGTGGAAAGATGGTACTCGGAAGCCTCCAGAATTTCGCGCAGCACGATCGTGGCGCGCTCGTTATTAGGTACTTCGATTCCGACGGTGGATTTGCCCGGTATGCGATCGATGCGGACCGATTCCGCTTCGAGCGCGAGGCAAAGGTCATCGCCCAGGCTGGTGATCCTTGAATACTTGATCCCGGCTTCGGGTTTGAATTCAAACGTCGTGACGACGGGTCCGGGATGGATCTGTTGAACATTGCCTTCGACTTCGAACTCGCGCGCCTTTTTCTCGATGAGACGGGCACGCGAACGGAGCTCGTCTTCGTCGATGGCGATGGCCGCGGCAGGGGAGTGGAGCAGGGCAGTGGACGGAAACTCCGTGGACGCCGGTTGAACGGCGGCGGATTTGCGTTTAGAGATTGTGTAGGGGCCGGCTTCAGCCGGCCCGGTTGTCGCGGCCGGCCCGCGCCGGCTAAAGCCGGCGCCTACACCGGCGACCACAGTTTCCGCAGGCACAACGGGCGCCGGCTTGTCCGTCACGATGGTTTGTTTCTTGAGTGTCTTTTCCTTTTTCGTTTCGGCTCGCGCGGCCTTTTCACGAGCGCGGCCGGCTTGCCAGTCCGCCCACTGTTCGGCAAGCGTCCCGACAAAACGGAAGCGCGGCTTCAGAATCGCTACTGCCCACGCGAACGAAAACGTCGTCGCCAGCAGGAGCGATATCAGAAATGTCGACATCAGGATGATGGCGGTGCCTGCGGGATTCAGCAGGTTCTTCAAAGTGTCCGCCATGATGTTTCCGAACAGACCGCCCGCCGGAATGTGATCACGAATCCGAAACGACGACAGGGAAAGCGACGCGGATAGTGTGCCGATCATCAGGATCATTCCGGAAAGACGAACGCCGAAACTCGCCACCGGCCATGATGCCAGCCAGTAGAAGGCGTACACACCCAGGAAGATCGGGATAAGAAAGGCCGACGAACCCCACGCCTGAAAGACAAGATCGGCCACATACGCGCCCACCACTCCGATGAAGTTCGTGGGTTTTTCCGCAAACAGCGGGTTTCGGCTGATGTTGAATGAAGGATCGTCAGGGTTGAAGGAAACGAGACTCAGTCCCAGAAGAATTGCGATTGTCAGCAGCAGCAGTCCGACAAATTCGTTGACCCGGCGATGTGCTGTCGGTACCAGGTATGCCGTCCAACTTCGTTGGGCCATTGTCGATGATTTTAGCGGAATCCGTACCAGATTGCGAGATACACCGTGAGAGCGAGCGCAATCCGGTAGTACACGAACAAATATGTGCTGTGCGTCTGGAGGTAGCGAAGAAGGAACGCAATGGACAGGTAGCCGACAATACCTGCAGTGACTATGCCGACAATGAATGGGCTCATCTGATCTATCGTCACTCCCACTTTTAAGATGTCCAGCATCTTCTTGGCGACCGCTCCCGCGATGATCGGAGCCGAAAGATAGAAGGAAAATCGCGCGGCCGCTTCACGTTTCATGCCGACGAAGAGGCCGGCCGTGATGGTCGAACCCGATCGCGACACGCCGGGGATCAGAGCGAGCGCCTGAGCCAGGCCGACCGTTATCGCATCGGACCAGGAAATTTGTTCGAGATTCTTTTTGTGCCGGCCCACCCATTCAGCGAAGACAAGCACCAGGCCCAGCCCCGCCAGCGTAAGC
>Ga0137403_10010943_pt1 | contig 10029 bp, 10 predicted proteins | sample CZOMad2_1_16fung_FD_122057 | JGI IMG/M metagenome (GOLD analysis project Ga0137403, IMG submission 122057) | Vadose zone soil fungal communities from Angelo Coast Range Reserve, California, USA - CZOMad2_1_16fungal (Hybrid Assembly) | ecosystem: Environmental > Terrestrial > Soil > Vadose zone... | reverse complement strand
AATTCAAGCTCGCGCAAGAGATAGGGTCTACAGTTGGCGTTCTCTCGCGGCGAGGGCTTGTTTTGTGGCGGCGCGCATCGAACCGCTGCAGTCACGTAGCAGTCTCGCAACCGAAGTCCATCATTGCGATCAACCGAAGCCGGCTGATTCGCGAAACCCGCTTTGTGTAGCGCTCGGAAGAGCCAGTCGCCGCTTCGGTCCCCGGTGAAGATTCGCCCCGTTCGATTGCCCCCGTGGGCGGCGGGAGCAAGCCCCAACACCAGCAACCGGGCTCGCGGATCGCCAAAGCTCGGAACGGGTTTGCCCCAGTATGGCTGATCGGTGAATCGTCTTACCTTTTCGCGAGCGACCGTCTCACGCCACTCGACAAGCCGTGGGCAGAGACGACAAGTAATGATGCGGTCCTGCAGTGAGGCTATTGATTCTGCGGTTGTACCATGTGCCAACGGTCACTTCCAGTCGATGCCTACCGCTTCGAACCGTGTAGAGCCGATGTTCTTGATTGAGTGGGTGACAGGCGCCGCTCGCCAGCGGAAATCGCCCGGGTTGTAGTCAATTGTTTGTGGCTTTTGCCCCGGCGACTCGATCCGGACCTTGGCTTTTGTGAGAAACACGCTCAGAGCCGAGAGATTGTGTGTATGGATGTTTGTGGATTGGCCGGGTTCGAGGATCAATCGCTCGATGCGCACACGATCGTTTTCGAGCACGACTGAGTGACCCGGCGAGGTGTCGGGCGTCGACGCTCCCACGGGACCGGGAGACTTCAATATTTCTATTGTGATGTTGCGAAACGGAGTCCTGGCTACGTTAGTAACGCGATGAGTGATAGGGCCTTTAGTGAATCGAGCCTCGCCGTCTTTCAAGAGCAAATCCACCGATTGACCGCCCATTACCTCTGCTTTGAGAGCGGCATCGCCGATCGAAGCGTAGGCGTAGTCGTTAGAGTGAATGTGAAACAGCGTGGTATCGCCCGGTGGCACGACCACGTCGAAGACTTTTACGTACTCATTCTCGAATTTCAGGTGATGCCGCGGCTCGTTGTCGACAGTGACGGGCGACTGAACAGTCGAGGGCAGCAGACCGCAAAGCGACAGGGCAGCAACTGCAAGTGATCGCATCATCACGCCTCCTTTTGTGGAGAGCAATGTATAGCGTAGGGATTGAGGCAGCCGCAAGCAAACGGCGAGTCGCCGTTGACGGTGATTCTGTCGAGACCTCAAACGAGGCTCGGCTTATTGAACTCGGAGCAAGGTAAAGTTACTGTATCTTCGAACGCGCGAATCGCAGAACGGAGTGATTGACACTTGCCATTCGTAACCATTGAAGAATCGCCATTAGCGCCGGATATCAGTCCCGTCGAGATCCACTATCGCGAGGCCGGATCGGGGTTACCGCTCGTTTTTCTACACGGCGGTTGGGGCTACGAGATTTACCCTTTCGATCGGCAAATCGACGCGTTTGGGAATCATTTCAGAATTCTCGTACCGGATCGGACCGGGTACGGGCGTTCGCAGCGGCTCGATCATGTTCCCACGGATTTTCATGCGCGCGCGGCCGTCGAGACGATGCGCCTGCTTGACGCGCTTCACGTCGATCGCGCGGTCTTATGGGGACACAGCGACGGCGCGGTGATCGCGGCCAAGGTGGGACTGGCTGCGCCGGATCGAATCTCAGGGTTGATTCTGGAAGCGTTTCACTTCTATCGAGCGAAGCCCGGTTCGCGAGAGTTCTTCGAGGTGATGGCCGATGACCCTGGCCTTTTGGGTGAACGAGTGGCAAGCACTCTCGCTAGCGAGCATGGCGAGGACTACTGGCGGAAGCTGATAGTGATCAATGGTAATGCCTGGCTCGGGATCGCCGACGAGGCAACGCATGCCAGTCATGACCTGTATGACGAAAAGCTGTCACAGCTACGAGTGCCCGCGCTCTTCATCCACGGCTCGCGCGATCCGCGGACTGAGCCGGGAGAGCTCGAGGCTGTGCGGGCGCAACTGCCCACCGCGAGAATCGAGATGATTGAAGGTGGCGGCCACAGTCCTCATAGCGAGAGCGCTTCGGCGGCGGAGAGCAATCGAATAGCGAGTGAGTTTCTAGAGTTGATTCGCTGAACAGCGCTGGGGAATAATAAGAATGGACCACGGATAGGACAGATGCGACGGATAGGCACGGATCAGCAATCCATCGACAGCAGCCTGATCCGCGTTCTATTCAATCTTCGCAACGCCGTTCCCCGGAGCAGGAAAGCGCGTGAACACCGCCGGATCGTGACCGGGCACAATCAATCGCGGACTCGAAGCCAATTGCTTCATTCGGTCCTGAGCCCTCAAGTTTGAAGCGGCGTCCAGAGTCTGAGCGATCGGCGCGTGCTTATCGAGATTCTCATACAGATAACAATTGTCTGAGGCGATCACCGTGGTTCCCGCCTTCGCATTCACCGCGACATACTGTGAGGCGTAGGTGTGACGCCCGCCCGTATAAAACCTGATGCCATCGATCGCTTCCTGGTCGTCGCCGTTGACAATATGCACGCGGCCTTCTGTGTTCGCCTTGACCAGCGCCAACACGTCCTCGGCGTCAATCCCGCCGTGCGAGCCGCCGGGTTGCCACGCTTCGCCTGTGTAGTAGGCGTACTCGTCGTGCTGAATCCAGATGCGCGCTTTCGGAAAGAGATCCATGCCGTCGGCGTGGTCCCAGTGCATGTGAGTGATTATCACATCGGTGATGTCCTCCGGCTTGAGCCCAAGCTTGGCGATCGCTTCGGACGGTTTGATGAAATCTCTCACCTTCCACTGTTTGAAAAACTTGTCGCGATAGAACCCTGAGTCAACGAGGACGTTCGCGCCGTTTGAGCCCTTCAGTAGCCATACCATCATTTGAATATCGAGCTCGCGCGACCGATCTGCGCCGGCGACCAGCCCAGCGACCGAGAAGTCCGGGATAACCGCGTAACTGATGGCGTAGACTTCGTATGTTGGCTTGGTTGGCTTTTCCCGTGCACCTACAGGGAGGAGCAAAGCCAAAACGAGAAGGAGAGGTTGTCGTCGCATTATGTTCCTCGCTATCTGTTGATGAGCCGTGGTTCGTTCGCGCAAAAGCCGCAAACGTCAAAGACGCAAAGGCGCAAAAGAGGCCTACGTTATCCGCTGGATCTCGACTTCCGTGTTGAAGTCCGGGATACCGCACTCAGGATCGGACACGCCGCGTTCGATCAAGACGTTGCCTTCGGGCCAGTGGACTTGCACGTTGCCTGGCGCGATCGGCGCGATCAGGCAACGGCCTCGCATCTGCCCGACTGTGCTTGTGAGTTGAATTCGATCGCCGTCTATGACTCCGATTCTCTCAGCGTCCTGTCTGCTCATCAGCACGTCTTCGCGGCGTGCTCCGGTCAATGGGTCCATGCTTTGATGAACCATGCTGTTGAACTGCTTGCCTCGCCGCGTCGAGAGCCTCAGCTTTGGACTCGGCGTTTCTTCCTCAACCTTGATGACCGAGAATCTCGCACGGCCGTCCGGCATCGGGAAATGCGTGACCGAGCGGCCGTCGGCGCCAGGCGTTTCACATAGACGTTCGCCTCCCCATTGTATCTGATCGCCCGCTTTGTTCAGACGCTGAATGCCTTCGTAGGCAGGAACCGCGCGCGCGAGTTCGTTGCGAATCGACTGGGCGTCGTCGAAGTGAATCAGCGGAGCGAGGTCGGGCCGAGCGCGTTCGGCGATCCTCATCAGGATCTCCCATTCGGGCAATGCTTCGCCGATTCGTCTTCCGGGTATCTCAGGGCTGAAGAGTATTCGCCGCTCGGTTGACGTTTCGGTTCCTCCGCCGCGCTGTTCGTAGCGAGTCTGCGCAGGAAGCAGCACGACCGTGTCGGCCGGTTCGACCATCATCTGCGGAGTGAGCACGATGTCTTGATGCACGCGTAATGGGATTTGTTCAACCGCCTCGCGCACGTATCCGGGTTCTGGCAACGTCTCGAGAAAGTTCCCGCCGACTTGATAGAGCACGTCAAGCTTGCTTTCGTGTGCCGCGTCGATTATCTCGACGGCATTCATCCCGCGCCAGCCCGGAACATCGAAGCCCCACAACTCGGAAAACTGCTTCGCGCCGCCGGCATCCACCGCAGCGCCGCCCGGAAACTGGTTCGGAACAGCTCCCACCTCGGCGCCGCCCTGGACTCCGGAGTGCCCGCGTATCGCCATCAACCCGCACTTCTCGTGACCGACAAAGCCTCGCGTCAATGCGAGGTCGACGATGGCTCGAACGTTCGCTACGCCGTCTCGATGCTGTGTGATTCCCATCGACCAGACGAACACCGCGCTCTTTGCTTCCGCGAGCATCGTGGCGAACCGCAGCATCTCTTCGCGAGTCGAGCCTGAGCCTGCTTCGAGCAGTTCCCAGGAATAGGTTCTCAGAGCCGCTCTCAAGTCATCGAATCCTGTCGTCTTCGCGGCGATGAAGTCTTCATTGACCCTGCCTTGATCGATCAAATGCTTGATCACACCGGCAATGAACGCTTTGTCTCCACCGATATGGACCTGAAAGAACGCATCGGCGATTCGAGTGCCGAACAGCGCGCTCTCGACGACGGATGGAATCCAATAGCGCTCGAGCCCGGGCTCTCGATAGGGATTGATTACGGCGACGCGTGTGCCCTGTTTCTTCGCGTGATAGATGTACTTGGTCGTGACCGGTTGGTTGTTGGGAGTGTTGCTTCCAAAGAGCACAATGAGGTCAGTCCCGATCCAGTCCTTGTAAGAACATGTAGAAGCGGGAACCCCGAGCGCCTGTTTCAACGCAACCGTTGAAGGCGCGTGGCAGATGCGAGAAGAGTTATCTACGTTGTTTGTGCCGAGGAATCGCGCCGCTTTTTGCGCGACATAGTAAACCTCGTTGGTCAGCCCGCGCGAAGTCAGGTAGAAGGCCATTCGATGCGCATCTGTGCGTACCAGGCGCGCTGCTATCAGGTCAATTGCATGTTCCCAGGTTGCCCGGGTGAACCCCGGCTCGCCTCGCCGCCGGATCATCGGATAAGGGAGGCGCCCGAACTCACGCAACTCGCCTGCTGTCATACGCGCAAGCCTATTCCCATCTTGCAGCTCTTTTACATCAAGCGCCGGCATAGTGTTGAGCCGCATCAGATCGAGCCTGATCATGCACAGATGGACGCCGTCCATCGTGAAGTCACGTATGCCAGTCGTGCCAAGCGCGCAGCCATCACACACGCCTTTCTTCAGTATGCGCAGAGCAAACGGCAGTTCGGCCCGGTTACGCCAGATCGTCTTTATGATCTCGCCGTAGTGATTGGGCTTCACCTGCCCGATGCCGTTGGGTATCAGGCTCACCCACGTCTTTCTATCCCAAGCTGCTTTGGCCATCTGGACTTCCGCCAAGATCGATTCTAGCGATGCGCTGCTGTGCGAGGCACGGACATTTCATATATTCCGTCGCCGAAAAGCAAGCCTTCTTCCTGAATGACATGACCCAATGAACACCTTCAAGCACTGTGACCGAAGATCGAGCAACGCCCGCGAGCTTGTTCCAACACAATGAACGGCGCAAGCGCCGCTCATCTTGAGGTTTAGCGGCACCGTGCAGCTAAGAGCGGCGAATGGCATCCCCTTTGCCTTTATGAATCAGCGAAGATCAGCCCCCGGACTGAGCTTTACGATCACGGAGCAACTCATGACGGGATTAGCAGAGCGAATCGAGATCACCACTTACGCGGGAACGGAACGTTTAGAATGGGCGCCCTACCGGGCCGCTAAACAGGAAGCCGAGAGTAAGGTTCGAAGCAGGTTCAGCGGCTTTGGCGTGCTCGCAGCGTTTCTTCTCTTCAGCGGTATCACCGTAGCGGTAGCCAGGGGGAACGCCGGCCTCGCGGAGAGTTACAATATCTCGCCCGAATCGCTGTTGGGTGCTGCGTGGTTGGTTCAAGGCGCCGCAGCGCTTGTTTGCTTCCTGCTGACGGTTCGGTGGTTAAGGAGTTTATAGCACTTATACCTTAAGGCGCACGCGCGCCACCCTCTAGCTCCTCAGGTTACTGGCATCATGGCAACCCTTTACTCTGGCCCGCCGCTTGGCGGGCCCTTTTTTTTGGGGCGTACTGCCGGTTGTGCGCCATACAAATTTGCGCGACAATCAGCACTCAGGTAACGACCCGGATCTTGGATCCATCTCGACCCGATGGAGTCGTTTGTTGTCCGAGACGACGCCTTGAAGCGATGAAGATGCGCGGGCGATGTCCCGACAAACTTCAGTTTGTCGGCCGTTGTATGCGGGATTCGGGACCACGACAAACTGAAGTTTGTCGGCGGTTGTCTGCCGGATTCGGGACTCACGACAAACTGAAGTTTGTCGGACTTTTTCCAAGGAGAGCCTGCGATGCGAACGGTAGGGATCTTCTGCGTGACGACTGCTTATCTCGCCCTGGGTGCGTGGGGCTCCGAACAATCGGCGTCCTCCGGCAACTTGCGCGAGTCAATCCCACAAGCTGCGGGCAGCGGCGACTACGACAACATCGAAGCAGTCGTCGACACATCCAACGGCCAAATGGTGATCGAGTTTTTTCCGAAGGACGCGCCCCGTCACGTCGAGTACTTTGTCAAAAACGCGCGTGATGGAGCTTACGACGGAACAACGTTTCACCGATTGGTCAAGTACGGGTTGATTCAAGCCGGAGATCCTCTGTCGAAGAATCCGCGGGCCAGCGCGCGATATGGCACCGGAGGGCTGAATGCCGGGCTTCCGGACGAAGTCAACAAAAACAAACACACCCCGGGAGCTGTGTCTTCGGTGTTGGCAGCGGTGCGCGCCGGCTCGAACGACGTCAAGCCTGGCACATCGGGCTCACAGTTTTTTGTCGTGCTGAATGCGGGTCCCGCCCAGGCGGTTCTCGATTCGACCTTCACCGTATTTGGCCGAGTCGTAGAAGGTATGGATGTCGCTTCGAACATCTCGACGTCTCCGGCGAGCGCCGCCGGTGTAGCCGCTGAACGAATCGAAATCAAGAAAGTCAGCATTCGTGAGAAGACGCCGACTCTCGATCAGATGAAAGCGATGCACGCTACGATCGAAACGTCGTTCGGCAACATTCAGCTTCAACTTCGACCCGAGACGGCGCCAAACACTGCGCGCGCTTTTGTTCGTTACGCGCGGGCAGGTCTGTACCAGGGCACGACGTTCTTTCGCGTATCACAAAACTACTTCCTGGAAGTGGGCTACCTTGGCGACTGGCCTCAAGACAGCCCCAACCGAAAACGCCAGTTCAGCCTCTGGCCAATTCCGGCCGAGAGGACGGATGTGAAACAAGAACGCGGCACGGTCTCGATGCGACAGGCTGCGGACGGCACGACGAACTGGTACTTCTTCGTCATCTCGAAGGACAACCCGGCGCTTGACGGCAAGCACGTTCCCTTCGCGAGGGTGGTCGAGGGGTTGGAAATAGTAGACAAGATCGCCGAGGCCGAGGTGGATGGCGACAAGCCAAAGCAGCGAATCGAGATCAAAAAGATCACCGTTCAATGATTCTAGTCATCGATAACTACGACTCGTTCACCTACAACCTTGTCCAGTATCTTGGCGAGCTGGGCGCTGAGCCCGTGGTCTATCGGAACGACGCGATCACAATTGAGCAAATGCGGAAGCTCAAGCCGGAGAGAATTCTGATCTCACCTGGTCCCGGCGTGCCGAGTGATGCGGGTATGACAATCGACGCGATCCTTGCGTTCGTCGGCGAGGTTCCGATCCTGGGCGTATGTCTTGGACATCAAGCTATCGGCGAGGCGTTCGGGGGTCGGGTCGTGCGCGCACCCTACCTGATGCACGGCAAGACATCCGAGATATGTCACGACTCGGCGACAATTTTTCGCGGACTGCCTTACAGATTCAAGGCGACCCGGTATCACTCGCTTATCGTCGAGAAGGAAGGTCTGCCCGACTCGTTGGAAGTCTCAGCGACGACGCCCGACGGACTGATTATGGGACTCAGGCACCGAAAGTTCCCAGTCGAGGGCGTCCAGTTTCATCCCGAGTCGGTGATGACAGAACACGGAAAGAAGCTGCTGCAGAACTTCTTGACGCTTTGACTTTGCGCCTCTGACTTTGCGTCTCTGACTTTGCGACTTCGCGGTTCTTTGCGGCTTTGCGCGAAATATTCTTGGTGCCAAATATTCTTCACGCAAAGACGCCAAGCCGCAAAGCCGCAAAGTTGGGAATACGACATCAAGTGTGGAGACACGAATCGAACAACCAGGTTTGTTGAGCGCGGGTGGCGTGCTCGATCTCATAGTCGAGGCGAAGGCCGGACGTTTGGATGAAGCCAAGCGCCGCGCGCCCATTGGGGAGGTAGCGGCGAAGGCGCTTGCGCTGGCGGCGCTGCCTGGAGAGCGATCGTTCGCGGCTGCGTTACGCCGGCGAGACCGGGTGAACGTCATCGCCGAAATCAAACAGCGGTCGCCATCGAAAGGCATCATCTGCGAGGACTTCGACCCGGTGCGCATAGCAGAGAGTTACGCGAGCGGCGGCGCGGCGGCGCTGTCGGTACTATGCGAAGAAGATTTCTTTGGTGGCTCGCTGGAACACCTCGAGGCTGTTCGAGAAGTTGGGCTGCCGCTCCTGAGGAAAGACTTTATCTTCGACACGTATCAGCTTTACGAATCGCGAGTCGCAGGCGCGGATGCGGTGCTATTGATTGTAGCCATGCTTGAAGACGAGCTGCTTGCGCGACTGATTGGATTGGCAAACGAGCTTGGTCTCGATGCCCTGGTCGAAGTTCACTCCGCCGATGAAATGACGCGCGCGGCTCGAGCAGGCGCTCGGATAATTGGGATAAACAACCGTGACCTCACGACATTCAATGTTGATCTCGATACGTCGATTCAGCTTGCGCCTCTTGCACCGGAAGGTGCGATCTTGGTGAGCGAGAGCGGCATCGACACGGCTTCCGATATTCGACGGCTGAGGTCAGCGAGGTTCAGCGCATTTCTGGTAGGGGAGCACCTGATGCGCGCCCAGCATCCGGGGGAGGCCCTAAGGCGATTGATTGAAGAAGCCTGATCTGGACTGCGTCGCTCAGACTAAGAACATTATGAGTCGAGTCAAGGTCAAGATCTGCGGCGTCCGAACTCTGGAAGAAGCTCAGGCAGCGGTGGACGCCGGAGCCGATGCGCTGGGATTCAACTTCTGGCCGCCGAGCGCTCGTTATATCGAACCTCACGCGGCACACGAAGTGATCACTGGCATAACACCGACTGTGTGCACCGTAGGGGTGTTCGTGAATGAAGAAGCGAGCCGCATCGTTGACATCGCTTCCGAACTGGGTCTGAGCGCGGTCCAGTTGCACGGCGATGAATCGCCGGAATTCTGTGAGCGTCTCGCCTCGATCGAAACGTTCAGGACGATCAAGGCTATTCGCGTCGGGCAGGATTTCGATCTGAGCTTGATCGAGAGTTATCGAGTCAACATGGTCTTGTTGGATTCGAGCAACGAAGGTAGCTACGGAGGTACAGGACGGAGATTCGATTGGCGAATAGCGATAGAAGGGAAACACCTGGCGCCGATCATTCTTGCGGGCGGGTTGAACATTGAAAACGTATGGGATGCGATCACTCAGGTGAGGCCTGCGGCGATTGATGTGTGCAGCGGCGTCGAAGCCGAGCCCGGCCGCAAAGATATGGACAAACTGCGAGGGTTCATGGAGGTGGCCGCGCGAGCCAATGCGCTCATTGCGAGCGAAACAGATAGTGGAAATCGTGCCTCCACCGACACGGGGTCGGTGGAGGGCGGACGATGAATCATGCCATTAGCCGGTCAGTCATCACTCCACCAACGCAGGGTCGGTGGAGGTGCAGCGTCGTTTTTCAGCAGCCTGTTAGGCGGAAGTTTGTAGTAACCGCTACGCGCAAAGGCAAGCCTACAAACTTCCGCCTAAAGGCCGAACTACGAACTCGGAAACAACTGAATGAGCAAAGTAGAAACAGACAAACCGTACTTGCAACCTGACGCGGCGGGGCACTTCGGGCCTTATGGTGGACG
>Ga0137403_10010941_pt1 | contig 10029 bp, 8 predicted proteins | sample CZOMad2_1_16fung_FD_122057 | JGI IMG/M metagenome (GOLD analysis project Ga0137403, IMG submission 122057) | Vadose zone soil fungal communities from Angelo Coast Range Reserve, California, USA - CZOMad2_1_16fungal (Hybrid Assembly) | ecosystem: Environmental > Terrestrial > Soil > Vadose zone... | reverse complement strand
GCGTTCTGACGATGGATGGAAATTCGTTCGGAATACCTGGCGGGCGAGGCTGGCAGGCAGGCTCGCCCATCATACCCGCCGCGCTTCGCCAACCGGCAAGAAAGATCACAGTCGTTGCCGCCGATTATCAATGCACAACGAATCTCGAAGGCTTTCGGAGCGAGTCCGCTCTTTGAGAACGTTTCCTTTACGGTTTCCGAGGGCGATCGCATCGGAATGATCGGTCCGAATGGCTCCGGCAAGTCAACTCTTCTTCGGATTCTCGCCGGAACCGAGGGTCCCGACAGCGGTGAAGTATCGAAGCGAAAGCGTTCTCGCCTGAGCTACGTGGAGCAGGAGTCGAAGTTTGATTCCGGGCAGAGCGTGCGGTATGCGATCGAGAGGGCTCTGGAGAATGCGTCTGTGCCTGCAACCGAGCGCGGAACTCGGTTTGCAGAGACACTTGGCCGGGCAGGTTTTGAAGATCTCGAGGCCGAAGCGACGACGCTCTCCGGAGGCTGGCAGAAACGCCTGGCGATCGTCGAGGCACTGGTCCAAGGCCCGGATATCCTGTTGTTGGACGAACCCACCAATCACCTTGACCTCGCCGGGATCGAGTGGCTGGAAGCGCTGCTCGAGGAAGCTGCGTTCGCCTGCGTGGTGGTAAGTCACGATCGCTACTTTCTCGAAAATATTGCGACCGAGATGGCGGAACTCAGTCGGGTGTATCCGGACGGCGTGCTCCGGGCGCGCGGGAATTACAGCGAGTTCCTCGAAAAAAAGGAAGAGTTTTTGCGGGCTCAGTCCAAGCGCCAGGAGGCGCTGGAGAATCTGGTGCACAACGAAATTGAATGGCTGCGTCGCGGGGCCAAAGCCCGCACCAGGAAATCCAAGGCGCGCATCGGCAAAGCAAATGAACTAATGGGTGAACTCGCCGACCTGAATGCGAGAACACGCACTGCGACCGCACAAATCGATTTCTCGGCGACTGACCGCAAGACCAAGCGGCTGATCGAACTGGACAACATCGCGTATGCGATTGGCGACCGCACTCTCTTCGAAGGACTCAACTTCATTCTGACCGCGGGAGCGAGAGTTGGGCTAGTCGGCCCGAATGCCAGCGGCAAAACAACCCTGCTGCGACTGCTGCGAGGAGAACTGGTCCCGACCAGCGGGGAGATTCGGCGGGCCGACTGGTTGCGCATCGTTTATTTCGATCAGAGCCGGCAGCTTGATCCCGCAGTGACTCTGCGCCGCGCCCTGGCTCCGGAAGGCGATTCGGTTGTCTACCAGGACCGTGCGATTCATGTGGCATCATGGGCCGCAAAATTCCTGTTTACGGGCGAGCAGCTTAATCAACCGGTGGATCGTCTGTCGGGAGGCGAGCGGGCACGCGTCCTGATCGCTCAGCTTATGCTCCAACCGGCAGATGTTCTCCTGCTTGATGAGCCGACCAACGATCTCGACATTCCGACTCTGGAAATATTGGAGGAAAGCCTTCTCGAGTTTCGCGGTTCACTCATTCTGGTTACGCATGACCGCTACATGCTGGATCGTGTTTCAACCATTGTGCTCGGACTGGACGGACAGGGCGGCGCGGAAAGTTTTGCCGACTATTCGCAATGGGAGTTGTGGCAGGGGGAGCGCAAGCGGTCGGCAAAGCTCGGCGCTGGCCCTGGTCGTCGCGCTCCCACTTCCGAGGAGTTGTCGTCACCCGCGCAAACAAAGAAGAAGCTTTCCTACCTGGAAGCGCGGGAGTATGCAGTGATCGAGGAGCGCATAGCCCAAGCCGAACAGCTTTTGCAGACGAAACGCGCCCAACTCGAAGACCAGTCGATTGCCAGTGATGGTCCTCGCCTTCTCCGTGCGCATGCCGAAATGGAGGCGGCGCAAAAGGATCGGGACGCGCTTTACGCTCGATGGGCTGAGCTGGAAGAAAAGAGCAACTGAATCTTCTATCGCGTCGAATCAGCGCGTCAGCGCGAAGGCTACGATCGTTTCCCCACGGACCCCGGTGGTTCTTTCCAGCTGCTGAAGCAGGGCCGATTCCAAATCGTCCGGATCAGGAACCATTTCACACGAGGCAATCTCTTCGTCGGAGGCTCCGTGATAGCAAAGTTCGCATACGCCCAGGCCCTCCTCGGAACGGACCGGCGGCCCAAACGTACGACAGGTCATCGGCCGCGCCTCGTAGAGCTCGCAGTTTCCAGTCTCGGGATCAAGCGCGGGACAAGGCTCGTCGTTGGCGAATTCAGCGAATCGCCGTTCGGCGATCGCTCCATCATCTAACAAACCGGTGACGGGATCGCCAGGAAATTCAGGAGACAAACGAGCCACCGCCTCGCGAGCACGTTCCCGGAGACGGACCGCACGCTCCGGCGCGAGCACTTCGAGATCCGCGAGACCTTGGCGCAACCGGCGAGCGTCAAGTTGATTGATGGCGAACACGCCGATGCAACACTGCGTGCAACCTGGTCGACAAACAAGCCAGCCGCCGCTTCGACGCGCGGTATCTGCCAGCGCGGCGTCCACGATCTGGATCAATTGCTGATCTCCCGAAGATGGTTGACGAGGTCGCACTTCAGTAAGGATAACCTCTTACGAGGCCGTGATATCCTAAATGCAGTAGCTGCGTCCCCGCCTTTGGGCAATTTCCCGCAGTTCCCAAAATCATGATTTCAGTAAGCAATGTGTCGATGCGCTACGGCGCCAAAATTCTGTTTGACGAAGTATCCACCGGCTTTACGCCGGGCAAGCGCTATGGCCTGACCGGGCCGAACGGCTCCGGCAAATCCACTTTCATGAAGCTTCTTACCGGTGAACTGGATCCGCAGAAGGGAAATGTCGTCCATCCGAAAAAACTCGGCGTGCTGAGCCAGGATCAGTTTGCGTTCGACCGCTATCGAGTTATCGACACGGTGATCATGGGGAACAAGCGGCTGTGGGCGGCGCTCGAAGAGCGCGACAAGATCTATGCCAAAGTCGAAATGACCGATGCGGATGGCATGAAACTCGGCGAACTGGAGGGGATCGTCGGCGAGGAAGACGGCTACACCGCCGAGAGTGACGCGGCCATCCTTCTGCAAGGCCTTGATATCCCCGACCACTTGCACGAACGGAATATGGGCGAAATTCAGGGTGGCGAAAAAGTGCGTGTGCTGCTGGCGCAGGCCCTCTTCGGAAATCCCCAAGCGCTTCTTCTCGACGAGCCCACCAACCACCTTGATCTGGATTCAATCCATTGGCTGCAAGGCTTCCTGAATAAGTATGAGGGTGTGCTCATTGTCATTTCGCACGACCGGCATTTCCTGAATAAGATTTGCACGCACATCGCCGACATCGACTACGAAACCATCATTACCTACACCGGCACTTATGACGATATGGTGGTGGCGAAGACCCAGATCCGCTCGCAGATCGAAGGGCAAAACGCTCAGCGGGAAAAGAAAATTGCGCAGTTGAACGAGTTCATCGCGCGCTTCTCTGCCGGTACTCGCTCCAGCCAGGTGCAATCACGTCGCAAAGAAGTAGAGCGCCTGCAGGTAACGGAGTTGGCAAAATCGAATATTCAACGCCCCTTCCTGAAGTTTGAGCAGAAGCGGCCGTCCGGCAAACACATTCTGGAACTGGAAGGCGTGACCAAGTCGTACGACACGGCCCACGTGATCCAAAGTTTTACGGCGAGCGTCATCCGGGGAGAGAAGATTGCCCTGATGGGCCGCAACGGCGCGGGCAAAACCACTCTCGTGAACGCCTTGCTTGCAAATTCTCCAACCGTTCCCGAAGCCGAACTCCGCAAGACCAGCGGTTATGACGGCGAATTCCTGACGGTCGGAAAAGTCATTTGGGGACATGAAGCCTCAGTCGGATATTTTGCCCAAGATCACAAAGCGTTAATCCAGAAGGGCATGAGCGCCTTCGAATGGCTCCATCAATGGGATCTCTCCGCTTCGCACGAGGAGATTCGGGGTTTGCTAGGGCAAATGCTCTTTCCGCGCGATGATGGCGAGAAACGGACAGACGTTCTCTCCGGAGGCGAGGCGGCGCGACTGATTTTCTGCAAACTCATGCTGCAGAAACCAAACGTCCTCGTGTTGGACGAGCCCACCAATCACCTCGACCTGGAATCGATCAACGCGCTCAACATCGCTCTCCAGAAATACCAGGGAACCGTTCTGCTGGTAACGCACGACGAAGACCTGATCGATGAAGTCGCCACTCGCATCTGGCACTTTGAAGGCAACCATCAGATCACCGACTTCAAAGGCGCTTACGAGGAGTATCAGGCTGTGCTCGCGTAACTCCCATGTGCGCAAGTGGGCCACCACGAAGCAACCTCCGCCCATGAATCCGAGTCGAAGCGAATGATCTGCGATGAGAACTCGAATTTCTCCGTCGGGCGGCGTTGTCTTTATCGATGGCGCGCATGCCACCGAGCGAGCGAAGAGTGAACGCTCGCTGACTGGCCTCCGCAAGATTGCGGCTGGATGTCAGGCCTGCGACCTCTGGAAGAATGCTACCCAGACGGTATTTGGCGAAGGCGCTCCATCCACCAAGATAATGTTCGTGGGCGAACAGCCTGGCGACAAAGAGGATCTCGCCGGACACCCCTTTGTCGGTCCCGCTGGAAAATTGCTCGATGAATGCCTGCGCGAAGCGGGCATCGACCGCGATCAGGTGTATGTCACCAATGCCGTAAAGCATTTCAAGTGGGAACCCGCAGAGCGCGGCAAGCGGCGTATACACAAGAAACCGCGTGCGTCCGAAATCGAAGCATGCCGTCCCTGGCTCGATGCTGAGATCAGGCTGGTGAAGCCTGAGGTGATCGTTTGCCTCGGAGCAACCGCCGCGCAAGCTCTCTTGGGCAAGACCTTCAGCGTCACTCGACAACGCGGACAACTGATTGATTCTCCGCTCGCTCCGCATGTTATTGCGACCGTACACCCGTCATCTATATTGCGCGCGCGAGAAGAAGGCGAACGGCGGCTGCAGACAAACGCATTTGTGGCGGATCTGAAGAAAATTGCCGGCCTCCTGCGAATCAGGAAGCGCGCTTAAGATTAAGATCCTGGGCTGAGTGTTTTGCTCTTGTAGCTTCTCATCCTATGTCCCCTTTCGCGGACGTGATCGTAGTGGGTGCGGGCGCCGCCGGACTGGCTGCCGCCGCTGAACTCGGGCGCGCCGGACTGCGTGTGACGGTCCTGGAAGCCCGCGATCGCATTGGCGGTCGCATCTACACTGTTTCAGATTCCTCGGGGATGGCGATCGAACTGGGGGCCGAGTTCATCCATGGAATGCCGCCTGAAATCTGGCAACCTTTGCAAGCGGCCAATGTGAAGATCACAGAGGGTAACGGCGAAAGCTGGTGCCATGAAAATGGTCTGTTGTCGCCCTGCAATTTTTTCCCCAAGGTTGAAAAAATCCTGGAGCGTATGGATGACAAAGAGCCCGATGAGTCGTTTTGTAGCTTCCTGAACCGCTGCTGTTCGAAGTCGAAAACGAGAACAACAGCCTCTGGATCGACCAGAACATCGCGCACTTCGCGACGGATCCCGGTTCCGTCGACAAGTCCGACGACGACTTCGTCGAAAGCGTCAGCGCGGAAAAGGTGCCCGACCTCGTGAAGCGGTACAAGTAAATGGGGTACCCGCACAAGCCGCACCCCAAGGAGACGGTCGTCCTCTCCAAGCATTTCGGCGAGGCCGACGCCCGCACGCACAAGGGCTGGGTGAAGCGGGGCGGTTACGAGAGTCTCGCGCAGGCCCTCACGATGGAGCCTGCCCGGGTCATCGACATCGTGAAGGAATCGGGGCTGCGCGGACGGGGCGGTGCCGGCTTTCCGACGGGGCTCAAGTGGTCCTTCATGCCCAAGGAGAAGAAGAAGCCGCACTACCTGTGCGTGAACGCCGACGAATCCGAGCCCGGAACGTTCAAGGACCGCGAGATCATGCGCTGGACGCCGCACGCGCTGCTCGAGGGCGCGGCCATCGCGGCGCACGCGATTCAGGCCGAGGTAGTGTACATCTACATCCGCGGCGAGTTCACCGAGCCCTGGACGGTCATGGAGCGGGCCGTCGCCGAGGCGAGCGCCGCCGGCGTGTTCGGCGCCATCAAGCTCTACCTCCACCGCGGCGCGGGCGCCTACATCTGCGGTGAAGAGACGGCGCTCATGAACTCGATCGAGGGCAAACGGGGCAACCCCCGGATCAAGCCGCCGTTCCCGGCCGCGGCCGGCGTGTTCGGCATGCCGACCACGATCAACAACGTGGAGACGCTCGCCGCCGTGCCGCTGATCCTCAAGAAGGGAGCGGCCTGGTACAAGGCACTGTCGCTCTCCTCTCCGAAGAGCACAGGCACCAAGCTGTTCTCCGTGTGCGGCCACGTGCAGAGGCCCGGGAATTACGAAGTCACGATGGGCTTCCCGCTCAAAGACCTGCTGTACGACCTGTGCGGCGGGGTCCCCCCCGGCCGGACGCTCAAGGCGTGCATCCCTGGAGGCTCGTCGGTGCCGATCCTGAACCGCGAGGAGACCGAGAGCTGCCTCCTGGACTACGAGGGCGTGGTCGAGAAGGGCTCGATGCTCGGCTCGGGTGGCGTGATCGTGTTCGACGACTCGACCGACATGGTCTACCAGATCATGCGGCTCGCCCGCTTCTACGCGCACGAGTCGTGCGCCCAGTGCACCCAGTGTCGCGAAGGCACCGCGTGGACCACGAAGATCCTCGAGCGGATTCTGGCGGGGCAGGGGAAGACGGCCGACTTGGACCTGCTGCTCGATCTCGCCGACAACATGACCGGCAAGACGATCTGCGTGCTGTCGGATTCGTGCGCCGCCCCGGTCGTGTCGGGGATCAAGAAGTTCAAGAAGGAATTCGAAGACTATATCGCGGGCCGCCGGAAGCCCGTCATGGTGGCCTGATGCCCGACGATCTCGTCAACCTCACTGTCGACGGAGTCCCAGTGAGCGTCCCCAAGGGAACGCTCGTGATCGAGGCCGCCAAGCAGGCGGGCGTACTCGTGCCGCACTACTGCTACCACCCGGGTCTGCCGGTAGCGGGCGTGTGCCGCATGTGCCTGGTGGACATCGAAAAGGCACCGAAGCTGCAGATCGCCTGCGCCACCCAGGTGGCGGAAGGCATGGTGGTGCGCACCCAGTCGGCTCAGGCCAAGAGCGGCCGCATGGGGGTGCTCGAGCTGCTGCTCATCAATCACCCGCTCGACTGTCCGATCTGCGACCAGGCGGGAGAGTGCGAGCTGCAGGATTTCACGTTCCAGGAAGGCCGCCCCGCCACGCGGTACAGTCCCGATTACGCCAAGCGCTTCAACCCCGTCGAGGACTTCGGCCCCGACGTGCTGTACGTCCCGAACCGCTGCATCCTGTGCACGCGCTGCGTCCGCTTCATGGAGGACGTGGCGAAGGAGCCGGTGCTCAACGTCTCGGAGCGCGGCGACCGCGCCTACATCGGGATCCATTCCGAAGGACGCCTGGACCATCCGTGGGCGGGCAATGTCGTGGATCTGTGCCCGGTCGGCTCGCTCCTCTCCAAGGATTTCCTGCACAAGGCGCGTGCCTGGGAGCTCGACAAGGCGGCCTCCATCTGCACCGGCTGCTCGCAGGGGTGCAACATCACGCTCGACACCCGCGAGAACGTCGTGGTGCGGGTGCGCCCACGGCCGAACCTCGAGGTGAATCGCTACTTCATCTGCGACCACGGGCGGATGAACTACCGCTGGATGAACCGCGGTGACCGCATCGAAGCCCCGCTGGTGCGGCGGGGGAGCGAGCTGCACGCCACCGACTGGGACGAGGCGTTCGACGTCGTGGCAAGCCGGCTGCGTGGAGCGGGCGGCAAGGCGGTCGCGCTCGTCTCCCCCAAGGCCTCGACGGAGGCGCTGTATTTCGCGCGGGAGCTGTTCCGCGGGCTCGAGTGGAGCGGTGCCTTCCAACTGGTCATGGGCGAGGAAGCGCCGCTCGCGGGGGTCCCGAACCTCGCGCTCCGCGCGGAGCGGGCGCCCAACGGCCGGGGGGCCGAGCTGCTGGGGTATGGCCAGGATTATGCGGCGGCCGTCGCGGCGGCCGAGACGGCGTCTCTGGTGTTGGTGCTCGATGAGCCCGACATCGCCGTTCGCACCGCAGGGGCGCTCATCTACGTCGGGACGGTCCTCCCCGAGGGCGCTCGCCACGCCCAGGTCGTGTTGCCGATCGCCAACGTCGCCGAAGAAGAGGGCACGTTTGTGAACCGGGACGGCCGCGTGCAGCGCTACTTCCAGGCGAAGGCCGCACCGGGAATGGCGCGGCCGGCCTGGTGGGTGTTCTCCGAGCTGCTCGTGACTTTGAGCGGCGGCGGTCACGTCGGCACGGCCGCGGAGGCGTTCGACCGACTCGCCGCATCGGTGGAGGCATTTCGCGGGCTCTCGTACCCGCGGCTCGGTTTCGCGGGTGCGTCGGTATGAGCTTCTTCCTGATCAGCTCGATCGTCAAGATCCTCGTGGTCTTCACGGCGATCATGGTGGGCGTGGCGCTGCTCACCCTGGCGGAGCGGCGCATCTGCGCGTGGATGCAGGACCGGCTCGGCCCGAACCGCGTGGGCCCGCAGGGTCTGCTGCAACCGGCGGCGGACGGGCTCAAGAACCTCATCAAGGAGGAAACGCTCCCCGCCCAGGCCGACAAGGTTCTGTTCATGCTCGCGCCGGCGATGTCGTTCATCCCGGCGTTGTTGACGTTCGCCGTGATCCCGTTCGCGGCCCCGCTCCCCACGCCGTGGGGCGACGTGGACATGGTCGTGGCGAACCTGCCGGTCGGATTCCTCTACATTCTCGCGTTCGGCTCGCTGGGCGTGTACGGCATCGTGCTGGCGGGGTGGTCGTCCAACAACAAGTACTCCCTGCTGGGCGGGTTGCGGGCCAGCGCGCAGATGATCTCCTACGAGATCGCGCTCGGCATGAGCACGGTCGCCGTGCTGCTGATCGTGGGAAACGTGACGCTGACCGACGTCGTCGCAAAGCAGTCGGCGTCGCTCTTCACGTGGAACGTGTTTCCGCTGTCGCTCGCCTGCTTCATCTTCATCGTCGCCGCATTCGCCGAAACCAACCGGCTGCCGTTCGACCTGCCGGAAGCGGAAGCCGAGCTGATCGCCGGTTACCACACCGAATACAGCGCGATGAAGTTCTCGATGTTCTATATCGCCGAGTATTCCAACATGGTGACCGCGTCGGCCCTGATGACGACGCTGTTCTTCGGCGGCTGGGACATCCCCTTCACGACCTGGGACAACACGGCTCCCTGGAGCGTGCTCAAGACGCTGCTCACGCTCAGTTCGTTTACCCTGAAGACGCTCTTCTTCTTATTCCTGTTCATCTGGGTTCGCTGGACGCTGCCGCGGTTCCGCTACGACCAGCTGATGGCGCTCGGATGGAAGGTCATGCTGCCGCTCGCGCTCGCCTACCTGACGGTGATCGCGACCGCGATTTGGTTCCTGCACGACCAGCTGGGCTGGACGTACGACACGCGGTTCGCGCTCGCGTTGTTCGGGCTGAACCTGCTGCTCGCGGTACCGCTGTTCTTCGTGCTCGACCGCGGTCATATCATCGCCGGCTCGGTGGCGGCGGAAGGGGCGGGGGGAGGAGGGGCCTGATGGCGATCGGCGTGAAGGTGATGAAACGGCCGGGGACGGAGGTCTCCTACCTGCGCGCCACGCTCAAGGGCATGGCGCTGACCTTGAGCCACTTGTGGCGGCCCAAGGTGACCATGCAGTACCCGGAGGAAAAGAGCAGCAAGGACTGGACGCTCTCGCCGCGCTGGCGGGGCACACACCGCATGCTCACCGACGAGCAGGGGCGGGCCAAGTGCGTCGCCTGCGGCTTGTGCCCCCAGATCTGCCCGGCGAACTGCATCAAGCTCGTGCCCGGGGAAGACGAGCAGGGCAACCGGTATCCGCTGATCTACGAGATCGACGAGTTTCGCTGTGTGTTCTGCGGCTACTGCCAGGAGGTCTGCCCCGAGGAGGCGATCCACGTGGGCGTGCACTACGAGAACTCGGAGTACTCGCG
>Ga0137403_10010940_pt1 | contig 10029 bp, 15 predicted proteins | sample CZOMad2_1_16fung_FD_122057 | JGI IMG/M metagenome (GOLD analysis project Ga0137403, IMG submission 122057) | Vadose zone soil fungal communities from Angelo Coast Range Reserve, California, USA - CZOMad2_1_16fungal (Hybrid Assembly) | ecosystem: Environmental > Terrestrial > Soil > Vadose zone... | reverse complement strand
GTCGCGCCTTCAGTCCTCGAATATAATCAAGATCAAGATTATCGGATAGCTCCCATTCTTTGAGCAGGGCTTTCAGTACGGCAATGCGCTGGCATTTTTTAATTACTCGGTCGCTGTGGCCGTTATCCCGAATGGTTTCCATACCGTTTCATTGCGCGGCGCGAGATTTCATCGGCTTTCTTCGTCCTCTTGGACCCGCGATGAAAGTTACCAGGGAACAGACGTCCGGTGCGATGAAAAAATTTACCACTCTTTGAAATCGGCAGTGTGCTCGTGCGTTTCGATCACGTTGCCCGCTTCACCGTAAACGCGAACCACAGATAGCGCAGTGGAGTCGTCGGCTGAAACGCATTTTTCGGCGTCATCGTTTGCGGGATAGAATAAGGATGCTTTTTGCGCCTGATGGGATCCGTTCCTTGCAGTTGGAGTGCGGACCTTCTTCCTCCACCTTCAAAACCGTTAGAACTCTATCCGGAGATTCGGAGCCGACTGGGAACCGCCACGTACCGCCGCCTCCCTTAGGATTGAACCCGGCATCCCCCAATTCCCGGCGAAAGAAATTAACGACTTGACCGGGTTCCAAAGAGGAGGAGATGTGATGTGGCGATTCGCATCGTTGCATACGCATACACCCGCTCTTGGCAAAGATGCGTCACTCCCGAAAGAACCGGGAAACCGTATGACAACATAATGGATTTACTCGAAGGAACATCCCCTGGTGATCTTACTTCTTGAGAAATGAAACCCCCCATCCCTGAAAGAAGTAGCAGTATCCCAACAGTTCCCAAGGCTTTGATAGTCATATGTGATGCCTAACAGAACGGAGTTACGCCTCCAACGTCGTGTTACGTAGAGGGAACATCCACTAAAACGCTGCACGATAGCAAGCCCGCTTCACGCGGCTCTTTGAAATCGCCCGCTTGCTCGTGCGTCTCGATCACGTTGCCAGCTCGTATCGTAGACGCGAATCACAGCGTCATGTGAGCGGCTGTAAACTTTGCGTAGCGGGTGCATTGCTGATCGCGTCAGGCGCGCAGGGGGGCAGTAAACGCGTGCAATGCGATCGTGTTCCGCTACACTGGTATCAGTGAAATTTCGCTCGGTCTTACTTTGCCTGACGGTGCTTCATATCACCGCTGCATTTGGATTGTCGTCGAACGACGATTGGAACACGTTGAAAGCCGCGCAGTGGTTTGCGCTAGGTGGAATCGGAGTTGCCGGCACCACGTCAAAGGAAGAGATGGCCTTTCGCAGTTTGCTGCACGAACCGAACCCTGCCGGCAAACTGAAAGCACTTCTGTCCGAGGCAAATCTCGCCGGACAATGTTATGCGTTGCTTGGCCTGTACCTCATGCATGATGCAGCTTATCAGCAAAATGTCGCCCGTTACAAATCGAGTGATGCTCGCGTGAAAACGGTCGGGGGTTGCATGATTACGGAGCAACCGGTCAGCAGCGTGATCTCGAACATTGCAGCCGGTCGGTATGACGGGATGTTGAACAATCCGATTCATTAACGGCGAAGATGTCGGTCGCGAAAAAATGAATGATTTCGCGCGGACAAACGCTACTTGATGGTGAAAAGGATGCTGGCAGTCTTACCTTCGCTCACCACGCTCATGATGTAATTTCCGGCAGGAAGCTTCTTTCCGTCCATCGTTTTGTCGATGTTCGTTTTGGTTTTGCCCTGGAGCAAAATCACCGCGGGCGTTGAGCCTGGGACCGGTTCGTTCTTCGCAGTCACCCTATTCACGTTCACAATGATCATGTCGCTCTTCGATTTGACCGCCAGTTCCGCATCCGCCGCAACCGGATTTGCGATCTTCGCGAAAGGCGTGCCGTCCTTTGCAGCCTCACCGCCAAGGCTGACGGGAAATGGAAGCGAATCACTTGCGGAAAGACCATGCGGAAACGCTGCAGACATGATGAGAAAAAGTAGAAGACGTTTCATAAGGAGTAGGTTGATGCCGGATTCTGCGCAGGACCGCAAGACTGGAATCTCGTAGCCCGCCCCTTTTTGAAAACCAATTTCGCATTGATTCGCGCAACCGATGGACTGTCGAATTTATTGGCTAGGTGGAAGAAGCTGGCAGCGGTTTTGTTGCGGGTAAAGGACAGCAGGGAGAGACCTTACAGAAATGATAAAGTTCTTTACGGCGGCTGATAATTGCGCAAGGCTTATTGGCCTCATAACGTGCCTCACTAAGCGGCGCATAAAACCTATGGCAGAACCCCTAGCAGAAGAGCGTAAATTCTTTAGTGAGCATCAATCCGAATGGAAAGACGCTCACGCGGGGAAGTTTGTACTTGTCAAAGGCAACGAGTTGGTCGGCACATTCAATCGAGCGGAAGATGCCATAGCGGAAGGCGCAAGACGCTTCGGAAAAGAGCCTTTCATGGTTCGTTCCGTCGATCAGGAAAAAGACATCTACATCCCGGCGCTCGCTCTTGGAATCCTTAATGCCCGTTCTTCACAGCCAGTTTAGCGGAGAAGGGAAAACCAAGGACGGGCAAGTAGTCAAAGTAGCGCCTGCGATCGTCCTTGTTCAACGAGGGCCAGTTTTTCAGGTCACCATCGCCATTGCTGACCAAGTTGCGACTGAGCTAATCAAACAGGGGAAGACCGTTCAACCGGCAATATCAGGGCTTGCTTTGATTGATACCGGAGCGTCAGTGACATGCGTTGATGACGAAACAGCCCAAAAACTCCAACTTCCAGTAATTGACGTAGTTAGAATGGCATCGGCATCACACGTATCGCATCCGACAAACGTTTATCCGATCAAGGTGACAATTGTTGGACTACCGATAGGGATTAATGCCCCACGCGCAGTTGGGGCGGCACTCAAGACGCAAGGATTAATCGCCTTACTTGGCAGGGACATCCTTATGCATTGCACGATGCACTACAACGGCGTGGCGGGTGAGATAACGCTGGCAATCTAAACGTCGCTTGTTTCTTCTTTCGCATCAAAACGCGCCCTTGGCGCTTTTCTAGACATTTTTAGCAAACCGGGCTGCGAATCGCCGACAATCTCAGCAAAGCCGGTTGGAGTTCGGGCTGCGTCTCAGCCCTTGATTCGGACGGGGCGAACAATCTGGATTGCTGACGCACATCGCGACGACGACGGAAAGCGTTCCGTTGTGCGAACGGATGAAAAGTTGACTGCGTTTGTGGAATTCGAATTGGCGATTCGCGCGGAGAGTAATTCCTTTGAGACTTAATCAAACGGGCGGCCGAAGTAGGTCAGTACCCACAGCGCGATCAGAAAGACGCTGATCAGTGACTGCCACCCAGCTATGACCCTCGCCCAACCTACAGCCCGAATGTCGAATTCCTGCCGCGTTAGCAATCTGAGCCAGCGCCCAAAATTGATGTCCCGGAACCCGATGTTGAATGCGCTCATCAGGCTGAAAAACATTGACGTGCGCAAGAGCAGACATTCGCGCCGGAAAAATTGAAAGAGCCATCGCGGGCCCGGTGAGTGTGTTGTGCTAAGAGGGGAAATTCTTTCCACACGTCGCGGCGCCGAGGGGTCGTCGCGAATGCTTTGGCCGTAGACGCGATAAAGTCCTGCCTCGCCGGGCGCATGGATACAGACGAGATATAGCGAAGAGCACAGGAACCAGAGCACAACTCCGAGGATCAACGGTCGTCCTGGGCTCATCCCGTACTGACAGGTCCACTCAAAAAATACCTTGTTCAGAGTGAAAGAGGCCAGGTTGGCTAAGATACTGTCTGACGACCAGAGAATCGCCCGGGTTCCTTTTTCGCCGGGAAGTCTTCTCGAGGTACCCCCCACCCAAGACAATTCAGCTTCTCGTCGTTTCAACGCGTAGGTAATCTTCCGCTCCTGCTCCCGTAATCCTCCGTCCTCAAATTGCTTGCGGAGCTGAACCAAGGCAGCCGGATTGCCGAGGTAAGTGAGCAATTCCAAATTCTCTGCTAGCAAAATTCCGCTCAACGTTGGAAGCGACTTTGGTTCAAAGATAGCTCTGTCGAAATTTGCGGCGGCAACCTCGGCGCCGGTCAGGTTCGCGTGGTACAGGAGCGCGCCGGTCAGGTCCGCGCCGCTCAGGAGCGCGTCGGTCAAGTCCGCGCTGCTCAGGTCCGCGCCGCTCAGGTTCGCGCCGCTCAGGTTCGCGCCCCTCAGGTTCGCGCCGAGCAGGTTCGCGCCGCTCAGGTTCGCGTCGGTCAGGTTCGCATTGCTCAGATTTGCGTCGGTCAGGGTCGAATCACTCAGGTCCGCGTGGCTCAGGTCCGCGCCGGTCAGGTTCGCTTGCGCTCCTGCTTTTTCTTTTGACTCTATCCACTGTCGATGTTTCCGCAGAATTTCCTTTAAGTCGGGGAAACTGCGGACATTCCCCGAACCATCGCGCCATTCCCGTTGCGTCTGCGCTTGCGCCGTCAGGTGAGCCGCCAATAGAAGTAGGAGAATCCCCGAGCCGATTACGCGACTTATTCCAGCGCTATTCGTTAGTAGCCAGCGATGTGTGTGCCGGTGCTTAGCGCCATCTGGCGCTGACCGGAAATGCGCGGGGAAAAGGCGTCTTTTCAACTAGCACCATTTCGCGCTAGTTGAGCCGCGAAAGCAAGCGCTCACAACTCTTTGAAATCGCCGGTGCGCTCGCGCGTCTCGATCACGTCGCCCGCTTCATTGCAAACGCGAATCACGGCATCATGTGAACGGCTGTAAAGTTCTGCGTAGCCGATTGCATTGGTGATCGCGCTTGGCTCGCCGTACCACAGGCGATCGAATGGCAGCACATCGGAAATCAGATCGACGCCGCGCCTGTGGCTCCGCACTCCGTAACTGTGCCTGATTCTCGGCCCGATTACTTCGCCGTTGAAATCGCTCGCGTGCCTCACGACTAGCCAACCATAATTAAACACCGCTGGATAATTGAATTCTCAGTTGCTCCTGACGTGCCGAAAATTCCCGCTTTTGGCTAGTATTCATAATAACCCGCCGATCATTGAACAGCGCGTAACGGGTGGCTCCCCCCCATACTCCGGCGATCATTCTTGTTTCTGTAATTGGCGCAGCACTTGGTTTGCGATCCACGATGGCCTTGAATTCATTTTCATCGTCGATAATTTCCAGCGTAGCGCCAGCGCGCTCCAAGACTTCGTCAAACGTTCTCGCCTCTATTAGGTTCTTGACTGCGACGTCAATATTTCCAAAAAGGCGCACAACAAACTGGCGGTAATGAGCATTGGTATCATCCAACAAAAACCGCATGGTTTTTAAAAAGTTCGCACCCGCTTTGTCATCAGCGGCTCCCAATCTGTGAACTAACGTCTTCACGTCAGAGCGAATGTCTTGGATTTCGGATTTTATCGGGCTAATCACCTCCGCTAATCGGTCACCGACGAAATTCGCAATTTGGACTTTAAGCCAATGCTTCGCTTCGTTCACGGAGCCGAACGGGATCAAGCCGTTATAGAACGGAGCAGTAATTACGTCTTCAATTAGCTGGAATGTTTTGGCCGGATTATCCATGCCCGGAAAATCCTTAACGGGGATCGAACGGTTCGCGTCATAAATTTTCTTATACGCGAGGACCTCTGCGTCGATAAATGTAATGATAGGAATGCGCATCTCGCGCGCTTTCAGCATTTCATTGTGGGTTACGCTTAGATCGTTCTTGAATAGGTTGCCGTAGCGCTTTCCGATAATCAAAACCATCATCTGGCATTGTTGCACTGTCGCCATGGCGGATTCTGCCGCGGTGGACGGGTTTAGATAACCGACTCCGCCGTACTCACTGAGAACAGGGTTGTAAGCCAATTCTTCAATCGCGTCGCGCAAACCGTCTCTGAGATATCGCAAGTCTTCTACCGTGGAGCTAACGAAGATATTCGGGATCATATAGCAGACCGGCAGAATGAAACTGGCTTTGCTGCAAATCCCTGAGGTCTTCGGGACACAATGTCAATGATCATTGGCCTGTCACGTAGGAGGCTAGAACGCTCCGGGTCGACCGGCCCAACAGCATTGGCAAGTCGCAATCGGATTTTCGAAACTCCGAATGTTCCAGATGCAACCGATCAAACTCGAAAAATTGATCTGTTCAAAATGATCTTGATACCGAAAGCGGAACTTTTCAATCTGAACAACGCGATTACATCCGTTAAACAAATCAGAATTTTTTCCTAACAAGTGCCTAATGCTCTGATTGAATGGGTAAAAGGAAACCTGCCGTTGCTTACCGCAATTGGAGGAGTTGGCGTCTTCGTTCTATTTGGGTGGAGAAAGTTCACGTGGGAGATAAGAAAACTACGACTTGAAGTCGCTAAATTGAAAGATGAGAGCAGGATTTATCGCCCGACGCAGGAGGAGATCGACCGTGTGTTGCGAGAGGCCGGAAAACTGCCAACTCGCAAACTCGGTATTTCAGGCGCAGGCGATGCTTTGGGTTCGTTTGGCGAGGAACTTCAAGAATTCTTAGTCGTACTAGCGGCGTACTATGGTAACGCGGTCGCACAAAAACAGATTGCGGAACGCCGGTTGTGGGCAGTCATGAACCAACGGCCTGACTCGTATCCATCGGGATATGATCGACATCCCAACCCGAATTACATTCTCTCCACCTGGAAAAGTGTGCGCGAAGTCGCTTGGGAAAAGCTGCCGCCCGACATATTTCAAACGATTGAACGCTTCCTAGGCCGGTTCCCTTCGAAATCCGCCACATGAAGTATTTGGGAGATCATCGCCGACAATCTCAGCAAAGCCGGTTGGGAGTTGGGGCTGCGTATCAGCCCTCGATTCGGAGGGGCGAACGATCTGGATTGCAACCAGAGCGCGATGGCAGGGTTCGCTGCAGCGTATAGGTTAGGCCGCCTTGTGTGAACGATCATTCTAGCACCGCTGTTGCTTCTATTTCGATCAGGAAGTCCGACACCGCTAATGTGGATACTCCGATCCACGTACTTGCGGGACGCTTCTCTTTGGGAAAGAACTCTCGAAGCGCGCCTCCAACCGCATCAGCTTGCTCTGGTCTGTAATTAACTATGTAGATGCGCAGAGCAACTACGTCTGCCAGCGTGCCACCAACAGCTTCAACGGCGGCCTGAACATTACGCAGGGCTTGCCTAGCCTGTTGGGCCAAATCTGTTCCGCCGATGATTTGCCTTTGTGCGTCCCAGGCAGTTTGACCCGAAATGTAGATTGTCTTGCCGCCATTGGCGGCGACGATCTGAGAAAAACCGTACTCCAGACTTCCGAAGAGCGAATCCGGATTTGTGTATTCTTTCGGCATAACATTCAGAAAATACCTGCACTCCACTTTGGCGGTCTAACGAGACCCAAGATCAGCGACGGCGCGAGCTATAACTGACTTCATGAAGCAGTGAGTGCTAGTCAAAGGACGGTTCGCGGTTCGCTGACGGTATAGGTTTAGGCATGGATGAAGTTGAGCTGGACGGGAGGCGAGGCCGGAGCTTTCGATTGACGTCCGATGGGACTGGCAAACGACAGAACCAAAAAAAGGAAGCGCAATACCGGCAGGGACTCGAGCGATGCAGTGGGGCAGTAACTCCCCGATTGAAGGCTGAGCGAGTCCTGACGGAATGAACCCTCGTGGAGGTGCAAGGTTTTACGCCCTGCAACTCCACATGTCTGCATCGCCTGGTTATATGGCAACTACCGGCGAACAAGACTTGCAAAAGGCCGGTCTTCGCATGCAATGGGTATATCCTGGTCATAGACGATGGCGAATAAATCGAGTCTGTCACCATTCCACTTAAACCCATATCGTTTCCGATGGCCGGGTTCCTTCGGGTCGTCCGTTTGAAAATAATCACATCCTGCCTCAGACGAATCCAATGACAGTGCATACGAAAATGACCTATCGGGCCAGGATGCGACACCTTCTTTACTAAAAGAGTACTGTTTCCCTTTCCGGTCGACGTATCGGCCCACCAATAGCAACTCATTGGCATATTCTTCTAAAGGTAGAGGTAGTCGAATGAATGACTCCCCCTTACTCCTCGCGAGTGAATCGTCTAAGAATGCGATGGACACTATTTTGCCCGCTTGATCTCTTGCAGGCTTAAACGGAACGCGCAATGTTTCATTTGGAGCTGGAGATTCCACTTCCCACAGGCCGACAACCAAAACATACGCATTATCGGATGGTTCAATGCGCAGGATCCTTCGCCATGAACCTTCATGATAATTCGTCCAATATAATCGGTTGTTCTTCGCGGAGATCGAAACGCTTTCTGGTGCCTCAGTAAACGGAGAACGTGTCGACCTCAACGAATCCAAATACTTTTTTCGCACCCAGTGCCCGTCGATTTGCTCGACCGTAAGAGGCCTGGTAGCCGCGAAGGCAAACTGCATTCCAAAAACGGAAGCGATGAGGAAATTGGCAATAGTCTTTTTCATTTACCCGCTGCCATATAACGAGAATAAGTTCAGCTACGGCTCCGGCAGGGGCAAGTGGCGGCGCGAGCCGAGCGTTCCTTGAAATCGCTCGCCTGCTCGTGTGTTTCGATGACGTTGCCAGCTCGTATCGTAAACGCGAATCACAGCATCGTGTGAGCGGCTGAAAACTTTGCGTAGCCCGGCTTGAAGCTGCTATTTGAGAAAATAAACGTCCGGCTTGTCGCTGACTCCGGCCTTCTCCATAGCCTGGCGCAGATCGTCCGAAGCGCTGAACGCTTTCGCCTTATCGACATCTTCAACTGAGAAAAGCAGCAACACTTCATTTGGGTCTTCGGCGTTATGGAAAAGATGTTCCTCCTTTAATCCGGCCCTCTGCCGCGACGGCAGGTGCGCGTCATAGACCGGTTTCCATTTACCAAAATCAGCGACTTTATGACGAATTAACATATGCATCATGATTGATCTCCTTCTATTACTTGTTCTATTCCGCCCAGCAGCCGAAAGAGTCAACGCTATTTGAAATCGCCCGCGTGCTGCTGATTGCTATCGCGGGCCGATGCCATAGGCGGTCAACCGAAAACCGCGTGGCAACGTATACTCAAACTCGAAACTGAACTCGGCGTTCGCGTCCTGCCAGATCAGCGAGTAGTGATCGTCATTGATCTTCTGCGGCTTGGCCTTCAGCACATGCGAGCGCATGGACGGTGTGAAAAGCGAATCGTACTTCGCGAGAAACTCTGCTTTGTCCCTGATACCGATTGTTTCGACATTGCCTTTGCGCTCGACTGACCAGTCTTTCACGGGAAACGCGATCAGATCGGCGATTTTGTTCTTATCATTACCGCTGACCGCGGCCAAGAACTCCGTGTAAAAGCCACGAAATTCCGAATCATGCGATCCCTGTTGCTGGGCGCGGCATGGCGCCGCGAATGAGGCGAACACCATAGCTAGCAGCGAAATTTTCGCAGGCCATGTCGCGCGACTAACAATGGGAAGAAGTGATTGCATGAGGTTCTCCTAGGCACCCGGATTGCTAGGCGTGATTAAATGAACGCCGTCCTTGCCACGTCAACAGGAATATCGCTGTTGCCGTTGACACGAAACGGCGGCGGATATGTCGCTCGCGCAGAAATAGAATTGCAAACCGAAAATTCCAACCAGGGAGAAATATTATGTTCGCCGTTATTCGCCACTACCATTTTAATCCGAAGGACAGTGCTGAGATCGACCGCCGAATACGCGAGGAGTTCGTGCCCATCGTCAAGAAGGCGAAGGGATTTGTGCGCTACTATTGGCTTGATACTGGTAAGGGCGAGGGCGCGTCCGTCAGCGTCTTTAAGGACAAAGCCGGAGCTGATGAGTCGGTGCGCCTCGCTGCGGATTACGTACAAACGCATCTATCTAAACTTCGCATTCAGAAACCCGAGATTATCGAAGGGCCGATCAAAGCTCACGATTCAGCGCCGACAATCTCAGCACATCCGGTTGGAGGTGGGCTGCATCTCAGCGATTGATTCTAACCGCGTCACTATGACTCCTGGAATCTCTCGAACGAGATGCCGCTCTGGTTGTCTAACCGCTCGCTGAGGTGAGATTTACGATTCGCAAGAACGGCTCAATTCTCAGCTTCAGTAGCA
>Ga0137403_10010938_pt1 | contig 10030 bp, 8 predicted proteins | sample CZOMad2_1_16fung_FD_122057 | JGI IMG/M metagenome (GOLD analysis project Ga0137403, IMG submission 122057) | Vadose zone soil fungal communities from Angelo Coast Range Reserve, California, USA - CZOMad2_1_16fungal (Hybrid Assembly) | ecosystem: Environmental > Terrestrial > Soil > Vadose zone... | reverse complement strand
CGCCTCATTTCATCCCGCCTTTAACCGATTCCCCTGCATCTTGGGTTCCGTGGCCAACTGGCTCACGGCATTGATGAATAAATTAAACCGCAGCACGCGCGATAGTAGCGCAGACAGTTTTGTTACTCTTTAGAAAAGATCGGAAATACGGAAATGCCCGGTCACGCAATCCGTGCAGTTTGTAGCGCGGGCTTCCAAGCCTGCTGTATCGCCGACTTCCAAGTCGGCGCTGCGCAATCCAACTCCGTGACGTGCTAATAACAAGTTTTCTACAGAGCTACAGTTTTGTCTGCTGTGTCGCCGACTGGCGGTTGGCAGAGGTAATTCGCGTCCGAAGACTACACCTTGAGGACCCAGGAAAATTCAACTTACGCCGATTTCTCGACCCACTTTTCAACAAATTCCAAGCTCGATTCCAATAAGCCATAACGCCTTACAGCTAAAACATTACCGTAAGTTTTTCCGCGTAAGTGTTTTGTGTTTAGATGGGCGAGATGAGAAGGAAAACGATCGTATTGAAAACGCGGAACTGGCCGCGCGAAAACGTGCTTCCGGCATCCTGCCGGAAGACCCACTCTCCTCGCCGACACAGTTCTCTGCACGCGAATTCCACCCATCGCACACACTTCATTGGTAATGAGTGTCAACTATTCCACCCTATTCAGGGAAGGGAATCCGGCTTCCGAGTTCCACCTTCTTCATTCTGCATTCTTCCTTCTGCCTTCATTGGCTCCGACTCCCGGATACAGGCAAATCAACGTCAATCCAAGCGAATCAAGGCCAGGATTTTTTTTCTTTCCCGGCAAACCATCAAGGCCAGACCTTCCTCCGTTCCGAATCCCGACTTCCGCGTTTACAAAAAATTACCAAACGAACCCATCTTGGATTTTTCGATCTGCCTGCAAACAAAGTGGAATATCCACCGAGTGCCTCAAACCGCCAAAAAAGCGAACCCATTTCAGCGCAGGTGGGGCGAGCGTCCCCGCGAGCCATCCGGCTTCCGACCTCCGCTTTCTTCATTCTGCATTCTCCCTTCTTCATTGGTTCGAAGCTCGACAACTCGCCGCGCGCCCCCTTACCCTCCGCCGTCCGGAACCTAATGAGCGATACCGCCACATTGCTTTGCGAGTTGATTGCGCTGCCCAGCGTCAATCCAGCCTTTCTCCCTCCCGGCGACGCGCGGGCAGGGGAACAGCGCGTCGCGGATTTCGTCGCTGTCACCGCAGCTCGCGCGGGGCTGGAAATCGAATTTCAAAAGACTTTGCCCGATCGCGTCAACCTCATCGCCCGGCTTCGCCCAAAAGGCCGCATCACGCGGACCATCCTGCTTGCGCCACACCTGGACACCGTTCCGGTCGCGAGCGAGAAACAATTCGTGCCGCGCACAGACGGCGATCGGCTCTACGGTCGCGGCGCGTGCGATACCAAGGGTTCCGTCGCCGCGATGCTTTCGGCGTTGTGCAAACTCGCCAAATCCAAACACCGCCCGCGCGAGACGGAAATTATTTTTGCAGGTCTGGTGGATGAAGAAAGCGCGCAAGCCGGTTCGCGCGCCCTCGCCAAGAGCAAACTGAAGGCCGACCTCGCCATTGTCGGCGAACCCACCAATTGCCAGATTGTAACTGCGCACAAAGGAAATATTTGGTTCCAGCTTGAGACGCGCGGCAAAGCTGCCCACGGCTCACGCCCGGAACTCGGCCGCAACGCCGTCCACTCCATGGCCCGCGTCGTGGATGCCCTCGAAACCGATTACGCTGCGATGTTGCACCAGCGCCGCCGCCACCCATTGCTGGGCCACGCCACCGTGAATGTCGGCACGATCCGCGGCGGCACCCAACCGAACATCGTGCCGGATGCGTGCGTGATTACCGTGGACCGCCGCACCTTGCCCGGCGAAACCGAAGCCGGTGTGAAGCGCGAAATTAAAACCTTCCTCGCGCGAAAAAAACGGGAAGTCACCTTCAGCCTCGCCCGCACCGAACCGTGTTTGCCCATGGAAACTGGCGCGAAACTTCCACTCGTTCGGCAGTTTCTGCAAAGCGCGGGCCAACGGAAACCCGTGGGCGTGCATTTCTTTTGCGATGCCGCGGTGCTGGCGGAAGGCGGCATCCCCAGTGTCGTGTTTGGCCCGGGAGACATCGCCCAGGCGCATACCGTGGACGAGTGGATTTCCCTGCGCTCACTTGAACGCGCCACCGACATGCTTGTCCGATTCCTGAGCTTACAACCTTGATTCATGCCCTCTGACACCACTCCCGCCCCCCTGACCATCGACCACAAGCCCCACGCCGCCTTTTTCCGGCAGAGCGGGTGGATGATGATAGCGAGCATTTTTGGCGGTTTTATGTCGCTGGGAGTTCACGTCCTGAACAAGTGGATTACAGAAGAAGGCGGATACGGCGATTTCGTGGTGATGGTAATGGTTATCACTTGTTTGCCAACAATCCCCTTGCAAATGGTTTTTGCCCAACAATCCGCCGCCACCCTGGCGCAAAATCGCGAGCGACAGCTCTCGGGAATGATTCGCCGTGGCTGGCTGTGGACGTTCCTGCTCTGGCTCGTGGCATTTGTGTTTCTGCTGATCTTTCGGGAACGAATTGTTGTGGGCTGGCATCTCGGAAGTTCCGCCATTCTCTTCGTCGATATCGGCACCATCTTGGCCTCCATCTGGCTTCCGCTCTTTTCCGGCGTCATCCAGGGCCGTCAGGATTTTTTCTGGTTCGGCTGGGCATTGATTCTCGGCGGCATTGTTCGCCTGGTTACCGCCGCAGTGCTCGTAATCGGTTTCCATGCGGGCGGAACGGGCATGCTCGCCGGCGCGCTCGCCGGCGTGGGCTGCTCCGGGGCAATCGTCATTTGGCGAACTCGCGACTTGTGGAGTTCAAAACCCGAACCGTTCAATTCCAAGGAATTGCTGTCTGAGATCGCTCCACTCATTCTCGCGTTCGGTGTCTGCCAATTCCTGTTTTCCTCTGACACGATGTTTGCGAAGGCACACTTCAGTCCTGAGTCGATGAATCACTATGGCGCTGCCGGGACGCTCGCCCGGGCGCTCTTGTGGCTGGTCATGCCCCTCGCGGCCGTCATGTTTCCCAAACTCGTTCATAGCAATACCAAAGGTGAGAAAACCAACCTGCTCACCATCGTGATCGGCGGAACGGCCGTCCTTGCGATCGTGGGCGCGATTGGCCTGTGTGTGGTCGGACCCACCGTCGTGCGCATCATTTTTAAGGGAGACATCTCGGAAACCACCGCCTTACTGCCCTGGTACGCCATCGCCATGATCCCGCTGGCGCTGGCCAATGTAATGGTGAACGATCTGATGGCGCGAAAGCAATTCAAGGCGGTCCCCTTTATGGTCCTGATCGCCATCGGCTACGGCTTCACGCAGCCGTACATGATAAACCACTATCCGGGACGAATGACCATTGTTTTGCAAACACTCGGCGTGTTCACGATGTTATTATTTCTCGTCTGCGCGTGGTTCACGTGGGGGCCAAAAGCTCAATCTCCCGGGATGGAAGTCAAAAGTTCAAAGTCCAAAGTCTAAAGTCTAAAGTCTGCCAGCGCGCGCTCATCACGTCGGACCTTGGACATTGGACTTTAGACTTTGGACTGTATCGGGCCCGGGCAACGGCTGCGGAGCCCGCAGCTTCTTATAAATCCACGCCTCCAGCGGTCTCAATGGCCGCAACCATTTATAAAACCACGGCCAATAAATCAGTCGAATACGAATGACCGAAAGCAGCATCGACAACGATGTGTTCCCCAGCGCGACCTTCGAGCCGATTTTATCCGTCCATTCCGTCGGCACTTCCAGGATGCGATAGCCGGCGGCCTTTAGCGAATAGAGCAAATTGATATCAAATGCCATGTCCGCGATGCGCAGCGACGGATGGATTTTTTCGACGGCCTCGCGCCGTATTACTTTCGCTCCGCATTGGGTATCGCGAATGTTCATCCGGAAAAACATTTGCACGATGAAATGAAATACGCGGCTCGCGAACTGGCGTTTGCCGCTCTGCTCCTGATGCAACACCGCGCCCGGCAGCCAGCGCGAGCCAATCACGCAATCAAAGCCCTCAATGTGCCGGATCAAGTCAAGAAACGCGTGCGGTGGCGTGGCCCCGTCGGCGTCCACGTAACCGATCAGATCGGCCATCGGCGCGAGTTTCAAGCCTTCGATCAACGCCCCGCCTTTGCCGATGGGATCCTCGAATTCCAGCCAGCCGACGGAGGGGAAATCCTTCGCGACACGTTGCACCACGCCGAGGGTGTTGTCGCGGCACCCGTTGAGCACGACGACGAGTTGAAATTTGCCCTGGTATTGTTCCTGAAAATAGCGGGCGTAATCGCGCAGCACCGGTTCAATTCGGTTCTCTTCGTTATACGCCGGAATCAGCAACAACACGCTCGGGTTCGTCACGCGCTATCCATTTACCAGATTCGAGGAGAGCACGCCAAGAAACAAAGATGATTAATGCGGGATTTCACCTGGGCGCCCGCGTACGGTTTTCAATTTTGGAAAGAACGTTATTTCAAACTCAATTCACGCTGGATGCCGAATTTCTCAATTCGCTTCCGCAACGTTGCGCGGGTGATGCCCAGAAGCTTCGCGGCCTGCACCTGATTGCCGCTGGTTTCTTTGAGTGCTTGCAGTACCAATTCGCGTTCCACCGCCGGAATCAATTTCAACTTCGGATCTTTGCGCGCCCATTGGAAAAGCTTTCGGGTGAGCGACACCACGTCCGTTGCCCCGGCTTCGCCGGCGGCAGCCGGAGTTGCGGAGCTCGGCGCGACATTGTTGGGCGCGGAGTTTTGGCCGACAATTTCCGGCGGCAGGTCGCTCAGCAAAATCGCGTCGCCCTTGGCCACGACCAGCGCGCGGCGGACGATGTTTTCCAATTCGCGCACGTTGCCCGGCCAATGGTAGCCCTCGAGGGCTTTGATGACGCCGTTGGAAATGGACTTCGGCGCGGATTCCTGGTCGCGCGCGAATTTTTTCAGGAAATAATTAACCAGCAGCCGCACATCCTCGCGCCGCTCGCGCAACGGCGGGATGTGAATGCGCACGACGTTGAGACGATAAAATAAATCCTCGCGGAATTGCCGCGCGGCCACGGCTTCCTCCAGCGGTTTGTTGGTGGCCGCGATAATGCGCACATCCACTTTGAGCGGCGTGTTTCCGCCGACGCGTTCGAACGTGCCGCTTTGCAGCACGCGCAGAATTTTCGTCTGGGTGGCCGGGGTCATGTCGCCAATTTCATCGAGGAAAAGCGTTCCGCCGTTGCACTGCTCGAACTTGCCGACGCGTTGGAGGGTCGCGCCCGTGAAGGCGCCGCGTTCGTGACCGAAGAGCTCGCTCTCGAGCAGTTGCTCGGGGATGGCCGCGCAATTCACCGCGAGGAACGGCTGGGTGCTGCGATTGCTATGATGATATATCGCACGGGCCACGAGTTCTTTGCCGGTGCCGCTTTCGCCGGTGATGAGCGCGGTGGCATCAGTTCCGGCGACCTGGCCAATCATTTTGAAAACCTGCTGCATCGCTTCGCTGCGGCCGACGATGCCCGACTCGTAGTCCTCGGATTCGAGCAGCGGCTGGTAGGAGACGACTTGCCGCATGTCGTGGGCGGCCTTGAGCGCGTTGTGGACGATGTCCTTGAGTTTGACCACGTCGAACGGCTTCAGCAGGTAATCGTAGGCGCCGAGTTTCATCGCTTCGATGGCGGTCTGGGTGGTGCCATACGCGGTCATCAGGATGACCAATAGCTTTGAATCCATCTGGCGGATGCGCCGGAGGGTTTCGAGGCCATTGAGGCCCCCCATGCGGATATCCATCAGCACGAGGTCGGGTTTGATCTTGGGGATCAGTTTGAGGCCTTCCTCGCCGGAGGAGGCGGTGGTCAGTTCGATTTCCGGCGTATCAAAGATGCGCTGGAAGGAGTATTGCACGTCCGTTTCGTCGTCGATTAACAGTAGTTTGCTCATCAAGTTCTCTCTAATTAAGCGTAAGGTAGTCGAGTGGCTAAAAAACGACAGTGAATTTTATTTGGTGAAATGGTGAGAAATAGCATGTCGCTAATATAACTCGTTTGTAGAAAACTATTTGTGTCATTTTAAGATGGTTGGCCGCTGTTTTAAATGATGGTTTTCGTGATGCTCGGATCTTCGCCCCGGTGGGGGTGGGCAAATAGGGTGGAATAGGCTGGCATGTTATAATTGTCGTTGGAAATCAGGTGCTTACGGTGGCGAAATCTGGGGCGACGTGGAATAATTGGGTGGCGGGCGGACCTTCCGGCAAGATGCCGGAAGCACATTATTCTGCGTGCGTGTATGCGGTCGGCGAGACGGGCAGGCTGTTGAGCCTGAACTTCCTTGTTTGTCGTTGTGATAATTCTTCGAAACCAAAAAAATGGAGACAGGCGAGACGCCTGTCCTACGATCCAGGTTGTGCCGGTGTGGCGGATATTGCCGCGAACCCGAAGTTGCTTCGTTCCTGTTTCCATCGGTCCTTTCTCCCCTCCTTCTGTCGTTTTGTTTATAGCATGGGTGTCAAATCCTACAGGCTAGCGATTGAGACCCCGGGGCATAACCCCATATCAAACGGGTCGTTTGGCCGTAAGGTTTCAATAGGGTTGGGCGAGTTGTATGCCTGAGGACGCTGTAATTCTATTGGCCGAAGATGAGGAGGATGATGTTCTTCTGATAAAGCATGCATTTTCGCAGGCCAAGATTCCAAATCCCCTTCACGTGGTCTGGAATGGCCAGGAAGCGATCGCTTATCTCGCGGGAGCGGGCAAATACTCCAACCGCGCAGAATACCCTTTGCCGGATTTGTTGCTACTGGACCTCAAAATGCCGCGCGTTAATGGATTTGAAGTGCTCGAATGGCTCAAACAACAGCCGGGGCTGGCGGCGCTTCGGGTGCTCGTGCTCACATCGTCGCAAGATCTCCATGACGTGAACCGGGCGTATCAATTGGGAGCCAATTCTTTTTTGGTGAAACCGCTGGATTTTCAAGATGTGATTCAATTGAGCAGGCTGATCCAGGAGTTTTGGCTGAAAGTGAGCAAAACTCCGGAAATCTCCCGGCCTCCGCGAAATTCTGGGAACGAGTTGAGCCGCTCTAAAGAACAAGGCGAAGGCATTCAATAAGCAGGGCTCACGCATTAAATCTCAAAGTTTGGAGGCCTTCTCATTAACATCGTGGCTTCAGCCCGGTGGCAAAGGGGACGGGAGGAATTCCCCAGCTGTTTTTGACGGGTTTATCACCTTGGAGAAAGCCGTTAAAAACGGCTAAGATTTCTTCCGCGTGACGCTGCACCGGGCTGAAGCCGCGGTGTTAATGGCAGCGATAACCAATCTGGAAGCGGAGTCAAAGCAGCCGTGACCCCAAATTCAATTGAAGGCAGGGCATAATTGTTTTTGAGCCGCCAAACAGCATTGATTGACTTGATGAAAGCAACGACACGTATTTCGTGCCCTGCGGAGCCGAGATGCTCGCTGCGCTCGCCCGGCGAAGCCGGAAAGTGATGGATGTTGTTTTGAGATGACCCCGGGTGGCGTCCGCTTCGCGGACTTACCCGGGTCTAAGTTCCGTTGTCCTTTCAGGACATTCAAATTTGCGCTTCGCGTTGGCGGCTTGCGGGGATGGGCGCATCCTGGCACTGCCCCCAAATTCTGACGTCGTTTGGTGCGCCGGACTACGATCTGGCGCGTTTCTTGAAGGCTCTCGTCTTAAGCCGGTTGCAAACCGGCGCTCCCGGGGGCAGTGTCGGGATGCCCCCGCCGGGATGGGGATTTCAGATTGGGGATGGTGGATTTCGGAGGGTTGTTTGAAGGTGGAAGGCGATACGATGAAAAGGAAATCAGCCCTTTCAACCGACCATGAAATGTACGAACGAGGTTTTCTTCCGTGGCGAAATGGACTCGATCCTCCGGGTGGGTTTGAAGGACGGAAAGGACTGAAGGGACGGAAAGGACGCAGCCTCAATGGCAAACCGGCAGGTTTGCCCTAGCGATTCCCGTTCGCCTCCGTAGCCAGTCGAAGGCATAAACCCTGTAAATAAGCCCAAAAAAAGCCCCCGTTTGACATGGGTTCGTGCCGTTCTTGCAAATTGGCGGAATTTCAGTTCTCCTGTGGCTCATAAACATGAAGCGACTAGAGCATTTTCAGAAATACCGCAGCCATTCGGTTCGGGGGACTGAGAAAGCGGTCCTTTTGTTTTTTGGCTTCGTTTCGGCTCAGTTACAGGGTTTGTTCAACCTGCTCCTTCGCCAAAACTTCGCCAAAAACCAAAAGTCCTCGCTCCGAAATGGCCACGGTATTTCTTCAAAGACTCTCGTTTGTTGGGTTCTGATTGCGGCGGCGTTGCCGGTCGGCAGACTCGCGGCTTACGAATACGCCGAGGTGACGCTCGATTACGTTGCGGCCAAGGCGCTGCAGCGGGCGCAGAAGCCTTTTCATTCGCCGAAGGCGGACCTGCCGGATTTTTTGCGGGCTGATAAACTGGATTACGATAAGTATCGCGAAATCGAGTTTCGCCATGAGAGCGCGCTGTGGGCGGCGGAGCCGTTGCCGTTTCGCGTGGAGTTTTTTCATCCGGGCTATCTTTACCAGGAGCCGATTCACGTGAACGAATTCACGCTGACGCACGTGCAGCCGATCCGTTTCGTGCAGGATTGGTTCAATTATCGCGCGTTGAAATTTCCGAAGCAGATTCCCGCCGACACCGGCTATGCGGGGTTCCGGATTTTGTGCCCGTTGAATCAACAGGATAAATGGGATGAACTCGGCGCGTTTATTGGCGCGAGTTATTTTCGGTTGCTCGGAAAGGGCCAAAGCTACGGCCAATCCGCGCGCGGCCTGGCGTTGGATTGCGGCGAGCCGGATCGGCCGGAGGAATTCCCGATTTTCACGGATTGGTGGCTGGGCAAACCTTCGCAGGGCGAGGATCGGCTGAAGATGTACGCGATTCTGGACAGCGTCAGTTGCGTGGGCGCGTATCGGTTCGTGATCATTCCCGGCGACACGACGGTCATGGAGGTGGAGGCGGTCCTGTATTTTCGGGAAGGTGACAAGGTGCGCGCGGTGAATGCGGATCGCAAACCGATCAAGACCATCGGCATGGCGCCGTTGACGAGCATGTTTTGGTTCGGCAAGGCGTCCGAGAAACGGTTCAATGATTATCGCCCCGAGGTGCATGACAGCGATGGGTTGCTGATGCAAATGGCAAATGGCGAGGTGCTGTGGCGTCCGTTGAATAATCCCGCGCAGATGAGTCACCAGATTTTTGGCGCGAAAGACATCGGCGGCTTCGGCTTGATTCAACGTGAGCGGGATTTTTCAAATTACCAGGATCTGTTCAACGCGTATTACAAGACGCCGAGCGTTTGGGTGCGGCCAAACGGCAATTGGAACGAAGGGGAAGTTCACCTGGTCGAATTGCCGACGCATTATGAGGGGCTGGATAACGTGGTGGCGTTCTGGAATCCGAAGGAGCAGCCGCAGCCGCTAAAACGATACGGATTTTCCTACACGTTATTGTGGGGCTCGAACGAGTCGGACATGAAGCTGACGTTTGATAAGGACCGGGTGATTTCGACGCGGATTGGCGTGGATCCGCGGGATGAGAAGGTGCGGGAATTTGCGATTGATTTTGCCGGGCCGAAGCTGAAGGTGTTCACGGAAGCGAACAAGCCGCAGGCCATTACGAGTTGCAGCGCGAACGCCGGGATTCCTTATAGCGAGGTTTTCTATAATAAATACAATAGCAGTTGGCGAGTGGTGCTGAAGTTGGAACCCCACAATCAGGATCCGGTCGATATCCGGTGCACGTTGCAAAAAGGAGAGGAGGTTCTTACCGAGACATGGACCTATCACTGGAGTCCGCCTTAAACGTCCCCGGCGTCGCGGGGGAGCCTTCGGGAAATATCGCGGGCCGCCCGTTGGATGAATGGAACGCCGCTTACGCGAAAGTGGAAAGCTACTTTCACGCGTTGCGCATTCGCAACAAGGTGCTGCTCGGCC
>Ga0137403_10010935_pt1 | contig 10031 bp, 12 predicted proteins | sample CZOMad2_1_16fung_FD_122057 | JGI IMG/M metagenome (GOLD analysis project Ga0137403, IMG submission 122057) | Vadose zone soil fungal communities from Angelo Coast Range Reserve, California, USA - CZOMad2_1_16fungal (Hybrid Assembly) | ecosystem: Environmental > Terrestrial > Soil > Vadose zone... | reverse complement strand
TTGCCGGTCGGCTGCCTGGCCGAGCTCGACGCCGATGCGGGCACGCTCACCCTGCTCGAGCCGGGAGTGAGCTAGTAGCCGGCGAACCCCGCTCGCGCCGGGCGCCTCCCGGCGCGAGCGGGCCCCGCGGTCGGGTCAGTTGCCCCGGCCGATCATCCGGTGGAGCTCCGCCAGCGGGACGATGCGCCCGTGGAGCGGCAGGAGCCGGTCCACCCCGAGGTTGAGGCGGGCGATGTTGTCGGCCAGGTTGACGCTCAGCGGATTGATGACCGCGGGCACCGGTGCGTTCGGCGGGCCGGGCGTGAAGGCGTCGGCCTGGATCAGGAGGCGCTCCTTCGGCAGGTAGATCATCAGCAGCCCGTCGGCGTGCGTGCTGCCCGCCATGTGATGGATCTCCACGCTGCGCGCCCCGTCGGTGAGCACGCGCTTGTCGCGCACCCCCTCCACCGCGACCTTCCGGCGCGCGGCCTGCTGACGGTCCGGGGTCATGGTCGCGGGGGCCGCGAGCGCCCCCTCGAAGAAGGCGCGGGTGGTCTCGTGCGTGATCACGGTAATCCCTTCCGCCGCGAAGGCGCGCAGCCCGCCCGCGTGATCGAAGTGGTGGTGGCTGTTGATCACGTAGCGGATGGGCTTGCCGGGCACGAGCCGGCGCGCCTCCGCGATGACCGCGGTCGCCCGCTCGTCGTTCAGCGGGCCCTCCACCACCACCGTGTGGTCCTTCATCTCGATGACCACGCTGTGGTGGCTGCCGCCGGTCACGTACCACACGCCCTCGGCGGGCGGATCACTGGTGACCCGCGCGTAGGGCATGGTCGCCCCCCGGATACTGTCCGGCACCGCGATCTCGACCGCGGCATTGGGCTTCACCTCGGACACGGTCAGGTCCGCGGCCGGGAACCCGCCCGCGCCCTGGCGGATGCGCATCGGGAACTTCACCCCGCCGAAGTCCCGGTAGTCGGCGTAGGTCACCTCCACCGGCATGTCGCCCACCACCGGGTTGGAGAGCACCGCCTCGACCCGCTCGACCATCCCGCGATCGTCGAGCGTGGCCTTGATCGAGTAGCGTCCGGGCACCGCGAAGGCCACGGTGCGGCCCTGCACGGTGGCGTTGTTCGCCATCGCGGCCTTGATGACGCCGTGGGGCGTGGTCCAGAGCTGGACCTGCCGCTCGATCAGGGCCACCGGGGCGGGCGCCGTCGTCTCGCCGGTCACGTTCCACGCGAGATCACCGCTCACCACCTGGATCTGCCGCGCCTCACCGAGCACGGGGACGCCGCCGCCGCGCGGCGGCATCTCCGCCCGCGAGCGCACCTGCTCGTCGCGCAGCGAGGCGGTCTCGTAGTTGACCGCGCGGCTGAACGTCGGGATGTTGAAGCGCGGCCATGCCGCGCCCGGCACCGCGCTCTGCCCGATGGCGAAGTTGACACCGCTGGCCGTGTAGGTGAGCGACTTCAGGCCGTCGGCGCCGAGCGCGCGGGCGGCGTCCTGCAGGGTGGCCCGAGCGTCCTGGGCGGCGGCGGACACCGGCAGGCACAGCAGCAACGTGGTGATCAGCGCGAGGACTCTCCCCATCTCGGGCCTCCTTGCCGTGTGGTGGGTCGGGATCGTGCCGGGAGCTACCGCGGGGATACTACCAGAAACGGTGGAGGTCGTCGGCCACGCAGACGGGAGGCCTATCGGCTACTCCGTGGAAGAAGACGGGGGCATTCTGGTCGGCATCCCGGGGACGCCGACCCGGCGAATCAGGCTAGGGGGCTACGAGGTGGAGGGGTCTTCCGGCTCTTCCAGGTCCATCGAGTCGTCCTGCGCGGGCGTCGAGAAGTCGTCGGGCGCGGGGGCCAGCAGCCAGGCGGCCACCTCGTAGAGACCACTCGGCGACGGGTCCCCCAGGGTCATGAACAGCTCCTGCGCCTCGGCGAGGCTCATCACGCACACGTCCGAGGTGGTCCGTCCCTCGCGAGCCTTGCGCATCAGCCGGGCCTGGCTGGGGGTTGTCACCAGCCACATCATCGCGCCCGGCAGGTAGTCGAGGCGGACCGCCAGGACGTCGCCGTGGGCGAGCAGGCTCTCGTAGAACTCCCGCCCACGCCGGGACAGCGTCCGGTGGTGCCTCAGAACCTCCTGCAACGTGACCACGCTCGGAGTCATCATGTGCCTGCCTGCCGGAGAGAAACAGCAAGCGGCGCGCCATGGAGTAGACATATTTAGAGTCAGCTACTTATAGGTCCGGGCAGGCGATGAATGCAGGCGAGTATTGTCAGCCGGGGTGCCGAAGAATGCCAGCCGCCCGGCCGAAGAGATGGCGATTCACCTTGCCGGTGGCCGCCACGTAGCCGGGCTCCAGGTGCTCGATCCGGTCCCGTACCTGCCCGTGCAGACGGGGCAGCGCATGGAACGGCACCGCCGGGTAGGCGTGGTGCTCGGAGTGGTACGGCATGTTCCACGCGAAGAGGCGCACGAGCGCCAGGGTGAGGGTGGTGCGCGTATTCTCGAGGCAGTCGCGCGTGACCCCGCACCCGGTGTGCTCCGCCAGCAGGTACGGCCGCAGGAACGCCTGGCCGACCATCCACGGCGCGATCCAGACGAGCAGCGCGAAGGGCGTGCCCGCCAGCACCGAGGCCGCCACCACCACCGCATAGCCCGCGAGGTAGGCACGCGCTTCCAGGATGAGGGGCCGGCGCTCCGCGGGCGCCATCCAGGGCCGGTCCGCCCGCCCCCACGCGAGCCGCACCATGTCCCCGACGCGGCGGATCGCGTTCGGGATCCCGGTCAGCACGAAGAGGTAGGCGGGCAGCGACGCGGGCTTGGCGAAGAAGAGCTCGGGATCGCGCTCGGGGTCCTGGGTGTGGCGGTGATGCTCCCAGTGGTAGACGCGATAGTTCCGGTACGGCCAGAACGTGAGGAAGCCCGCCAGGGTGCCGACCACCGCGTTCAGCCAGCGGGTCCGGAAGGCGGTACGGTGCGCCGTCTCGTGGAACGCGCAGAACATGAACGCGAGCACGTAGCCGTGCGCGACCAGCAGGGGCAGGACCCAGAGCGTGGCGCGGAGCCGCCACAGCAGGGTGCCGGTGAGCCCGAGCACACCCAGGTGCCAGATCGTGCGCAGCAGCGCCGGCCCGTCGGAGCGCGCCATCAGCGCGTGGAGCTCCTCGCGCGGGAGCTGGTGGTCGGTGAAGCGGAGGAGCGCGTCGTCTCTCATGGGACCCTCACGTCAGGAGCGACCGCGCCGGCGCCCGGATTGCCGGATAGCTTACACCAGCTGCGGGCGGTCGCCCTCGACGATGATCCGCCACAGCACGCGGCTCTGGCTGCGGTCGTAGTCGCCGTGGGCGCGGTGCATCGTCGCTCGGTCGTCGATCACCAGGACGTCCCCCTTGCGCCAGGCATGGTGATAGACGATCTCCGGCCGGATCATCCGGTCCAGCAGATCGCGCATGTAGGCCCGGCTCGCCTCCGGGGTCATCCCGGCGATGTGGGTGGCCTTGGAGATGTGGAAGTACACCGCTCGCGATCCGTGCACCGGATGGGTGCGTACCATCGGGTGCTCGACCGGCTTGCCGTACCGGTCCTGGTCTTCCGGGCGCGTGTCGGCGTGCCCGTCCAGCCCGTTGAACGTCGTGAGCGCCTCGAGGCGCCGGCGCTCGTCATCATGGAGCGCGAGATAGGCCGCGCGCATGTTGGCCACGCTGGTGCCGCCGCCCGCCGAGGGAATCTCCTGCCCGTACAGGATCGTGGCGGCCGGCGGGCGCTCGCGGTTGGTGTGGTCGGTGTGCCACTGCTCGGCGGGCTGCTGGCCGTTCCGGTGCCAGATCAGCCCGATGAGGGGGAAGTCCGCCATGTTGTGCTGCGAGTAGTGCTGCTCCATCGGCGGCCCGAAGACCGAGGCGGCGGCGAGATACTGGGCGGGCGTCAGGGCCTGGTCGTGGAACACGAGCGCCAAATGCTCGGCCAGCGCCTGGGTCAGCGTGCGCCCGGTCGGCTCGTCGATCGGCGCGCTCAGGTCGACACCGGTCACCTCGGCGCCGAGCGAGGAATGAATTGGGGAGATCCGTACGTGAGCCATGAGGCCGCGGCTCAGCGGGCCAGGCCGGGGGTTCCGGCCGGTACCGCGTAGAAGTTCATCGTCAGCGAGACCGCCGTGTAATACCCCATCAGCACGATCACGTCGGTGACGCTCTCGTGCCCGAGCATGACGACGGCGCGATCGTAGAGGCTCTGCGGGACGAGGCGCCCGCCGGCCAGCGCCAGCGCCACCTCGTAGACGACCTGCTCGCGCGCGTCGGGGAACGAGGTCGGCAGACCGGCCACGATCGCCTCCACCGCGGCGGCGGGCAGGCCCACCTCCACCCCGCGCTTCTCGTGCGCGGCGGTGGGGTAGGCCGAATGCCACCGGCTGGTGATGACGAGGACCGCGATCTCGCGCTCGCGCTCCGACAGCGCGGACTCGCCCGGCGTGAAGTGCTGACCGAGCGGCGCCGCCGCGCGCAGCAGCTTCGGGTTGTGTACCCACACCTTGTAGGGACCGGGTAACCGACCGCGCGGGCCCTCGACGAGGAAGCGATATCCCTCCCGCTGCGCCGGTGTCATCCGGTCGACCGGGATCTCGGTGTAGCGTCCGAACGTGGGCGCGTCGCTCATTGTCTACTTCATCCGATCCTGGATCTTGGCGATGGCGGCGCGGGCACAGTCGTCGTCGAGCTGGCCGCCCGGCGCGCCACTCACCCCGATCGCGCCGATCGGCGCCCCGCCCGCCAGGATCGTCACGCCGCCGACCGCGTACGTGACGTTGGGCAACGGTGTCTGCGGGACGGTGGTCGCGGGAGCCTTGGCCATCCGCTCGGCGACCGCCTTGGTGCTGTCTTCCTTGCGCGCCAGCGTCAGCGAGGCCGCCGAGTATGCCTTGAAGAAGGCGTTGTCGAGCGTGTGGATCGGCGCCCCGTTGCCCCGCAGCAACGCTTGGCGCACCCCGTCGAGATCGACCACGACCGCCGTCACCGTGTAGCCACGCTGCGCGCAAATCGCGACCGTGTCGCCCACCAGCTCATTGGCGAGCGGCGCCGACAGCTTCTGCATCGTGACCAGCCCCTGGGCCCAGGAGCCCGTCACGATACCTGCGATGACGAACGCGAACACCACAGCCGCCGCCACGATTCGTGACATGCCGTCCTCCTTGTCGGTTGTCCCGGTGAGAGCCCTGCCGCTGCGGATCATACTCCAGCGTGGAGCGAATGTGGTGGCGTGAGCGCGAGGGGACGTGCGCGACGTGACCCCCGGCCGCTTGACGGCGCCGGCGTGCCAGCTTAGTGTGCGCTCTTGCCATCGGCTCGGACGGCCCGTCTACGCGAACACCCGAACGCTCCTGTAAGATACCCTGCTCGCCTCGGCCAGCATACTTTGGCCGATGCCAAATCATAACTCCCTCCCACCCTGCTATCCTGTTGTTCGATTCGAATCCACGTGATGGAGGGTCACATGCTAACGAATTGGATCCCGCAACCATCTCTCGCTGCTCTGAACGACGGGTTTGTCGTAGCGATCATGCTCGAGGCGAAAGAAGGCGAGTCAGAGGCCCTCGCCGAGATCCTGCAGGTCATGACCGCACCCACAATGGCGGAGCCGGGCGTCAAACTCTTCCTCCCCTACCGCTCTCCTACGAACAAGTCGTTGTTCTTCGTGTTCGAACTCTATGCCAACGAGGCTGCATGGGCGGCGCACGAGGCGACCGACCACTTCAAGGTGGCCGTGAAGGAGCTACTCCCGCGCGTAACACGCCGCGAACGCGTGCCGTTCATTCCCTTCCTGAAACGCTGATAGATCAAGGCCGACGGATATGCTGGCCGACTTCGATGACCGTCACCGATCTAGGTAGCCTGGTTGCGCGTGCGGGCGCCAACGATGTCCTGTACGAAGACGTGTGTCTGCCCGGGCGTCCCTTGTTCCTGCGGTCCGCATGCCCGCAGAACTTTTCGCCAAGCACCCCGGTGTTGTTCGTCCATCACGGAGATTTGCGCAATGGCGGCGAGTTCCGTGACTTCTGGCGGCCGCTAGTCGACGAGGCCCAACTACTGGTCATCACGCCGGAGTTCTCATCGACGGTGTATCCAGGAACGGGATGGTACAACTTGGGGAATCGTGTCGATGCGGATGGGCGCGTGAAACCGCGTGAAGAATGGACCTACGGAGTTCCCGGCCGACTGTTTGTTGCCCTGCGTACGCAGGGGATCACGAGGTGTCGACGTTACGGCCTCTTCGGACATTCGTCTGGCGGGCAGTTCGTGCATCGCATGATCTCGCTGGGCTTTCGTGACGCCGTCGCAGCAGCCGCGACGGCAAATGCGGGAACGTACACGATGCCCGATCTCGATGTCGCATTCCCATACGGTCTCGGAGGAACCGAACTCGACGACGCGGCATTGCGCGCCCTGTTGGCGTTTCGGCTGACGGTGTTCGCAGGCACGGCGGATGTCGACGCGGCGAGTCCTCATTTCCCTAACGATGTCGCCGCCATGCGACAAGGGCCGACACGCTTTGCGAGAGCGCACGCGTACATTGCCGCGGCCCGGGACGCGGCGAAGCGTTACGGGGGGCCCTGCGCGTGGACAATCATCGATGTCGCCGACGTCGGGCATGACGGACGCCACATGTCAGAGGCGGCGGCACCCGTGCTGGCGGCGGCGTTGCATGCAGCGGAAGTCTGAGCATGCATTCACCAGGGTGAGGAGGCGGTCAAAACCCACCATTGGCGTTCTCGGTATGTCCTACGGAGAGGACCACGCGACGAATCTCTTTTCGCCAAGTGCGCTAAACGAGACCGTACGAGTGTGCGCCTTGCGAATCGCCCAGCCACGTTCCGCTGCATGGGTGAGAATTGCTGCCCCAATCGCGCCGCCAAGATGGTGTTGGCGTTCGCTCCAGTCGACGCAGCTGCGACAGAGCGGGCGCTTCCCGCGGTCGAGCGCCTTGAGCTGGATACCACGCTCTGTCAGGATGTGCCGCCCCTTCATAGTCAGATGGACAAGTTTGCCGCGCCAGCTCAATAGCCTGTTTGCGACCCATCGCTCGAAGAGGTCAACAGCAAGGCGCCCGGCAAGGTGGTCATAGCAAGAGCGGGCGTGGCGCATGGCTTCGTCCTCGGGACCTGGCCGAGTGCGCACATGCCCGACCCTAGTTGCAACCGCAATGAGCGCCTCGACCGCGGTGGCTACGTCAGGGTCGGCGATGCGAAAATAGCGGTGGCGACCCTGCTTGCTGCCGATGAGGAGGCCTGCCGACTGGAGTTTCTTGAGGTGCCCGGTCGCGGTGGACGCGGTAACGGTGGCCTCGCGCGCAAGCTCGGCCGCTGAGAGTGATAGCCCTGACATCAGAGCCATGACTATATATGATCGCGCGGGATCGCCCATCAAACCGGCAACGAGCGAGACGTCGGGACCATATTTCATAGTTTGACTGTAGCCGAACTATGGTCGTTAGGTCAATCTCGGTGCAATAGCGGGAAGGACGACTTCCAATCCCGGGTGCCCTTTGAACTGGTTGTCCTGAGGCTCCAGCCTTGATCTCGACACTCGGTCGCCGACACCTGAGCGCTGGAGCGATCGGGATGACTCGTACAGGTCAGGATCCCCCTTGACGCGACACGATTTCGGGTCCAGCCTCACTTGCGTCCGAGTACACGGCGGAACACTGCGCCGGACTGGAGGGATCCCGACTTTGAAAAGCCTAAACAGCCGGATGACGGTGATGGTGTGGGCCATGGTCGCATGCGCGATGATGCCCGCGGTCGCCCTCGCTCAGATCCCAGGCGTCGGCTCGATGCTGCCAAACAAAGCACAGCTCCTAGAGCAGGCGCAGAAACTCGTGGCCGACCTGACCTCAATGAAGAGCAGCGGCAAGCTGGGGGCGGCCGATGCCGGGAAGGTGGATTCACTCCTGCCCAAGGCTACCGCGCTGAACACCGAGCTCGCGAAGCCTCAGGTCGAGCCAAGCCGCCTGACTCAGCTCGCTGGTCAGCTCGGCGATCTCCAGAAGCAGGTCGGCGCGCTCAAGGGTCTGATGAAGTAGCTGGCCGTGCCGGGCCCGGGCTCCTCGCTGCACTCATGGTCGCCACGCGACGGCGCTTCGCCGAGCGGCCTTAGGAGGCACGTATGGCCGACATTACCCGCCGAGGCTTTCTCGCAACTGCCGGTCGAGGGGGCGCCGTACTCCTAGCCGGTGCAGGTGCAGGCACGCTACGCCCACCGGCCGAGGCCGCGGACGACCCGATCCTGGCCGGACGTCCGCTTGTGCGCTACCCGGAGAAGACGGAACTTATCCTCCTCACATCGCGCCCGCCGCAACTCGAGACGCCGATGAAGTACTTCGACCGCGCCATCACGCCGAACGACGCCTTCTTCGTCCGGTACCACGTCTTCCCTGTCCCCACCGAGGTGGACCTGGCGACGTGGCGGCTCAAGGTCCATGGCCGCGTGGATCGGCCCGTCGAGCTCAGCATGGACGATCTCAAGCGCAAATTCCCCCCGGTCCGGGTCGTCGCGGTGAACCAGTGTTCGGGGAACAGCCGCGGCCGCTTCTTGCCGCGGGCGCTCGGCGGCCAGTGGGGCGACGGGGCCATGGGGAATGCCGAATGGGTCGGCGCGCGGCTGCGGGACATCCTGACGATGGTCGGGGTGAGGCCGGGCGCGGTGCAGGTCACCTTCGACGGGCTCGACAAACCTGCGTTCCCCACGGTGCCAGACTTCGTCAAGAGCCTCGACGTCACCCGCATCATGGAGGATCCGGACGTCATCGTCGCCTACCAGATGAACGGCCAGCCCCTGCCGATGCTCAATGGCTTCCCCGCTCGGCTGATCGTGCCAGGCTGGTACGCAACCTACTGGGTCAAGAACATGTCCGAAATCGAAGTCATCGATACCGTGTTCGAGAAATTCTGGATGAAGCCGGGCTATCGGATCCCGGACACCCCGTGCGGCTGCGTGGAACCTGGCACGGCGCCCACGCGCACGGTGCCGATCCACCGCATGACTGTCCGTTCCTTCATCGCGACGCCCGAGCCCGGGGCGCGTGTGGGAGTAGGCCAGCCCGTCACCCTGAAGGGTATTGCCTTCGATGGGGGCTCTGGGATCACCGAGGTGCAGCTCTCGAGCGACAGGGGGGTGACGTGGCGCCGCGTCCGGCTGGGCTCCGACCTCGGCCGCTACTCCTTCCGCGAGTGGTCGGCAACCTGGACGCCTCCCGGTCCCGGCCAGCACCGCCTGATGGTGCGCGCGTTCAACGCCATCGGCGAGTCACAGAGCCCACAGCCCCTTTGGAACCCCGCCGGCTATCTCCGCAACGTCATCGAGCACGTCGACGTGCAGGCGGGGTAAGGAGCTCGCCATGCGCGTGGCCATTGCGTGCCTTCTGATCGGACTGGCCCTCGGATCCGCCGGAGCCGAGGAGAAGCGGATCACCCTGCCCCTCGACCACGAGTACGCTCGGCTCAAGGCTGGCCCGGGCAGCGACGTCACCCAGAACCAGTGCCAGATCTGCCACTCGACCGACTACATCGTCATGCAACCGCGAGGCGACGCCAAGCAGTGGGACGGCGTCGTTACGAAGATGATCAAAGTGTTCGGCGCCCCGCTCAGTGAGGGAGATGCAAAGATCATCACGGAGTACCTAACACGTATGTACGGCCCGCCGAGGTAGCCAAGTCGAGCCCAGGGGGACTGACACGGGTCAGCCCAGGCCGAGACTCTACTACTCGAGGCAGCAGGCTTCCCTCCACCTGACCCCCATTGCCTCCGACACAGCTTCGCCTCGCTGCTCTTGCAACAGGGCGACAGCCCTGTCTATGTTCAGCGCCAACTCGGCCACGCGAGCATCAAGCTAACCGTGGATACCCATGGCAAGTGGCTCCCGATGGGCAACAAGGCAGCGGTAGATCGACTGGACGGTCCAAGTGGTAGCAGACTGGTAGCAAATCACGAATCCGATGGCGTAGACGGTCTGGACATATCAGGAAAAACTGGAGCCGGGGGCGGGAGTTGAACCCG
>Ga0137403_10010934_pt1 | contig 10031 bp, 13 predicted proteins | sample CZOMad2_1_16fung_FD_122057 | JGI IMG/M metagenome (GOLD analysis project Ga0137403, IMG submission 122057) | Vadose zone soil fungal communities from Angelo Coast Range Reserve, California, USA - CZOMad2_1_16fungal (Hybrid Assembly) | ecosystem: Environmental > Terrestrial > Soil > Vadose zone... | reverse complement strand
TGGGCCTGATGGCTGGGAGGGAACGGCCACCGCGCTTTTAGAGACCCTTAACGCGCAAGCGCCCCTGGGCCGTCAGAACCCCCGAGACTGGCCGAAAAATGCCCGGGCGCTGAGCGCCGTGCTCCGCCGTCTGGCGCCCAATCTACGGGCAGTCGGTATTGCGATCACCTTTGCCCGTGATTCGGACCCACTACGCACCCGCCGAATCGTCATCCGGGAAGAGAAATCGGAGAACGCATCGTCGTAGAGAATCTCGAGGGCGATATGCGTCCGTTGCGTCCAGATCGTCCGAACGTGCATGACGTCAAAGCGTTACGCTGAGGAAGCTGCGTCCGGCGTTATGTCCGCAGGCGAAACGCGGTACGTCGCCCTCGTGGTCCTATTGGTGGTGCAGGGTAGGGGCTGTCTGCAGACGCGAAGGTCTATAGCGATGTGCACTTGAAACCGAGCATATGAACGCCATCGTACCCGTTTACTGGCCACTCGACAATTATCCAATGCCAGATTTCTGGGTGCTCATCCGCTAGTACTTTGAAAATATAGCGAAGCCACCCCTACGATTGGGTTTTTCGCAAAAAATCTGATCGGAGGACTGACTCATGAGATGCCCTCACGACTGGGACCAGCCGTGCCCCAATCCCGAGTGCGTCCGCTTCAAGCGTATGAACAGAGGCAACGTCAGTCCCATCTCCACCTACCTGACGGCTAGCGGAAAGTATCACATCTTCTGCTGTCGGGACGGCCACACGACGTTCTCGGAAACCCGCGAAACCGTCCTCTTCGACCTGCGCACCCCCCCGAAGAGGAGGTGATCATGGCCTTGAAGATCCTCCTGGTCCGGGTCGATCTTGCAGGCATCTCGTGCGTGCTTGGCATGACGGAGGAAATGGTCTTAGCGTGTTTGCGCCGGGCGGCCTTCAAGGCCCAGGAGATCAACACACACACCTACTTCGCGAGCTTCCCGTCACACAGATGTTGCTCGACGAGATGTGGAACTTCGTTGCACGTAAACCGCCCATGAGACGGATGAGAGCGGCGAGACGCTTCCCGACAACGCCGAGGGCAGGCCGTGGGTCTGGGTGGTTTCGCCTCCTGATTGCGACAGTTGTCGGGCCGCGCACGCACGAGACGGCCAAGGGGGTGATCACCACGACCAAGGCGCGCGTGCGGAGGATCCCCGCCTTCTTCAGCGATGCCTTCACGCGTAATCTGGCGGCCCTGATAGCCTGCTTCCACACCGTGAAGACGTTTACAAGAACCGGCCAGAGGGGTCGCCCGCACCAGCCCGTCATCACGCCCCACCTGGAGTTGGTCTGCGGGCAGTTGGTGAAAGAGAAGAAGCAGAGCGAGCTCGTGACCACCAGCACCCACGTCCTGCTCGGAGCCGAATGCTTCAGACCGGGCAGTTTCGGGATCAGCACGGCGCTGGTCGAACGCTTGCACCTGACCTTGCGCCAGGCGCTGGCCCCGCTGGTCCGCAAAACCTCCAGTTTCTGCAAGGACCGTGTGCAGATGCGCCGTCGGGTGGTCTTCGTTCAAGCGTTCGACAACATCCCAAGGCCACACATGAGTTCGCGCACCCAGTTGCCCATGCAAGCATGCAAGCGCTAGGGACCAATTCGTCTGCGATGACGGGAGCGGACACCTGCGACAGCGGCGCGCCTGACTGAAGATGTGTTAACCTTTCGCGAGCTTCTCACAGCCACATTCGAGCCATTGGATTCTCAAAATATTAGCGGCTGAGCACCGATGTCTATTGCAGAGAGTTATAGACAGCCGAAACAGACCTAATGAACGCAACAGGGAGCACAGACGGTAGGGCCTCCCGCCTCAAGCCTGCGATATTATCCTCTTAAATCTGCCATTCGAAGAGGGTTTCGGACCCTATGGTGAGACCACAGTGTAGGCACTACAGATGGTGCACCAGCGCCTGCGCCAGATTGGCGTCATCATATCGTGTGCCCCATAGACACACCTGTGATGGTGTCGTCCTCTGTCACATGACGCGCCTCGGTTTGGTGCTACCCGCTGTGCCTTCGAGTTTACCCTGCGGGATCCGAAGTAGCATCTGAGACGAGGGGCCTGGCAATAGCAGAACATCTTGGCCATGTATCGTCTTGCCTATCGAGCGTTGACGGCCTTCTACCTCCAACAATTCACAATGCTCCAGGAGGACCAAGGGGTCTGGCTATCGCTGATTGCTCCAGGCTCTCTGGCAAGCTAACGGCGTTCACCTGCCGGCGTCTCCACCGGCTTCTGCGACAATTCGTGCTGCAGCGGGTTCCTTCCATTCCGCTCGCAATACAGGCTGGCAGAAAACTAAAGGGGGTACTCTAAGCAGGTCTGTCGGATGACAGCCTGACATCACCATCTCTCCACGCTCTGTTGCTGAGGGGGACGAATCGATTTCTACTAGAGTAAAGGAAGAGAGATACATATCTATATAAGATAGGACAGGTGTGCGTCGGTGCACAAAGATGTGGCATGGAAGCACATCTCGAATGAGCTGACCATGCAGTACCGCTCATGCCCCTGTGATTACATGCACAACTGGCACAAACTGTCCGAGCCCTGCTGGGAAAGACACTAACGGTGATGCTGTCCCAGATGCACGCCTAGCAGCCTGTAGGCCATACCAGCGAGCACTGCCGCAATTTATACCAAGTTGTACCCCGTGCGTAAGAAGCGGAAGACCTCAACGAACTGCCGTGGCTGGTCGATCTATACTTGGGGCTCTGGATGCCGGTGAACTTCACCTAAGGCAAGGGGTGGACCCTCAGCAGTGGCTCGGGCGCAACTATGCTGGGTGCCAATGGGTGGAGCGGAGTGGTGTGCAGTCAATGACGCCACCACGATAACAGACGCCGCTGTCCAGGCGCTGATTCATGTTGAATGTGCAATTACGTGATGCGATGAGAAGTGGCACTTGACTGCCCGGTAATCCGCTGTTCTAGGATCGGTTCGACCGGAAACTCGTTGAATAATCCTAGCTGTTTTCGCTTCGGCAGATCATACCCAGAAGCGTCAATGCGCCCAGCGAAGAGGCGTTGTTGCCAAGTCGCAGATGCATTAGAAGACGGCTCAAGGAGCTGGAGAAGCTTCACCTGTCGAAATTAGATCGAGCTTTCAATCCTTTGACTGCCTCTAAGTAGTCTGCCGATCTCTCGACGTTGCTCGTCAGCTGAGAGGTATATAAGCGACCTCAGCGCGCGTTCCGTGACGGTCCGCGAGCACAAAGGATCGCCGAGCGCCGCAATGGTATGCAACACGTCGGGGGCCAAGTTCAGCAAGTGTAACACCCGTGTGACCCTCGCCCGCGAGACACCGTGCTGCCGGGCGAAATCTGCCTGGGTGCTGTACGCTCCACGCTTGAAAGCCTGCTGCCATGTTTGAGCCAGGATGACGGGATTGCGATAGCGTTTTGAGGATGGAGAGGGTTGTGAGCTTTGCCGCGTTTCGTCGGCAGGGAAATGAAACGAAGCCCTAAAAGTTCTAGCTTTTAACTTGTTCGGGGAGCCACTCCGTACGATTCTTCAAACCTTCGCCGGCTATGGTGAGGCTGGAGAAATCGTAGATGTTGAGGGTGAGCGATTCTTTGCTCACCCTTGCGTCTTTTAGGACGAGTTGCAGAATCTGGGCTTTTTCCTCGGGCGTGGCCAACGCCATTAGATAGGTGAAATCTTTTAAATGATTGATGAGGATTTGAGCGTCGATCAGATGGGGGTCCCTTGCAGTTGGAGCGTGAGATCGTCGCGTCGCCTTAGGACCAGGGTTTCATCCGCCTGGAGTGTTTTAATCTTCTGCTCGACTAAGGGCAGAATGGTCGCGCCCTGCTGTCCAAGCACTTCAATATAGCGCTCGATTTGCCCGCGAATCTCGCGTAGTCGCCGGTCCAGTCGGTTCCTCTCATCGACGAGCGGTCCGACATCCTCTTCTGTTTTTAGATTGATGCCGTCAATCAGCCCTTCCAGAAATCTTTGCTGGTTAACCATCGCAGAGAGCCGCTCCGCCCCCAGCCGCTCAATCTTCTCGGCATTAAACTGCCCGAGGGGGCAGCGGGATTTATTTTATAAAGTGTGGTGGAGATACAACGGTAGTAGAAGATTTTCCTCCCGTTCTTTTTTTGAACCCAGAAGAGCGTCAGCGCGGCGCCGCAGTGTGGGCAGACCAGCAGCCCCTTGAGGAGAAATACGCGGTCCACCGCCGTATGGGTATGAGTGCGCACCTTCTTGATGGTTCCCAACACACGGAAGAGGTCGTAGGGGATGATAGCCTCATGGATCCCATCGTAGAGATGGCCATTGAAGGCAATTTTGCCCGCATAGATCGGGTTACGAAGAATCGTCTCTATGGTCGAGTTGGCCCGTGGCCGGCCTTGTCGGGTGCGAGACTGCAAATTGATCATATCCACCACGTGGGCGAGGGAGCGGCTGGTCGCGTAGAGGTCAAACATTTGCTTGATTATGACTGCCTCTTCGGGGTAAAGCACCAAACGTTTATCGTGACAGGTATAGCCATACGGTGCAATCCCTCCGTTCCACAGCCCCCGTTGGGCGCGTGCGAGCATCTTATCTTTCGTCCGCTCAGAAATCATCTCCCGCTCGAACTCGGCGAAATCCATCAGAATGTTTCGGAGGAGCCGGCTCACCGGGGTCGAAGTATCCAGCCCTTGGGTCACGCTCATCACATGGGCACCTGCCTCCTCAAACTGCTCCACCAGAGTATGAAAGTCTTTCACGGAGCGCGTCAGGCGGTCGAGCTTATAGACGACGATATGATCGATCTCACCCCCCTTGAGGTCAAGGAGAAGCCGCCGCAGCTGCGGTCGCTTCAGATTGCTGGCGGAGAGCGCAGGATCCTCATAGGTCCTGACATAATTCCAGGTTTGGGCTTTGATATAATGGAGGCAGCACTCTTCGTGGGAGATGAGGGAGTTTAAATCAGTTCGATCGATTTAATCTTGTGTACTGACACGGTTGTATATGACGGTGTTCTTCCGATACTCCGGCATGCTCCTGAACCATCACAATTGATGATGCGATTGTGTAGTCACGATAGAATAATCCTACTATGAGGCCCTTTTGATGTCTATACCTCTGGCTGATAACCCATTCAGCCGTCGGATGGGGCATTATTATTCATCCTCGAGGCTTCTAGATGCACAAGTAATGCTGAGTGCGGTATTTGCATAAATCCCAGGCTCAATGTTTTTCATATCACCGTATTATTTCTATAATAGTTCTCAGATTTAGTAATGGGACGTGGCCAGTTTGTTTCGGTTGACATGGTTGGAGACGTGACCATCGTCAATCGTCTAGGTCGCCGTTTGCTGCGGATGCCGGTGGCCTTTTATGGGCGGTGATTGAACTATTGAATACCCACTTCGATGCCCTGGCCTTTGGCGCAATGTGCACTCCCCACCGAGTAACAAGGGACCATACGGATCGAGCGGGACGGACTTGGGGTGTCAACCGGGGGTCAGTTCGAAGTTACATACGATGTCACGCGTCATGTTACGCGTCGAACTTTGTCGCGGCATGTGCCGATTTCATTGTTTTCGGTATCTCGTAGGACGGTTCTATGAGCGCGTTTGGTCGTGAGAGTAGGTCGATGGCCTCCCTTTGCCTTGACAGTCATACAGCGATGTCCATATAGCAGCCTGGCGCAGGGTTACAGTCGGCTGTCTCCAGCATATGCTCCTCCAGGATGGAGAGCAGTACTCTCAGCCCCCTCTATCGAAAGTGCCGGCGGCCGACGCTGACGCACTCGCAAACGGGACCTGTGTAACCAGGGCAGTTCATCACCGGCGCCGAACTGATCTGACGGTCTCCAATGGTGTCATCACCAGGACGATCCCTTGCTACCTCGCTTTCCAGTGGTAGATGATCGAGCGAAGTGAGGGGGTATTGTTGGCGCGGTAGCGGTGAACCCGATGCGCACGGACGCCTGAGGGCGCTTGAATAGTGCAATGTCATGTGGTCTACGTCAGTATCGACCGGCGGGAGCATGACAGCGGTGCGAGGGGAACTATCTGGATACCAGTGACAAAACCGAGCACCCGGAGCAGCACAGCCATAGGCGTCATGTGCCACGGGAGCCCCGATCTCTCAGGCCTCTACCCTCCCCGAGATTGTTGGCGGCACTACGTGGCCTGGACGCTAGGGGGGAGTCGATCGGCGATGAGGTACACTTCTAAGATCTTTCATAACCGCGCCATTGCCTGAAGACGCCGTTCTGAGCGCCACACATGGCTTTCTTTCCTGCCCTGCTGCGAGCCTGTGGCGTCAGCACTACCGCGCAAACCCACGGGCCAATATAGTCTAGTGTGGTGTGCCGCCTGAGGGAAGGTTGGGCTAACGGGGGCAGCAGGTCGCCTTCTTTCTGTGGTTCGGGCATAGGGACGGAACGCACAAATTATGAGAGAGTCAGCTTAGACCGATGTGCGACGAGAATCACCAAGTCGGGTCGGTGGCAGCGCCGCATACCTGACGAAGATCATGGACATCGAACGGGTATCCTTTGGCGATTCGTTTGGGTTCATCTGTCCGACCTGGAGGAGTACCTGTTAGTCTTCGGCAATGGCCAGCTCCAAGCCGCCAAGGCCTTGGGCTGTATGCACATTCCGGCGATCATCCGCGACTTCGACCCCCTGCACGCCGAACTGGCGAGGATCGACGAGAACCTCATCCGCCAGGAACTCCCGGTCCTGGACCGCGCGGAACAGCTCCGCCGCCGCAAGGCGATTTACGAGGCACTGCACCCCGAGACCAGAGGTCAGGCCGGTCCCGGCCGGGGACATCACGAAAAGCGCCGAAAAGATTTCGCCCCTTTTGCGGAGGAGATGGCGGCCCAGATGGGGTGCGCGCCACGTGCGATCCAGCAGGACGTCCAGATCGCCATGCAGCTCGGGGAGCCGGTGAAAGCGGCCATTCGCCCGCTCCCCATCGCGAACCGGAAGGCGGACCTGCTCCGCTTGAGCCGGCTACCCCCTGAGGGCCAAGCCGCCATCGTCCAGACGCTGACCTCCGGACGCGTGATGACCTTCGAGGGGGCAAGGCGGGCACTCGCCGCCAAGAAGCCGGCGACACCGCAGGCGCCTGAGACACAGACCCCAGGCGTGACGACGGGTGACTGGCCATTGAACGGACACGATCGGCACACGCTGCCGAGCCTCCTCGTCGGGCGTCTCAAAGAGGTCGCCGTCATCGCAAACGGGCAGATTGGCGGCCTGCCAGCCGCCATGGTACTGGCGGCGCGTCTGGCGGCGATGCCATGGCCAGAATTGGCGCTCTTAGCCGGCTGGCTGACGGGGACACCCGAGGAGGCCGCTGCGGCATGGATGACAGCCGTATGCGGCGATACCGACGCCGATGCGGCCATCGTGGAGGACGATGCCGGTGACGGCTCCCTGGCCGATGGTCCCAAGGCCGCACCCCCCGTGGACGAGGACCAGAGTCTTCCGTCACCCAGCCTGCCGTGGCCCGCGCCGTCGCTGGACGGCGTGACACCCCCGACCCAGAGGCCAGATGAGGGAGAAGGCACGTCGGCACACACCGATGAGACGTGCACCGGAGGCGCCGCCCAAATGCTGTCCAGCATATCGCATGCTCGCGGTCCAGCGGCTGGCACCGAGGTCTTCCACGTCGAGTCGAGGGAGAAGACGCGGCAGCGACGCGTGCCATCGTCGAGATGACCATCCCATGCCTCGATGTGCGCGACACGCCCGAGGCGGAAATACCCGCTGCCGTGCCGCCACAGGCGGGCATGTCATCACCCGAGAGGGGCGATAGGGCATACCAGGCTGGTCCCCATGACAGAGCGGAGGCGGCGAATGGTGTGGGGAGCAGTGAAGAGGCTCAGGTCGGTCCGATGGGGACGATAGGTTCGCCCCCCAGGCGGTGGTGGGGCTGCGGAGGCCGATGGGCCGGGCGTGGCCCAGGCAAGCGAACTGACGCCGGCGCAGAGCGTGCGTGTCTGGCGCCAGCACCTCATCGCCCAGATTCGGCGGTTCGAGGCGGAGGGCGCTGCGGGCCATCAGGAGTTTGTGCGGCGGCTCAACGAGGCAGGCGAGCGGACGCCCAACGGAAAAGGGCGGTGGGATAGCCCCCAGTATAAACGCTTCGCCCGGCAGTACGGATTACCCGTGTGAGGCTACCCAGGTCCACGAGGCGCTGACCTGTCCGTCCCGCACCCATGGTGCTGGACTCTCTCCAAGCACGTAGACGATGCGGCGGCCGCCCCGCGTGCCAGGCTGTCCACGTGACGAGAGCGAGGTCGAGGCATCAGGGCGAACACGCCATGCACGGCGCCATCACTGACATCAATCACCATCATGGCGCCTGCTCTCACTCCACTGCACACGGCTTTGCTCCCTCGCCCCCCCAGGGGCCTCACCCATGTTCTCGTGTCAAAGGACATGGTGGAGGGGTGCCACCAGAGGTACGCTGATGCGGTGCATGCGTCCGCACGGGGTCGAGCCATGTCGGCGTTTGGGGCGTTGACAGGCGAGGCGCCGTTGAGATACTGCCTTCTCCTCGTGCCTGGTTGAGCGCTGGATCGGTGGACCAGAATGTGGTCCGACATACAGATATCACCGCGAATCTACCGAATCATCCATCGTGATACGGGTGTGCATGGGAGTCGGGTTGACGGGCGTGATGGTTGAATGACTGCGGTGCGACGCCATGATGACGCCCGGCGATGCACCCGGAAAACCCATCAGAGCTGGGCCGCAGGTTATCTGCGACCGTGCTCACCGCCATGCGTATCGCAAATCCTGCCCGTACAATCTCTCCTGTGATCCCAGAGACCGAGATGACCTTCGACCGCACCCACTAGGGGGGCTACGCCGGGTACGTCACCCAGGCCATTGTGAACAACCTGGCACCACTGTTGTTCGTCGTCCGCCAGACCCGTTACGACGTCCCCTACAAGCAGCTCGGGCGGCTGGTCCTGCTGAACCTCGCAACCCAACTGGTCACCGACCTCGTCGCGGCCCCGGTGGCGGACCACGCCGGCTATCGCCTGCCGCTCGTCCTGGCGCATGGGTGCTGCATGGTGGGTCTGATGCTGCTGGCCGTCATCCCGTCCGTGCTGTCTTCGCCGTACCTGGGTCTGAGCCGGGCGATCGTGGTGTACGCCATCGGCGGATGTCTCTTGGAGGTCTTGGTCAGACCCGTGGTGGACGCGCTGCCCAGCCCCCAGGCAGGCAAAGCCGCCGCCATGAGCCTGCTGCACGCTTTCTCCTGCTGGGGCCATGTCGCGGTCGTCCTGGGAACGACGCTGCTCGTGGTGCAGATCGGGGCGGACGCCTGGCAGGTCCTGCCGCTGATCTGGGCGGTGGTGCCGTTGGCGAACCTTGGGAAGTGCCTACGGGTCCCACGGCCGCCGACGGTGCCTGATGCACATCGTACCACGCTCGGGCCACTCGTCTCGGGCCACTCGTGAAGGCCCCCACGTTCGCGGCCGCGTTGGTGCTGATGGGTTGCGCCGGAGCCTCTAACCTATCATGTCCCAATAGTCCTCCCTGTTTGCCGAGCGGGCTTGGGCCTGCTCAGGGTGTCCTCCGCCCCCTCGCCGACCTGCTGTCGGACGCCGGCAGCTCGGCGCTCCGCGCCGGTCTCCTCATTGGGACCACGTGCCCCCTCGGCGTTGTCGCCACGGCCTTGGCACTCGGCATCGCCGCGCGGCGCCACGCGCACGACGCGCACCCCCCATACCCCCTAGGTCCACGCGCCGCACCACCACAGCGGCTCACGAAATCTCGGGTCATGTGCCACGGTCGTGTGACACGGCTGGAGCACAGCCACGCAGAGGTGGCACACGCCCATCGGTCCTGATGCGATCGGTCACACACCGGGATTCGCTGTCCGCAACCTGGTGCCGTCATGTCCGGCCGCCGCGCAACACAAGTGTACGGCCAGCGGCGGACAGCGTACGTTCCTCCGTCGATCCTATGGCGGTTCCCAGTTGGATTTGCTACAATTCTACCGTAAGACACGAGGTTCAATCGGTTAAGCGTTGTTCACGAC
>Ga0137403_10010931_pt1 | contig 10032 bp, 10 predicted proteins | sample CZOMad2_1_16fung_FD_122057 | JGI IMG/M metagenome (GOLD analysis project Ga0137403, IMG submission 122057) | Vadose zone soil fungal communities from Angelo Coast Range Reserve, California, USA - CZOMad2_1_16fungal (Hybrid Assembly) | ecosystem: Environmental > Terrestrial > Soil > Vadose zone... | reverse complement strand
GACGCCTATGGCGCGCATATGCATTGCGCAGCGCCCGAGCACCGGCTGCCGGCGCCGACCCGAAAATTGATGACGGTACGGTTTGCGATCGCCGCAGCGCAGCGGATCAATCGTCTGGTCGACCCGCAAGGACATGCGGAGTTTTGAAAGACGCCTTCGGGAGGCAGCCATCAAATACGGACAGCGCGCCGATTCCGCTCAAAGTCAGCGCGCCTGGAGCCTTTTCCGTTCCGATTGAATCGGAACGGAGGCTCCAGCTTTTTGTTTTGACGCGTTTTCTTCACGCGAACCGAAGCCCACTTCGCTGGAAAACGCTTTAGCGTCACGCTCGCTGCGAAGCGCGAGATAGACGCCCGCCACCATTGCGGCGAAAACGCCCGACGCGGCGCAGACGCCGAGCGCCCAGCGCGGCCCGAACCTGTCCGCAACCCATCCCACGATCGGCGCCCCGAGTGGCGTTCCGCCGAGTGCGATTGCGAGCAGGATCGCAACCACGCGTCCGCGCATAGCGGGTTCGGTCGACGTCTGCACCAGGCTGTTGGTCGATGTGGTGACGGTCTGCGCCGCGACACCGATGACAACCAGCAGGATGCCAAACAGCACGTAATCGGGCATCACGGCCGCCGCGGCGCAGCCGAGGCCGAAGATCGCGGCGCCCAGCAACAGCACCGGGATATCCGGCTTCGGCCGGGCCGCCACCATCAGTGCGCCGAGCACGGATCCCGCTGCCATCATCGACGTCAGCAATCCGTACGCGCCGGCGCCGGCGTGAAAGACGATGACCGACATGGTTGAGATGAAGATCGGGAAATTCAACCCGAACGTTCCGATCAGAAACAACATCAGAAGAACCGTCTTGAGATCGGGTCGTTGCCAAACGTAGCGGAAGCCTTCGAGGAGACTGCCGCGGGTGCGTGCAGGACGATGGCTCGGCTGGCGCGTGCGCAGGAAGGCGAGCGACCCCAGCACTGCGACAAACGATAGGGCATTGAGCAGGAAAACCCATCCCGAACCGACCGCCTCGATCAAGCCACCGGCCATCGCGGGTCCGATCATCCGCGCGGCATTGAACGATGTCGAGTTGAGCGCCACCGCGTTCGGAAGATGCTTTTCGTCCACGAGTTCCGACACGAAGGTCTGGCGCGCCGGCGAATCGAACGCCGCCGCGCATCCGAGCAGAAACGCGAAGATGTAGACATGCCACAGCCGCACGAGACCGGTGACGACGAGCAGGCCGAGCACGAGCGCGAGCAGCCCCATCGCGCCTTGCGTGCAGAACAGGACCTTGCGGCGGTTCAGATGATCTGCCGCAAAGCCGGTAAGCGGCAGCAACAGAATCTGCGGACCGAACTGCAGCCCCATCACAATGCCGATCGCGGTTGCGCTGTGATCGGTCAGTTCGGTGAGAACGATCCAGTCCTGCGCGGTGCGCTGCATCCATGAGCCGATGTTGGACACGAGCGCGCCCGCGGCCCAAATCCTATAGTTCGGGCTTCGCAGCGACCGGAAGATGCCGCTCACGTGGGGCTGCTGCCCAATAGAATGTCCACGATCTGTTGCGAGGCGCCGGTCTCGCCGAGCCGCGGAAAGATCAGCCTGACACTGCGATCGTGGGCCTCGGCGCTCAGGTCTGTCATTGCGTCGATGGCGAGCGCGACGTTGAAACCAAGTTCGTAGGCGTGGCGCGCGGTCGACTCGTTGTCGATGTCGGTGGCGACGCCCGCGATCACGACCTCCGTCGCGCCGGCCTCTTTGAGATAGTGTTCGAGATCGGTGTTGGTGAAAGCGCCCCAGGTGCGCTTGGTGACGGCGTGATCGCCGGGCTGACGGTCGAGTTCCGGCACCAGTTCGGTCCACCCCGCCGCCATTTCGACGCGCGGGCGCGCCTGCTCGGTTCGGCCCGGCGCACCACCGTCGGCGTTGACCATCACGACCGGCAGGCCGCGGCGGCGGAATGCCTCAAGCAGCTTGACGGCGTTAGCCACAACGCCAGCGATCGGATGCGCGGTCGGCAGGCCGACGATGCCTCTCTGCAGGTCGATCACGAGCAAGGCGGTTTTGGTGTCGAGCGCACTGATAGTCATACGAGTACTGACTTCACATATAGTCGTGATTTCCAACACGCGATGGTTGCGTGCCCGTCGAGCGGATGGGTGGCTGGTCTACGGTTTGGGCAGGTCGCTCTTCGCGAGGTCCCACATCAGGCTGTAAATTCCGGACGAGATCTGCTTCGCCGGCGCTGGCGTAGCTGTGCCGGTGAAGCTCGCCGCCAGGAGTGTGGAGATCGCGCTCACATTCGTGCCGTCGATCAGCACGTACCAGTCGCCGGCGTCGGCACTTGCGGAAGGGATTTCCGCTGTCGGTCCGGATAGTTTTGCATCGCTCTCGATCAGATGCATGGAGATGATTCCGTCCAGCGCTTCTGGATCGAGCCTTGCTCTCAGCGTTTCGCGCAAAGCGTCTTCGCTGCCGGCATCCGGCCGCAGCCGGACGATGCCGAGCACGGCGCCACGGCCCTGGCCGCGGCTGATGGTGATGCGCGCCACGGCGCGGATCATGTTCTTGAACCGCGCCATGGACTTTTTCGACCAGTCGGTCGAATTGGCAAGCCTGGCGCGATAGGCCGGGCTATCCAGCACTTCGATTGTTTCGGTCGAGTAGAGGCAGAGATATTTCGGACTGCCGCTATGCGCGACATAGCGGCGGGCTTCGATGAAGCCCTCGATCGCGACGCGCTCTTCGAGATGCTCGCGATCGTACCAGCGGTTGAAATCCTCGTCATCGGCGGCGTCGATGTCCATCGACGTCAGCAACATGCCCTTTCCGGCGAGCGGCATTGTTTGATGTCCTCTTATCTCGTCACTTTCGAAGCCATGTCCTTCGAAGCCATGTTCTTCGAAGCCATGTCCGCGATCGCCTTCATCACCGCGTTCCTGACGCCGGGATCGTATAGCGAGTGGCCGGCGTCCTCGACAATGCGGATGTCCGCATCGCTCCAGCGCGCGGCGAGCGCATGCGAGGTCGACGGCGGACAGAGCAGGTCGAAGCGACCTTGCACGATGATGCCGGGAATGCCCTTGAGCCTTGCCGCCTCGTCGAGAAGCTGGTTCGGCTTCATGAAGCAGTCATTGGCAAAATAATGCGCTTCCATGAATGGCGAACCGGGCAGGGCGCTGTTCGATTTCAATGATTCCGGGTCGAGCCGCGTGCGCCCGGGCGTGTGCTCGGACAGGATGCGCTCGGTGTCGTGCCAGGCGCGCGCGGCAGGACCGTGCACGGCGGGATCAGCATCGAGAATGCGCCGCCAATAGGCGTCGAGCGGCCGGCCGCGTTCTTCCGCCGGCAGTTGCCCGAGAAAATCCTCGCTCAGCCCCGGAAAGAAGCGCGGCAGCGCGCCGTTGAACGCGGTCTCGATCTCGGAGCGCATCCCGAGAAAGGTCGCGCGCAGCACGAGGCCCGAGACGCGCTGCGGATGCGTCTCGGCATAGGCCAGCGCCAAGGTCGCACCCCAGGAGCCGCCGGCCACGATCCAGCGTTCAAAGCCGAATTTTGCGCGGATCATCTCCAGGTCCGCGATCAGATGCGGCAGCGTATTGTGCTCGCGGCCGCCCTTGGGGCGGCTGCGGCCGGCGCCGCGCTGGTCGAACAACACGGCATGGAAACGCTCAGGATCGAACAATCGGCGATGATCCGGCTGGCAGCCGCTGCCGGGGCCGCCATGCAGATAGAGCGCGGCAACGCCGCCGGCGCGGCCGACGCTTTCGACATAGATCTCGTGGCCGTCACCGACGGCGAGGTGCTCGGAGGTCAAAGGCGCGAAGGGATCGGCGCGGTTGGCTTTGCCGGCGTCGGCGTCAGGCGCCATCGTCGCCTGTCTCCAGCGTGCCGCCTGCGAAATTACGATAGAGGAAACGGTTGTTCTCGCCGGCCGATTCAAGCTCGGCCTGCTTGAAAATCGCCTCATGCATCGGCGACAGCGCGCAGGCCGGATCGGTGTTGCCGGCGTCGCCCGTCAGCGCGAAGGCCTGGCAGCGGCAGCCGCCGAAATCCACTTCCTTGAACTCGCAACTCCTGCACGGCTCCGGCATCCAGCCGGTGCCGCGATAGCGATTGAAGGCCTCGGAGTTCTGCCAGATCCAGGCGATCGAACGATTTGAGCGTACCGACTCGAATTCGAGCCCGGTGATGCTTTCAGCGGCGTGGCAGGGCAGGATCTTGCCGGTCGGCGAGATGTTGAAGAATTGCCGGCCCCAGCCGCCCATGCATTTCTTCGGCCGCAGCGCGTAATAATCCGGCACCACATAGTCTATGGTGAGCACGCCCTTTAGGCGCGCCTGCGCGTCCTCAACGATCCCTGTGGTCTCCTCGATCTGCGCGAGGGTCGGCATCAGCGCCGCGCGGTTCTTCAGCGCCCAGCCGTAATATTGCACGTTGGCGACTTCCAGCCGGTCGGCGTCGAGATCGACCGCCATCTGGATGATGTCGGAGAGCTGATGCAGGTTCTGGCGGTGCATCACCGCATTCACCGTCAGCGGCAGGTCAAGCTCGCGCGTCCATTTCGCGACCTCGATCTTCTTGCGGTGCGAATCCTTGAGGCCCGCGACGCGGTCGGCGATGACGGGCTCGTTGCCCTGAAAGCTGATCTGGACATGGCAAAGCCCGGCATCGGCCAGCGCGGAGAGCCTGTCCTTTGTCAGCAGCACCGCGGACGTGATCAGATTGGTATAGAGCCCGACATCGCTTGCGTGCCGGACGAGGTCGACCAGGTCCTTGCGCGCGGTTGGCTCGCCGCCGGAAAAATGAATCTGCAGCACGCCGATCTCGGCGAGCTCGGTCAGAACCTTCTTCCATTCCTCCGTGGTCAATTCGCCGCTGGCCCGGTCGAGCTCGACCGGGTTCGAGCAATAAGGGCATTGCAGGGGGCAGCGATGGGTGAGCTCGGCGAGCACGGCGAGCGGAATGCCGAATGTCTCGGCAGCCGACTTGCGTGCCTCGAGCACCGCCAGCCCGTCGTCGGGAGCGCCGGTCGTCGTCTTGGTGTCGGTGAGCGCCTCAGTCATGACGTTTTCTCGCGCGCTTCCGTCAAAAATCCCTTGTCGGCCAGATCCTGCAGCATGGCGACGACGTCGGTCGAGATGGCCTCGCGCGGGGCGGCGTATTTGGCCGCGAGCTGATCAACGATTTGTCCCACGCTGACGACGCCGTCGCAGAGTTTCAGCACTTCGACCGCGATCTCGTCCGGCGCCAGCACGCGCTCCGGCGCAAGAATCACCCAGACCTGCCGCGTCTCGTCGAATTTCAGTTTCGCATGGCGCGGCAGCACCGGCCGGCTTTCTTCGCTGACACTGATATGGCGTGGGCCGGCCATCGGTTCAACCGCTGCTTTTGGGCAAAGAGGCGCCCGCGGGCACGAAGGCGCCCGGCGGGATATGGCCCTCGACATAGGCGTGGTACAGCGCGTCGAGCTGCACCCAGAGCACGTTGGTCTTGAAGATCAGCGCGTTGCAGACCGCGGCGCGCTGCTCCGGCGTGGTGGCGTGTTCCCGGACATATTCGAGCGCAAAGCCAGCGTCGCGCGGCGCCTGCTGCAGGCGGCGGCTGAAATAGCTCATGATGTCCGGATTGACGAAATCATAGTGCTGCAGCATGCCGGCAATGCGCTCTTCGTGCAGGTTCGGCGCGAACAGTTCCGTCAATGATGACGCGATGGCTTCGAGCGGCGTCTTGTCGCGGCAGAAATGCACATAGGCTTCGACCGCAAAGCGCGTCGCCGGCAGGATGCCTTCGGTCGACTCGACATAAGCGCTGTCGAGCCCGAGGCCTTCGGTGAGTTTCAGCCAGCGTTCGATGCCGCCCTCGGCGCCGACGTCGCCGTCATGGTCCTCGATCCGGTGCCGCCATTCCATCCTTATGGCGCGGTCGCGGAAGCGCGAGATCACGACCGCGTCCTTGAGCGGGATCGTGCTCTGATAATAATAGCGGTTGAGCGCCCAGGCCTGCACCTGGCCCTTGTTCAGCTTGCCGCCATGCAGCAACCGATGGAACGGATGCAGGCTGTGATAACGCGTCGCCCCGATCTGGCGCAGGGTTGCTTCCAGTTCGCCGGCGCTGTTCAGCGATATGCCCTTGCCGATCGACAAGGCTGTCATTCCGTTGCTGGGCACCACGTTCACAGCACGATCTCCGTTCCGTCGGAGGGGATTTGCCAACCTGCGCGTTCCGCGATCTTGCGCTCGGCCGATCCATGCAACAAGGCCGGGTTGGAATTATTGATATGCAGGAACAGTTTTCGGCCGATATCGAGGCCGGCCAATTGTTCGATCGCGCCACGGTCGCCCGACATCGCGATGTGTCCCATGCCTTGCCCGGTCTTGGTGCCGAGGCCGGCTGCGATCAGTTCGTCGTCGCGCCACACCGTGCCGTCGAACAGGACGAGCGGCGCGCCGGCAAGCCGCGACTTCAGATCGTCGGTCACATCGGCACAGCCGGCGAGGAAATAGAGATATTTGCCGGTCGCCTTGTCACGGATGCGAAGCCCCAGCGTGTCGCCTTGGCCGTCGCTGCCGCCGGGATGAACCCCGCCTTCCAGATACCACGCGGCCTTGCCCGGCACGGTGAACGGCTCGACCTCGATGCCGGACGGCGCGCCGTCAGGCAGCGCGGGCTCGAATGGCCGGTCCATTTCGATCGGCTCGCGCCGCACGTTCTTCTCGCTCAGGACGTTGAAGATGCTGTTGGCTTTCAGGATCGCCAGCACCTTGGCGTGGGCATAGATGGTGAAAGGCGAGCCCTCGCGCATCGAGAGCAGTCCCGCGACCGCATCGATCTCGCCATTGGTCAGGATCACGCCCGCGATCGGCGAATGGCGGAGCAGGCCGGCCTTGGGGTGGAGCTGCGGCGCGGCCAGCACTTGCTGGCGCAGGTCGGGAGAGGCGTTGATCAGGAACCAGTGATCGCCATCGGCGCTGACCGCGACCGAGGCCTGGGTGCTCCTGAGCTCAGGGTGATCGCCGCGCGCGGCCCGGCACACCGGGCATCCGCAGTTCCACTGCGGAACTCCGCCGCCCGCCGCGGCGCCCAGGACGACGACGCGAAGCATGATCCGTCTCCTGGAAAACCCGACTTTACAAATCCCGACTATGCCAAGCCGATGTTGGCAAACCGATTTGCCAATCCGATTTACAAAGCCGATTTGTCAAGCCAAACACTGCGAAGGTGGACTCCAACCCGCTCGCGCCCCGCAAGATCGGGGGACATGCCGCGTCCGGAGGTCCACCTGCGTCAATACATGAAGATCGCGTCCGCCAATTACTTGCGGGCGGCGCAGGCATACATGTTGATTTCCATGCCAACCGGCACTTCGACGATTTTCGGTGCTTTCCAGGCCATTTTGGCTCTCCTTGCAAACCGGACGAACTTCCGCCCTGGCTATTAAACTACCGCGCAAAGAAAAGTTCGCCAGCGAAATCTTTTGCTATAAACCCCCGCGTGTTATTTTGTTGCAGCGCGATAGTGCCTTGTGGAATTGTCTTGGCCTGAAGCATCAACCAAAACGGTATCGAGGGGTTCACCATTGCCCATATCAAGCGAGTTGATCGAGCGACTTGGCTCAAGCAATTTGGCCGCAGACGATTTAGCCCATTGTCATCTAGACGTCCTCCGGGAACAGCGAATAAAGAACTTGTGAAATTTGTCAGGCTTCCAATTCCGCGCGCTCTGCCCCACTGAATCCAATCATGCCCCGATACTTTTTCAATACACGGATCGGCGACGAGCTGGTCGTTGATCCCGACGGAGAAGTCCTGCGGAACCCCGACCGCGCGTGGGAAGTCGCGCGCGCCATGATCTGGGAAATTCTCAAGGTCGAAGGCGCGCATGCCGGCCTCGTCAACGCGGTCGTCGAGGTGACCGACGAGGAAGGCGAGATCGTGCTGGAGTTTCCGTTTACGGAAGCGATCCTCGACCTGCCTGACGAGTCGGTGACGAGACACTGATCTGCGCGCCGCGCATCGGCCGTCACGATGTTTCCAATTGCGCGTGAGGCGGTAATATCGAAGATTGCCCCCTGGTAAGGCCACCTGCACCGGCATCGTCTGCCCGCGCGAGGACAACGGCCGCCATTCAGGGAGGACGACATGACCGCTTGTTCGTCGCCGCGGAGTCTTTTGCTCGCCGGCGCTTTTCTTAGTGCATTCAGCTTTTCTGCCGCTGCCCAGCAGCCCAATCCGCCTGCCGCCGCGCAACCGCTTCCGCCGGGTTCGCCGATGACGGGCCGGCCGAACAATGAGGCCGCAGCCAAGCTCGCGCCGGTGGCGCCGCCGCCGCTTGCGGCTGCCCCGGACAAACTGCCGGTCGCAAAACTTAAGCCTGCAGCAGGCTTCAACATCGAGGTCTACGCCGCCGGCATGACCAACGCCCGCGAGATGGCGCTCGGCGACAAGGGCACCGTGTTCGTCGGCAGCCGGCTGGTCGACAAGGTCTATGCCATCGTCAACAAGGACGGCAAGCGCGAGGTCAAGGTGCTGGCGTCCGGTCTCTACCGGCCGAACGGCGTCGCCTTCCACAACGGCACGCTCTACATCGCCGAGCTGTCCAAGATCTCCAAGATCGACCACGTCGAGGATGTGCTCGACAACCCGCCGAAGCCGACCGTGATCTATGACAACCTGCCCAAGGACGAAGCCCATGGCTGGAAGTTCATCGCCATTGGGCCGGACAACAAGCTCTATGTTCCGGTCGGACAGCCCGGCAACAACGTGCTGCATGACGATGCCCATGGCCAGATCCGAAGGATCAATCTCGACGGCTCGGGCGCGGAGGTGGTCGCCCTTGGCGTTCGCAATACGGTCGGCTTCGATTGGAATCCCGAGACCAAGCAATTGTACTTCACCGATAACGGCCGCGACTGGCTGTCGGAAGACGTACCTGAGGATGAGCTCAACCGCGTCACCAAGGTGGGCGAGGATTTCGGCGCACCCTATTGCTACCAGGGCAACATTCCCGATCCCGAATTCGGCTGGGGGCATTCCTGCAGCGAGTTCACCGCGCCGGTCGGCCTGATGGGACCGCACTCGGCCTCGCTCGGGATGCGCTTCTATACCGGTAGCATGTTCCCGAAGGCCTATAAGAACGCGATCATCGTGGCGCGGCATGGCTCGTGGAACAGGAGCAAGAAGTTCGGCGGCGACGTCGTCGTCGTCAAGCTGGACAAGGACGGCAAGGTCAAGTCGACCGAGCCCTTGATCACCGGCTTCCTGGAGAATAACAGCTACATCGGCCGTCCGGTGGATGTGCTGCAACTCAAGGACGGCTCGATGCTGGTCTCGGACGATTGGAACGGTGCCGTCTACCGCATCATCTACGGCAAGCAGAAGGTGGCGACACAATAAAGTTCGCCATTGCGAGGCACCAACGGGTCGCGCGGCATGCGCGCCCGATGACGGGCAACGCGGCGAGGCAATCGGGTCGTCAGGCGCTGGATTGCTTCGTCTCTGGTTTGCCGGTCGCGACGAGACGGCAGGGGGAGGCCGATGCGCAAAGTCATGGCGGCGTTAGCATTGGCTTGGGCCGCATCCTCCGCAGACGCCGAAACCATCGAACAGCGGGCCGCCGCCTGCTTCGCCTGTCATGGCGAGCACGGGCAATCGCAAACCGAGAATACGCCCTCGCTCGGCGGCCAGCAGGCGCCCTACGCACTGATCCAGCTCTTCATGTTTCGCGAGAAGTTGCGCAGTTTCGAGCCGATGAACGAGGTGGCGAAGCCGTTGAGCGATGCCGATCTGCGCGAATTTTCCGATTTCATCGCCACCTTGCCGAAGCCGCCGGCGCCGGAGGATACCGGCGAGCCGGCACGGATGCAGCGCGCGCAGGCATTGGCGGCCCAGAACCACTGCAACTCCTGCCACAAGCCGGATTTCTCCGGCGGCGACAATGTCCCGCGCATCGCCAGTCAGCGCGAGGACTATCTCGCCAAGACGCTCGCCGCCTACAAGGACAACAGCCGACACGGCTATGACGGCACCATGGCCGACG
>Ga0137403_10010929_pt1 | contig 10033 bp, 6 predicted proteins | sample CZOMad2_1_16fung_FD_122057 | JGI IMG/M metagenome (GOLD analysis project Ga0137403, IMG submission 122057) | Vadose zone soil fungal communities from Angelo Coast Range Reserve, California, USA - CZOMad2_1_16fungal (Hybrid Assembly) | ecosystem: Environmental > Terrestrial > Soil > Vadose zone... | reverse complement strand
AGACTTCCCAGCAGAAGAAACTCAAATACTCGAAGCGCCTGAAAGTCGCCACGTCATTTTTGAAATCCGGCAACCGTCCGGAATGGATGATCCTGGACGTCATTCCAGTCATTCCCCCTGAGCTTCGCCCGCTCGTGCCTTTGGATGGCGGCCGTTTTGCTACTTCAGATCTCAACGATCTTTACCGGCGCGTTATCAATCGCAACAATCGTTTGAAGAAGCTGATGGAGCTACGTGCGCCGGAGGTGATTGTGCGCAACCAAAAGCGCATGCTTCAGGAGGCAGTCGATGCGTTGTTTGATAACGGACGTCGCGGCCGCGTGCTGCGTGGCGTGAACAATCGTCCGCTGAAATCTTTGAGTGGAACTCTGAAAGGCAAGCAGGGACGTTTTCGTCAGAACCTGCTGGGCAAACGCGTTGACTACTCGGGCCGTTCAGTGATCGTGGTTGGTCCCGAGCTGAAGCTGCACCAGTGCGGCTTGCCGAAGAAGATGGCGCTCGAGCTGTTCAAACCCTTCATTTACAACCAACTTGAGAAGCAGGGCCATGCCGCCACCATCAAGCAGGCCCGCGAAATGGTTGAGCGGCAAGAGCCGGTCGTTTGGGACATTCTCGAAGAAGTAATTCGCGAGCATCCGGTGCTCCTGAATCGCGCCCCCACACTGCACCGTCTTGGCATTCAGGCTTTCGAGCCGGTACTGGTCGAAGGCAAAGCAATCAAGATCCATCCGCTGGTCTGTACGGCATTCAACGCCGACTTCGATGGCGACCAAATGGCGGTACATATTCCGCTTTCGCCGGAAGCGCAGATTGAAGCTGCGGTGTTGATGCTTTCGAGCAACAACATTCTCAGTCCCGCCAGCGGACAACCAATTGCCGTGCCCTCGCAGGACATCGTGCTTGGCATTTATTACTTGACACGCGATCGCGCCGGGGCGAAAGGCGAAGGCCGCGTGTTTGCTTCGCTTGACGAAGTGTTGCTGGCCCTTGACGCGCATGAAGTTACCACGCAGACGCCAATCAAGCTGCGTATTCAGGGCGATCTGATTGATCTGACGCAGGAACACGACCCGCAGGACATTCTGCGCGCGGTGGTTCAGGAAGATGTGCGCCGAGTAATCAATACAACCGTCGGCCGCGTCATCTTTAACGATTCAATTCCAGCCGGCTTGCCGTTCATCAACGGCACGCTGAAGAAGAAGGGATTGCAATCGCTCGTCAACTATTCGCACATTCGTCTTGGTCACGAGATGACGGTGAAGATGCTCGACGATCTCAAGAACCTCGGTTTCCTTTACGCCACCAAGGCGGGCATTTCGATCGGCATTGACGATTTGGTTACGCCCGATGCGAAGAAGGGGCTAGTCGGCAAGGCTGAGAAGGACGTCATCGCTGTTGAGCAACAGTATCTCGACGGCGTAATCACCAACGGTGAACGCTACAACAAAGTCATCGCCATTTGGTCCGAAGTGACTGACAAAGTCGCCAAGGAGATGTTCAAGGCGATGGACGAACGCGAGAAATCGTCGGGCGAACTCAATCCAATTCTGGTTATGAGCGATTCCGGCGCGCGTGGCAGTGCCCAACAGATTCGCCAGTTGGCAGGTATGCGCGGCCTGATGGCGCGGCCCTCCGGCGAAATCATCGAGACGCCAATTCATGCGAACTTCCGCGAAGGTCTGAACGTGTTGCAGTACTTCATCTCGACACACGGCGCGCGCAAAGGTCTCGCTGATACGGCGTTGAAGACTGCCGACTCGGGTTACTTGACGCGACGTCTGGTTGACGTGGCGCAGGACGTGATTATCAGCGAACAGGACTGCGGCACGCTGCGAGGTATTTCTGCGAGCGCGATCGTTGAAGGCGGCGAGGAAATCGAGTCGCTGCGCGATCGTATTGTCGGTCGCACGGCGCTGGAAGATGTTATTGACCCAGTCGAGGGCCGCACCATCGTTGAAACCAATCAGGAGATCGACGAAGGCTTGGCAGCGGAGATTCAGCGTTCCGGCGCTCAACGCGTTCGCATTCGTTCGGTTTTGACTTGCGAATCGCGTCGTGGCTGCTGCATCAAATGCTATGGCCGCAACCTCGCCACTGGTAGGCCGGTGGAGATCGGGGAAGCGGTTGGCGTCATCGCGGCGCAGTCAATTGGTGAACCGGGCACCCAGCTCACGATGCGCACGTTCCACATCGGCGGTACGGCGCGTCTTGAAGAATCATCGAAGCACGAAGCGCGTCAGGACGGCATCATTAAATATATCGAACTGCAAACCGTGAAGAGTCGCAAGGGCGAGCGCATCGCCATGAACCGCAACGGTTCACTGACGATCATCGACGATCGCGGACGCGAAGTAGCGCGTTACCAGATCGTTTATGGCGCCCACATTCTAGTCGAAGACGGCGCGCGCGTGACGCAGGACCAGTTACTGGCCACCTGGGATCCGTTCACCTTCGCGATTCTGACTGAAGTTGCAGGGCACATTAAGTTCCAGGACTTGAAGGAAGGCGTGACCTTCGATGAAGAAGTCGACGAGGTAACCGGCCAGTCGCGCATGGTTGTGAAAGACTCGCCTGACGAGAAGAAGCAGCCGCGTATGGAAATTCGCAACGCGAGCAACAAGATACTCAAGACTTACCAGATGCCGGTGCGCGCGAACCTGATGGTGGTTGATGGAGAAACCGTGGAGCCTGGCGACATCATCGCCAAGATTCCGCGTGAAACAACCAAGACTAAGGACATCACCGGCGGTTTGCCGCGGGTCGTCGAGCTGTTTGAAGCAAGGCGTCCGGCGGAAACAGCGGTAATGTCGGAAATCGACGGCACGGTCGCACTTGGTCCAATCGCCAAAGGCAAACGCAAGCTGATAATTACAGGCGACGACGGCGAGGAGCGCGAGTATGACATTTCGCGCGGCACGCACATCAATGTGCAGGAAGGCGACCGCGTGCGCGCCGGCGAAGCGCTAATGGACGGCCCGCTCAACCCGCACGACATCCTGCGTGTTCTTGGTATGCAGCGCTTGCAGGAATACCTGGTGAATGAAATTCAGGAGGTCTATCGCCTGCAGGGCGTGAACATCAACGACAAGCACATCGAAGTGATTGTCCGTCAGATGCTTCGCTGGGTGAAGATCAAGGAAGTGGGCGATACCGACTTCCTGCTTGAGGAACAGGTGGATCGTTTCCGGTTCACTGATGAAAACGAGCGCGTTAATGGTGAGAAGGGTGAAGTCGCACAGGCCGAGCCCTTACTGCTGGGCATAACTAAAGCGTCGCTGTCGACCGACTCGTTTATCTCAGCTGCGTCGTTCCAGGAAACTACCCGCGTGCTGACTGAAGCTGCGATTTCGGGACGCATCGATTATCTGCGCGGCTTGAAGGAAAACGTGATCATGGGGCGGTTGATTCCGGCGGGCACCGGCATGGAGTATTACCGCAACGTGGACATCGAGCGTGATGAAACACTCGATCAAGTACGCGATCGCGATCTCGACGAGTTTCCCGACATCGTCGGCGGCCATGACATGACGGCTCCGGTGCGCGAGCCGCTGGTAGCAGCCGGTACTGACGGCGAACCCGAGGAAGTAGTCGAGTAGGACAACCATCCTCGTCTGTCTACCTGCAGCTATTCCAATTTATAGGGGCACGGTATGCTGTGCCCCTAGTTCCCTAAATAATCGTTCGCAGGGAAATAGGAACAGGCAGGAATGCCTGTCCTACTTTTTTGTGAACAGCAACGACAACAAACGTGGGATGCTGTTTGAAGCTGTGTCTCGATCGCGCCACTCATCCAACCGGTCCAGTTCAAATCCCGCCGACAAACCATCATTCACAAAGTCAGAAACGTTGTGAAGAAAGGCAGGAACCATTTGGCGCTCGCCGGTTTGCGTGTTGCTAAACTGAGCTTGACCTCCCATCAATTGCCGCATTGGGTGCAATTCGCAAATGAATAACCCACCCCCAGTCCGCAATGTGCGAGCAGCTTCGGTAAAAACAGTCTGCAGGTGTTCGACGTGTTCCAGAATCAGCATCGCCACGATGAAGTCTGCCGAGTCGTTGTTTAATGGCCACGCCGTGCGAACATCATGCTGAATGAAACGCACTCGCGGATCAGTAACGCACGATCGCGCCCGGCGCAGCATCTCTTCGGAAAAATCCAGACCCCTAATGCTCGCCGCCTGGGCTGTCAGCCATTCCGTATTGCGGCCCGTACCACAGCCGATCTCAACAACCTCGTGCCCGGCAATAGGAAGATCCACTTCGCGCAAAACGTGTCCCGCCAACTCGCGCGTGCGGTTCGGATCAGTGTCGTATGTTTCGGCCCACTGGTCGTAAGCCGCAGCTATTCCGGATTTCTTTACGACCTCGCTCATCTCAGCCAAGCATAACTGCGGATGGCATATCGCCCAAAGTGCCGAAAGCACCGCATGTTTTATAGAGACATGACGGAGGCTTAAAGTTTTGGAGCGAGTGAAATGTTGGAATTTCGCTCGCTCCGGAAGATTAGTGGAGTAACACTTACTATGAACATCAGCCGCTATGTTGGCGATGATGCCAGGCGAGCTTCAGTTAGTGGTTGCGGTTTGGGTTCCGCCCGGCAAGTTCGCCAGCTCATTCACGCGCGCGCGAAAGGCCTGGGTCAGAAGTTGAATCTCTTCCGGGCTATACCCGCCGGCGCGAAACGCATCGCTAACCTGCTGGTCGCTTAGCTGCGACAGAATGTTTGCAATCCATTTAGCGTTGGAAACAGTCACGTTGTGCAACATCTGGTCGCGGGTGGCATGAAACGCAAAAATGATTCGCTCGCCATTAACCTGCTTGATTAGTTTGCTCTTGGAGTAATCCTTGGGCTGATTACGATTGTGCGTAATGTTGCTGCCGTATTTACCCAGTGTTGCTCCCAGATCGCTTACGATGTAGCGCAGCTCGGTTCTTCCCGTGGTCGGATCCGGCACCACCAGCACGCGGTTGTTTGCCGTCTTCAGGTCCCAGTTGTTCAGAAGTACCATCAAGACCTTCAGACCCTGAAGCTCCTGGGTGCCGCGGAACGGGTTGTTGTCCCAATCCCACTCGTCGTCAATACGCTTGATGCCTTTCGGCCGCGCTTCAAAGCGAGCATTTTTGACAACACCTTTTCCTTCGACCGTAACCTGGGGCACGTAATAGTCAATATCGGTAAAATATCCGGCCGCCCAAACCAGGCGGCTGGCAGCAGTCTCCGACTGGGCCTCGTTGCTAAACTTAATTCTCCATTCCATTCCCTGGGCATCTTTGACCACGTACTTCGTCGAATGGCCTGTCTTTTCTTCTTTCACAAATGTCACGCGCGAAAGATCCGGTTTCATGGCGACGCCGCCTATTCCAAGAAACAAATTGCGCGATGTGATGTCAGTCGGCTCGCGCCAGAGCACGGGCGTGCCGGTGCCGGTGTAATGCTCCTTGCCCTTCTTGTCCTCTTTATTATCCTTCTGCGCCTGGCCGGGAAGGGCCAATACTGATAAAAGAATAAACGAGAGAACCATTAACAAGGTGATTTTAACTTTATACATTTCTGCCTCCTGGGCCGTTGGACCATCTGTTTCTAACTGCTGACAATATGAAAGCCGATGGCTGTAGTTTTCCGGTACAAGATTCGGCGGGGAGTGTCTGTTTCCGAAGCACACGAAAGCTGACTGAAGCCATTAACCCGGAACTTAGCAATCGAGATGCCGGGCCTTTGGTTTGCCTGAGAAACGCCAAACAGATTGTCTGCTATTGATAACAAGCGAATAAAGAATCTGCCCGGGGCGCGCAAGGCGACGCTGCCTGACTTCATTCCGCCACAACTTGCGACGCTCGTGGCTGCGGCGCCCAGCGGCGACGATTGGCTGCACGAATTGAAGTTTGATGGCTATCGCATGTTGTGCCACTTTAATCGTGGCAAAGCACGCTTCTGGAGTCGCAACCAAAAGGACTGGACGGAAAAGTTTCCGAATTTGAGTAAGGCGCTAAAAGCATTGCCCGCAACTCTGGCGATACTGGATGGAGAGGTTGTAGTCGTGGATAAATCGGGTCGCAGCAGTTTTCAGAAATTGCAGCAATCGATGAAAGGCGGGTCAGTGTCTTTTCTCTTTCAGGTTTTTGATCTGATTTACCTCGACGGCTATAACCTGACGCGAGTTCCTTTACGAGAAAGAAAGGCGCTGCTGGAAGATCTGCTCGCGAGTGTCGACGCGAAAGGCCCGCTTCGCTACAGCGATCATGTTGTTGGTAATGGCAGTCAGTTTTTCAAACAGGCATGCGAATACGGCCTCGAGGGCATCATTTCGAAGTTCGCCGGTTCGGTTTACGAATCGACGCGCAGCCGGAGTTGGTTAAAGGTCAAATGCATCAAGCGACAGGAATTTGTCATCGCCGGTTACACGCCTTCAAAAAAAGAGTTTCCCGGTTTCGGATCGTTGATACTTGGAGTTTACGAAAAGGGAAAGCTTGTCTATTCAGGTCGCGTGGGCACGGGGTTCAGCATCAAGCAGCGCTTGGAATTGCAGAAGAAACTGGATCGCATTTCGCAGCCGGCAATGCCTTTCGCAATGAAACCAAAGGACCCAGGACTACGAGACGCGCATTGGGCCAAACCGGAGTTAGTGGCCGAGGTGGAGTTTACGGAATGGACGGAAGAAGGCTCGATCCGGCATCCGTCGTTTCAGGGTTTGCGCGAAGACAAAAAAGCGAAAGATGTGGTGCGAGAAGAACCGGCTTAGCCGTTGTTCAATCGAGATCTTCTTGCATGGCGCGGTTTAACAGCAAAGAACCGGCGAGAGTCGAATCGATTCTCGCCGGTCCAGTCTAATCGGTTTAAAAGTTTGTGATGTTACGGGGCCATCGCCGGAGGCTTCGCCCCCTGCGGGCAGAGCCACAGTTCAACCAACAGCACATCGCGCGGTGGTCCAACCAATGTAATGAGGCGTGTGCCGTTGATGCCTCTGGAGTTCACCAGATAATCAATGATGCGCGTCGTGTGCTGTTGCACCTCGCCGGGCCTTCCACCCTGGCCAGGATAAACAATTATGTAAGCGGTTGAAGTCGGATCATTCTGCAATGCAATTGCGTAGTTATCCAACCGCGCCTTTTCGTCGTTGCGCGCGATGTTCGGAAACTCATCAAACTTTTTGCATTCAACTGGAACAGGAAACTGCACCGTGCAGGTTGCCGAGCAATCGAGTGTGTAGCCGCCCATGCTTAGCGTTGCCGTTACGCTTTGGCCCGCCAGCCCTGTCGTATCAACGTGGATGGTGCTGGTGCCTTGGCCATCAATGATGCTGCCGCTGGAAACCGTCCAGTTGTAGATTGGAGTGACATTGGCAGAGCCGCCGCTAATATTTGAGCTAAAAGTTAATGGTTCGCCAAGCACAACTCGATCGGGGCAAACAATACCAACAGTCGGACAGGTTGGCGGCGGTGGCGGGCAACGATTCACTAAAATCGTCGTTGACGTGAAGGCCTGACAGGCAGCGTCGCCACTGCCGGTATCAATATCCACGTAAGTTTTGTAATAGCCCGGCTGCAGGCCGGAAACGTCCCAGGTGACTGTCGCACCATCGCCGTCGATTTTGCCGGCGTTGGTGGTCCAACGATAGCGAATAGGAGAATTTGAAGTGACGCGAGCGTCCAAATGTACGACCGATGGTGCCGCTGCTCCTTCGCTCGGGCAAACCGTAATCACGGCGGGCTCGGCGACCAACCTAAGATTCGGTGGCGTATAGGCGACCGTTTCCCGGCGCACCTTCTGCGCAACGGCTACTGACGCCATGGCAAGCATGCCTACCAGCAGGGCTGGTAGAAAAATCTGAATAACGGGGCGCTCGTGTCTCAGCATTTCCACTCCTTTTTCGGCCGTTTACTTTTTTAGCCCGTCCTGGCCCGCAGGCCGGCCGCGCTCTATTTAGAAGTAGCAGTTGATAGGGAAATAGAGGGAATACGGGCCTATTTCCATAACTTTATCGGGCCGATTGCGGGTCAGTCCTAACATTTCCGAGAAGCGGCTCATCTATGCGTGCGGTTGAATCCTAGCGGGTCGCTGTTTGACTCAGTGGCATTTTCGCAGTAGATCAGTGGGCGGTCGAAAACCGCTGCCGCTACATGTTATGAAGCTTCCGTTGCTGATCGTCCTACTTTCTTTGCTTTTTGGTCAAGCTGCTTGTCGCCGAAATAAAACTATGGGCGGCAATGCAAACGGATCGACCGAGCTGAGCAGCACGGCTGAGGGCGATCGAGCCCAGGCGCGTACGTTGGTCGAACAGGGAAAAGAATTTTATAGAACCGATCAGGATGACAAAGCCGCTGATGCTTTCGCGCAAGCCATTAAGCTCGATCCGAATCTCGCTGAAGCCCACTTTCGGCTGGGGCTCGCGTACGAGTCTCTCGGCAAGGCGCATGAGGCGGAGGAGAGCTATAAAAAGGCGATAGAGAAGTACAAGAAGTATTTAGAGAGCAATAAAGACGATGCCGAAGGGCATTACGATCTGGGACAGACCTACGCGGGATTGCATCTATACACCGAAGCTGTGAAAGAGTATCGCCAGGCGATTCACCTTAAAGATGACGACTCAGACATGTATTACGACCTGGGAACGGCGTTAACGAAGTTGGCCCAGTATGACGAAGCGTCCGCTGCATTTTCAAAGTCGCTGGAGATCGACCCGGAAAACTATCGAGCACAGGATGCTCTTGAAGAAGCCCGAGAAGGTGTGGAACGGATAAAGGCCGGCAAGAAGCATCAGGAAGATTTGTTGAAGAAACAAAAGGAAGACGAGCTGAAGAATGCTAACGGTGATAGTCCGGAAGGGCCGGCGTCCAGTGATTCCAGGACAGTTTCTTCAAAGTCGAATTCAAACAGAGGAAACACAGCGAATTCGAACCGGTCAAATGTGAATAAGTCCAACTCAAACCGCGCGAAGAAACCCGGTCAGTAGCTCGTTCGGGGCGGTAGCCCGACCATGAGGGAGGGCGTAGTTTTCGCATCAATGTTTAGAGGCGGCGCCGCCCGCCGTTTCATAACGATCAATCGAGGAGATTTAATGGCAACATATACGCCGCCACCTTATTTCCCGCAGAGTTCGCTGGCACCACCCGACAAGAATCGCTACACGAAATTCAAGCTGGCAATTTTTGCCCTGGTAGTGGTTGTTTTGTTGGCGCTTGGCGGTATTGGTTTCGGGATTTGGTATCTATTGAAATCGCTATTCTAAAAAGCATGAGGGGCGCTTGACAGCCTGTGCCCCGATTCCTTATAGTTTGCGGTTTCGGACTACCTGTCTGAAGTCAACAGTGCAACGCTCGGTTGGTTCTGTCGGTGTGGAGGCGTTGTTCCGCTTGCCCTGTGGCATTCGGTTTTGACAATTATTGTGGCGTAAGTTGCCTGCGTCGCGAGGGATTAATCCTTCGCTCCAGCGCCGGCGCGCGTGAAAGACCTTGATGGGTCTTCTCGTCCCGAATATGCGACGCCACAGAAAAGTCGGCTTAAGGGAGCCATCATCCATACCCGCTAGCGCGAAGTCAGAACATCCCTAACACAAATATTTATCAGGGCAGCTCGCCTGCGCTGACTGCCGGACAAGCCATCAATACGTGGCGGCAAAAGTTCCGGAAAGAGGCAGGTAACGCCCTTTTGCGCTTTGTGCGGCGCAAACGAATTCGAACCGTGAGCGTTAGCGAGCGGATGAAGTTGAAGGAAAACAAAACGTGCCAACGATAAATCAGCTAGTTCGTAGGGGTCGCCAGCAGGTCAAGTACAAGACGGCCAGTCCCGCGCTGCAAAGTTCGCCGCAAAAACGCGGAGTCTGCACGCGTGTGTACACGCAAACCCCCAAGAAGCCAAACTCGGCTTTGCGGAAGGTGGCCCGTGTTCGCCTGACCAATGGAATTGAAGTTACAACCTATATCCCAGGTGTTGGACACAACCTGCAGGAACACTCGATTGTCTTGATTCGCGGCGGCCGTGTTAAGGACCTGCCCGGCGTTCGCTATCACGTTATTCGCGGAACGCTCGATTCGG
>Ga0137403_10010928_pt1 | contig 10033 bp, 8 predicted proteins | sample CZOMad2_1_16fung_FD_122057 | JGI IMG/M metagenome (GOLD analysis project Ga0137403, IMG submission 122057) | Vadose zone soil fungal communities from Angelo Coast Range Reserve, California, USA - CZOMad2_1_16fungal (Hybrid Assembly) | ecosystem: Environmental > Terrestrial > Soil > Vadose zone... | reverse complement strand
GCGGCGACGAAGTGTCCGATTTCGAGGATCCGCAGCCCGCAGAGAACAGGTTTGGCAACAGTTTCCACTGCAGCGATGCTGAACCGCGCGGCCGACGCTGTACAGTAACGATACACGGCACCGCCGTCGTGAAATGCGATGGCACAGATGGAGAACGCATACCCAGTCGCATCTCGAAGCAGCCCGCCTTGACTTAATAGTGAGTGTACATCACAATTGATGCATCTGACTTGAAGAAGGAAGAGGTAGTCCATGAAACGGCAGTCGCAAGCAGTCAGGACTTTGGGCATTCACCATTTCGCGTACAAGTGCCGCGACGCGGCGGAAACACGCAAGTTTTACGAGGAAGGTCTTGGTTTGCCTCTGGTGGCCGTGCTGGAGGAAAAGGACACACTGACAACGACCGGCGATCGCTTGTCGTTCGTACACTTCTTTTTCGAGATGGGGGATGGTAATTACCTGGCGTTCTTTGATTTCGGTGACTCGGCGGCTCCGGTCCTCGATGCGCAGACGCCAAAGTTCGCCAACCACCTCGCGCTGAGGGTGGAGGACGAGACCGCTTTGATGAAAGCGAGGGCACGACTGGAGGAAATCGGCGTGCGGGTCGATGGACCATTGGATCATGATTTCGTGCGGTCCATCTACTTCTGGGATCCGAACGGGATACGCTTGGAATACGCTTACACCCTGTGGGACAAGGAGAAGTTGGACGCGCAACGGGCTGCTGCAGCCGGGTTGCTGACAAAGTGGACGGATAGACAGGGTCAGCGCGATTAGCCGAATGTTCAAAAAGCCCGTAAACCGCTGGTGGACGGTGCTAGCAGGGGCCCTCGGATGTGCGGGTGGATCCGGTGTGGTTGCAAGTTGGGTATTCGGGGTCTTCGTCAAGGAGATTTCCCGTGACTTCGGCTGGCAGCGCACGGTTACGACCGCTGGCATATTCTTCTTCTATCTCGCCTTCGGACTCGGCTGTCTGTCGCTCGGTGAGGTGATGTCGCGTTGGGGCGCACGATCTTCGTCGCTCATCTTCGTCCTGATCTTCGTTGTTTCGATCGCCGGAATCGGGTTCCTGCCAGACTCGCCGCTGTTGTTCTGCGTCGTTTATAGCGTCATGGGATTTTTTGGCGCCGCAGCCACGGCGCTGCCCTATTCCATCGCTATCGCGGGCTGGTTTGATCGGAATCGCGGACTGGCTCTTGCCTTGGTGGTCGGAGGCACCGGCGTCAGCGCCATGTTCATCTCACGCTACGCAAACTGGCTGCTGACGAACTTCGGCTGGCGAGGCGGGTATATCGGAATAGCCGTCTTTTGCGCGGCCGTCGCACTTCCGGGTCTGACTTTTTTCTTTTCCATGCCGCCGGGTGCGCCCGGACCTCGGGTGGCGGCGCGCTGGCGGCCCATTCTGGGCAACCCCAACTTGTGGTTGATCACCATCCCGCTGTTTTTCATATCGGTGGCCGTCTACGGTATTACCACCAATCTGGCGCCCCTGTTGACCGACCGCGGAATGAACATGGTTTCTGCGGCTACGCTGCTCGGCATTCTCGGCGGGACTTCGGGAATTTCTCGTATCGTCACAGGGGCGGTCATGGACCGCATTCACGTGCGGTTCGTTTCAGCCGTTGTGTTCCTGCTCGCTGGTTGCGGAATCGCCTTGGTCGCCTATGGTCATATCGGCGGACTTGCGACGACGGCGGGCGTTGTTGCAATCGGCGTGGGGCTCGGAGCGGAAGCCGGAATCATGGGCTTCGCTGTAAGCTACTACTTCGGAGCTGACAGCTTGCCCAGGGCGGGCGGTGTGGTCTTCGCTGCCTGTGCGTGGGGCGGTGGCGTCGGCAATGCACTCGGCAGCATTTCCTACGACCTCACTGGCTCATATGGCGGTGCGTTGGTCGCTTATATCAGCCTCGCAGTCTTGAGCGCCGTAGTGATATTGCAGCTGGGTCCTTACAAATCAACCGTACTTCCCGAGCGGCTTTCTCCTCTGCCGAGCACCGCGATAGGAACACGTTTATGAGTGCATTCATTATTTCCCGTATCAAAGTGGATCCTGCCGGGAGAAGGAGAGACCGTTCTTAACGCGTGAGCTATTGAATTGACGACACAAGAGGGCAGAGCAATGGAAGAAGTCACGGGACCGCGGGTTGATCGTGAGCTGGAGCTTCACCTAGTAGGGGATTGGGGTTGGGCGAATATCCATAAAGTGTGCGGCTGGCTCGGAGCCGGGCTGATCGAGCGCTCGAAGCCGGGATCGCGATATGCGATCTGGAGCGCACCATTTGTAGCCGCCGAGACGGTGCGGATGATCGGCGGCGGTCGATATGACCTGGCATTCTCAACGCCTGCGCAAATGGTTCGCAATGCCATCGACGGAGTTGGTCTCTATGAGGGGCAGCCGTTTCCCAACCTGCTTTCGCTCGGTACGTTTCCGCAGAAGGATAGCCTGATTCTGGCGATTGACGCTTCCGTGGGCGTCAAGACCTTCGAAGATATCCGGAAAAAGAAGCCTGCATTGCATATTGCCACGCAACCGAACGACGGCACGAGCAATATCGGCTTCGTGGTCGACCGGTTGCTCGCTGAGGCAAAGATTCCCCGAGAAGTGATTCTCGAGTGGGGCGGCTCTTTCATCGAGTACGGCCCGCCGGATCAGTGCGCGCAGGCCGTTCGCGACGGCCGAGCCAATGCGTTGTTCTATGAAGCGGTCATGACGCCCTATTGGCGCTTCCTGGCACGCGACAAGAAGCTCGACTTCATTCCTTTCGAGCCGGAGGTTCTCAAGGGTCTGCGCAACAAATTCGGCTGGACGACCAACATACTGCCGGCCGGATCCCTGGACGGTCTGACGGTCGATCTGGAAGCGATCGACTGGTCGGATTGGATCAGCTTCGTTCGACCGGACTTTCCTGAGGATGCGGCTTATGTACTCGCATGGGTGGCCTGCAACACGCAGGAGATCATTGAGAGACAGTATCGTCACCTCCCGGTCAATATCAGTCCGCTGACATATCCCATATTGCCGGAAAAGGTGGCGCAAACAGCCATACCGCTTCACCCAGGCGCCGCACGCTACTATCGCGAGAAGGGGCTCATACGCTGAGGCCCGTGTAAGTCGGGCGAGGCGCTGGGCAACACGGCATCCGGACGGACTGCTAGCATGAGCCTCGCTGTAACCTCGAATCGCGTCGTAACACAGGCCGATGTGAATGCTGACTCGCAATCCTCGCAGTGGGACAAGGAGGTTGACCTGCTGGTGGCTGGCGCCGGTCCGGGGGGCATGACCGCGGCGTTGATTGCGAGACGGGAGGGGCTGGATACGCTCATCTGCGAAAAGAGCGACCTCGTCGGTGGAACTGCCGCCTATTCGGCCGGTGCTCTCTGGGTACCGGGCAACTCACGGGGCGCCGCCGCGGGCCATGCTGACACTCTGGAGGCTGCCCAGACTTACTTCAATGCAGTAATCCGCAGCAGCTCACGCCAGCGCCTGCGTCAGGCGTTCCTGGAAGCCGGCCATCGTGCGATAGATTGTCTCAATGCTTGTGACATCGCATTGGTGGATGCGGGACCCCTACCGGACTACCAGTCAGAGGCGCCGGGCGCCGCCGCGGGCGGGCGTGTGTTAATTCCTGCCCCATTCGACGGACGCCTGCTCGGCAATGATTTCAATCGCGTGCGGCCGCCTCTTCACGCGCTTACGGTGCTCGGCGGGATGATGGTCAGCCGACAGGATCTCTTGCATCTGTTGCAACGGTACAAGAGCCTAAAGAGTTTTCTCTACTCCGCCCGACTGATTCTGCGCCACATGCTGGACCGCGTTCGTTATGAACGCGGCACGAGGCTCGTGATGGGTAATGCTCTCGTGGCGCGGCTTTTCTACAGCTTGCGTCGGCAGGGTGTGCCGATCATGTTCAAAAGTCCGGTCAAGGAACTCGTTGTGGCGGATGGCGCTGTCGTCGGCGCGGTCATCGCGTGCGAAGAGCGCCGCCTGCGGGTTCGTGCCCGCTGTGGCGTCGTACTTGCCACAGGAGGTATGGCGCATGATCGGGGGCTCATCGAGCGCTACCTGCCCCGGCCGGCCGATCTATGTCTCGCTTGCCCCAGCGACGAAGGCGATGGCCTCGCAATGGGCGAGAACGCGGGCGGTTATGTCGATGCCGAAGGGCAGAAGTTGGGTGGTGTCTGGACCCCTGTCTCGCGAGTTCCGCGTCGAGGCCGCGAAAACAGCCTGTTTCCCCATTTCACGGACCTGGCAAAGCCCGGAATAATCGCGGTGACCAGCAGCGGCCGACGCTTCGTGGACGAGAGCCTGTCCTACCACGATGTCGTGGCCTCCATGTACTCGGCCAATGGGCCTGCAAGGGCGATTCCTGCGCACCTGATCTTTGACACTCACTTTCTGAGAACCTACGGGCTGGGTGTCGTGCGTCCCGGAAGCAGGCGCCCGCAACGTCATGTCCAACAGGGATATCTCGCGCGCGGCAACACGCTTCAGGAGCTTGCCGCCCGGATCGGCATCGATCCGATCGCGCTTGCGCAAACCGTTGCCCGACACAACCAGTTCGCGCAGTCCGGCGTGGATGAGGACTTCGGCAAGGGAAGCACCCGCTTTGGCAGATCCGGCGGCGACCCGCAGGTCGCGCCGAACCCATGTCTTGCCCCCATCATCCGGGCGCCTTTTTATGCGCTGGCCGTATGGCCTGCACCGACGGCATCAGGCATCGGGCTGGCCACCAACGAAGACGGACAGGTAGTCAATCGCAAGGGCGAGGCGGTGCCAGGGCTTTACGCATGCGGCAATGACATGACCTCCATCATGGACGGGGTTGCAACCGGCCCGGGCCTGACTCTCGGGCCTGCGATGGTGTTTGCATATCGCGTGGCGATGGCTGCCGCGAGGTCGCTTTCGGCAAGATGATGTCGTGACCAGTCGCAGCCACCTGATTGGCCGAATCGTCGATGCAGAGGAAGTTGCGGCCGTTGCAGCCTTTCTTGCTTCTTCGAAGAGCGTCGCGATCAACGGCGATGCGATCGCTGCAGGCGGTGGGACGCCGCGTTCCATCTACTATTGAAGTCGCTGCACCGAACTGACTACCGCGGCCCCTGGGCCGCCGCGATGATGGCATTGCCGTAGGCCTGATACCTGGACCTGCTCGCGGCGACGTGCTGCACCACGCACCGAATGTCTCTCCAGCGCCGCTGCAGCGACGTCGACAGGTAACAGACGGTCGCTCCACCCAACGTGAATGCCTGATTGGCGATATCCTGGCATTCATGTTGCACGAAGGCGGCGGTGGCGCAGACTTTCTCGACCTCGAGTGCCCCGACCGGATGGCCCTTGCGCGCGAGCGCCGTGCTCTCGACCAGCCTCGCTTCGAGCAGCGCGCGGAGCCCTTCCAGTCGAACCGATAGATGGCCGAGCTCGTAAGCAAACAGGGCATCGGCCGCAAGGGTCTTCCCCCCGCCTCGCGTGGGGCGCTTCTTGAGTGACAGCGCGAGGATGTCATCCAGTATCCCTTGAGTGATGCCGAGTGTCACGCTGGCATGGTTTGGGGTCGACGCCATCAGGAAGTCGAAACCCGTGAGCGGCAGTTTGAAATGGTCGGGACCAGATAGGGACGTCGTCCACTCTTCAGGGACGAAGACGGACTCTACAGCGAAGTCATGGCTGTTGGTCGCGCAGAGTCCCACCGACTTCCACGTGTCGAGGAACTCGGCCGCAGAGGCCGGCAGAAGCGCTACCCGCGTTACCGGAGCACCGTTCGTGTCAACAGCGGGTTTGTCGCCGTCCATGATCAAACAGGTCGCCATCACGAAGCGGTAATCGTAGCTGCCGCTGCCGAGCGCCCATCGCCCTTCCACCTGGTAGCCGCCGTCCACGGGGGTGGCGCGGCCCTGGGGTGCAACCGCTCCGCGTGTCAGCAGGGCCGGGGACACCGCGCGCACCTGTTCAACAATATGCGGAGCGAAGCGGCTGTAGACGAAGTTGAAACCCAACGCGACCATCGCAGTCCATGCCACGGACGCGTCAGTTCTCGCCAGCATTTCTAGAACTCGCGACATTTCCAGAGGTTGCAGGGCTGCGCCTCCAAGATGGCGCGGAACGCCCATGGTGAAGCACCCGGCCGTTTCCAGCGCCGAGCAGAGATCTGCTGACACCAACCGAGCGCTTTCCATCTCGGCAGCTCGCTCCGCGATTGACGGCAGCAACCGGGAAACCGTTTCCATAATTGGGTGTTGAGTAGACGCGTTCATGTTTTGTTACTCCGGAATCAGCTTGGGTCGTTATCTGTTGGTCGACTAGATTCTCTTTGCTCGCTATGATTCCTTGGAAAAAGGCCGCGATCCCACGGTCACGGGTTCTAGTTCGTCTAAAACAGTAAGTGTACGTTATAATAATTGAAAGCCGTTGTCAACGCTAAGATCGGAACAAACGCCGCTCGATTGAAGCGAGTTCCTAAGGAGGAAGGCTCTGCTCGAAATTGCATGAAACGAGCGGCGGGAACACGCCGCCGAGTTCGATCTGAGCGGCGGGATGGCCAATAGTGCCGGGATAGGCCTGGCCGACGTTGTCGGATTGTCCTGCTGGAAGAACGCTCGGCCTCAATCTTGGGGACTAATAGTGCGCGCCGCAGGGCCTCATCGTTAGGCCATTCACAGAAGGAGACTGACCATGACCGATTCATCCCCCGCTCAAGAGCTTCAGAAGCTTCTCACCAAGCCGACGGACCTCCAGCACGTTAGAGGTCTCACTACGCCTGATCTATGACGGCGGTTGGCAGAGCCTAATAAACGAGCCACCTCGTGCACTCAATTTTTGGTGTGCGGAGCCCCGTGGCCAGTTTTATATCTATCGTGCGCTCGAGGATGACATGTCGATATCCCCGGACCATCCCGAACGCATGATCGAGCTAGAATTTGACCGAAAGCTCCGCACCATATGTCCGGGGCTCACCCGGATACCAGGTATTCACACCGGCCGAGGCGCCAAGCGCATAGCCCGAAATGTGATACACCCTGTCGGCCAAGTTACGGACATACAGACCCGCGGAAACTTTGCTCTGCATAATCTCATTCCAGCTGAACCGCGTGCCAATCGTCGAATATCCATCGAGACGGGTGCCCGGGGTAGACGTGCCATCGGTGCTGGAGAAGAAGGTTTGGGACTGATCGTAGAAATCGGTTCGCAGATCCATCGCACCCAGACGCTCGGGAACCGGGAACTTAACATCCACGCTAGCCGAACCTGACCACTTCGGGCTGTCCGGATAGCTGTCGACAGCAAGGCTGCCGACAAAGGGAATGGGTACGATATTCTGCGTATACTTGGCATCGGTATAGGCAAGATTGATGCCCAAGTCCAGCCAGTCGGTCAGACCGATGTTGCTATCCACTTCCACGCCCTTGGTAGTCGATTCCGGCACATTGACCGTAAATCCGGCCGGGGCCCCGCCAACAACCGCATAGAGCGCATGCTGGGCGTTTTTCACGATCACATCATAAGCAGCGATATTGAACTGCGCCGGTGCACCAACAATGTAACCGTTGAGCTTATAGCCCAATTCAAAGTCGTGAACTTTTTCACTTTTGAATAAGTTTGCCGGCCGACCAGTCAAGGGATCGGTAAATGGAGCAACCGTACCATTGAGGTTCCCGGAACGGAAACTCCCTCGTTGGCTGAAATAGACCATATTATAAGGATCAATCTGATATTGCAGACTGGCGGTCCAGGCCGGTGCCGAAAGATCGTTACTCTGTGTCGCAGCCGGAGAGGTTGGATCGACTCCGAATACATTTCCTGGTGCCTGCGTAATGCCTACATTCACCCAGGTATAACGGCCACCCAAAGTGGCGGTCAGCGCATCTGTAACCTTGTAGCTGGTCTGCGCAAATATAGCCTTCGAAGTTTCTTTATTCCTGTAGGCATAAGAAATATCAGCTATTGGGGTGGGCAGGCCCAAATCGGCGCCAATGTCGATCGGAATGATTTCATAGCGACGTTGACGGGAATAGAATAAACCAGCGGTGTATTCAAGTCGGCTTTCGGCCGATGTACCCTGAAGCTGCAATTCATTGCTGAATGTATTGGAACGGAAGGTCTGGCCACCCGGGGCACCGGTAGCGTTAATTCCGCTAAGTTTGAACAGCCAAAGCCCACCGAACGGACCGCCATCAAGATTGCCTGGGGTATGTGCATAGCCATTCATATAGCTGTAGATGTTCTTAATCTTCAAATTGTCATTAACATTTATTTCAGTTGAGTTGGAAACGAAGAAATTCTCCGCTTTGTGAGGCAGGTCATACTGTAGCCAGGTCTTGTAGGGATTTGCATGCGACCATCGCGTATAACCCTCCACACCGCCCGGGAAAAAGCCCGGAGCGGCCGGTCCATTGTTGGCGCCATAAATTGCTGCCATGGTATCGGTCCACATTGTCCCAGTAGTATTGAATACGTGGTTCGTGCCGTCGCTGTAAAACTGCGTAGCAGGATTTCCGGGAGTCGTTGGCACGGAATTGTAATTAATGACGTTACCTGCGCCCTCTGTACCCTTTACACGATCAAACTGGATGACGGTGACATTCTTGACCCTGTCGGTTGGCGTGAACAGAAACGTAGCGCGCCCAGACCGGCTGTCCTTGTCACCCAAGGTGTTTCCCGTATTCACGTTCGTTACGTAGCCCTTGCCTGTAGTGGCGTCAACGGCAAGTCGGATTGCCAGCTTGTCCTGCACCAGTGGAATGTCTAACGCGGCCTGCATCTGGCTAAAATCCCGGGAACCGCCGCGAAGAATGGCATACCCGTCAAATTTATCGCCCGGCATCGGCGTCGAATACAAGACCGCGCCGCCAGTTGCGTTGCGCCCGAACAGGGTGCCTTGCGGACCCTTCAGGACCTGGATCGATCCCAGGTCAAAAAAAGCGGTCGCGGTATTGCCCGGATTATACGGCGCTTCGTTGAGATAGGTGAGAACCGCAGGGCTCGTACCCGAAAACGGATCGAGCGTCTGGCCGCGCATGCTGAAGCTGAGCTGGTTGGAGTTCTGTCCGTTCTTGACCTGCAGGCCGGGTACCAGCGTGCCCACGTCCTGCTCGCTGACGATGTTCCGGGAAACCAGCGCCTCAGCGCCGAAGGCTACGACCGAAACCGGCACTTTGGAGAGCTTCTCCTCCCGGCGTTGCGCCGTCACCGTGATTTCACCGAGAGCCTCCGGCTGTGCCTCAGCGTCGGCGGTCTCTGCAGCGGCCACCGGCATTGCGGCAAGGACAAGAATTGAGACCCCACTCAACAATGCGACACGGAACAGGGTATTAATGCGCTCATTCATACGTCCCCCTTTGACACGGCCACCGACCATTTTCCGCGCCCTTATTGGTATTTGGATTGCGAGTGATTCTCGCTCAATTCTGACAACACAGATGTTGACAGAGAACCGGAAGTGCGTCAACACTAAAGTTGACGGCGGGTTTCCGTCGCGATAGCTCATTCGTTGGCCAATAGGGTTCGCGCGGGATATCCAGCAATCGGATGGGGATAGAATGGGACTGGGAGTCGCCCGCCGTCAGATCGTCAGCGGACCGTTGCTGGGTATCGCATCGTTCGATACGTCTATCGTTTTTCGGTCAACGGAGTGTTTTGGTCAACGGAGTTGTTGACAAGCGCAACCTATAGTTGCATGCTCCGTCCGCATCTCTTTGCTTTAGACCCGTGAACCTGTCCCGTGGAACTGAACGCCGGTCTTATATATTTCAACACCATGCGTGTGCTGGGCGTACGTGGCTTTGGAACGATAGATGACCTCGCCATCGACCCGGGAATCAACACAGTCGATGCGAAGGTCGAGTTCCTGATTGACCACGAGCCCGTGGGTAGCACGCCGGCCACGGTTCTGGACAAAATCAATACTCCGTTTCGGCGTGCGGCTGTTAGAGACTCTGCGGATGGAGTCGCACGACTATTGTCATGATTCGGCGCCATGGTCTCAGTCGCTGCGAACGATCGACTAGGAAGTCGCGTCGAGGGATTACATTCCCTTTG
>Ga0137403_10010927_pt1 | contig 10033 bp, 11 predicted proteins | sample CZOMad2_1_16fung_FD_122057 | JGI IMG/M metagenome (GOLD analysis project Ga0137403, IMG submission 122057) | Vadose zone soil fungal communities from Angelo Coast Range Reserve, California, USA - CZOMad2_1_16fungal (Hybrid Assembly) | ecosystem: Environmental > Terrestrial > Soil > Vadose zone... | reverse complement strand
CCGCGATGGTGATGTTGGTATTTGCGGCACTAAGCCTGACGACCCGAATTGCAGTCGCCCAGGTGGCGGCTGCGGTTGCAGGAGACCAGGTTGCGGCAGCTGCCGCACCCATGGAAACGCCGGCCATTCCTGCCACAGCCGTCCTGCAGAACATCACCGCACCTACCTATGCGGACGTGAATTGCGCCGGATTCATCACCAGCGAGCCGCCATCGGAGAAGGTCTACGTCTCGGGCGGTTGGGATACCCCCCACGACACCAAGTATGCCGACCGTGAATATGTGTACCTTTCCGGCGGCGGGGTGCAGGTTAATAGCCTCTACACCATCTTGCGTCACCTCCAGGATCCAAATAAATATCCTGCCTTCAAAGACCAGATGGCAGTCGCTGCCTCCAGTGGCGAACCTTACGCTGAGATCGGGCACGTCCGCATAGTTGCGGTCCGCGGGCAGAATGTGGGTGTGGCTCAGATCGAATATAGCTGCGAACCTATAGTCCCGGGTGACTTCGCGGTCCCCTTTGTGGAGAAACCCGCGGTCACGTTGCCGCACACCATCATGTTCGATCGCTTCGCCTCCCCCAATGGAAAGGCCATCGGCCAGATCGTCCTGGGCAAGGATTTTGACCAGTTCCTAGGTACTGGCAAAAAGGCCTACATCAACATTGGTGCCGACAAGGGACTGAAAGTCGGCGACTACCTGCGCGCAACCCGAACCTACGAAGAGGCATTGAAGAACGAAGGCGATTCCGTTTCATATCGAGCCATCGCAAAGTCTACCGCCACTGAAGACACGCAAAAGAACCCGACTTTGCTCTCGACATCCCGCCTGGGTGAACTGCCGCGTCGCACTTTGGGAGAGATGGTGGTTCTGGGCGTATATCCGCACAGCGCTACCGTGATGATCGCTACATCGATCTCAGATGTCATGGTTGGGGACCACGTGGAACTGATGGACGGCCCGCTGCTTCCGCCGCCTCCGCCGCCGCCGCCCATGAATCCGCCGACCATCTCTTGCCAGGCGTCTCCAGTCAGCGTCCGCAAGGGCGAAAGCTCAAGCGTCACCTGCGACGTCGCCAGCCCGGATAACCGCCAGGTCTCACTCTCATTCTCTACCAGCAGCGGCCGCATCACTCCGCGCGAAAACACTGCGCTGCTCGATACCGGCACCGCCGATACCGGCCAAGTCACAGTTGTGGCGACCGCAACCGACGATCGCAACCTCAGTTCGACCGCACAGGCTACGGTCAACGTGGCCGGAGCAGCAGGGCCGCCCGCCGCCACCAACAACGAAGTTCAATTTGCCAAGGGAAGCGCTCGCGTTGACAACAAGGCGAAGGCCATTCTCGACGGCGTCGCTCTCCTGATGCAGCAACAGGCTGACTCGACCGCGGTTGTGATCGGCATGCCTGACTCCGACAGCAAAACCGGGGCCAAGATGGCTATGGCGCGAGCTGAGAATGTGAAGAAGTATCTGACCGCCAGCAAGGGCATCGACGCCACGCGCATCCAGACTCGCGCCGGCACCAAGACCAACGGCAAGGCGGAGGTCTGGGTCGTGCCCGCGGGCGCTCCCATGCCGTAACTGCATTTCAAACAGAAACAAACGAACGGCGCATGCAGATGCGCCGTTTTTTATTCCCGCTTCTTATTCCCCTGGTTTTAGTCCCCAAAGATCTCCGCGGTGAATGCCTCGACCCTTGCGCCCCGCCGCCAGGCGTCCGCTGGAAGGCGCGCCTTCAGGCAGGTGTGCGAGAGGAATTGCTCCGCATCCCACGCATGTTCCGGGGCGACTTGGGGCAATAAAAGTCCGCGCCGCCTTCCGTCGCTCACGATCAAACCGTGCACACCTGGCTGTACCTGCTCCGGAGAGATCGCAAACGGCTTCGATAGAACACTGATCTCCAGCTTGATATCCGGAACCTCCTCGATGGTGAGCGGAACAAACCGGGGGTCGTTCATCGCCGCCGAGGCAGCCGTCTCGGCCACGGTGGCATGCAACGGCAGCGCTGGCAGGATGTAGCCTACGCACCCGTGCAGCTGTCCGCGCAGGTGGATGGTAGTGAAGGCGCCGCGCGGTTCCTGCAGATGCGGAGAGACGGGCTCTGCTCGGAATTCCTGTTTCCTCACCGCGACTCCAATCGATCGGTGAGCGATGCGCAGCAGCAGCTGCCGCTCGTCCTGCGTGTATTCCTGTGTGGTTTGAAGTTGCGGGTGCATCGCCGCCTCGTGGCTACACTGCGGGGGCATCACGCTTGCGGCGCTTGCGGCTTAGCACGAAGATCTTGCGTCGCCGTTCCCGACTCACGCGAGTGTCGATCTTTCTCCAGAAAGCGACGAAGTAGTCGACCGCCGAATACAGTGAGATCAACACCATGAACCAGATGGCTCCGCGCGCGATCACGTCCACCGGCAGCAGCAAGGGTATTCCGACCTGGTGCAGGTCGAGTACGGCCCAGTGATGCGCGATGAGCGCTGCGACCACGCCGATGATCTGCACCACCATCTTGAATTTGCCCCAATCACTGGCCTCGATGGTGAACCCTTGTGATGCTGCGATCGACCGCAGTCCGCTGACCAGAAACTCGCGCCCGATGACCACCACCGCGATCCACGCCGGGACGATTCGCGGCTCGAGCTGTACCAGGCAGATGAACGCGGCAGCGATCAGCAGCTTGTCAGCCAGCGGATCGAGCAGCATGCCCATGGTGGTGATCTGTCCGCGTCGCCGCGCCAGATAGCCATCAATGCCGTCGGTGATCGAGGCAAGAATGAACAACCCTGAGGCCACCAATTCGCGTTCTCCGTTCTGGGCGTTGAAGAACCTGCTTGTCAGCACCCAGATGAGCAGGGGCACGCAGGCGATGCGCGACATCGTGATGTAATTCGGCAGGTTCATGCCAGAAACGCGGCGGGGCACCGCTGAATGCTTAGGTTATCTCTTACCGCGCCGACTTGCCAGTCGCGTCAGCAAATACTTCGAACCGTGGACACAAAAAAGCGCCGGTCGAAGCCGGCGCTCTCAGGCTGTTTCTACGCGTAGATGCCACGTTGCTTTATGGTGAACGCCACCCGGTCGATGGCCAGCATGTAGGCGGCGATGCGGTTGTTCACGCCATGCGTCTCAGCGTAGCGCACCACTTCGTCGAACGATTCCACCATGATGGTCTCCAGCTGGTCGTTCACCACCGACTCCTTCCAGAAATATCCCTGGCGGTCCTGCACCCACTCAAAGTAGCTGGTTGTCACACCCCCGGCGTTGGCCAGGATGTCAGGGATAACGAAGACTTTCTTGTCGGCCAGTACCTCGTCGGCAGGTGCGGTGGTAGGACCGTTGGCGCCTTCGGCAATGATCTTTGCCTTGATGTTGTTCACGTTTTTGGAAGTGATCACGTTCTCGGTCGCCGCCGGGATCAGGATGTCGCAATCGGTGACCAGAAGGTCGGCGGTCGACATGGGCTCGGCGCCTTTGAAGCCGTTGATGGTGTTGTTGCGCTGGCGGTGCTCGATGAGAGCGTCAATGTCGATCCCATTCCGATTGTACAGGCCACCATCCCACTCGCCGATGCCGATGACTTTATATCCGGCGTCGGACATCAGCTTCGCGGCATTCGATCCCACGTTGCCGAATCCCTGCACGATCACGCGGGTGGACTCGCGGCTCATGCCCAGCTTCTTGATGGCCTGATCGCAGACGATCATCACGCCGCGTCCGGTAGCTTCCCGGCGTCCGCGCGAGCCGCCCATATTCACCGGCTTGCCGGTCACTACAGCGGTCACCGTCTGGCGCATGTGCATGGAATAGGTATCCATCATCCATGCCATCACCTGCTCGTTGGTACCCACGTCGGGCGCGGGGACGTCTTTCTCAGGACCAAGGAACTCGAACAGCTCCGCCGTGTACCGGCGGGTGATCTTCTCCAGCTCGGTCATGGAAAGTTTTTTGGGGTCACAAATCACGCCGCCCTTGGCGCCGCCGAAGGGAATGTTGACCACAGCGCACTTCCAAGTCATCCAGCTGGCCAGTGCGCGAACTTCGTCCAGCGTGACGTCGGGCGCGTAGCGCACGCCTCCTTTGGCCGGTCCGCGCGCGATGGAGTGCTGGACGCGATATCCGGTGAAGACTTCGATGGAGCCGTTGTCCATACCGATGGGAATGTGCACGATGATCTCGCGGTTGGGCGTGCGCAGGATCTTCCACATGCCGTCGTCGAGGTTGAGCTTTTGCGCGGCAAAATCGAAGCGCGCTACCTGCGCGACGGAGGGGTTGAGTTCATCACTCATCGGGATGGTTTTCAGCGGCGGTGCGGCCAACGTGGTCATGATAACTCCAGATCAATTATGTAGTGCGGGATACGATGGTGCCCCACGCCAGCGCTGGCTAGCTTGCCGACCAGGTTGCGTGGGAGGTGCTGGATGCAAACAAAAAGTATAGGCAGCAGCATGGGCTTGTGGCAAGTGGAGGCTTCGGTCGGCAGTCATCAGTCGGCAGAGGATAGCTGGGGCGGAGTGGGATTGAAGAAAGTTGCGTCGCCCTCCGACGTTTGCCATTGATTTCAATGACTTACGTTTGTGGTCCGTCGGAGACCGTGGGCAGAGTCGTCAAACAGGATTCTGCGCCAAGAGGACGCGAGGAACAATGCGGATACAAAATCGATCTGTGGGTAGCAGATGCAGCAGCAGTGGAAATCAAAGCTGTCGAGGCCCTGAAGGATGTCCACGGTGCAGCTGATTTCTTGCATCAAACTGAGCGGGAAGCGGTGGGTTGCTGATCAATTTTCATGCTCTGCATCTCCGAAACGGTATCAAGCGCAGAGTTCTCTGAAAGACGTTCCTCTCTACCCCTCTGTGTCCTCTGTCTCCTCTGTGGTTAAATCAGAAAGCTATGACTGACGAGCTGCTGCGGTTTCGGCCGGAATTTCCTATCGTGGAGAAGACGATCTACATGATCTCGAACTCGCTCGGCGCCATGCCTCGCGGGGTGCGGGACGAGCTAAATCACTACGCCGACACTTGGGCTTCTCGTGGAGTGCGCGCATGGGAAGAGAGCTGGTGGATGCTTGCATCCGAGGTCGGCGACCAGATCGGCGGGTTGATGAATGCGCCGAAGGGGTCGGTCGCGCTGCACCAGAATGTGACCACCTGTCAGGCCGTGGTGGGCTCGTGCTTCGATTTCAAAGGCAAACGCAACAAGATCGTGTACAGCGACATGAATTTCCCTTCCGTCATGTATTACTGGGAGGGGCAGCGGCGCTACGGCGCGCGTGTGCACATGGTGAAGACCGACGACGGCGTGACAGTGCCGACCGAGCGCATGCTCGATGCCATCGACGAAGAGACGCTGATCGTCCCCATCTCGCACGTGGTATTTCGCAGCTCGTTCATCAAGGATGTAGCCGCCATCGTGGAGAAGGCGCACAAGGTCGGCGCGCTGGTCTGCCTGGATACTTTCCAATCTTTGGGAACGGTGCCGGTGGATGTGCAGAAGTTCGACGTTGATTTCGCGACCGGCGGAGTCTTGAAGTGGCTATGCGGCGGTCCGGGGACTTGCTACCTCTATGTGAAGCCGGAGTTGGCGAAAAGACTCGAGCCCGCATTCACCGGCTGGATGGCGCACCAAAAACCATTTCACTTTGAGATCGGTCCCCAGAAATATGCAGAAATGCCGTACAAGTTCATGACGGGTACAACCAACATCGCGGCGCTGCACGCGGCCAAGCCGGGACTGCGCATCGTGAAGGAAGCTGGAGTGCAGAATATCCGCGCCAAATCAAAGCGGCAGACGGCGAAGCTTATCGAACTGGCCGACGCGCGCGGCTGGAAGGTGAACACGCCGCGCGATCCGGAAAAGCGCGGCGGTACGGTATCGATCGAGATGCCGAATTCAAAAGAGGTCGCCGCGGAGTTGAATCGGCGCGATGTGGTTGTTGACTGGCGTCCGCAGGCGGGGGTGCGGTTCTCACCGCACTTCTACACGAAGGATGAAGAGTTGGGTGATGCGATCTCTGTGGTTGAGGAGATTTTGAGCAAGATGGGACGAGTACTCAGTACTCAGTACCCAGTACCCAGTACCCAGTAGTCGATGATCAGTACCCAGAAAACCACCTAACTGCTTTTCTAAGGAGCAGCCATGAAATCATACCGGGACCTCGTGGCGTGGCAAAAGGGCATGGAACTGGTCGGGATGGTGTATCACCTGACTCGTGGACTACCGAAAGAAGAGCAGTTCGGCCTCACCAGCCAATTGCGACGCGCCGCGGTTTCGGTTCCCAGCAATATCGCGGAAGGACAATCCCGTTTCTCCAAGCCTGAATTTTCGCGATTCTTAATGATGGCGAGAGGCTCGATCTCAGAGATCGAGACGCAACTGCTAATATGCGTGCAACTTGCTTACTTGCAATCCGAATCCATAACGCCAGCACTGGAGCTTGCGACCGAATGCGGCAAGATCGTGAACGGCCTTCGTGAATCCCTGAAAGCTGATGCAGCACACAACTGAGTACTGGGTACCGGGTACTGGGTACTGATGAATACTCGCTCGAATATCATTTTCGCGTTCTTCATCGCAGTCGTCCTCTACGCCGCGTGGCAGGTGCGCGACGCGTTGCTGCTCATCTACGTGAGCGCGCTGTTCGCGGTCATTCTTTCCCCCATCATCGAACATATCCGCCGGATACGGATCGGAAAGTGGCGCCCCGGACGCGGCGCAGCCATCATCATCCTGTTTGTCGGATTGGCGGTGGTGATCGCGCTGTTCTTCACGCTGGCGGTTCCGCCCATCGCGCGCGACCTCAAGGAATTCAGCCAGGAATGGCCGCAGCGGGTGCAGGCGCTCTCGGAAAAACTGCACCATCTTCCTTATGCCGACCGCTTGAACATCAATCCCGACACGGTGCGGCAGCATCTGTCGGCCGTGGTTGGGACGTTGATCGGAGGCGCAGCGGGGATTTTGGCCGGAGTGGCTTCGGGGCTGGGCAAATTTTTTACCTTCTTGATCTTGATGGCATATTTCATCCTCGATGGTGAGCGCGCATTCCGTTGGGGCGTCTCGCTGTTTCCGGTGGTGCATCAAGCGCGGCTGGCGAGCACGCTCGAACGCGCGCGCAACCGCATCTCGCGCTGGCTGCTGGGGCAGTTGGCATTGATGATGATCCTAGGCGTGGGCTGCCTCGTCGTCTTCGGACTGATGCACATCCGGTATTTCTATGTGCTTGCGGTGATTGCGGGCATCGCGAACTTTGTCCCGATGATCGGACCGATCGTCACCGTGGTGCTGGCTTCGGCTGTCGCGGGCATAGATTCGTTCGCTAAGGTGGTAGGAGTCGTCGTCTTCTACGCGGTTTACCAGCAGACGGAATCCGCATTCCTGACGCCACGCATCATGAAAAGCACCGTGGACCTGCCCGGGTCGGCAGTGCTGGTGGCATTGGCGATCGGAGGCCAGGTGGCTGGATTGGTCGGTGCGTTCGTGGCTGTGCCAACAGCGGCGCTGGCGGCGGTGCTGATCGATGAGTATCTGGTGAAGAAGCCCGCCCGCTCTGAAAGCGCTTGACATTCGCCTTTTTTTCGCTATGCTGTGTGGCATGGCCATCACTAAGCGTCAGCGGCAGATGTACGACTTCATCGCGCAGTTCGTGGAAGGGCACGGATACTCGCCGTCGTTCGAAGAGATCGGCGAAGGCATGGGATTGAGTTCGCTCGCCACCGTCCACAAGCACATCACCAATCTTGAGAAAAAAGGACTGCTGCGGCGCGACTACAACCGCAGCCGTTCCATTGACGTGCTGGCGCCGCGCGGCAAGCTGAAGACAGCCATGAACGTTGCCAGCATGGCGGCGGCCGCTTCGGCGCAGGCAGGCGCTTCCCTGCCGCTGATGGGACGTATTGCTGCCGGCAGGCCGATCGAGACATTGGAGAATCCCGAGACCATCTCGCTGAACGACATTACGCGATCGAAGGACGTTTTCGTTTTGGAAGTTAGCGGCGACTCCATGCAGGATGAGCACATCGTCAGCGGCGATTATGTGATGGTGGAAAAGACCAAGACAGCGCGGGATGGTGAGATCGTGGTGGCGCTGGTAGACGGTTCGGAGACCACGCTGAAACGTTTCTACAAAGAGGGCGACAAGATACGGCTGCAGCCTGCGAACACGGCGATGCAGCCCATCATGGTGCCGGCAGCGCTTGTGCAGATACAGGGACGGGTGATCGGGGTGCTGCGGAAGTACTAGTTGCCGGTTGCCAGTTCCCAGAAAAAGCGGGTTCCTCGCTGCGCTCGGGATGACAATTCAAAAACAACCAAAAACAAGAAAGCCCAGCCGAAGCTGGGCTTTTGAAACAGTCAGAAATTGCAGCTTAGCCGATGTGCTTGGTCAGGGCAGCTTCGATCTTGGACTTGTCGCAGAAGCCGACGATCTGCTCTTTCACCTGTCCGCCTTTGAAGACGAGCAGGGTGGGAATGCCGCGCACGCCGAAGCGCGAGGGGGTGGCGGCGTTCTGGTCAATGTTCATCTTGGTGACTTTGACCCTGCCGCTAAACGCACTGGCCAGCTCGTCCACGATGGGGGCGATAGCTTTGCAGGGGCCGCACCAGGGAGCCCAAAAGTCGATGAGGACAGGGGCCTCGTTCTTGAGGACTTCCTGCTCAAAACTCGCGTCGGTTACTTCAATGATTCCGTTGGATGCCATTTCTCTCTCCGAAAATATGACCAGATGACATCGTACCATCCGGCTTCAAACGATTAGATGCGATGGCTGTGGGAAAGTCGCACTCTGGCGGGCAAGCCCCGATCGGGCCATCTTGGCTCCAAATAAAAAGCGCTCCGGGGCGTTGCCGCCCAAGAGCACCTTTTGGCAGCCCTCCCCCAGAACTGCCTGTTGCGATTACGACTGTATCCGCGAAGGTGCTGGGGGTAAACGTGACTTTGGTAACTTGGGCGGTCACCAAGGTAACGTTACGCGGCTAAGTGATACAGCCGACGTGAGCTAGTGTTTATGGAAGCTTTCGATGGGGAGTTTGGCGTCGAGCCAGTCCTGCTTGCCTTCGGCATAATCGCGGATATTGGTGTATCCCATGGCCGCCAGTTCACGGGCGGCGTTCTCGGAGGCATGTCAGGTGGGGCTGGCACAGTACACGATGATCTCGGCGTCCTTGTCAGGGATCAAGGTTGCAGCGAGAGTTTTGACCTCGTCGGGCGGCAGGTTTTTTGCCGTCGGAATATGCGCATGCTCGTATGCGTTTTTGGCCAGGGTTTCGAGAAGCGTGAATTTCTCGCGGCGGTTGAGCTTGGACCTCAACTCATCACGGCTGATGGTCTTGACCGGAGTCTCCATCGCTGCACCTCAAGTATGGGAATTCTTCCTCATGATAAGCGACTGGCAGCCGCAGTGAACATTGAAATCGCCCATTTTAGGGGAAGCTTAATATGCCGCGCGGTTTCACGGTAGAATGTGACGCGCGCGATGCCAAACTTCGTCGTACAGCGAGAGAGCCTGTTGCGTGCCCCCGGACGTCACCAGTGCGATTCCCGTAATCGTGACCTTAAAGGTCACCAAAGAAGGGTTGGCCGGAAGAGTATCAGCAACCATGGTGAGGCTTACGCTACCGGTGCCTCCGCAATTGGAAATGCACATGGTCCCGGTCTTGGGTCCGCTGCAGGCAGCTAGCGACAAGGCGGCGAGTAGGAGAACAGGAAGAAGCGACAGAGCTTTACTGCGATTCATGTGGCACCCCATGACAGCATAGCCTGCGTTTGTCATCCCGGGAAAGGAAAACGCTGCCATCCCCACTGCCGAAGGTAACGCCGCGGAACAGCGCCGAGGCAGGCAAAAGCAGGCAGAGTGTTCAACTCTTAAATGTCCTGAATCAAGCAACATACAATCCCCACCTCTCTGCGGGCGGGCAGCTGTCGGAGCCGAAGGGTATGTTATCGTAACTGCTCTCACCGGTTCGTCCGGGGAGTAAAGGCGGATTTCTGGCCAAGCACGCATCCAATCCGGCGGGGGATTCCCCAGGGGCGAAGGTAAAGCGCGCGG
>Ga0137403_10010924_pt1 | contig 10037 bp, 13 predicted proteins | sample CZOMad2_1_16fung_FD_122057 | JGI IMG/M metagenome (GOLD analysis project Ga0137403, IMG submission 122057) | Vadose zone soil fungal communities from Angelo Coast Range Reserve, California, USA - CZOMad2_1_16fungal (Hybrid Assembly) | ecosystem: Environmental > Terrestrial > Soil > Vadose zone... | reverse complement strand
CCCAAGCCGCTCCAGTCTCCCGGCACGTGGCGAGACAGGGTCGCCGGCGAGACATGCAGGCGTTTGGCGACGTCTTCCACCGTCTGCAAAGAAGGGTGTACTCTATGTCGCCCACTCGTCGTGGCGAGCACCGCCTGTGGGCGAGCACATCGCGCCTCAGTACCACGCGGCTTTATCCACCACATTGCGCAACGGCTCACCGGCCGCGAAGCGACGGGCATTGTCGAACAAGACCTGAAACCGCCGCTCCGGGAGATTCTCCGCGTCGCGCACGGCAATATGCGGCGTCAGCAGCACATTGGGTAGGGTCCACAGGCGATGCTCCGCTGGAAGCGGTTCCACCTCAAAGACATCGAGCCCACACCCGGCAATGAGGCCCTGCTCCAGCGCGTCCACCAGATCGTCCAGGCGCGTGGTCTTGCCGCGCCCCACGTTGATGAAATGCGCTGTGCGTTTCATCCGGCGGAACCGCTCCGCGTGCCACATGCCCTCGGTGTCTGGGGTATGCGGGGTGGTGACAATCACAAAATCGGCGCGCGGCAGCAGGGTGTCGAGGGCGGAAATCGGATGGATCTCAACTCCCGCGACCTCGTATTCCGGGCGGGGATCGACCCCAAGGACCGTCATCCCGAGTGCGGTGCAGAGCCGAGCGGTCTCATGGCCAATGCCCCCCACACCGACGATCAGCGCGGTGGCCTCGCCCAGGGAGATATAGGGATGCCGACGGGCGTACTGGTCCCAGCGCCGCGCCCGTTGGGCCTCCAGGTAGTCCGGTAGACCCCGCGACAGCGCCAGGACAAACATGAGAATGTGATGGCTGATGTGGTCGAAGTAGATCCCACGCGGGTTACACACCACCACCGGGTGGGCAATTAAGGCGGGGTAGTAATAACCCGGGGCCGGCCCGGCCTGGGGATTCTGCAGCCAGCGCAGCCGGGTGGCGGTGGGGAGCGCGTCAGGCGGCACCCAGCCATAGGCCGCGTCGGCATCGATGAGATCATGGCGCGCCTCGGCCTCCGTCTCGGGCACGACGACGCGATAGTCCGGCAGGCTGCGCTGGAGACGCGGCGCCCATTGCCGCTGGAGGTCGTTCTGGGGCGGCATCATGACCAATTTGAGCATAGGGATCGTCCTTCACACAGAGGTATGCTGTCATGGTGCGCCAGTATAGCACAGGCCAGACGCCGAACGCGGTGTCTGGCCCCCTCCACACACGGCGCCAGAGGTGTCAGGAGGGGGAGGCTCCCAGTAGAAATGGACCGCGAGGATGGCACACAGGGCACGGGGAGAGGCTGGGGTGTGCTTCATTGTCTCCTGTGCAATCACGCGCCGTCTCCTCCTGCTGCCTCTCCTACATGTGGATGACCGCCTCCGGTCTCGCGCCCCTGCGCACACGACCCACCCTCCTGCTGACAGCAACTGGCTGGGTATGTGCCGCATGACTGCGGAGAAGGCAAGCAGACACCACAGCCGTCAGCAGGGCAAGGCCGTCAGTACTAACGGCCTCCCGGCCCGTGTGGGTGCCCTGCAGCGCACGCAGGCGCCTTCAGGTGGTGCCTGACGTCTGAGGCGCAGGACTGCGCCCACGGAGACTCAGCGGGCGGCGGGCACGGGTTGATGTGCCTGGAGGAAGTCGCGCACATGGCGCACCGCCTGGGGAATCAGGTCCTTAGGCTTCTTCCAGGGATACATTGTCACCTCGGCCTTTAGCGCGAGACGCACGACCTCCATGGCGACGGCATAAGGGTGCGCCGGTACGTCGTCTGGCATGACCAGCATGGGCGTCTGGCAGGACCGGACGAAGTCACGCGTCATGCTGTAGACGAAGTCGCCGGGCGAGCGGTAGAGGGCGTGCAGATAGGCGTCGACGATCTCCATGGTGACGTCGGGCCGCCGGGCGTAGAGCATGGGTCCCCAGGTACGGATATTGTTGTTGTACATGACGTCCGGATTCTCGGGACGGTGGCCGCTCGGCTGGCAGAGCACGCCGGCCACGATGCGGTCGGGCGCCCGCTCCATGAGCTTGAGGACAAACGGGCCGCCGATGCAGCACCCCAGCACCATGAACTCCCGGATGCCCAGGTGGTCCATCAGCCCGAGCTGGTCATCCGCGAAGGCCCCCCACGGGTCTTCGACCGGGATCGGCCCGCTGGACTCGCCGAGGTTCGCGTGGCGCTGGTCCATCGTGATGCCGCGGAACTCGTGCGTGAACTCCTCCATCGCGTTGAAGGGCGCCGTCGCCCAGTTGCGGATGCGTGAGTTCAAGCCCCCGCCAGGCATGACCAGGAGCGGGAAGCCGGACCCGGCCTCCTCGTAGCGGATGCGGACGTCTCCCGTTTCATAAAACGGCATGTCAGTCTCTCCTTCCAGGGGTTTGAACGAAGGCCGATGTCCGAGGCGATGCCTCAGTGCGAGCATACCATCTCTGAAAGCAAATTGTCCATTGTACTAGGGGATCCGATAGGAAATGGACCAAAATCGTCGAACTTCTACAAGCCATTGATTCGTGGAGATTTTCCGGAACCCTGCAGCTTCAGCTGTAAAGAAACTCTTGGTAGAGCGTCATATCGTGACGTTGATTGTTTGACAGGGTTCTCTGCCCGAGAATGCCTGGAACATTCATGGGTTAGCGTCGACCATTGGGTCCGTAAAGAAAACCCTGGTTTGTTGAACCAAGGCAAGAGCGACCGATTTGGTCCATTTCCTATCGGATCCCCACAATCAGATCGTTGAACAGGGTCCACTATCTCCTCTCTCACCCCACGCTCGGGTGAGGTGGGATGAGAGGGTGAGTTGAACAAACAAAAGCCGCCATTCTCTGGCGGCTCTCGTTGTTTAGTTATACGGCGAGGGCGTCTTCGAGTTTTTTCATCCGGGTCTCCAAGCTCTCGATTTTTCGTTTCTGTTCTTCCATGAGCAGGGTTTCTATCCGATCAAGTTGCGTGGTGACTCTATCCTCTAACGCTTTGACGTCCTCCTTGGTGGCCGTGGTCTTGAAGCCTTCGTTGATCATCTCGGCGAGCGTTTCGATTGTCATCTTCTTTTGTGCCATATGTATTCAAGCATAGCCGGGCTGCGAGGGGTGTCAATGGCGGTGGGGGTGAGGGGCCTGAGCGCGGCGGCGGCCCTGTCGACCGGACACACACCCGTCGCGCAGGCGCAGGTCTCAGGGAAAATCGACGCCTGAGGCGCGGAACGGCCGTGCCAGACACGGCAACAGAGCGGCCTTAGGCGCCGAGGGGTGGGAGGGCCCCACCAGTCCAGCGCCGCTGCTCCGCCTCGGGGAGCTCCTCGAGCAGGCGCACGAAGAGCTCCGCCAAGGTAGGGGCCGTGACGGCGTGGGGGTGATGGTGAGAGGTGTGCCAGCGGAGCTCCCAGCGCTCCTGCCGATGCTGGCGCGTGACCTCAAGGCTAGCGGGGCCGTGGGCGACAGCCAGACGCAGCCATCGGGTGAGCATAACCGCCGCCAGGCTGTCCCGCTGCGCGCTAATGACGGGGAGCTGCCGCGCGATCTGGGCGTCGCGGTCGTTGAGATCGTCTAGGAGACCATCCATCGCGGTGCTCCTCCACAACGCTAGGGTGAGAACCCTAAAGGGTATTGGCTTCCCAGGAGAATCGGAGAAATAATGGAACATGTTCCAATATTTCTCTTATGGAAAGTTCAGGATTATGTGACGCGCAGTGTGATCAGAGCCCACACAGAGCGCTTTGGAGGCTTAAATTGCGTTCCATAATCATTCCCTCTGCCAAGACGCCATACGCAGGTTAGGGAGAGGGGATGGTTCTCCTCAATGCACGTCAGTCCTGGAGATGCATTGAACACATACGGCCCTCCCGCTATAAAAGCCCTGATAAAGCGGGCAGGATTATGGAACATAACTCTGGACATTTTCCGCCGAAATGTCCTGACTCTTAAGCACTTACCGACGTCTGTTCGTGCAGATGATGCATAATACTGTACTTGCCATAAGAGAGATTTTGTACGCTAGACGAGAGTTCCTTTGTAAATCATCACTTGCGGGCACTCTCAACAAACGCAGGTTAAATGAGAATCCGGGTAAGTGCTTCTAATGACGCCTCAACGTAGGTGAAAGCCTCTCAGCTTGCCGTCTCAAAAAACAACGTCTTATCAACTCGTTAGGAGTGAAGATACATGAGAGTGCTGGTCGCATCGATAGCGCTCGGGATGCCCTACCGTACAAAATTTCGCGTTTTCTCCTGGGAAGCCTGCGCGCGCGTGGCGGGATGGTCCCCTTAGGGGGAGGTCTCCGGCGCAGAGCCCCCGGCGGTCAGGTGGATGACGTACACCCCCGCCTCGCCCCTGGTGCCTGCGCCCAGCGTGATGTCGAGGGTCAGCCGCTGGCCCCCGTCTAAGGTCACCGACCGCTGGATCGTCCCCTCAGCCTCCACGGCGGCTGGCGCCGGCAGCGGCACCACCGCCAGCAGGAGCGTGCCCTCGGCATCCTCCCCGACGATGTCCAGCGATACCGTCCGCAGGCGCACGTGGAACGGCCCACCGACGCGGTCCCTCGGGACCACGTGCCCCTGCGCCACCCCATCCCACGCGACCCGAAGCGGGCCGGCTCGGTAGGCGTGCCGGCGGCGCTGCCGGTGTGCGAGCGAATGCCGCAGGAAGGCTAGGTCCGTGGGGCTGAGCGGCCCCGAGCGACTGTGGTGACCTGGGGCGGGCAGAGCGTTCCCATATCCGGTACGCACAGGCTCCTGAGGCACCGCATTCTTCAACAGCATATCTCACTCCCTCTCTGACCACGAGAGATCGAGCCATGTCGTACGCGTACGACCCCGACCGCTTCATGCCTGCACGCGCCACCGGACGTCCACGATCGGCGGGTGTTGGCCCTCCCGCGCGGAAGCGGCGATCAGACGTCCGAGAGGCGAGGATCCCTGACCCGAATGTCCGTTCTGACCAGGTGCGCGCGTTTGGCGGGGGAACCGCCCCGGCCGGCGTCTCGGGGAGGGGAAAGGTCCGCGTCACGGCCGTGCCACCCTGGCGCACCCCACTGAGGGTAAGATAGGGTCGAGTCGTCGGCCCAGGCGATCCGGACCGCTACGGAATGACGGCCGCAAAGACCCGTATTTATGGAGATCAGGCCTACAGAGCGCGTGCATTCGACGCCCCTCCTCGTGGCAAGGATGGTGGGCTCACCATCGATGTGGTGTGCAAGCCCACGTGCCGCTGGTTGCGGGCTGCGACACCCGCGGGCAGGACACGCAGCCGTCGGAACGCCCGGCCGTCGCGCCGCACCTTACCTGTGACCGCGGGGCCGTTGATGAGATACCTGCAGATCTCCTGCGTGATCGAGGGCCTCACACCCATATGTTTGAGAAGGCCTAGAGGTCATGGGAAGGCGGGAGGCGGCTACCAGTCATAAGACGAGGGGGCTGTGACCAGGCACCTCTCCGACCGCTTACGGCTCCAGCGGCAAGATGCCCCGCCGCAGCGCGTAACGGATCAGGTCGGCCTGGGTGCGCAGGTCCAACTTGTGCATCAGATGCGCCCGGTGAGTCTCCACGGTACGTGGGCTTACGAATAGCGCCGCCGCTATCTCAGCATTCGTGCGACCTTCGGCGGCCAGTTGCAGCACCTCGCGTTCGCGGGTGGTGAGCGTCTCATACCGGTCGAACGGCGTGTCATGGGCTTTTTCCAGATACGCCTCGATGGCATGTTCGGACAGCGGGGGACTCAGATAGCGCCGACCGGCGGCCACCTCGTGCACCGCCCGCACGAGATCGGTGGCGGTGGACTCCTTAAGCACATACCCAGCGGCACCGTTTTTGAGCGCCTCCAGCACATACGCTTCATTGCTATACATGGAGAGCATGATGACGCGCGTGCGGGGTGAACGCTGGACGACTTGCCGCGTCACCTCTAGGCCGTTGAGGCCCGGCATCATCACGTCCACGATGAGGACATTGGGTGTGAGGCGTTCGGTCAGTTGCACGGCGGCGAGTCCATCGCCCGCTTCAGCGACGACGCGGAAATCTTCCTGGGCCTCGATGAGCATCCGCAGCCCCTGACGCATCACGTGATGATCATCGGCAAGGATGATCGTTACAGCCATGTGCTTCTCCTCCACCCCCTGACGGCTTGGCTCGACGTGGGACCTTGTTGGTCCGTAAGGCCATCGGAGGGATGAGACGGCCTCCAAGAGGCTCCGTGGACGATCGCCAACGCTATGACTCCCCTGGTCCCTGGTCCAGCGGACCGGGGGAGGGCAAGGGAAACCGCGCATGCACCTCGGTGCCCTGCCCTGGCGCGGAGTGGATGTCGAGCTGGCCGCCGACGATGACCGCGCGCTCCTGCATGCCTTGGACCCCTAAATTGCCCTCAGACACGGGGGCACTCCAAACCGTGTCTCCATCAAACCCGAGGCCATCGTCCCTGATCACTAGATGCACCTCGGCGCCGCGCGAGTGCAATTCCACCCGGACCTGTCGAGCCTGGGCGTGCCGCACAACATTCGTGAGCGCCTCTTGTACGATGCGAAAACAGGCGGTCTCCAGGGCCGGCGGGAGACGGGTGTCGACGGGGTCCGCGACCACCTCCGCCAGGAACCCAGCGCGCTGGGCTTCACGCTCCACATACCAGCGGAGCGCCGCGACCAGCCCCAGGTCGTCTAAGAGCGCGGGACGCAAGTCGAACGACAGCTCACGCACCTGTTGCACCGCGCGATCAATACGGCCGAGACTGTCCTGCAATGGTTGCGTGAGCGGCGAAGCCTGGGCGGCCTGTAAGAGGAGTTGCAGGTGGAGTTTGAGTGCTGTCAGGGCTTGCCCAATCTCATCGTGCAAGGCGCGGGCGACGCGGCGGCGCTCCGCTTCTTGCGTCTCGATGAGCCGCTGCGAAAAGGTTTGCAGCATGTCCTCCGCCCGCTTGTGCTCGGTGATATCACGGTAGATGCCATAGACCGCGACCTGTCCCCTGGGCAGCGCGACGGGCACGCGGATCATCGCCACGGGCACCCGACGGCCATCCTTGCGCTGGCGCACACCCTCCACCTCCACTGGTGGCCCCTGGGCCACCACGCCCGCCTCGCGCGGCTCCTCGGCTCGTGACTCGCCGGGGACGATCAGCTCGCGCAGGTGGCGGCCCAGGGTCTCGTGCGGCGTGTAGCCAAACAGCCGCGTGAACTCCCGGTTCACCCGCATGACTCGATCGTCCATGGTCATGAGGGCGACCGCGTGCGGTGCTTGTTCCAATAACTCGTTGAGCAGCGCCCGTTGCTCCTGCAGCCGATCGACCAGCGAGGTCAGCAGCGCCGCCACGAGGACCATGAGAGTGACGAGGGCAATCCCGACACTGCCGAGGAACGAGATGCTCACGGCGTGGGACAGGTCCGGGGCCACGGCCGCGGGCGTAAAGCTCGCCGCCGCCATGGCGGTGTAATGCATGCCGCTGATGGCCGCGGCCATCAGCAGGGCGCTGGCCGCCTTCCGCCAGCGCCAGCTGCGGGTCTCCTCGCGAAACCGAAAGGTCAGCCAGAGAGCTAATAGCGAACAGCCGATCGCCAAGATCCCCGAGAGCAGCACGAGGGCGGGCGCATAGTGGATCAGGGCCGGCAGCCGCATCGACGCCATGCCGAGGTAATGCAGGCCCACGATGCCTCCGCCCATGCAGAGGCTGCCGGCCCACGCCCGCCGCCATCCCATATGGCGACGGCTCACGACAAACAGGCCCACGGCAGCCGCCACCATCGCGGTGAGGAGCGAGACCATGGCGGTGGGCCAGTCGTACCCCATGGGCACTGGCAAGTGGAAGGCCAGCATCGCAGTGTAGTGCATGGCCCAGATGCCGAGGCCCATCGCCGTGGCGCCGCCAATCAGCCACCAGAGCCGAGCCCCCGCGCGCGCGGCGGTGACCCGTTCGCCCAGATCAAGGGCGACGTAGGAGGCCAGCACGGCGATCACAAGGGATAGTGCCACGACACGATAATCGTACGAACCGACCATCACCAGGTCTGGAGTCATGGCGTCATCCTCGTGCACCACTGATACGTCATCTGGTGGGGTCGCTCGCGTCCGTGCCGCTTGGCCAAGTCTCGCATGGCCTGCAGAGCGCCAGGCGCGTGTGCCAGCGCCGCCGTCAGCTCGCGCACGCGGCGCGATAGAATCTCCTGCGCTGGCTGGGGCGATGTCATGTCGTGCAGCAACCCATCGAGGGAGCGTCCCGGGACAACCTCAGCCGCCCAGCCGTGGAGGGTATTGGTGAGCGAGCGGGTTTCTAGGGCGGGAGTTTCACGCGGGCGCGTCATGATCGGCCGCTGAGGTCCACGAGGACGATTACCGCCCCGAGCCGGGGGCCGGACGCATCGTGGATCGGGGTGATGTGGGGCAGCCCAGGGAGCCGCTGGCCGTCCGGGCGCTCGATCACGATCTCGTCGTGGTAGGCTCTGCCCGTCTGGAGCGCCAGGGCCATCCAGCAATACCGGGTCGGAAGCAACAAAGGTACGCAAAGTTGCATAGCTTTTTGGAAGGCGCTGTAGTATCAAGACGTTACAAAATTCTTGGGTCTGCAACATCTGCGCAAAATGTGCAGAAAATGGAAAAGTAAAGGGAAACGTAACGTCTTGATATTTCTACCATCATAACCCCCTGTGCAACTTTACATTCGTTTGTTGCGATTTACCCACCATTGCCGCAGCCCCTGCCGACCAACGGGACGGGTTCGGCGAAACGCTGGTACCCCTGTATGCCGCGTGCTGCTCTTCCGGGTGCCGCCATGGCCGCAGCCCCAGGCGTTGTAAGCGGGGGTTGCTCCTGGAGGGCTTACTATAGTGGGCCCTAAACGCGGGCACGGCGCCAGACCCTGGTAAAAAACGAGGGTCAGACGCGCGACCAGCTCGACCGCCGATGACGCGACATCGCTGGACCTACAGGAGGGAACGTGCAATACGCGGCAAGACGTGACGGCCTTGCATCGGCCGCAGCAGGCGCGGATCACGCTCCAGTGCCAGCCGCACGGCCTGCCGCTGTACGGCAGTGATCAGCAGGGCGGCCACGCCCATCACCAGATTGCGCTCCAATGCATTCAACACCTCGACCCACGCTGGCCAGGGATATACCATCACCGCACCCAGCACGAGCCGAGTCCAGGGGAACACCAGCGCTATGGCAAGGCTCCAGGCGAGGGCGCCGCTCCAGGCAGACAGCAGTACCGGCAGTAGAAACAGCAGCGGGACTTGGAGCGCCGGTGGCATCATGACATGCAGGACAAAGATAGCCAGGCCCAGCCCCACCCAAACCGAAGGCCAGCGGAGAACCTGCGGTGGAGCCAACGGCAAGCATGTGAGTTGCTGGTCGAGCTTCCTCGCCCACCGCCTCACTGTCGCCCTTCCTTTCTCGTAGAGTCTCATCGCTCCGCTGTTCTGCACGGTCGCGGCTGATCGCGATACCGTAGTCAGTGGCATGGTCGCCTCCTCTCTATGAGCTGCGCCCCACGAGGCCCTCCTCGGCGGGAGCGGTGGGCGCAGCACAGGTCCAGCGCCGCTGCTCCGCCTCGGGCAGCTCGGCTAGTAGGCGCACGAGGAGTGCTGCCGGGGTCGTCGCTTCTAACTGGTGAGCGCGGCGGTGGTTCGGGGCATGCCAGCGCAGCACCCAACGCTCGTGGCCGTGGTGGTATGTGACTTCTAGGTGGGCGGCGCCGTGGGCGGCCGCGAGGCGCATCCAGCGGCTGAGCATGACCACAGCCAGGCTCTCGCGCTGCGGGCTGACGACCGGCAATTGCTTGGTGATCCAGGCTTCGAGGTCATCCGGGGGTGCATCCATTCGAGTTCCCTTCCCAGCAACCGGGCGGTGAGTATCATCGGATCGGAGGACGAAGCCCCGCTTCGAAGACCACCAATTGTCGCAGGCCAATGGGGAAGAAGAAAAGAAAAAGCGGAGAGGGGGAAAGAAAAAAAAGAAAAACGGAAAAACGAGCGAAAAACGAAAAACGATACCCAGAAGACCCAAAAAGACTCAAAAGACTTTCTGAGGGCATAAAAAGTGGAAACAATAGAAAAAGAATAGAAAAAAAT
>Ga0137403_10010923_pt1 | contig 10038 bp, 8 predicted proteins | sample CZOMad2_1_16fung_FD_122057 | JGI IMG/M metagenome (GOLD analysis project Ga0137403, IMG submission 122057) | Vadose zone soil fungal communities from Angelo Coast Range Reserve, California, USA - CZOMad2_1_16fungal (Hybrid Assembly) | ecosystem: Environmental > Terrestrial > Soil > Vadose zone... | reverse complement strand
GCAGACGCTCGAACGGATTTCGAAGAACGGCGCGAACGAGTTCTATGAAGGCGAGACCGCGAAGCGGTTCGCCGCCGAAATGGCGAAGAACGGCGGCTTGATCTCGCTGTCCGACCTCAAGAACTACAAGGCGATCGAGCGCACGCCGCTGACCGGCACCTACAAGAACTACACGATCATCACCTCGCCGCCGTCGAGCTCCGGCGGCATCGCGCTGCTCGAGATGCTCGGCATCCTCGACGGCAGCGGCTACGAGAAGGGCGGCTCCGGATCCGCGTCGGCGATCCACTACGTCGCCGAGGCGATGCGCCGCGCGTACGCGGATCGCAACGAGTACGTAGGCGACCCGGATTTCGTGAAGGTGCCCGTTGCCGGGCTGCTCGATCCTGCGTATCTCGCACGGCTGCGCGCCTCGATCGATCCCGAGCGGGCGACGCCGAGCGATAACGTCCGCCCTGGCAAACCTTCGGGCACCGAACAGATGGAGACCACGCACTACTCTGTCGTGGACGCCGAAGGCAACGCGGTGGCGGTGACCTACACCCTCAACGGCGGCTACGGCAACGGCATCACGGTGCCTGGCCTCGGATTCCTGCTCAACAACGAAATGGACGACTTCGCGGCGAAGCCCGGCACGCCGAACATGTTCGGCCTGGTGCAGGGCGAGGCGAACGCGATCGCGCCGGGCAAGCGGCCGCTGTCGTCGATGACCCCGACCATCGTGCTCAAGGACGGCAAGCTGTTCATGACCGCCGGCGCGCCGGGCGGCTCGCGCATCACCACCGCGGTCGCGCAGGTGATCCTCAACGTCATCGACTTCGGGATGAACGTGCAGGATGCGGTCGATGCGCCGCGCGTGCACCATCAGTGGCAGCCGGACAAGCTGTCGCTCGAGCGCGGCATCTCACCGGACACGGTGGCGCTGCTCAAGAGCCGCGGCTACGACGTCGACTACGCGCCGGGCGTGGTGCTCGCGCAGGTGGCGGCGATCGTCAGCGACGGTGGATGGCTGCAGGGCGGATCGGACGGCCGCTCCGCCGCGGGCAAGGCGTCTGGTTATTGAGTGCCGATGAACGCAGAGACCGCGGAGCACGCAGACGAAGGATTTCTCTGCGAATTCTACGAACTCTGCGTTCCATGAAGGGGGTCCCACAATGCGAAAGCTCTTCGCCGTCGGCGCCTGCTGCCTCGTCTCACTCTCGGCGCCGCCCCGTGCCGCCGAACCGAACTGGCACCTCACCGCCACCGTGGCCGAGAGCTGCAGCTGCAACATCTCCTGTCCGTGCAACTTCGGCGGCGAGCCAACGCGCAACCCGTGCGAGGGCAACAGGCTCATCTCGATCGCGTCCGGGCATTACGAGAACGTCGACCTGGCCGGCGTGTCGTTTCTCGTCACGTTCACGATGCGGAGCTGGTCGAAAATCTACGTGAGCGACAAGGTGTCCACCGCGCAGATGACCGCCGTCGAAGCGCTGATGCCGATCGCGTTCGCGGGCTTCCATCGCGGCATGCTCTCGTTCACGAAGGCGCCCATCACGATGGACATCACGCCGCAGCGCGTGAAGTTCTCCGGACCTGAATCCTCCGTGGTGGTCGCGCGACGCGAGCGGCAAATTGCGGCGTTCGCCATCATGCATTTCGGGGATGAGGTGGCGCACTTGAATCTGCTTGCCGTGGCGCCGGAACATCGCCGCCAGGGACTTGGACGACAGCTCATGGATTGGCTGACCGCGACCGCGATCGAAGCCGGCGTGTTTCGTATCAACCTCGAGTTGCGTACGCGCAATGAATCGGCGCGCATCTTCTACGAGTGTCTGGGCTTCGACCAGCTGGGGGTCGTGCAGGGTTACTACCAGGGCCGCGAAGCGGCGCTGCGCATGTCGCGGCGCCTGGCGAAGAACCAGTGCTGAATCGCAAACACGGTGATGCCGAGCCCCAAGGCATCGTGGGCCGTCGCCGCGAGACGCTGCCATCGGTCGTCGCTGACGAAGAACAACGCAAATCCGCTGAGACTCAAGAATAGGAAAAATGCCGCGAGCACCCCGCCGCTCAAGCGCCGCAATCGGCCCGGCCACCACCTGAGCACATGCCGCGCCGTGACCCAACCCAAGAGGTACATGCTGAGAATCGCGACAATCCCGTGCACCAACAGGACGGCCGGTGCCCAAGGGTGAGGCCTCATGCCGAATTGACCCCTTGATTCGAAAAACTGATCCAATACCAGCCACACGCAACCCGAGAGCCAGAGCGTGCCCAGCACCAGATAGATGGCCAGTCGCTTCCGCGCCGGCATACGGTCGCTCGGCGCGGACATTTTGGGTGGCATCCGCCGGCGATCCGCGTAGCCGTGCCCGCGCCCGTGCTCCTGCTGCCCCCGCATGGGAGCCTGTCTAGCCTGGTCCATTGGTCGGTCGCAAGGCAGATTGCCATAGGGCGAGCAGCCAGCGCACGCCCTGAGTGACGTGCTCGGAGGACAGAGTAGCGCCGGAAATATTCTTGATGTCGGTACCGAACCGCAATTGCTCCAGCGTGTCACGGTGCGTGAATTGCCCGCGCCACGCAGCATTGCGAATCTCACCGCCGTGACTCTCGCGATACGACAGGATCTCCAAGTTGCGCAGCGCCCCCCCCGTGTCAATGCCTACGGCGTAGGTGATGAGACTTTGCCGGCCGATCACTTCGTCGACGAAGACATGCCCCAGCAGCGCGCCGTCGCGCGTTGCGCTAAAGATGCGCATCGTCCCGTGCGGCGGCTGCGGTCCGGCACGGACCAATAAGGCCTGCATTTGCTCGGGCGTTCGCGGCAGCAGAATTTCTTGGAAGGCATCGGCCTTCGGAAAGACCGCCTTCTGGGCCGCATCCACGCTGAGGTAATCGGCTGCGATCACCACCGGAACCGGCAGAGCCGCCGCCAGCATCAGGCCCGTAATTTGATGTCGTTGGTCCACGTCATTGTCAGATTGCGATTACGAATAGGAATTATTATCATTTAGTTTCTTAGCGATAGCAACTGGTGAGCCCATCGCAACCCATTGATTTCAGATGAATCGTTTAAAGCGTCCCGCCATACTTCTTAAAGGAGGATCAACTACGATGATCCGATCGCGCTGGCTTCTTATTTCCTTCCTGCTCGGCGTTCTTCTCGCACGTTGGGCCTCTCCACGGTGAGTTGAAATCGCATTGCAAGCTTCACGACGCCACGAGTGGACGCCTGATCGCGGTGTGGGATGGAGATCTTGAATCCGGAAGTAACAGGCCCGCTTGGACCAAAGGCCTGAGCCACTAAGGCAGAACTTCCCGTGCGCCGCCGGACGCCGCGGTCTTGAGCACGCATTGCTCTGTTTTAGACATCCACGATACTTGTTCGTCAATACCGAATTTCAAACGGGTACTCAGCGAACATCTGCTCTCGGGAGAAATAGAACTCTATCCTACTTAAACCCTCTCTTCGAAAAACCGACACCTCATCGTTCGACGAAGAAGCCTGGGAACGTTGCAACTCGACGCCATTCGCATCGAACGTTTGCGCACCGATTAGAGCACCCAAACTGCCATCATAGTGAAATCGATACTGCATCTCGCTCACTTCAACCAACTTCAGTATGGGCCGCGCGTCTTGGCTTGCAACTGCACCGAGGCTCAAATCCGTCATAGGCAGACTTTCAATTTTCGGTAGCAACCGCAGTCGCAGTGCCCCATTAATTTGCTTAACTTGGTCCGCGCCAAGACCCATTGGTAGCCGCCGATAAAACCGCAATTCTCGCGGCGGTCCAACGAAGTAATCGAATTTATCCGCCGATGAAATTTTGTAGGAGCCAGGACTCATCGCTTGATTGACAATCCAATCGGTAAGCGCGTTCCGGTCGTCCGAATTGCCGGGCGCCGCGAAGGACTTCCCATCGATCGTGGAAATCGACCGAAATCTAATCTGCACGGCTTCGGTATAGGCCGTGTTCGGAATTTCATTGGCGAAAATGTGCAAGGAAAAATAGGAACCTTTCTTTTGGGGCTCCACTAACAGCGTAAACGGACCCGCGGCCAAGACTTTCGGTTCTTCGTTCGACACGGGCTTCTCGAGCCGGCTCTTCAAGTACTCGTCTACCCCCGGCTTTAGCGGAAGCCAATGTTTAGCGCCGCCTCGATCGCCGAAACGGAGAGTTAAATCTTGTTGACTGAAATTATTGAACATCGGTTTATTGCTCTCGCGTTCGTAGGACGACTTGGAGAATGCGTCGAGCTGCGGAAGTCCCGATTTGATTTCGAACGGAACGGAAAAAGCCCGGCTCTCGCTCATCACGGTGACTTGAATCTTCTTCACCCGCCCGCGGAAATCGACCGCCTTTGATACGCCCTCACCAAAGAAAAAACCTCCGCTCAATTGTCCGTCTTGCCGCAACGGCTTGTCGTCCGCATTGAGTCCCTGCACTAGCAGGATGCGATTTGCGTCGCCGTAAATGTTGTAAGAAATCGATCGCTCGGAAGCTTTTGTGATGACTAGACTCGTGTCCTTGTCTTGAATCCGTTGACCGCTCTCTGCGTTCACGGCGTAAGTCCCGATCACCGTCGGCACTTGAACTTTGACCTCTCCCTTGATCGCCACGATATTGCTGGCTGAGACGTTTGGATTCAATTTAAGCGTCTTAGTCCCTTCGACCGATTGAATGTTATTGTGGCTCCTGAACCAATCCGGATACACAGGTTCGGTAGGTCGATCCGGCCCGCAGGTTTTCGAGTAAAGTTGATTGTGCGAATTCGCATCGAGTGCTTCCCGAAAATAGAGTTGCACGAGTTCTTTCGATTCGCCGATATTGGGAATGCCTGTCGCAATGAACTCGATATCGATAAGCTGCGAATCACTCTTTTCGTCGACTTTGGCTCCTTTTACCTTGAACCCGAACGGACCGGCAACGAACGGCAACGGCTTCTCGAAGAACGTGCCCTTTGGGTCGAAATTCGGCAACGAGGAGATATTGAGCCGGGGCGCAAACCGAACAGGCGTTTCTACCAGCTGATCTGCTTCGTCGTTGACGCCTATCCCAGAGGCGCTTCCGAACCCCGAAAATATGGCAGAAAGGATCTCGACGGGAACTTGCTTTAAGTCTTCCAGCGCTTGCTTATCGATCAGGGCTTGCGCTCTGAATTCGTTTTGATTGTTTGTGAAAGCAATCTTGTCGTGGAGCCGCGCGAAGCTCGGCAATTCCTTCTGCCATTTGCTCTTGGAATTCTGTAGGGCCGCCAGCCACTCGGCCACTTGCGAATGGGCGAGCGCGGGATCCGAATAGTTTACTATCAGATCTATTGCGCCCGAGCGTCTGAATACATTGATCTCTCCTCCGAAATACAACTTGTCGAATGGAGCCAAGCTTTCGCTCTTCACTTGGCTTCCGAGCATTCCGATTACACCTGACACCTGCGGCGGATTTTTCGGAATTGCCACCATGGCGGCGAAAAGCCTGCGCCCCCTATACGTTTGCCATTCGTGAAGATGCGGAACCGCCTTGCCATCCGCGAACAAGCGACCAAGAACTGGACGGATGTTGTTGGGGCCCGTCAACACGATGAAATTCGAACTTAGGTAAAAGCTGAGCGGAGCGCGTAGAGCGCACGTAACCGGATCCGTTTCGTGGTAGCTATAAATTCGACGTTCGTTCCAAGTATCGGCGGCAATTTCATAGCGCTTTTCGAGCGCCGACAAAATCTTGTCTGTATGGAAGCGGCCGACAATGACAACGGCAGACTGCAGGTCGCTGTTTCCTGCGTCGACCGAGGCCACAATTGAATCAACGTCGGTCCGCGGATCGATTCCCGCTTCTAAGAACTTCGCCAACGAGCTGTCTTTTGGAACAGGGAATTTCGTTACCTCGTCCTTAAGTGGACTACCGATCCACAAATTTTCCAGCTGGAGCAGTTGATGGACATTCAAGCTTCCCACCAACAACGTCTTGTCGCTGAACAACGCTTGCTCGGCCCGTTCCATATCCGTCGTAAAATATTGCATCGGACTGTAAATCGTGAAATAGAAGCCGCCGGCGGCAACGATACCAACTAGAGCGATCGTCAAAACAACGATGGATTTCTTAGTCACCCTATTTCTTCCTTTTTCTTTGCCGCGAGGCTACTGACCTTTTATTGTTCACTGACGGAGGATACGCGATGACCGTGGCTATGGAACGTCTCTACCCGTCTGAAAATCCGCGTCTCAGTGACCCCCCATCACCGCCATGGCGCGAGGCAGCAGGTGACTCTGACCAGCACGTGGATGAATCGAGTTTAAATCGTCCCGGATCGACTGTTTCCGGAATCGCGCGATTCGCTGTGCGAGTCCCCGTGCTGGATCAGCGGGCGCACCGGGTTGTGGGGAAACACCACCGATACGCGGCACCCGCGGCCCGGGGCAGTATCAACCGTCATCTCGCCGGCTGCAGCCCGCACCCGGTCCGCCACGCTCCACAGGCCGAATCCCTCCGATCGTGGCTCGAACAAACTGAGTTGCCATTCAAATCCCACGCCGTGATCTTCCACGACGACGCATAGTTCATTCGGCGTTTGTGTGACCTTGACGACTGCAGATTGCACGCCGGAATGTTTGACGACATTGCGGAGCAGTTCTCGAATGAGCTTGAACACGAGCACTCGAAGCTCGAGATCGTATGCCACCGCATCCGCGGCAACCTCCAGCTCGACTTGCAAATTATCTTTTCCGCGCATGTAGATGCTGAGCGGGCAGCCCGAACAGTCGATTGAACCGGAGATAGGCCAAATTGCATTCGGCGACGTAGGCATGCTCACGCAGCCATGCGATTTGCGCATCCACCGCAAGGTCGGGAGCCATCGGAACGTCCAGTTCGATTCGCCATACGGCTTCGGAACTCTGCTCGATGAAGTTGTGGTACCGCTCGCCGCTGGTGCGGCGCGCAAACCCGAGGCGCATGAAGTCCCAGACGAGCGCGGACCTGGGGCCTCCCGTTTGCACGGCCGGTATCGTCACATCCGAGGCCTCCCTGCTCTCCGAACCATCGAACGTGCGCAGCGCAGTGTAAATTTCAGACAGAAGTCCACAGTGAGCGCTCGACCACGCGCGCTGTGACCGGCGAATTATCCATCGAATTATTGTGCGCCTAATTCCTGCGGGAAGCATCTCACTGTATTGTTGTCAGCCGCCGAGAAAAATATAATCGACGCGATGAAGCGCCGCCAAGCTTTCAAGCATGAGCTCGAGCCCAACGGTGAGCAGCAGCGCCGGATGCGCCGCTTTGCCGGAGCGCGTAAATGCGAGTCCCGGCTGCGGATCGGGCTCGGAACCATCATTGCGATCAGCGCCGAATCAGACGCGGTGCCAAGCGTCTTGCCGGGGATAGAGGCAGCGTTCGCCGCCATTGCGCAAGTAGAGCGCTTCATGCATCCCACACGGGCCGGCAGCGATTTGCTGGCCATTCGCCAAGGCACGCTCGGGCAGCCATTGGCCGTTCACCCTTGGACCTGGGAAGTGCTGGCACTGTCGCGGCACCTGAATCAAGCATCGACGGGAGCGTTCGATCCCTGCTTGCCCAGCGCCGCGGGACGATTGACGGATCTAGAGTTCGCGGCTCCGCAATCCGTGATCCCGCATAGGCCGCTTCACATCGATCTCGGTGGCATCGCGAAGGGGTATGCCGTCGACCGCGCGCTCGTGGCGCTGCGCGCGGCCGGTTGCCGCGGCGGTCTCGTCAACGCGGGGGGCGACTTGGCGGTGTTCGGCAACCGCACTCATACAATCGTGATCAGAGACCGGAAATCAGGCGACAGCGTCATCGAGCTCAAGAATGCCGCTCTCGCCACCAGCGATGTTTGCAACGCAGCACGACCTGCGGAGCACCGAGGCTACTACCACGGCGTCACTCGCCGTGAGATCAGAGCCGGCAAAGTCAGCGTCAGCGCCGCGCGCGCCGCCATCGCCGACGCCCTGACCAAGTGCCTGTTGGCGATCCCCGGCGAAATGCATGCCGCTGTGCTCGAGAGTTTCGATGCACGGCTGGTAGGATGCGAATCCAATCCATGACCGACCAAAGCACGACGCGCATTTTCGGCCCCACTCGACGCCGCGTCGCGGCCGTTGGCCAGGGATCTTGGAGAATTGACGAATCGGCAGCGGACTCCGCCGTCGCGTCCTTGCGCCGCGGTCTCGATCTTGGGCTGACTCATATCGATACCGCCGAAATGTACGGCTCGGGGGCCGCGGAAAGCATCATCGCCAAGGCGATCGCGGGTCGGCGCGACGAGGTCTTCCTGGTCTCCAAGGTGCTGCCCACCAATGCCTCGACGCGCGGCACGCTCGCGGCGTGCGAGAAATCACTGGCACGCCTGCGAACCGATCGGCTGGATTGCTACCTGCTTCACTGGCGCGGCGCATATCGATTGGAGGAAACGATTGCCGCCTTCGACACACTGGCGCGCGACGGCAAGATCCTGTCCTGGGGCGTGAGTAATTTCGACGTCGCCGACCTCGACGAAGTGGTGGCGATTGCGGGCGCGGGGCATCCGGCGTGCAACCAGGTGCTGTACCACCTGCAGGAGCGCGCGATCGAACATAGTGTGCTGCCCTGGTGCCAAAGACACGGCACTGCGGTGGTGGCGTACACGCCTTTCGGTCAATCGAGAACCCCGTTCGATGCACGAACGGCGCAAGGCAAGGTGCTCGAGGAGATAGCCGAAGCGCATCAGGCAACCGCCCGACAGGTCGCGCTGCGATACCTGTTACGCCACCCGGAGGTGTTCGTGATTCCCAAGGCGTCCAGCATTGCACACGTGGCCGAGAACGCCGGCGCCGCGACCCTCGAACTCAGCGCTGCCGAGCTGGCCGGAATCGACGCAGCTTTTCCGCGCGGAAGACCAAGACGCGGACTGCCGATGATCTAGACGCATGCGTCCCGCCCATGGCCACCCTCCGGCGTTCAATTCGGCCGGACGGCCGAATTAGCACGGCATGCGCAATATGTGCGGACCCACGGCGCCGATGGTCGACGTTCCCGTCAACGCCAAGGTTACGCGCAGCTCATTGCGCATGATGTCGATGGCCTTGGTCACGCCCGCCTCCCCGGCGGCCGCCAACGCATACAGGAACGATCTGCCGATCAATGTGCCACGCGCGCCCAGCGCCAGTGCCTTCGCAATGTCCTGGCCCGAGCGAATGCCGCCGTCGAACAGCACCTCGCAGCGGCCGTCGATCGCCGCGACGATCTCCGGCAGCACCGAAATCGAAGAGGGTGCCCCGTCGAGTTGCCGTCCGCCGTGATTCGATACGACGATGGCGTCCGCGCCGGCCGCGAGGCCTAGGCGGGCGTCCTCGGCATCGAGCACCCCCTTGAGTATCAGCTTCCCGGGCCAGCGGCTTCTGACCCATTCCACGTCGCGCCAATTCGCTGATGCATCGAACTGCGTCGCGGTCCACTCCGCAAGCGTGCGGACGCCGCTCGAACCACCGATTCGCCCGGCCAAATTGCCGAATGTGCGCCGTTTCCCGAACAGCACCTTGAGTGCCCAGGACGGTTTCGTGGCCACATCCAAGGCATTGCGCAGCGTGAGGCGCGGTGGGATGGTGAGGCCGTTGCGGGGATCGCGGCGCCGTTCGCCCAACACCTGCAGATCGAGCGTGAGCATGAGTGCGGAACATTGTGCCGCGGCCGCCCGATCGATGAGCTCCTGATTGAAGCCGCGATCCTTCATGAGGTATTGCTGAAACCAGAACGGCTGCCGGGTTGCCGCTCGAACGTCCTCGATCGAACAAATCGACATGGTGCTCATGCAGTAGGGAATCCCGCAGGCCGCCGCGGCCCTGGCCGCGAGAATCTCGCCGTCCGCATGGAACAGGCCGGCAAGCCCGGTCGGACCTATGGCCAACGGCATCGTTGCCGGTGCACCCACCAGATTCGTCGCAAGCGACACATTCGACACATCGACCATCACACGTTGACGAAAGGTCATCGCATCGAGATCGGCGGTGTTCCGCGACAGCGTGCGTTCGTCGTACGCGCCGCCGGCGGCGTAGTCGAAGATGGCCCG
>Ga0137403_10010922_pt1 | contig 10039 bp, 10 predicted proteins | sample CZOMad2_1_16fung_FD_122057 | JGI IMG/M metagenome (GOLD analysis project Ga0137403, IMG submission 122057) | Vadose zone soil fungal communities from Angelo Coast Range Reserve, California, USA - CZOMad2_1_16fungal (Hybrid Assembly) | ecosystem: Environmental > Terrestrial > Soil > Vadose zone... | reverse complement strand
CCGTCGTTTCCGAGCAGCCCAAACGAACGTCGACGCCGGCCCGGCCGAGCGGTCTTCTCTCGAGGGGCGTTTCGATCAAAGGGTCTGTCAAATTCCTTAACGAGTTACTGATCGATGGCGAGGTCGAAGGCACGATCAATTCGCCTGGAAAGGTCTCTATTGGTGAGCACGCGCAGATTAACGGTGAGATCAGGGCGAAATCCGTCAAAGTGTGCGGATCGGTTGAGGGTAATATTTTCGCGACCGAACGCTGCGAACTGCAATCGGGCTGCACGTTGCGCGGTGACATCGAAGCACCGCGACTCGTGGTTGACGAGAATGCGACATTTCTCGGCAGTGCGAAAGTCACCGCAGCGAAGTTAACCAATCCTGATTAATTTTTTACCGAAGATTACGCGGATCTCCACGGGTTACTGACTTTTGGAGTGCTGCCTCACCTTTCTTCCGTCTTCGCAGACAGATCCCTTTGGGGCCCTTTCCTATCTCAATTCGGCCTTCGAGAATAGCTTAAGCATTCCTTTCTCTGATTTCGGTTGCAGGAGATCGTGTGCAGGGAACTCTTGAGCCTGAGGATACAGCATAAGGCCCAATCTACCTTCCCCAGAATAGGTTCAAACACGGCGCTAACATTCGCTGAACCTACTTCAGTATTACCTCGCGCATGGTTTTGGTGCCGAGGATTTCACGGACATCCAGACGCTTTACCGCCAGTTGGCGCTGCGCATCTTGACCGCCCATGACCTTGGCCAGGATCGGCTCGGTCTTTTCGCGCAAACCGTCAAACGCCGCCATGTTTTTGTATTCGACCATGAGCAGAATATTGAAGTCGTTGCGATCGGAGGCGTCGCCGATGAGCACTTTGTAGTCCATGATTACACCCTGCTTCTTTTCTTCTTCCATCGTGCCTTTGAAGGTTTGGGCGATGCTTCTTAAGTAATCGTCGTCCAATCCGGCCTTCGTTTTTACCAGGGTAATTTCCCAGACGGAATGTTCCGTGTAGGGAACCCCGGTTGCGGCCGCAGTAGAAGGGGCGCTTGGGCTGGAACTCTGTGCGCCGGCAAACCCGGCAATGACGCAAGATGCGGTGATTAGGATGGCAATTCTGAGTTTCATATTTTTCTTTCGCTTATGGGTTGTTCGCAATCCACCTCGCAAAGTGAGATGCGAGATAGAGAATTGTGCGACCGGATCATAAACGAAGGCGAGGAAAATCCGCGACAGCCGGAAGTTATTCGACTCCGTCGCCATAACCGACGACGGCGACAAGCTAGAAGCATGTCCGCCTAGTCAGGCTAGAAGCCTAACTTCCCAAGTGTAGTGCGCTACTGCCGTCAGCGCTGCCACCGCTTATTAACATTCAACTGTTGCGGGTGCAACACTCGAATGTTAAGTCGCATACCTTTGAATGGTTCTCAGGTATTTCCCAGCTCGTCGAGTAATTGTTGTTTGAGATGCCGGCGCGCGGATTTCTTTATGGCGCGTCGCTCGGCCGCAACGGTTTCTTTCTCCGCCTGTCGCTGTTTCCGGGTCCGAGCATCGCTGTTCGCGGGCAAATGCGAAATCTTTGGCCGTCGCGCGCCCACCTTTCGTTCATTCGGTTTCGCGTACGGATTCATCTATTTAATTCATCGATTCACTGTAGCCGGGATCAATGATCTCGGGCCGCGGACACGAACCGCCGGTATCACCGATGCCGGCCACAGTAGCACAAGGTACTTGTGGAAACGAAATCTCGGATCGATTGATCCTGTCATGGAAAAAAGATTCTCTCTTTCGATTCTTCTGACGCTGGTGCTCCTGGCGTTGACCAACATTGGTGCGCAAACAACCGAACCGACGTCGGCGACAAGCGACGGTCCGATTTTCAAAAATTTGCCCGACCTAAAATGGGACAAAATTCTTCCCGATCTGGGAGAAAATTCTCCGGAAATTTGTTTTCTGCGCGTTGATCCAAAGACGCATGCTACCAGCCTGCTGATTCGTACGTCGAAAGCGATCCATGTCCGAAAGCATTGGCACACCGCCAATGAGTCGCACACCATGATTTCCGGTAAGGCCGTTCTGGCATGCGAAGGCAAGCGGGCCGAGTTGAGCCCGGGCGGATTCAATTACATGCCCGCCAAAATGGTCCATGAAGCATGGCTGCCAGCGAGCTCATTAACGTTCATTACGGTTGATGGACCATGGGACGTGAATTGGATCGAGGGACCGCCGACCGCTGCTGATCTGACCAAATAAGGAGTCAGATATCAGAGGACAGAGGACTGCGATCAGCGGGTTCGTTTCGTTGTAGCGGCGGTCTGTGACCGCCGAATCACCAATAAACGCTCCCCTTGCAGTTCCGGGCAGGCGTTTTATACAAACGTATGTCCGAACACAAAGTAACTCTGCGTTGGGAACGCGGCGGCGCTGAATTTGTTTATCAAAAATATCCGCGCGATCATACCTGGAGCTTCGACGGCGGCCACACGATGACGGCTTCGGCTGCGCCGGCTTATCTTGGTAATCCGGCCAACGTCGATCCCGAGGAAGCGTTCGTCGCCTCCCTCTCCAGTTGTCAGATGCTCACTTTTCTCGCGATCGCATGTAAACAAAAGTTTGTGCTCGATGACTACACCGACGAAGCAGTCGGCCACATGGAAAAAAATGCGGAAGGGAAATTGGCAATTACGCGGGTGGAGCTGCACCCGAAGATTGCCTGGTCGGGCGAGAAGAAGCCAAGTGCGGAGGAGCTGGGCAAGATGCATCATGCCGCGCACGACCAATGTTTCATCGCCAATTCAGTGAAAACCGAAGTAACGGTGGTGCAGTAGTTTTAACCGCGAGGTGGCCAATGACTGCTTTAAGCAGTCAAGCTTCTGAAAGCTGCTGGAAGTAGCAGCTTTGCCAGAACCGGAGTCGGCGATCCCGGCTACAAAGTATAGAGAAATGCGTTTCATCCGCGGAATTCGCGGTTAAATATCTCACGACATGACAGGGAAAGAGAATGCGCAGCGAATGGAGAAAATCGTCAGTTTGTGCAAGCGGCGCGGGTTCATTTTCCAATCGAGCGAGATTTATGGCGGGCTCAACGGGGTGTGGGATTACGGCCCGCTTGGGACTGAGCTCAAAAATAACCTCAAGCAGTATTGGTGGCAGGTGACAGTTCGCGACCGCGACGATGTCGTCGGGCTGGATGGCGCGATCCTGACCCATCCGACCGTGCTGAAAGCGAGTGGTCACGTCGATACTTTTACCGATCCGATGGTCGATTGCCGGACTTGCAAAGCGCGATTGCGCGCGGATCAGCTCGCGGAAAAAAATGGGGTCAAGCAATGCCCCAACTGCGGCGGCAAAGACTTAACTGAGGCGCGGCCGTTCAATTTGATGTTCCAAACGCAAATGGGAGCATCGGCCGATCCCGCATCGATCGCGTACCTGCGACCGGAAACGGCGCAGTCGATTTTCGTGCAATTCAAGAATGTGCTCGATGTATCACGCAAGAAACTCCCGTTCGGGATCGCGCAGATCGGCAAAGCGTTTCGAAACGAGATTAATCCACGAAACTTCACCTTCCGCTCGCGCGAATTCGAACAAATGGAGCTGGAATATTTTTGCCGGCCGGAGCAGGGGATGGATTTGCTGGCCTACTGGTTAAAAGAGCGGATCAAGTTTTACGAGGAGATCGGGATCTCGCGCAAACGACTGCACATTCTTGATGTGCCGGAAAAAGAACGCGCTTTTTATTCCAAAGGCACATTCGACATCGAATACGAATTTCCCTTTGGAAGACAGGAACTGGAAGGCGTGGCCTATCGTACCGATTACGATTTGCAGCAGCACATCAAAGCCAGCGGCAAGCAGCTCGATTATTTTGATGAAGAAAGCAAGGAACGCTTGGTGCCGCATGTAGTCGAACCGAGCGCGGGAGTCGATCGCACCGTGCTGGCGCTAATTTGCGATGCTTATGACGAAGACACTGCCCCGGATGAAAAAGGAAAATTGGAAACGCGCATTGTAATGCGATTCCATCCGCGAATGGCGCCGATCAAATGTGCGATCTTTCCGCTGCTCAGGAACAAGGAACCGTTGGTGGCAAAAGCGCGCGAAGTGCAGGCCTTACTGCGGCCGCACATGAATGTGTTCTACGACGAAGGCGGAGCGATCGGTCGGCGTTACCGGCGGCAGGACGAAATCGGAACGCCTTTTGGGGTGACGATCGATTTCGAAACGCTGGGCGAAAAAGGCGAGGAGTTGCGCGATACGGTAACGCTGCGCGATCGCGATTCGATGAAACAGGAGCGCGTCGCGATCAAAGATTTGCCGCACCTCATTTCATCGAAGATTCGTTAAAGGGTAACAATGACGGGCGGGAAATGGCTCCGCATAACCACGGGTCTTGTCGCAGCGAATCTACTTGGCGTCGCGTTTTGTCTTGCCTTCGTCCTTTTGCTCCAATTGCCGGATCAAACCGGCCTGCCGTCGCGAGCGCAACAGTGGTTTTATGGTTTCGCTGTCTTGGCGATCTGGCCAAGTCTCGTCCTGGTTCCGATGGCGATGGGGATTGCGGCCGCATATTTTTGGCGAAGCCTTTCCTTCAATCTATGGCAGTATTTCTTCTGGTGGATTGTTACCTCACTGATTAGTCCATTCGGCGCCTATTTCGCCTTCAAAGAAGGACCGGTCTGCTTGTTAATTGGATTTCCGATTCTCTTTGTCTGCGGATTTGCCGGTGTCCTGGTCGGCCGTTTGTTGTTTAAGTCAAAAACGGCGGCGATAAATTTGAGCGTACTCCCCGCGCTCCTGATTGCCACTCTGGCGGAAGGCAAAATGCGGCAGAATCAACAGGGCGTGGTGGAGGATCGCCTTCTCATCAATGCTCCGGCCACCGCAGTGTGGAACTACGTTGTTTCGTTTCCGGCGATCAACGCCGCCCCTGATTATTGGCTTAACAAGGTAGGACTACCGAGTCCACTCGCGACGACTTGCCAGGGCGCATTCGTCGGTGCGGCGCGAGAATGTATTTTCACCGATGGCCTGATTTTTAAGGAGAGAGTTTCTGAGATAAGGCCAGCGCGTCTCCTGACCTTCGAGATCGTCGAACAGCCGAGTAATCCCGAGCTACTGGGACATCTCACGCTGCATCGCGGACAGTTCCAACTTATCGAAAACAATGATGGCACGACCACACTGATCGGTCGGAGTTGGTACACCCTGCACATGCGACCACTTTGGTATTTCGATTGGTGGACACGCGATGTCACCAGTCACGTCCATTTACGCGTGATGGAACACATCAAGACATTGTCGGAACGGGAGCGATGATGTTCAAATTTGTCGTCAGAAAGTTAAGGTGGCTGGCGCGAATACCCCTGTTGCCGCAGCTGTTCGATGCGGGATTGGTGATTGCTACGATGTTGTTCGATCGGCCGCGGCTTCGCGCAATGGAGATGTTCGAGAATGCCGTTTGCCGCAAGGATGCTATTCAGAGGCGCCCACATCGGTTTGGCGGCGTTGGCTTTTTTGTCGGAACAACAGAAATCGGTCATCTTCATGGAAACGGCTTGCTCGACTTGTTTGTCGGAAAGTCATTTCGGGCCGACCAAGTAGGACGAGGACGCGCTTTGCCTCATCATGTTTTTCCCGAATCCGGGTGGATCAGCTTTTGGTTAAGGACCCCTGCCGATATCGCCCAAGCGCTCGAGCTATTCGAGATCGCCAGCATGTATCGCACAACAAGCCAACTTAATTCGCGAGTTTGTTGAATGGACACCGTGGAGTTCCGTGAATATTGCCTGACGAAACCGAAGGTAACTGAGGGAATGCCGTTCGGTGAGACTGTTCTTGTTTTTAAAGTTGCTGGAAAAATGTTCGCGTTGATGTCGCTCGAAGAAGTTCCGGCGACTGCGAATCTAAAATGCGATCCCGATCTTGCCCTTGATCTGCGCGATCGTTACGAGCAGGTCCGCCCCGGTTATCACATGAACAAGAAGCATTGGAACACGGTCGAAATTGAAGGCGGTATTCCGGAAGCCGGACTGCGCAAAATGATCGACCATTCTTACGACTTGGTCGTGCAGAGCCTGCCGCGCGCGAGTCGCGCTAAGATACCGCACGTAGCTGCACCTCGCCGACCTCTAGCTGCAAAGCGTCGCGGGCGATGCTGAGAAAGTGATCGGCCGCGTCGGTTAGCGCCACGTCCAACCTTCCGGCGGAAGTCGATGCGGTGGCGAGCGATTGTCGATCTAACAAATCTTTGACTGCTCGCGCACAATTCATGGCGGAATCGACGATCTGAATTTTGTCGCCGAGGGAACGAGCGATCGCGCGAGTAAGCAAAGGGTAGTGGGTGCAGCCGAGGACGAGAGTGTCAATTCCGCCGGCAACCATCGGATTGAGATAACGTTCGATCGTCAAGTCGGTCAGTTTATCGTCGAGCAATCCTTCTTCGATGAGCGGCACGAGCAATGGGCAGGCAACGCTGCTGACGCGAACATGCACATTGAGCGCGCGCAACGCATTTTCATAGGCGCCGCTGCGAATGGTTGCACGCGTCCCGATGACGCCGACGTGACGATTACGCGTCATCGCGATGGCAGCGTGCGCTCCCGGCTCAATCACGCCAATCACCGGGACGGAGACGCCGGCCCGCAGTTTTGGAATTGCGACCGACGAAACGGTATTGCAGGCGACGACAATCAGTTTGGCATCTTCCGCCATCAACATTCGGGCGAGCTCGAGGCCGTAACGCTCGACTGTTTCCGCGCTTTTATTTCCGTAGGGGACGCGCGCGGTGTCGCCGAGGTAGAAAATGTTTTCATTCGGCAAAAGTTCACGTAGCGCCCTGACCACGGTGAGCCCGCCAATGCCGGAATCGAACACGCCAATCGGTTTCATTTGTGGGCTATGAGATTGATGAGGGATCGCATTTTCGCGAAAAGTGGCGGTGGGGTGCAGGCGCCGCAAGTTAAAGTAGCGGAAGCCTCCTGCTTGCCTCGGTTTGGTTGTACGCGAGACGAGAACGTTGCTAGGTAACAGTGGACGGTCGGGCGAACGGTCTCCTCTCCTCCTCGAGCGAGGAGAGGACTAAGGCGAGGAGTCGAACGATGGGATCCCATCCTTGGAATGAGCCAACCTTCCGAGCAGAAAATCCCTCACCTTTATCCTCTCCCTTTGTAAAGGGAGAGGATAAAGCATCCTGCGGCGGAAGCTAAACAGCCACTAAGCCAAAGGCGACTATTCGCATTGCAAGCGAGACGCTTGCGCTACTATATCGCGATGGCCGAGTTGCCGAAAACCTACGATCCGAAAATAGTTGAGCCAAAATGGTATCAGCGTTGGCTCGATACGGACGCATTTCGCGCCGACGCAAAATCGACAAAGCATGCGTTCTCGATTGTCATACCGCCCCCAAACATCACTGGCGTCCTGACCCTTGGTCACGTTCTCAACAATACCATCCAGGACATTTTGGCGCGGCGTGCGCGGATGCAGGGCCACGAAGTGATGTGGCTGCCGGGGATGGATCACGCCGGTATCGGTACCCAGACAGCGGTTGAGAAATGGTTGCGCAAAAATGAGGGCGTGACCCGGCACGATCTTGGTCGCGAAGAATTTCTGCGCCGGGTTTTGGAATGGCAGGACAAACATGGCGGCATCATCATCCAGCAGCTGAAGCGGCTTGGCTGTTCCTGCGATTGGTCGCGCCAACGCTACACTTTTGGCGCGGATTACATCCAGGCGGTTGAGAAAGTGTTTGTCGATCTTTACCAGAAAGGGCTGATCTATCGCGGACGGCGGATGATCAACTGGGACCCGGCCGCGCAAACGGCGCTGTCGGACGAAGAAGTCATCAGCAAACCACAAAAGGGAAGTCTCTATTTCGTTCGTTACGAAGTCGTCGATGAACCGGGCCGTTTTCTTGAAGTAGCAACAACGCGCCCGGAAACGATCATGGCTGATACCGCGGTTGCGGTTCATCCTAACGATAAGCGGTACACGGACCTGGTCGGTAAACAGGTGTGGCGTCCGCTCGCGCGCGAGAAACTTCCGATTATCGCGGACGAAGCCATTGATCCCGAATTCGGGACCGGCGTTCTAAAGGTGACCCCAGCTCACGACAAAGTCGATTTCGAGGTCGGCCAGCGGCACAAATTGCCGATCGAGAGGCTTTCGGATATGCTCGCTCTCGGATCCTCGCCGGTACAGTTTCGAGCCCAGCTCGCGGATCCGGCCGCCCGAGCCGGGACGATCTCGGTGAAGCGGTACGACTACAACTCACTCCGGTTGACCGTGAACGCCCCCACCGCCGGATATGTCTATGTCGCGGACGGCTTCGCTCGAGGCTGGCGGGCCCGTGTCGACGGACGGCCCAGCCCGGTCCTGCGAGCCAACATGGCCTTCAAGGCGGTCGGCGTCGGAGCGGGAAAGCACGAGATCCGCCTCGAGTATCGGCCCGTGGCCTTCCAGTTCGCTCTTTGGGCCTACGCGGCGGCGGTTGCCTTGGGATCCGGGGGGCTAGTCATCGCTTGGTTTCGTCAACGGAATTGAGGCTCTGCGGAGCGTTCACCTGGGATATCATCCGGAGCATCGGTGCGCTGCACGCATCGGAAGGAGGAGAGGTCAGATGGCGATCCAGCAGGTAGGCGCGAAGACGACCCTGAAGGTGCTCGGCGACGTGATCCGCTATCGGATCCGTCCGTCGTTTCGCCACCTGATCCTCCACGTCACGAACGTCTGCAACATGCGGTGCCAGCACTGCTTCGTGAACTTCGAGGAGAAGCCGAACGACCTCACCTTCCAGGAGATCGAGACGGTCGCGCGGGACATCAACGACCTGATCTGGCTGGACATCGGCGGGGGCGAGCCCTGTCTCCGGAAGGACCTGGTCGAGGTGGTGGGACTGTTCCGGGCCCGGGAGATCTCGATCCCGACCAACGGCTGGTTCCCCGATCGCATCACCCGCGTGGCGGAGGCGATTCACGAGCGGACGCCGGGGCGGCTGATCGTCACCGTCTCGCTCGACGGTTTCGAGGAGACGCACGACGAGATGCGGATGAAGGGCAGCTTCAAGAAGGCCCACGAGACCATCCGCCGCCTGCGGGAGATCCAGGGATTGCGCGTCAAGGTGAACACGGTCCTGTGCGAGCGCAACGCGGGCGAGGTCCTGGACTTCATGCGGTACATCCGGGACCTCGGGGTGGACTACCAGTCCCTGCTGCTCCTTCGCGGCGATCCGATCAACCCGCTGTACAAGCTGCCGGCCATGGACACCCTGCGGAAGATCGGCGAGCAGCTCCCCCCCATCCTCGAGAGCTACGAGTTCGGGCGCAAGGGCTTCTTCCGCTCGGTCCTGCGCAACTATCAGGCGGTGAAGTGGGAGACGCAGCTCCGCACGCTGGAGGAGCAGACCCAGGTGGTCCCGTGTCTCGGCGGGCAGATCCATCTGGTGGTCTACGCCAACGGGGAGGTTGCCCCCTGCGAGATCCTGCCCTCGGTGGGGAGCATCCGGAAGACCCCGCTGTCGGACATCGTCTCGGGGCCGGCGTGGGCCGAGGCGGTGGCGGGCATCCGCCGGAAGGACTGCCACTGCACGCACGACTGCAACCAGCAAGAGAACATCCTCTTCTCGCCGCGCACGTACCCCCGCCTGCTCGGCTTGTAGGACGTGGCCGCGCCGTCGATCTCGGTGATCATCCCCTGTTTCAACGGCGAGGCCCACCTTCGCCGCTGCATCGACGGCCTGACCCGGCAGCGCCATCCCGACTACGAGGTCGTGGTGGTGGATGACGCCTCGACCGACGGCACGCTCGGCGTCCTGAAGGAGTTTCCGACGGTCCGGATCGTGCAGAACGTCGAGAACCGCGGCCCCGCCTTCTCCCGGAACCGAGGCATCGAAGCGAGCACCGGTCAGATCATCGTGCTCCTGGACGCGGACTGCGAGGTCGACGATCCGGACTGGCTCGCGAAGCACGCGCAGGTCCAGGCGGGCCAACGGCACCCCGGCCAGCATGATGACCAGGTCGCCGTCGACCACCGCACCTGCCGTCACCAGCCGGTC